>WNGA01012623.1_pt1 | contig 16694 bp, 18 predicted proteins | sample 5400061 | NCBI WGS metagenome assembly WNGA01 (sample SAMN13153366, study PRJNA577476) | soil metagenome | isolation source: 100 cm soil or saprolite under grassland replicate 2 | place: USA:California | collected 2016-06-15 | reverse complement strand
GACTCGGCGGCCTCGCGCAGCCGAGCACGATCGCGTTTGTCGAGGCGTTCCCGGTGGATCTACCGCCTGATCTGCGCCGCCGCGCGCTGCGCCTCCTCTGGGCGACCGACCGCGCGTCGACGTTCAGCATCTCAGCGGAGTCGCTCCGCGTCGCTGTGGCCAGCGCGGCGGCTTCGGTCGACGTCCGCACCTGAGCTCGGATCAACGCTCTTCCGGATCACTGAGCCGCGACTTTCGGCCCGTCGTCCTTGCGCCTGCGCGTGAACAACCAGTCCAGCGAGTTGTCGGGATCGGCGATGAAGCCGTCGAGGCTGGTCGCCGTGTAGTACTGAGTGAGGCTCACGATTGCGGTCGGACTCAGCCGACCGTTACTTGTGGATGACGATGCTGCCCCCGGCGATCGCCTGAGGCGCTGCGTTGAGGTCACCGACGCCGAAGATGCCGAATTCCATCGAGGGCATCGCGCGCGACGTGCGGGTCAGGTGAAGAGGCCCTCGCCGATGAATCCGCCCCGTCGCGTGCCGGGCGGGACGGCGAAGAGGCCGCTGCCCGTGTGCTTGATGTACTCGTTGAGCGCGTCGTTTGCTCCGAGCCGGCCTTGGATCGCCGCGAACTGTTTGTGCGGGTCGCGTTGGTAGCAGATGAAGAACAGGCCCGCATCGAGCTCGCCGCTTGCGGGATCGATGCCGTCGGTGAAGGAATAGCCGCGGCGGAGGATTCGCGCGCCGTTGTTGCTCGCAGGGGCCGCCCGCCGGACGTGGGCGTCGAGGGGAATCACCGGGGTGTCCGCGGGTGCCGCGCAGGTCGAGGTCGACGCGGTCGTGCTCGCGGTTGCCGGTGAGGGGCGCTCCGGTCACCTTGGAGCGACCGATCGTTGCTTCTTGATCGCCGAGCGAGGTGCGATCCCATGTCTCGATCAGCATCCGAATGCGTCGTGCGACGAGGTAGGTGCCGCCCCGGAACCAGCGCTGGGGCTCGTCGTCTCCGACCCAGACAAACCGGCTCATCGCCTTGGCGTCGTCGCCGTGAAGGTTGTTCGTACCGTCCTTGAAGCCTTGCAGGTTGCGCGCCGTCTCCTGGGTCGACGTCGTGGAGGAGGTACGGCCGAATCCGAGCTGCGTCCAGCGGAGCACGACCGCTCCGCGTCCGATGCGCGCGAGGTTCCTCACCGCGTGGAACGCGACTTGCGGGTCGTTGGCGCAAGCCTGGACGCAGAGGTCTCCATCCGAGCGCGCAGGATCGAGCAAGTCGCCGGGAAGGTGCCCGATCGGATGGAGCGCGCTCGGCCTGCGGGCCGCGAGCCCGAGCGCGTCGCGGGCAAAGAGGGACGGCCCGAGGCCGAAGGTGACGGTCAGCTTGGCGGGACTGAGCCCGAGGGCCTCGCCGGTATCCGCCGGGGGCACGGCCGGGTGTCCCTCGACGGCCCCGGTTGGCTCGCCGCCGGTCATCAACGCCGCCGACGCCGTCCACTGCCTGAGCAGGTCGCGCAGCTCTGCCCGGGTGGAGAGCGTCAGGTCGAACGAGGCGAACACGAGCCGGTCCTGTGCCGCGGTTGCGATCCCTGCCTGGTAGGGGCCGTAGAAGGGAACGGTCGCATCACCGGCCGGGTCGTCGGCTCGTTCGAAGAAGGAGGCCGCTCCGGCGCCGGCCGCGAGCCCGGCGGCACCGGTGCCCGCCGCGACGAGGAAGCGCCGGCGGCTCAGCATCAGCCGCTGACCTTACCCGCGACCGTCGACAACGGCTCTGCGAGCGCGATGACCTGCTGCGAGAGCGTCCGGCGGTCGGCGGCGGTCAGCTCGCTGTAGAGAGCGAACCGCAGCGGCGTTGCGCGGCGGTACTTGTCCAGTCCTGCCTGTACGGCTGCGAACCGTGCGGCGATCGTGTTGACGAGCTTGCGCTCGCCTTCCTTGACGAGCGCAGGCCGGAGAAGCTCGAACGCCTTGCGCGAGCCTTCGAGGTTGCCCTGGAAGTCGGACAGGTCGGTGTGCGAGTAGCGGTCCTCCTCCCCGGTGATCTTCGAGTTGGCCACCTCGTCCAGGAGCTCGACGGCGCCGTTCGCGAGCTGCGGCGGCTGGAAGTGGAGGGACCCGACCTTCTGCTCGAGCGTCGCGACGTCGGCGCGCAACTGCTTCGCAAGCTGCGCGGTGCCGGCGGTCGTCCCACCTACCCAGAGGATTTGCTCGATTCGGTGGAAGCCCGTCCATTCCGTGCCTTCAGCCACGTCGCCTTCGCGTGCATCGAGCTTCGGGTCGAGGCCGCCGAAGCTCTCGGCAACCGGCTCGATCCGCTCGTAGTTGAGTCGCACCGGCCCGAACAGCGCCTTCGCCTTTGTGAGATCGCCCGCGTCGAGTGCGGCCGCAAATCGGTTCACGCCTTTGCCGAGGAGCATGACCTGATCGGCGACATAGACGCGATAGGCCGCGACCGCGGCGTTCAGCTCCGCCCTCGGCAGTGACGGGCTGGCCACCGCTTCACCGCTGACGATCAGTTCGCCCTGGTTGTCGTCGTCTCCCGTCGGGCAGCTGAGGACGTAGCGGCCGGGCTGGAGGGTGAGCGTGAACGCGCCGCGGATTTCGCCGACGACGTTTTCCTTCTCGCCGAGGATCACGCCGTCCGGCTGCTTGATCTCCAGCTCGCTCACCCTCGACGTGCCCCCGTTTTCGACCTCGAAGGTCACGCTGCCCGATCTTGCCGTGAGCTTCTCGGGTGAGCAGCCCTCATTGACGAGGGACACCTCCAACACCTGGGGTCCGTCCGCCTTCGAGCCGCCGCACCCCGCCGCCACGATCGCGAGCACGACTACGAGCAGGCCCGCAGAACGGTAAAAAGGAGGCAGCACCCTGCCAGTAAGGGTAGCTTTACTATGATTGCAAGGCAAGGTGGACTCAGTTAACTCCAGTATTTGCGCCCGTTACGCCTCGTTCGTGGCACTGGTCCTCGTCGTCGCATCCAGCGGTTGCGGCTCGAGCAAGCCCAGCCTCGAACTGGAAGGCGATACGCGAACGACGGGCGGCAAGGCGTTGGTCTTCACGGCCACGACGGACGAGAAGCTCGCCTACGCAGGTGGCAGCTACGCAATCGAGCTTCGCGGCGTCGACGTCAAGCGTCCTCAGCGCGCGACCTTCGAACGGCCCGACTACCTCGACAAGCAGCGCTGCGACGCAGAGCCGTGCGAGTGGACCGTCATCCCAGGCGCGGCATCCACGTACGAGTTCCGGGCGTTCCTCATCGATCTGCGGAAGAACGAGTCGGCGGGGCAATCGCAACCGGTGCAGATCGACTGGGACGCGCCGCCGCGGCCTCACGCCCTCAAGCTCGTGGTCAACGGCAAGACTCCGCCGACGACTCCGCTGAACGGCGAGGACTACAGCGACATTCCCGCCGGGAAGATGGAGGTCGCCGCACGGTGGACTACCGATGCGCGCGACACGGGCTACTACGTCGTGATCTCGGTCGGCGATCGGGTCTATGCACGCTGCTCGACCGGCACGTCGTGCGTCGTCCCCGAGAAGGTGCCGATCCTCGTCGATCAAGAGGTCTCGTGGGTCATCAAGCTGCTGACGGACCGCGGGAACAAGGTCGTCGGGGGCTTCAAGGTCTGCCTCGCCGGACGCGCCTGACCGCGCACCGATGAGATCCCGAAAACCGCGGGGTCTAATCACTAACCGCGGCGGAGCCCTGCCTCCGCCGAACGACGACGCGAGAGGAGGGGCTCATGCCCGGTCAGATCGTGCACTTCGAGATCCCCGCAGACGACACCGCGAAGGGACGCGAGTTCTGGGGATCGCTCTTCGGGTGGCAGTTCGAATCGTTCCCCGGCCCGTCCGAGTATCACATGACCCAGATCAACGACAAGACGGGCGGAGCGATCACGAACATGCAGCCCGGCAAGAAAGGGGCGCGCGCCTACTTCGACGTGGACGACGTCAACGCCGGCGCCGCACGCGTGAAGGAGCTCGGCGGCGAGGCCGACGAGCCGATGCCGGTGCCGAACATGGGCTGGTTCGTGACCTGCAAGGACACGCAGGGGAACGAGTTCGGCCTCTGGCAGAACGACCCGTCTGCGCCGACCCCGGCCGCGTAAGAACTCGTGCGGCAGGCGGCGCGTCCTCTACTCGCCGCCTGCCGCCGGATGCAGAGCGTTAGGGCGCGGCGGACTGCGTGGTCGTCGTTGTCGTCTCCCCGGTCGTCGTCTGACCGGTCGTCGTCTGTTCCGTCGTGGTCTGCCCCGTGGTCGTCGTCGGTCCGGTCGTCGTTTGCCCCGTCGTGGTCTGCCCCGTCGTCGTCTGCTCCGTCGTGGTCTGCCCCGTCGTCGTCTGCCCCGTCGGGCTTTCCCCGGCCAACGTTTCGTCGGTCGTCGTGCTGGTTGTCGTACCCGTTTCGTCGCTCGTCGTCGTCGTCGCGCTTGTCGTGTCCTCCGGGGACGTCCTGGTCGTCGGGTCCGTCGTGGTCGTGGTGCTGGAGTCGCCGTCCTCCGAGACGCTTGTTTCGGTCGTGTCGTGCGGGAGCGCTCCGTCCCGGGCGAGGATCGCGAGAAGCTGCGTCCGGGTTGCGTTCAGCTGCTCGTACACCCGTGCGAGAGGGAGGAGCTCGAACTGCTTGCTCGCCTGCTGGAGCTGCGCCCAGACGGCGGCGATCTCCCGCTTTGCGGACTCGCTGAGGCTTCGGGTAAGGGTGACGGCCAGTTGAATGGCGAACGCGTTCGTGCTGCAGGTGTTGCAGTTGTAGTTGACTGCGACGGCTGAGTTGACCGGTGTGACGACCTGCGCATATCCGACGACGAAGACAGCCTGGAATGCGACCGCGACGGTGCGGCAGTCCGTGCAGCTGGCGGCGGCATAGGCCGTGTTTCGTTCATCGACGGGTTCCCCGTCGGTCACCCAGACGAGCGAGAGGGCGACGACGTAGGTTGTCGAGCCGTTCGTCGTGTTGACGGCGAGCGCCTGGTTGTCGTTCTCCCGCGGCTGTGGCGGCGGGTCGAATGGGAAAACCCATCCGGGCTTCGACTGCGTCCCGGTGGCCGGTTCGGGCGGGACGATCGTCACGAGGGTGCTGTTGTCCCCGGTGTCGGAACCCGGCTGCGTTTCCGGCGGAGCGACCGAGGGTGCCGCGACGACGCCGTCAGGCACCGGCGGCGGGAGGGTGACGGTCGGGCGAACGTCCGGCCGATCGCTGCCCGACGCGCGCTTCGGCAGGAGGACGAGCATCCATTCCGCGTGTCCTGCCGCACGCGCGGGCGTGGGCGTCGGCTTGCGGACAGCGGCAACGCCGGCGCTTTCCGTCTCCGCCGTCGGCGGCGTGTACTCAGCGGCCTGAGCGCGCACAACCTGCGGCTCGGCCGCAGCGACCGGTAGGTCGAGGATGCGGCCCTTGTCGCTCGGGCCGATCGGCTGGTACTTGCTCCCGCCCGGCCACCAGGCCCACGCCAGCCCCGCGAGCAGCACCGCGCTCCCGAGTGCGGCACCTGTGCGCAGCAGCGGCCGGCCGGCGGTGGCGCGCACGACCTTCCTTGCCGTACGCCGACCCACGCGCACCAGCAAGTAGACGGTGCCGGCCACCGGCAAGATGATCATGAGCATCGAGAGGAGCCTCGCCACAACCGCCGACACGTCTGCCTGTGCCCAACTCGCCTCGAGCGCGTCCGACTGGAGGCCGAGGCTGTCCCAGGCGGTCGCGACGACGCGTGGCAGCGCGACGACCATGACGACCAGGAGCGTGGCGAGCAAGGGGACGACGATGACCACCCAGAGCGTGACCACGGCGCGGGCCCACGCGTGCAGGGTCTTGCCTTCGGCGCGTACGAACGGCACGAGCTGCCGGACCATCTGGAGCGGCTGAGCGGCGACGACGAGCAGCAGAGGGTCCCAGTGCACGGCTGTCCAGATACCGAGCATCGCGACGGCGAAAATCGCGTTGAAGTAGAGCCCGCCGAGATCGACGCGGAGCCTGCCGCCGCGGCTCAGACGATAGGAGTCCGTGACGTCCGTGTAGAACGCCGGCCAGACGAGATAGAGACCGACGCCCATTCGCCCCGGTCTCGCGCCGCCAAATCGGCATGCGGCCGCGTGCCCGACCTCGTGGAAGCCGGCGGAGAGCAACGTGAGCGCGAGGACGACAAGCATCAGCGTCGGCCGGTACAGCGCTTGGTGCGCCGCCGACCCCAGGCCTTTCTCGAAAGCGACCCACCACACCGTCAGGGCGAAAGTGATCAAGACCGGGACGACGATCCACAGATGGAAGAGCCAGGCAAACGGAGCCGTGATACGACGCGTCGTCTCCGGGTTGGACACGGCGAGCTTCATGCGCAGTCCGAGGAGCGGACTCGGCTTCGCGACCGTCGGCGCTGTTCCGTCCGGGCGCTGGAGCAGACCGAGGGGACGCAGCTTGGCCTCGGTCAGGAAACGAACGTCCTCCGCAGTGGCGTGCTTCCCGATCCGCTCGCTGAGGGTAGCGGCGAGCTCCGCGTAACCACGCTCACCGTCGATTGCCTCCAGGAGGCCGTAGAGGAGTGGGGTCAGCTGGATCGTCTGCCCGTCGTCGCGCCGGACGAGGGCCGGCGTGCGACGGTATCCGGACCCGCCGAGCTCGCCGAGGAGCTCGACGCCTTCCGCGCGAGCCGGGATCGGCTGCGCGCGGGACGGGGCCGCGGCGTCTCGCGGCGCCGCGGCCCCGTGCTGCTTGCCGCCGGAGAGGCGGTGCGCCCCTCCGACGACAAGCGGTGACTCGATCGCACTACCTGATGCGGTCACGTCTCAGCCAGACCTATTGGTCGATGGTGGCGTCCTGGTCCGTGGTGGCTTCCGCCGTCACGTCCTGGAGCTGCTGACTGATGATCGCGGTCTGATCGGAGACAGCAATCGCCTCCGACCCGATCGCGCCGACGTTCGCCGCGACAGAGGCGTTGACGGGTGCCGCAACGTTGGCGTTCAATGCCACCGCGCCGGCGATCGGTGCCGCCAGCTTGGAGTCGAGGTCGACATTGACGTCGACGTTCAGCAGACCGCCGTCTAGCGACGTGCCGGACGGGTCCGGAGTCGTCACAGCGGCTGCCGGAGCGACAGCAGCGGCCGGCTCGGCTGCGTCGGCCGCCGGCTGAGCGGCGTCCGCAGTGGCAGGCTGGGCAGCTTCCGTCACGGGCTGACCGCCATCCGCGGCGACAGGCTGATAACCTGCGGATTGAACAGCATCGGCATCGGCGGCGGGCTGAGTCTCCGTCGTGGGCTGAACGGCAGCGTTTGACGGAGTCGCGGAGTCACCCGTGGTTGGCGGGTGATCCGCCGCCGGGCCGAGCGAAGCGTCGCCAGCCGTAGCAGCCGAATCGCCACTGCCGGTCTGGTCGATCCCGGCCGTTTGACCGCCGTGCGCGACCGCATGGCCGGAGATGAACTGGTCGAGCGCGACACCCTGGCTGGCCCCTGCTTGAGCGCCCGAGAGAAACGAGAGCGCGTTGGCAGACACAGCGCCGTTGATCGGCAGCACCGCGTTGGCATTCCCGGCCACCGCGAGGTCGATCGGCGCCGCGAGATCCAGAGCCAGGTCGATGTCGACGTTGAGGTCGAGGAGCGGGACGGACAGGACCTCCTTGGTGGGGAGAACCGCACCGCCTTCCGCATTGAGATCCTCGACCGAGAGACGTTCGAGGGTCGATGTGGTCACGATCTTTCTCCTTTCCTATGAACTGCAGATTTCGTTGGAACGTGCATCCGGTGAAACCGGGGCCGGGCGTCCGTGCGGCACGAACACACCGGCCCCGGCAGGTCAGCTCTTAGAGCCCACCGAGAATCTGGTTCAGCAGGTCAATGAGCGGCTGGAGCAAACCGGTCGACGACGATCCGTTGAGCAGATCCGCCACCATGCACAGCAAGCTCCCGAGCAGGTTGCCCGAGCCCGTTTCCCCGGTGATCTCGAGGTTTATCGGGTCGAGGTGAACCACCAGCCCGAGCACGTTGAGGTCGAGCGCGCCCAGCGTCAGGTCGAGGATCTGGCAACCGCCGGAATCCTCTGTGGTGACCGTCTGGGTGATCGGCTGATCAGCCACGGTTTCGACTGCGTCGCCGCCCGAGTCGAGCAGCTTGCCGGTCAACGCTTCATTTGCAACGAGCTTGCCGTCCTGGAGCGCAAGGCTCTCGATGTCGACGGTGCCGGTGAACGTACCTTCGATCGACGGAATCGAGCCGGTCACGGGGATGTCCGTGAAGCTCGACGTCGTCGTGCCGTCAGCGGCTGAGGCGGCCGGCGCGATCGTCATTCCAGTCGCTATCGCGGCTGCCGCCGCCAGGGCTGTAGCAAGTGCGAGTTTCAGTCGCATTTCCCTCCTTCCAGCCGTCCCCGGAGAGGAACGGCGTGGTTGACATCTCAGACTCATTGCGAGACAGTGATGTCCTATTCTGATAATTCTAAACTCAGGATGAGACATTGTTGTCTAGATCAGGTTCCAGGCCCAGCCGGCGACCGCATGCCCGACGTAGGCCTGGTGGTTGGCGTAGGCGTAGGGATGGTGGAACGCATCGAGCGCGTCCTCCGCGTCTACGTCGACTCTCAACGACTCGCCGCCGCGCTCGTCCTGCACGGCAACAAAGAGCCTGTCCGTCCGCGAGTTCCAGAACAACGTCACGTCGATGCCGTCGTCCTGCCGGCGATCCAGCTCGCGGATTCCGATCTCAGCCGTCATCCTGAACTCGAGCTCCTCGTACGAGAGCTCTCTGTTCGTGCTCCTTGTCACTGGGTCACCTCCGTCTTCCGTTGATACAGACTAGGCTCAATATGAGACAGCTATGTCCCATGCTGACAATTGCTAAACTTGCTCTGGGACAACAGTGTCCACGTCAATTTCCAGGCCCAGCCTCCAGCAGCGCGTTTCGAGTGCGATCCTCGAGGCCGCGGCGCGCGTGCTGGCGGAGCAAGGCGACCAGGCCAGCATGGGCGACGTCGCCGCGGCCGCAGGCGTCGCGCGGGCAACCGTCTACCGCTACTTCCCCAACCGGCAGGCCCTGTTGGACGAGCTCGCGAGGGTTGCCGTCGCGGAAGCCGGGGAGCGGCTGGCATCGGCCCGGCTCGACGCGGTGCCCGTCAACGACGGGATTACGCGGGCCGTCCGCGCCCTCGTCGACGTCGGCGACTACTTCGTCGTGCTGACGCGCGAGCGCGCCGAGCCCGATCCCGACCAGTTCGAGCGCAGCCTCGCGGCACCGCTCCGGGAGTTGCTCGAACGGGGTCAGGCGGAGGAGTCGATCCGTAGCGATGTGCCGGCCACCTGGCTCGCGGACTCGCTCGTCGCACTCGTGGTCAGCGCGCTGCTCGCGCCGCCGCTACTCGGCGCCGAAGACACGATCGCCGCCGTCACAGGCCTCTTTCTCGACGGGGCCGCGAACCACCGCGACGGGTCAGACGATTAGGGAGGGCGTTTTAGGGCATGCGAAACGTTATGGCGTCCCGGTACACAGCGGCTCAGGCGCCGAAGACCGATCCCTCGCTGCTGCGCGAGCTCGTCGCGTATCTCCGGCAGCAACGAACGGAGCTCCGTGCCGAATGGGGCACACGAATCTCCGCCGCGCGGCTCCTACGCGTCATGACCCCCGAGGAGATCTTCTCCGAGGTCACGGCTGTTTACGACAACTACGTCGATGCGCTCGAGACGGGGAGTGTGGAGACGCTGCAGGACTACGCGCGCGACCTCTCCGAGCGGATCATCGCGCGCGGCGTCGAGACGCACGAAGTGCTCGGCATCGTGCTTCTGTTACGGGACACCCTGGCGCGCTCGCTCTTCGAGCGCTACCAGGACGATCCAGACCGTCTCACAGAAGTCCTCGACGCGTACGAGCCGGCGGCGAACCGAATCGCCGTCACCGTCGGCGTGAGCTTCGTCGAAGAGCGCGAGCGCGTCATTCGCGAGCAGCAGGCGTCGATGCGCGAGCTCTCGACCCCCGCGCTACAGGTGCGCAATCGCCTGCTCATCCTGCCGATCATCGGCGTACTGGATTCCGGTCGCGCGCGCCAGCTCACCGACCAGCTGCTCGAAGCGATTCAGACGAACCGTGCCAAGGTCGTCGTGATCGACATCACCGGTGTGCCGACTATCGACGTGACCGTCGCGAACCACCTCGTCCAGACGGTGAAGGCGTCCCAGCTCATGGGGGCGCGCGTGATCATCACCGGGCTCTCGTCGGAGATCGCGAACGCGCTCGTTGACCTCGGAGTCGACCTGAGCATGATGCGGACCGTCGGCGATCTCCAGGGCGGCCTCGAGGAAGCGGAGCGCCTGCTCGGGTACAAGGTCGTCCAGGCCGACGAGTCGTCGGTTCCGGCGGAGGAGGCGGAGGAGTAGGGGTTCGATCGATGGCAGTCCCGATCCTCAAGCAGGGTGACTGTCTGATCGCGTCCATCCAGGGCGCGCTGAGCGACACCGAGGTGATCGAGCTCCGCGACGACATCACGGAGCGCATCGGCAGCCTGCGCTCGCGCGGCGTGATCGTCGACGTCGCGGCGATGGACGTCATCGACTCCTTCGTCGCGCGCTCTCTGCGCACGATCGCGCTGACCGCGAAGTTACGCGGCGCAGAGACGGTGATCGTCGGCATCCAACCCGATGTCGCCGTGGCGATGGTGCACTTCGAGTTGAATCTCGAGCCGCTCCGCACCGCTCTCGACCTCGAGGAAGGCCTCGCGCTCCTCGACAGCTTGATCGGAGGCTTCGCCTCGAATGGGAGATGAGATTCGCGTGCGCATCGCGTCGGATGCGGACATCGTGCCCGCACGCGCGCAAGGGCGCGCGCTGGCAACGTACCTGGGCTTCTCCAAGACAGATGCCACCCTGATCGCGACGGCGATCTCCGAGATCGCGCGCAACATCGTCGTGCACGTCGGCGAGGGCGAGATCTCAATCGAGCCCGTTTACGGGAACCCGCGCTGCGGCGTGATGGTCGTCGCCCGCGACGAGGGACCGGGCATCCGCGACGTCGAAGCGGCCCTGAGCGGTCACGGATCGAAGAGCGGTCTCGGTCTCGGCTTGCCCGGAGCGCGCCGGCTGATGGACGAGTTCGACATCGAGACCGCGCCTGGCAAGGGGACAACGGTGACGATGACGAAGTGGCGGGTCCGCGATGAACTCGAGCAACTGCAGGAGGCGCGAAGTGGATCCCGCTGAGAACGGCGGCCGCCGGTTGCTCGAGTGGAGCGTCGCCGCCAAGCCGTTCCCCGGCGAAACGGTCGCGGGCGACCGCGCGGTGGTCGCGTGCTCGGACGGACGCGCGCTCGTCGCGGCGGTAGACGGTCTGGGTCACGGGCCCGAGGCGGTGCGAGCAGCCGAGACGGCCGTGGGCGTGCTGCAGGAGTTCGCGGAGGAGCCGGTCGTCTCGCTCGTGCAGCGTTGCCACGACGCGCTCCGGACGACTCGCGGCGCAGCGCTGAGCCTCGCCTCGTTCTCCGAGCGCGACGGGTCGATGACGTGGCTCGGCGTCGGCAATGTCGACGGGAGGATCGTCGCGCCCCGGCGCGTGGATCACACTCCGAACCGATCGCTCCTGGTACGGCCGGGCCTCGCGGGACGCGAGCTCCCCCCTCTGGCGTGCGCCACCGTGCCGGTGCGCCTCGGTGACATGCTCTTCCTCGCCACCGACGGGATCAGTCGCGCATTCGCGGACTCCACCGACGTCTTCGGCTCGACCCGTGCGATCGCGGATCGCATCCTCGAGGAACACGCAAAGCCGACCGACGACGCACTCGTCGTCGTTGCCCGTTATCTCGGAGCGAAGCAGTGAGTGAGTTCCGCGAGAGCTATGCATCTGCGTTCGCCGACTACCTGCGGGACGGCGCGGAGGGCGCGTTGCAGACGGCGTACGAGCTTGGGCGCGACGCGGTCCGCCGCGAGTTGAGCGTGCTGGAGCTGGCGACGATCCACCACGACGTGTTGCAGTCTGAGCTGGGCGACGCAGCGAGCTCCGAAGACCTCGCGCGAGTGGCGAACGCGGCCGGAGATTTCTTCCTCGAGAACCTGTCCGCCTTCGAGATGCTTCGGCGCGGCTACCGCGAGGCTCACGAAGAAGCGTTGCTCGAGAAGCGGCAGGCAGCGATCGTGCGGCAGCTGTCGAACTTCCTCGCCGACGCGTCGCTTGCGATGGGCGCCGCGGACTCGCTCGCAGAAGTGGCGCAGCTCGTCGCCGAGCATGCGCGCGAGATCGTCGACGCGAATCGTTCCGCCGTCAGCCTTTCGATCGGCGAAACGGTCGAGGCCGTCTCGCAGCCGGACGACCACGTTCTGCGAGAGACGGCGGACACGCTTGCAGTCCCGCTCACCGGGCTCGACGGACGCGAGTTCGGCGTGATCACGCTGGTCGACAAGCGGCGCGGTGCCTTCTCCGAGCTGGACGAGGCGGTGCTCGTGCAGCTCGCGCAGATGGCGTCGGCGGCGGTCGAGCGCACGCAGCTCTATCTCCAATCAGGGTAGTAGGGGCGTCTCTCAGCCGGCCGGCACGGGCAGGCCGCCGCTGAACGACGCTCCCTCGGCGCAGGTCGACGCGCCCAGACCGATTGCCGCGCTGTCGAACTTCTTCCCGAGCCGCGAAAGCGTTCTCAAGCGCTGCTGTGCGTCCGCAACGCTGCCGCTCGTGAGGTCGGCGAGGAGCTCCTCCGTGTTGTCGTTCACGTTGGCGCCGACGCGGAGGAATTCATTCACGTCCGCGCGCTGCTCGTCCGGCTGGGGAACCTTCGCGAGGTCGCGCACCATCTGGCGGTTGATTCGCAGCGCTTGCTGACCCATCGTGAGCGCCGCTTGCGCACCGAGCGTCTTCGGGTTGGGAAGCGCCGTGATCAGGTCGTTTGCCCGGGCGCAGATGTCATTCGCCTGAGGTGCCCAAGCCGCGCTCTCCGTCGTCTCCCCGCCGCCGTTCGACCCGCCGTTTCCTCCGATCGCTCCGACCTGGATCAGGATCGCGATCAGGCCGCCGACGGCAGTGACAAGCGCGGTCGTCCCGGCGAGGAAGCCCGACATGCCACTCCAGAAGGACTGCTTCTCTCCGGTCACGGCGCACCCGTGCTATCGCGTCGCGAAGGGCTGACACGCCAACCGCCGCAGCAGACGACCCCAATCCCTGCCATTGATGCGGCTCCGTTCGTCGCTGCCGGTGACCACCGTATCGACCATGCCCGATCCGGTCAACGGGCCGCGCGAGCCGCAACCCGAGCAGCCGCCGAGGGATAGAGTCGAGCCACACCGGAAACGGCGACCGAGGAGGCGGAAATGTGGCGGCGGTCCGGGCTCGCGATCGTGGCGCTCGTGGTCTTCGCAGGATTCGCTGGATCGGCGGCGCAGGGAGGCTCGGCCAAGCTGGCGCTCGCGGGGCTCCACAAGCCGGTCACCGTCGTGCGCGACGCGGTCGGCGTTCCGCACGTCTACGCCAAGGACGAGCATGACGCATACCTCACGCTCGGCTACCTCCACGCGCAGGATCGCCTCTTCCAGATGGATGCGAGCCGCCGCCAGGCCGGCGGCACGCTCGCCGAGTTGCTGGGGTCCGGCGCGCTCGCTTCGGACGGTCAACTCCGCACCTTCGGGTTGCGGCGCGCGGCTGCCCGATCGCTCGCTGCGCTCTCGCCGCAGACGGTTGCGATTCTCGAGGCATACGCGCAAGGCGTGAACGCGTGGATCGGAGCCAACCCGCTGCCGCCGGAGTACGCGGCGCTCGAGCTGACGAAGACGCAGGTGCCCGCGTGGACGGCGCTCGACTCCGAAGCCGTGAGCAAGCTGATCGCCTTCGGGCTCTCGTTCGACCTCGGGGACATCGCCAACACGCAGAAGCTGATCGCCTACCAAACCGCGGGCGCGGCGCAGGGCTTCGACGGGGCGGCGCTTTTCCGCGAGGACGTCATGCGCTCGGAGCCGTTCGCCCACGCGCCGTCGATCTTGCCCGGCGAAACGTCCAACCCGATCCACACGCACGGGAAGCCGGCATGGTCGTCCTCTGCGCTGGGGCCCGATACGGGAGCGCTGGCGAGTAAGGCGCTCGCGCAAGCCAAGGCGGCCGGCATTCCGGTCGCCCCCACGGCTGAGGGCTCGAACGTGTGGGTCGTCTCGGGCGCGAACTCGAAGAGCGGCCGGCCGATGGTCGCGAGCGACCCGCACCTCTCGCTCCAGTCGCCGCCCGTCTTCTACGAGGTCGGCCTCGACGTCCCGGGCCCGCCGGACAAGGGCCTGTCTCTGTACGGCGTCACGTTCCCCGGCACGCCGGCGCTTGTGCACGGAACGAATGGCCACGTCTCCTGGGGCTCGACCGTCAACCCGGAGGACGTCACCGACGTCTACTCGGAACAGCTCGTGCTCTCGGGCGGCCTGCCCGTCGCCACGATGTACCAGGGCAACGCCGAGCCGACGCAGATCATCCCGGAGACCTTCCGCGCGAACCAGCCCCGCAACGGCACGCCGGACGACGTCGTCATCGTGCCGCCGGCCGCGGGTGTGCCCGCGGCCACCGTCGTCGTTCCTCGACGCAACCAGGGGCCGTTGATCTCGGTGTCCGGCGCGACGGGCCTCTCCGTCCAGTACACCGGTTTCGGCGCAACGCGCGAGCCGGACTTCTTCCGGCTGCTGTCCCACGCGGCGACGGTCGGCGAAGCGATCGACGCGCTGCACTACTTCGACTTCGGCGCCCAGAACTGGATGTTCGTCGACGACCGCGGCAACATCGGCTACAAGACGAGCGGAGAGATCCCGCTCCGCGAGGACCTGCAGGCCGGCACCGTCGCGGGCCTGCCGCCGTACTTCATACGCAACGGCACCGGCGGCAACGAGTGGATCGCCGACCCGGCGCCGGCCGAGGACCAGGCGCTCGGCTACGAGATCCTCCCCTTCGACGAGATGGACGGGCTCGTCAACCCGACGAGAGGCTGGATCTCGAACGCGAACCAGGATCCGACCGGTCAGACGTTCGACAACGATCCGCTGAACGAGCTCCGCCCGGGCGGCGGCATCCGCTACATCACGCCGGGGCACGAAGACGGAAACCGCAACACGCGGATCACGAAGCGCATCCAGGACGCGCTCTCGGCCGGCAAGGTCTCGTTCGAGCAGATGGAGTCGATCCAGTCCGACGTGAAGCTGAACGACGCCGAGGTGCTCGTCCCGTACGTCACCGCCGCGCTCGCGGCGGCCCAGACGCTCGGCGCCCCGCCCGCCCTCGCGGCGCTCGGCGCCAACCCGCGCGTGCAGGACGCCGCGGCTCGCCTGGCGGCCTGGGACTTCTCGACGCCCACCGGCATCGCCGCCGGGTTCGACGCGTCGGACGTGAACGGCATCCAGTCGGAGCCGACCGCGGCGGAGATCTCGGCCAGCGTCGCGGCGGCGATCTACGCCCTCTGGCGCGGACGGATCCTCGCCCTCGTTGTCGACGCGCCGCTAACCGCGCGCGGCCTCGGCGGCTTCCTGCCTCCCGGCGCCCAGGCAATGAGCGCGCTCCGCCATCTACTCGGGGGCAGCGGCACCGGGGCCTCGGGGCTCCCCTTCTTCGCCGGACCCGCCGGCCGTGACACCGCCGTCCTGCAGGCCCTGTTGAACGCGCTCGACCTCGCAGCGAGCCCGGCATTCGCGCCTGCGTTCGGCGGCTCGAGCGACCTTGGCGACTACCGCTGGGGCAGGCTCCACCGGATCGTCTTCTCGCATCCGCTCGGCGGCCCGTTCTCGATCCCGACCGGGGCCGGTTTCGCCAATCTCGATACCGGCCTGCCGGGGATCGCGACCGACGGCGGCTTCGCGACCGTGGACGCCGCCTCCCACAACCCACGTGCAGTGACTCTGAATGGGTTTATGTTCGCCAGCGGGCCGGCTCGGCGGTTCGTGGCGGAGGCGCGCGAGTCAGACCCCCACGCCGTCCAGGTGATTCCGGGCGGCGAGAGCGGCAACGCCCTCGGGCCGTGGTTCGGGAACCAGCTCGGGCTCTGGCTCACCGACGACTACCACGCCGCCACGACCCGGCGCGGCGAGGTGGACCGCGAAGCCACGGAGCGGGAGAAGCTGGTACCAGTCGGATAGGACTACGCGAGTGCCGCGCGGACCGAGAGCTCGGGGCCTTCTGGGCGGACGTCGAGCGCCCCCGCGATACGGCGAAGCACAGCGACGGCGCGAGGGTTGTCACTCGACACGAGGGCGGTGATCTCCGTGATGCCGGCCGCACGGGCGTCCGCCACCAACTCTGCGGCGAGCGCGGATCCGATGCCACGCTGCTGATACTCGTCGGCGACCGCAAAGGCGATCTCGGCCGTGTGGCCGTCCCGAACGAGACGCGCGATCGCGACAGGCTGCGGGTCGCCCTCGACGCGGGCGACGAGCACATGGCGGGTCGAGTCGACCGCCGCGAGCTGCCGGAGCTCCGACCTGCTCAGGCACGGCTTCGGCCCGTTGAAGCGGGTACGCCGCGACCGCTCGCCGAGCCGCTCGAACACGCCCATGACGGTGCGGACGTCGCCGTGGCTCAGGGGCCTCACGAGCAGGGTCGGGCCATGCTTCGGCTTGAGAACTCGAGTGTGCATGTATCGCTAGGTCAACGTCGTGGATCAGAAACAATTCCCGTTGCCGGCCGCGATGCCCACTTGAATCACATACGCATATGCTGTAGGAGCATGAACGAGCCGAGAGTCGACCATCTCACCGCGAGCCAACGAGACGCGCTCGCCGCTGAGCTCGCCGAGCTCGAAGGCCCGAAACGCGC
>WNGA01006463.1_pt1 | contig 16695 bp, 18 predicted proteins | sample 5400061 | NCBI WGS metagenome assembly WNGA01 (sample SAMN13153366, study PRJNA577476) | soil metagenome | isolation source: 100 cm soil or saprolite under grassland replicate 2 | place: USA:California | collected 2016-06-15 | reverse complement strand
CCTGAAAAGCGTCGCGGTAGGTGGCCGACATTCGGGTGGCCGCGGCGGCGAGCGCTTGCTCGACGTTACCTTCGCGCCGGGAGACGTGCCCGCGCTCGGCGGCCGCCGCGTCGAGGTGGCGCCAGAGCTCCGCGGTCGTCAGAGACGCGTTCGGCCCTTCCTCCCAGACGACCTCCAGCGCTTCACGGCCGGAGAGCGCGGCAAAGCTGTCGCGCGCGACGACCGCGAGCCCCGCGCTCACTTCGAGGACCCGCAAGACGCCTGGCACGGCCTTCGCCTTGGCCGCGTCGAAGCGGCTCAGGCGGCCGCCGGCCACCGGGCAGCGCGCGATTGCCGCGAACAGAGCCCCGGACGCGCGCGTGTCGAGGCCATACTTGGCCCGGCCCGTCACAAGGGCGGGCCCGTCCACGCGCCGCACGGGCGTTCCGATGAGGCGGAACTCTTTCGGGTCTTTTAGCGGCGGGTCCTTGGGCACCGGCAGCTTGCCCGCGATCGGCGCGAGCCGGCCGTAGGAGAGACGCCGGCCGGACGAGATGTGCACGACCCCGCCTCTTTCCGCGCGGCAGCTGCCGGGCTCGACCTTCCACACCTTCGCCGCGGCGCCAAGAAGCATCAGGCGAGCGGACGCCGCGGCTCGCCGCAGCGGCAACCAGGACGACTCGACGCTGTCGCTGCCGCCTGTGTTCATGTCCTCGTAGAGAGGGGTCGGGGACGCCTGCTCGATGGAGACCGAGGACCAATCGGCCTCAAGCTCCTCGGCCAGGATCATCGCCAGGCAGGTGCGGACTCCCTGCCCCATCTCTGATCGGGCGACGACGAGAGTGACCCTGCCGTCCGTCCCGACGCGCAGCCATTGGTTCGGAACGAAGCGAACCGGCGCGCCGCCCGCCTTCTTCTGGCCGAGCAAAGGGACGCGGATCACGAGGCCGGCGCCGGCCAAAGCGCTCCAGCGCAGAAAATCGCGGCGGGTCGCGCTCACTGCGCACCTCCCAGCCGGGCCGCCGTATGAACGGCCCGCCGAACGCGCTGCCACGTGCCGCACCGGCAGACGTGGCCGGCGAACGCCTCGTCGATGTCGGCGTCGCTCGGCTGAGGCTTCTGCGCGAGCAGCGCCGCCGCCTGGAGGATCATCCCCGGCTGGCAGTAACCGCACTGCGCGACGTCCTCCTCGAGCCAGGCGCGCTGACACGGATGCCCGCCATCCGCGGAGAGTCCCTCGATCGTCGTGTAGCGGTGTTTCTGGGCGTTCGCGACGGTCACCTGACAGGACCGGACGTCCCGTCCATCCTCGAGCACCGTGCACGCGCCGCAGGCGCCGACTCCGCATCCGTATTTGGTCCCGGTCAGCGCCAGCCGGTCGCGCAACACCCAGAGAAGCGGCATGTCCGGCTCGGTATCGACCTCGCGCGCTCGGCCGTTGATCGTCAGGCGGTATCTCGCCATTGGTCCCCTCCTTGATTGGTCCTACGGCCGAGGTCGTCGAGAGATCCCGAGGTCTTGCCGAGGTTTGGGAGAGGCTTTTGGCTAAGTCCGGCGGCAGATTGCAGCTCTGGGTGCGGCCGCTCGAGAGCTCCGTCGCCCGTGCCCTGCCCGGCACCGGCCCTCACCCTCTCCCGGCGGGAGAGGGATGGGCGTGAGGGGGGGCGTCTCCACAGGCATTCGTTTTCCTCGCGATGGACTACGATTCTCGTCCGCGCGTCTTGGCTTCCCAGGAAGACCCTAATCTTCCAACCTCAAAATCTGATGAGGCACCGCCTTGCCGCAGCACGCGAGGCGTCACCAAGTAATACACCGACGCACGATTGACCCCAGGTCCCAGGTCCAGGTCCCTGCGCGGCCGCCTTCGGGAGAGGCGGTGGCGGTGGTCCCGGCCCGCCGCGGGAGCGTTGCTCGACTGGAGGCAGCTCTCCAAGGATCTTAATACACGAAGCGCACGGTTGACCCCCCTCCCCTCCCTCGATCAAGACGGATGACCCGGTCGGAATCGAGGCATACTGGCATGGTCGATTTGCGAGCAGGCGGAAGAACAGAGAATGGTTCATCTTGACGGCCGACGATGTCGTAGCTTTCAGAAGAAGAAAGGTCATGTGATGGCCGCAGGGTCCTTCGCCCGAAATAGTAAAGCGGCGGCAAATTGCGCGGCTGCAGCGGACGGGCTTGCGCCTCCCGTTGAGCCGACAGCCGTTAGGCCGTTGAGCTAGAAGCAATGGACGCTCCTCAATCTAACGCATGAAGCTGTGAGGGAACCATGAAAGTTGTCGTCGCGTTGTTCATGGGTCTTTTCTCAGGATTCTTGATCTACATGATGGCGGTGCTGCTATTCGTGGACGTAGGCAAGGGATCGCCACCGTCACCCCTGCTCGTCGCCGCAACGTTTCTCGGCGGGTGGGCCTTCTCCGTCTGGCTCCTTTTGCGCGGAACTAGAACCGTTTCGAAGGTCTTCTCAAGAGGGTTTCTGCTTGGCGCCGCAGAGTGGCTAATGATGGTCCTAGTCGGCATTATTTTCAGCGGTAGGTCGGTATCATCCACGTTCGGCCACACCGGCGCGCCGTCAGACGCGGCGGCTGCAGGGGCGGCATTGGGCGGTGGTATAGTGGCGTTGCTTACCGGAGGCGTCTCCATCGCGATGGCTGTAGTCTGCCTCATCGGCTTTGCGGTATCGCACTCGATGGGGAAGGAGATGCGGAAAGAGGAACCGCAGGCGCCGGCCCCGACAAAGAAGTGTCCCGAATGTGCCGAAATGGTGCAGGACGACGCACGGCGTTGCAGGTACTGCGGAACAACATTTGGTCAGGCGCCTTCTGCTCCCGGCACAGCCTAACGCGCGGCTGCAGCTGAGCCGCAACCCGTTACGCCCGATGTCTATCAGCCTCGTTCGATGAGAGAGATCCTGCCCGAGATACGGATCAGAATGGATACAGCTCCGGGCAAATTCCTCGACCGACTCGCCATGGTGGCGAAGAGGAGCGGCCGATTTCGCGTGGATCGCACACGGGGAGTCGATGGACTGCCCGGTTGGGCGATTCTCAGCTTGATTCCGCGTCCGCCTCAGCGCCACAGGAAGCTGGTTGGGCAGGTCATCGTCCGGCCGAAGGAGAGGCGTTACGCTCACGTCGAGCTCAGGGCAAGAGTCTGGGATCCAGATCCTCCCACGTACTCATCGTACGTAGAGGCGGTTCGGGAGCTCTTCGGCGATCTCCTGAAGGGCTACAATCGAGCCTATCGTTCCAACAGGCGTCTGTCGATCCCGTCCGCCTCGTCTCTACAGCCACGGCTTTCTCCTGGATGTCGCGCTCACTTCGATCGGCTTGTCGGTCTAGTCAACAAGCAGGGGATGCATCCGCTCGATTGGGAAAAGCTCTACCGCTTCGTGTGGGAGTGCCGTAGTCGGTCCAGAATCTCGGAAGTCGATATGGAGCGCCTGCTCAGGGCCGAGGGCTTTAACGAATATGTCGCATCGGATATTGCGAACGTCTTCATGCATTTGGTGAAGTTCATCCGATATGTTCATCGCAGTTAAGCAGGTCGGGCCTAATAGCAAGAAGGGAAGATTGAGGGTCAGGTTACATGAAGGCGGGCAAGCTCTTCGGCATCGGCTGCGATGGAGCGGCTGATGCTGAAAGGAGGCCCGATGTTGCCGGTAGGTCTTGTACGATGGTACTTCGCGGGCAGGAGTACCATTTACCAAGACTGACCCGTTCATTCCCTCTCGAGGAGAATGGGGAGCGTCGGTCGGCTGCTCGGCTATTCAACGAGTTCGAGGAGATCGAGAGATTCTTCCGGTCCGTTGGTGAGCCCTGCCGGGTGGTTCTGGAGGCGAGGTGGAACTGGCGTGTTGCGGGCGGGTTACGTGAATACACGATAAACTATTGCCAGGGTCCCGCCGTGGTCTGACCATCTTGAATGATGTCAGGGCTGAGGCTGGTCGCCGGCCTGGGACAATTCCAAACGCCGAGCTATGAGCTCTTTGAGAATTGCCGCACTAGCCGGCTGTGCCTCACCTAGCTCCTTGAGATCACCGATTGCACCGTCGAGGTCTGAGGGCGATTTGGCCGTGGCGGCGACCAGCTTGTACCATTCTGCGGCGCGCTCTGTCTGCCCCTCAATTAACTCAGTTAAACCTAGGTTGGCCATAGCCGTAATGTCGGTGGGATCGACCGAAGGGGTCGTCCCCGAGTCGGGCGGTGGCCCGAACTCAATAGGCGCTTCGCCTCCGAATCGTGAAACGTACAAGTCGAGGTCAAAAAAGTGTGCGCTCTCGATTGCCTCTATTGGAAACGAGGTGACGAAATCATCCGGGGCCCTCGCGGTACTGTCGAGGGGATACCGCGTGTCAAACCTAACTGATAGTGTCGTGGCGTTCCTATACCCACTCCATATCGGCAGCAAACTGAAAAAGGCGTCGGCAGGCCTCAGGTCGGGGGTTCGCGTCACGAATCCTACGTAAACCTTACGCGTCCTGAGCGAGATCATTATCGGTTTAGGAGTATTGCTTCCCAGCTGCCTGGAAGCCTGATCTAGTAGCCGGTCCAAGTCCGAGCCCCACCGCTTTACGGTGACGCCTATCGCGGCTGCCCTCGCTGGGTCCAGAAACGCGTCAAGAATGCCGCGGGCGGCTTTAGCTGTCGTTCCTTGGTGGAATGGTTGGTTGGAGGCCTGAGCTATTGCGTTGCGTATACCGCCTTGGCGAATTGCAGATAAACCGTTTAGCACATATGGCGCAGGCAGCGACACGAGGAACGCTAGGAAGGCTGTGCCAGCGTAACTCTGGTCGCCGGCTAATTCGACCCAGGCGGCCCGAATTGGCGTCTTCGCGTGAACGAGGGCAGCGGCGAGCACGAGACATCGGGCGATAGCAGCGAAGAAGACTCCGTAAACTGCTGAATCGAGGAGCAGTCTGTAGCCGTCCATGCGGTGCGCCCGAAATCTCGATGAGTACCAGTGGTGGGCAAACCAGTAACCGCCAAGTAGCGGAATGAACAGCAGATTGGAAGGCATCTGCCGACGTGAGTGACCTATTCTTGGTCTTTAGTTAGAGAGTGTTTTGGGAGGTTGCCCTTGAGCTGATCGAGAAGGCTTTTGTTTTGCCGAAAGAGCTCAGCGTATTGCTCGTGCAGATGCTGTATTTCAGCGACGACACCGGAGGTTTTCATGCCTTCGTGAAACAGTTCTGCTTGGCGCTGCGCCTCGCGAACCGTTTGGGAGTTCTGCAGGATGTCGATCTGATCCTTGCAACGCTTTAGAGTCTCAGCGAGGGACTTGGATAATTCGAGTGCCTGTTGACTCTTGAAGGCGTCTTCCATTTCTTGGTAGAGGCGCTTTACGTTGTCGTTTTCAAGCAATAGCTTGGTGTTCACGATGCGAGCACCATTGGAGGTCGTCGTGACAAGCGGGCTCGCGCTAGGGCTCTCCCGAGGCTCGGCGGATTTCCTAGCAAGCAGCGGCATCCTCAGTATCTTAGCGCTGATCAGCAAGTAGCTGCTGGTCAGCGGGTTACGCGTCGGCTTGCAGAAACCGCAGGGAAAGGAACTGATGGGGTCAGGACCGTGTTATTGGCTGGGGCAACCTCTTCGTGAAGAAGGGCGAGCTCAGGTCTGAGGTCGGCTATATCGAATCGCCACCGCGCGATAGCGCCTTCAAGCGTGAACTGGCGGCGGAGCTGGATCGCATGCGAGCATTTCTGGGCCTCGAATCCTGAAGGGGGATGGGGTGCGATCAGGCCGCTATCCTGCGACGGCAGGGCTGACCGAGCGGTCGCTAGAATCACCCCACGGTGGCGACGTGGAACAGTCGGACGTGGACGCTGATTGTTGCGGCGGCAGTTCTTGGTTTCGTCTTCCGTAACCCTCTGACTCTCGCGGTGCTCCATCACGAGACGGCGCCGCGGCCGGAGGTGGCGGGAGAGCCCGTGCAGGCCGCTGACGACGTGAAGCCGTTCGAGCACGTGGCGGGCGGGAAACGCTACCGGATCGTGCCGCGGTTCCGATGGGACGAGTCGGCGCGGGTGATGAGCGAGGAGCCATACAGCGCAGGCGCTGCGGGAGCGCTGATCCCTCTGTGGGAGATCGAGGGCTACGCTTGAAAATCGGGTGCTCCTTCCTGCAAAGCACTGCGTTCGGGGGCCCGGCCGTCGGGCTCCCCCTTTAACCACCGATCTTCAAGCTGACCCCCGGAACCCCACGGGATCCCTGACCCGGCTAAGTGCGGTACTATCTAGGTGTTCTCCATGACGACACGGCTTGGTCAGTTGGAAGTGTCATACAGCGTGCGTGGCACGCCTACCTACCGCGTTGAGATATGGCACGACGGACTTAAGAAGCACCGCGTCATCAAGAGTTCCGAGCCCGAAGTTGTTCAACGCAAGGCCCAGATGCAAGTGGCTGAGTGGGATGCGAAGTGGTCCCAAGCCGAGGCCCTCGAGAGGGACCGCCGCGACAAACTGGGGCAGAAAAGACAACAGGAAACCAACAAGAGGTTGGCAGCTGAGCGCACCGCGGAAGCTCAACGCGAGTTGACTAAACTTAGCGGCCTTCTGCGGCACACCCTCGACGTCAACGATGCAATCGATTGGGAGCAACTCAAGGACAAGTCGGAATTTGCCGAACCGAGACCGTCGAAGCCCCCAGCGCCAGCTAGGCCCAAGCCTCGGATCAAGCCGCCAGAGCCTAGGTCCGACCAGCCGGAGTACCAGCCCAAGCTCGGACTGCTTGACAAGCTCATGACTTCACGCCGGGCGAGGATCTACGCCGACTGCCAAGCGAAGTTCGATGTGGACCACAAGCAATGGAGGCGGGAAGCGCAGGCCATCGACATAGCGTACACAGCGGCGGAAGCAGAATACAAGGCTGACCTCGAAGAGCTGGAGCAGAGGCATAAGGCGGAAGCAAAGGCGTGGGAAGAACGACGTGCCGCGTTCCTCGAGAAGCAGCGCCAGAACAGCGAGTCACTCGACAGGCGACGGATCGCGTACATGGGCGGATCAGGTGAGGCGGTTATCGATTACTGCGATATGGTGCTCTCCGCGTCCGACTACCCGGACTATTTTCCACAAGAGTTCAGCCTCGACTTCAACCCAGAGGCCAAGATCCTCGTCGTAGACTATGCGCTGCCCCCTCCCGAGGCCATTCCGACCGTGCGGGAAGTGAAATTCGTACCCAATCGGGACGAATTCCTTGGGCAGCATCTGTCTCAGGCACAGCTCTCAAAGCTCTACGACGACGTGCTTTACCAGGTCGCGCTGCGCACGGTTCATGAATTGTTCGAAGCGGACATAATTGGCGCCGTCGGCACGATCGTATTTAACGGCATAGTTACGTCTGTAGACCGGAGCACAGGCAAGCAAGTGACCGCGTGTGTTCTGTCGGTCCAGACGCAACGCGAGGAGTTTATGGCGATCCGCCTCGCCAACGTCGAGCCAAGAGCCTGCTTCAAGGCACTCAAAGGCGTCGGCAGCTCCAAGTTGCATAGCCTGGCTGCAGTCCCGCCAATCATGCAAATCCGCCGCGATGACGGTCGGTTCGTGTCGGCCTATGAGGTCGCAAACACGCTCGATGAATCTACTAATCTGGCCGCGATGGATTGGCAGGACTTCGAACACCTCATTCGCGAGGTATTTGAGAAGGAGTTCTCCTCAACTGGCGGTGAGGTAAAAATCACCCAGGCAAGCCGTGACGGTGGCGTGGACGCTGTCGCGTTCGATCCGGACCCGATTCGCGGTGGAAAGATCGTAATCCAGGCGAAGCGGTACGCCCATACCGTTGGCGTCGGCGCGGTCCGAGACCTCTACGGCACGGTAATGAACGAGGGAGCGAACAAAGGAATTCTGGTTACCACATCCGACTACGGACCCGACGCCTACACCTTCGCGAGGGGGAAACCTCTGATGTTGCTCAACGGCGCGAACTTGCTGCATATGCTTGCAAGACACGGGCACAGGGCGCGAATTGACTTGCAAGAGGCTCGGAGAATCGCCATGAGTCAGACGGTCCGGTGATTGCCGCCAGGTCCCTGAGGCCCCTTCTCGATCACGATCGTCTGGGTAGACGGCCGACCGGTTTGACCGGGAACATGGCTGACAGTTTTGAGGTATCCCGAGGCGCGGGGAGCGATAGCGCCCGCTGCTTGAGGCGCCGAAACCTCCTCACCTCCCTGGGATGCCTTACTCTAGTGGTTGCTGTAACTTTGGCGGCAACTGGTTGTGGGCGTCGAAGCGCGAGTCAGCGAAGTGCAGCGTCCTCAAAGCGGAAAATGGCTCAAGAGGAGGAGCGCACGAGGAAGCAAATCCATGAGATGGTCGCCCGCCATAATGCCGTGACCGATTGGCACGCATCACTGCCACAGGGCGACTTTACCCGGACGTACTCGGTCCTAATCGATCGTGCCTGGGTTCGGGAGGACGGTCGGCCCGTGCTGGTCATCGCGAGCCTTCACGATATTTCCCGGCATCATGGCTCATACCGTGTTCATCTAGGCGTCTCACTCGGCCCTCTCGCCGAAAGGAGTATTGATCTATCACTCTCTGCAGGGGAGGGCCAAGTCGATTCGCTGTTGAAAGCACCCGCCGACAGCGTAGCAGCAGAAATGCAGCTATTCGCGGTCGTGACTCGCATATCGTCTGTTGGTTCAACGCGCGACCATATAGACACAGAGTCTGAGGAGGACGGCGAACATATCCGCGCTGAGGTCAGTAGTTCCACCAGGGCGGAGGGCGTACTGTTGGAGATGATACGTATTCCTGGCCTCTATCCGTTGGGGGACTTCCCGCTGTAGGGAGTGGCCAGGCGAGAGAGCGAGGTCAATCGGGTGTTGCTTCCTCCGAGCGCTCGGCGTCTGACCAAGGCTTCAGGCTTCGCTTCTGCCTGTCCCGTAACGCAACCATCCACAGACGATCGGGCCGGTCGCTAGTGTTCTGTAACTGAAATAGCATTAGCGTAGGTGTGGTTCTCCGTATCATGGGATACGTGGGACCGGAGTTCCAATTGACGGTGGGTGATCGGAGGGTTCTGGAGGGTTGGATGCGGGCGCCATCGACTCCTCAGCAGATGGCCAAGCGGGCGGGGGTGATTCTGGCCAGTGCCGATGGATTGAGCGTGCGGGCGATGGCGCAGCGGTTTGGGGTCTCGCAGATGACGGTGTGCCAGTGGCGAGGGCGTTTCCTGGCCGAGGGGATTGCCGGACTGCACACGCGACATCGAAGCGGCCGGCCGCGGCGGATAACGACGGCCGACGAGGCCCGGATCGTGGCGGCGACGATGAGACCTCCCAAAGCGGCGACGCACTGGAGCGCGCGCAGTCTGGCGCGACAGCTGAAGATCAGCCACATGACGGTGCACCGGATCTGGAAGAAGCATGGATTGCAGCCGCATCGGGTGGAAACTTTCAAGTTCAGTACGGACCCGGAGTTTGATCGGAAGATGGCCGACATCATCGGGCTCTATCTGAACCCGCCGGAGAAGGCATTGGTGCTCTGCGTCGACGAGAAGTCGCAAATTCAGGCGTTGGACCGGACCCAGCCGATCTTGCCGATTCGTCCGGGCCTTCCAGCCCGAATGACGCATGACTACGTCCGGCACGGCACCACGAGTCTGTTCGCTGCTCTGGAGGTGGCCACCGGCACGGTCTCCGAACGATGCTTCCGCAGGCACACGCACCAGGAGTTCCTGGCCTTCCTGAAGATCCTCGACCGAAAGTACCGGCGCCGGGAAATTCATCTGATCTGCAACAACTACGGCACGCACAAACATCCGGTCGTCCGGACCTGGCTGGCCGAACACCCGCGGTTCCATCTCCATCTAACACCCACCAGTGCCTCCTGGCTCAACCTGGTCGAGCGCTGGTTTGCACGGATCACCCAAGAAGCCATTCGCCGAGGAACCTTTACCAGCGTCGCCGCCCTCGAGCGGGCCATCCTCCTGTATACCCAGACCTGGAACGAAGATCCAAAACCCTTCGTTTGGACAAAGACCCCGTCACAGATCCGCCGAAGCCTCCGCAATGCGCATGAGACTTCGGTTACGGGACACTAGAATCACGCCACGGTGGCGAGTTGGAAAGGTCGGACGTGGACGCTGATTGCGGCGGCGGCAGTTCTTGGCTTCGTCTTCCGGAGCCCCCTGACTCTCGCTGTGCTCCATCACGAGACGGCGCCGCGGCCGGAGGTGGCGGGAGAGCCCGTGCAGGCCGCCGACGACGGGAAGCCGTTCGAGCACGTGGCGGGTGGGAAGCGCTACCGGATCGTGCCGCGGTTCCGGTGGGACGAGTCGGCGCGGGTAATGAGCGAGGAGCCATACAGCGCAGGCGCTGCGGGAGCGCTGATTCCTGTGGACTGGGTGCTCGGGTGGGGACCGGTCGTCGCGCCGCCCTACGCGGGCAGGATTCACTACACGCAGATGACTCGCTTCTATCTGTGGGGCACCTCGGACGGTCGCCTCGACCGCGGCACGATCGTCACCCATACAGCCAACACGCACGTCATCCCAGCTTCTGCCAGACTGCGCCGGGCCATTGCCTGCGTGAGGAAGGGAGACGACGTGCGTCTCGAGGGCTGGCTCGTGGACGTGGACGGCATCGACAACGAGTCCTTCCACTGGAAGACGAGCGTCTCGCGCTCGGACGAAGGCCCCGGCGGCTGCGAAACCGTTTACCTGACTCGCCTCACGGTCAACACCCGTGCCTACGAGTAGTGCCTGGGCCCGGGAGTTGCTGCCAAGGGAATCGGGGTCATCCTTTCCTTATGGGTGTATTGACTGCGCGTAGCCGGCGAGTGGGGAGGGTCGGTTGGTTGTTCGACCCATTGGTGCCGCTTGCTTCCGGGTCCGGTGGCAGGGGCGTGGCGAAGAACTTGAAGGCGCCGGCTGCCATCATGGTGATCACGACTACGGTGTAGGCCAGTTGCTTGCCGTGCCAGAGGCTGTCGAACCAGTCTCGGAACTGGGCGGCGACCACGTTCGCTTTCCCTCCATAGACTTCCAGGTCGTGCAGGTACTTCTTGGTGTCTAACGGGTCGTAGCCGAGAGGGTTTTCAGGCGGGGGCTGGGCGGTCAGGTAGATCACGACGGCGGCCGCAAACCCGAGGACGAGAATGGCGCGCGTGCCCACCCGGACACGTTCCTGCGCGGTCAGCAGCCCCCATTTCATCCTGTTAGATTAACCCGATGAGCACGGGCGCTCTGGACGGCTCTTTGGAGCTCATGCGCGAAGCAGCCCGGCTTCGCAGGTCCCTTCGATGACGTGTTGGCCGGCCTCGTTCTCGATCCAGGCGTCGATTTCCAGACGATGCCTGGCGCGGTCGACCGAGCGCACGGCGAAATGCGCGGTCACGGTGTCGCCGGGATGGACCGGAAGCAAGAACCGGAGCGTCTGCGACCGGTAGATTGCGCCGGTCCCCGGCAGCAGCATGCCCACCATCGTCGAGAAGAGCGACGCCGCCAGCATTCCGTGGATGATGCGGCGGCCGAACTGCGTTTGCACCGCGAACTCGTCGTCGACGTGAAGGAGATTCGTGTCTCCGGTGATTTCGATGAACCGCCGCACGTCTTCGTCCGTGAACGTCTTAGTGAAGCTGGAGTGCTGCCCGGGCTCGAAGTCTTCTATTCGCGCGACGACTGGAGGAGTCAAGGCTATCTACGCGGCCAAGCACGGGTCAAGGAGATACCTGCGCGCTCGAAGCTCCTCCTGGACCTGGCTTTCAGAGTCGCCGCGTACCGGACTCTGGTCAAGTGCTCAGGCGGATCAGCGAGCGAGCGGAATGTCTCCAAGGGTTCCCCAGGGGACGGCGGGGGGCAAAAGGCCTTCCGCGGAGCGCACATACCAACTGCCGTCTGACGGCCGCCAAACAACGTTGTCGGCCCTGGAATCCCCCGCCATCTGTGCCGGCAACGGCACGTCCCCGAAAGCTCCCCACGCTACCGACGCAAGCTCGGACAGGCTGGCGCTGGACTTGACGTACCACGTCCCCGTCGAGGGACGGTAGATCCCGTAATCCGCGCGACCATCCCCCGTAAAGTCCGCGGCCACGGGAATGTCCCCGGAGACGCCCCATACGATCGCCGCCGTCCCCCCTCCGGAAAAACGCACATACCATGTCCCGTTGGACGGACGGAACACCGCCATGTCCGTCACCCCGTCCCGGTCGTAATCACCGGGCACGGGAATATCCCCGGCCGTCCCCCACTGCACGGAAGGAGGCATCGTTCCCTCCGCCATTCGCACGTACCACGTCCCGTTCGTCGGACGCCACACCGCGAAATCCGTCCGGCTGTCCCCCCCGTACTGCCCCGGAACTGCAACGTCGCCGAAAGCGCCCCATTGCACCGGGGGTTGACTCGCCCCCTCCGCAGAAAGCACATACCAGGTCCCACTGAAAGGGCGAAAAACTGCGAAGTCCGCGCGCGCGTCGCCCGTGTAGTTGCCCGCAACCGGAACGTCGCCAGAGGCTCCCCACTGCACGGCAAGATCCCCGCTGCCATTGGACTTCCTGACGTACCAGGTCCCGAAGGTCCCCGTCCCCGGCCGAAACACGGCCTTGTCCGCCACACCGTCCCCATCGAAATCCACGACCGGACCACTCGAAAGAAAACCGCGGATCTCCCCGCCTGGAAATTGCGTCGTGTGGATGTTCAGGTATGTTTGCCCGGCCACCATCCCCGCAAGCAGAACTGCCGCGGCGCTCGCCGCAGTCCCGCCGTGGGCGGTCACGAACGCAGGGTTGTAGCTCGCCGCATTCAACATATCGAACGTGTTCATAAAGGCACCGCTCATGACACCGAGCGGGAAGCCCACAAAGGACGGGACCTGAGTTGCCACGCCCGCGTTCTCGGGTGGGCTGGTGCAGCAGTGAATATGCGCAGCCGTGTCGGGCGTAGTCAACCCGCTGAAAACTACGTTGACCGTCATCATGCTCGTCACGGTGTCCCAAATCACCAGGGCCGTCCCGGTCGCGGCCGACTCCGGATGCGGTGGGTTCTCGTTGAGCGGGCTCAGTCCGGGCGCGGCCGGACCGTTCGCGATGAATGTAAGAGTGGCGGCCGGACTACTCACCGCCGACAGGACCATGAGAGCGAACAAACCTACCCAAAGTTTCATAAGAGGATCTCCGTGGTGCTCTACTGTATTATTTCGAAATAGTACATCGATTCAGGACTGACCCCGCGCTTGCGCGCTCGGCCCAGACCGGGAAGTCCTTCTCGCGCGGGCTGCGCTCCACTCTGGCTTGGGCTGGTTTCATCCATTCAGCTCGATGTCGTCTCGGTAGAGCTCGTAGGCCTTCTGGTACTCCATGACCCGCGCGACTTCGGCGCAGAACGCTTCGCTGTATCCGGCGCGCCGCAGCAGGTGGAAACCCATCTCCATTCCGGAGGCGATCCCGCCGGCCGTCACGATCCGCCCGGCGTCGACGACACGGGCCCGGCTGATGCGGCAGGCGGGAGCAATCTTCGCGAGCCGGTCCAGAGGCACCATTCCGGCGGGCGATGCTTCCACGCGGTCCGGCTCCTTGCGATTGGTGGCCGGCAGACCGTCGAGAAGGCCCATCTTCCCGTAGATCCAGGAGCCGGTGCAGACGCTCGTGAGCATTGTGCCCTCCGGAAGGCTCCGGATGAAGTCGTGCAGGCGGCGGTTGTGCAGCTCCTGCCGCGTCCCGAAGCCTCCCGGGATGAGAAAGGCGTCCATGGCCGGCGCTTCGAGGAACGAGTAGTTCGGCAGCACCGTGAACCCGGCCTGTGTCTGGACCGGCCTCAACGCGTCGGCGACCAAGAACGCTTCGAGCTCGGGATCGAAGCGTCGCGCCACGGAGAAGACTCCGTAGGGCGCCGCAAAGTCCACGATCTCGGCGTCCTTGAAGACGTAGATGCCGAGGCGGAATCCGGGAATCCGGGGTGTTTCGGGCATGGCGACCTCCTCTTCGACTGGACAGACCGATCGAGAACCTGCAAAGCGTATCGTTTGTGACGATTGCGGATCGCTGAAAACACGGCGGCCTCGCTGGTCCGCGCGTCAGGGCTCAGCATTTTCAGGAGGCTGGAACAGACGCGTCTGGCGAGAAAGCTCGGAGCCCGCTAGTGTGACGGTGATGGTTAGAGGGGAGATCTTCAACAGCGTCACGCATCTGATGGGGTCGTTGTTTGCGGTGGCGGGGCTCGTCGTCCTGCTCGCGGCGGGGGTGCGCACGGGCGACCCGTGGAAGATCGGAAGTTTCGCGGTGTACGGGGCGGCGCTCGTCGCGCTGTATCTCTTTTCGACGCTTTACCACAGCCTCGACGGGCGGCCGAAGAGGATCTTCCGCAAGCTCGATCACACGTCCATCTACGTGCTGATTGCCGGCACATACACTCCGTTCTCGCTCGTGGCCTTGCGGGGCCCGGTGGGATACGGGCTCCTGGGAGCCGTCTGGACACTCGCGGCAGTGGGGGTCCTTCAGGAGTTCCTCCTGCCGACGCGGATCGAGGCTCTGTCCGTCTCTCTGTATCTCATCATGGGCTGGCTGGCGATCATCGCCTTCGTGCCGCTTCTGCACGCGATCGGATGGGCGGGGATGTCGTGGCTGCTGGCGGGCGGGATTCTCTACACGGCAGGAGTCTTTTTCTACCTCGTGGACGAGAAGTACGCACACAGCCACGGCGTCTTCCATCTCTTTGTGCTGGGCGGAAGCATTCTGCATTTCGTGGTCGTGCTGCGCTTCCTGGCGTAGAACGTCGCTCACCCTCTCCGGGTGGCCTCCGGCGAATCAAGCACGCGGAATGCCGCGTAGATCGCATCGCGTGCCCTCCGTCTGTAGACTCGTCCTGTGAAAAGGGCTCGAACGCATGCAGAGCTATAATGCGGGGCCATCGTTCCGGTCCATTTCAAATGGAGGCAGTCGTGAAAGTGCCCTTGCGGGCCATCTGCATCTGTCTGGCACTGATCTGGCTCCTCGGTGGCGCCGCGGTCGGGCAGCCGCTGACGCCTGTCGAGCAACTTGGCAAGTCCCTCCTGTTCGACCAGAATCTGTCGACCCCCAGGGGTCAGCCATGCGTCACCTGTCATGGGGCTGCGGTCGGTTTCACGGGTCCCATCAGCGAGGTAAACGCGCACGGCAGCGTGTATCCCGGCGCCATTGCCAGGCGCTTCGGCAATCGCAAGCCGCCCTCCGCGGCCTATGCCGGCGCCAGTCCCGTTCTGCGCTTCGACCCGGTCGCAGGAGTGTGGATTGGTGGCGTGTTCTGGGACGGACACGCCACCGGTTGGACGCTGGGTGACCCACTCGCCGAGCAGGCCCTGCGCCCGTTCCTCAACCCGCTGGAACAGAACAACCCTGACAGAAAGATCGTCGTGCAAGGGGTCGCGCGGTCGCAATACGCGACGCTCTTCCGGCAAGTCTGGGGCAGCGAATCCCTGCCGAGAACGGGCGTGCAGCCCCCGTTGCAGGTTCCGTTCAACTACGACGTCGCGTACGAGCGCATCGGACGGTCGATCGCGGCCTACGAGCGTTCGAACGAGGTGAATCCTTTCACGTCGAAGTATGACTTCTATCTGGCGGGTCAGGTCATCTTGACGCCCCAGGAGGCGCTGGGCCTGCAACTGTTCAACAGCAGGGCCAAGTGCGTTATCTGCCATCCCAGCGCACCGGGACCCGGCGGGCAGCCGCCGACGTTCACCGATTTCAAGTACCACAACCTCGGCGTACCGAAGAACTCCGAGAACCCGTTCTACAAGATGCCACCGCTGTTCAATCCCGATGGCGAGAACTTCGTGGATACGGGTCTGGGCGGCTTCCTCAAGCGCGCGGGATTCCCGCCCGAAGTGTATGAGAGGGAAATGGGCAAACAGAAGGTTCCCACGCTGCGCAACGTGGACCTGCGTCCGTCGGAGGCGTTCGCGAAGGCCTACACGCACAACGGATTCTTCAAGAGCCTTGAGGACATCGTCCACTTTTACAACACGCGCGACGTGTTCTTCTGGCCGCCTCCCGAGGTGACGGACAACCTCAGTGCGACAATCGGTAACCTGGGTCTGGCGCCCGACGAGGAAGAAGCCCTCGTCGCCTTCCTCAAGACGCTGTCGGACGGGTTCGTCCCATGATTTGCGGCGGTCGCCGCGCCGCCCAGGACAAAGGGCCAAACAGCTCTCGGTCTTGCATGAAGTAGGGCGCGGCCGTCGCCTGCGTCAGGCAGCCCGTCGAGAGGTCCATCTTCCCGTAGACTCAGTAGGGCACCGCGAAGTCCACGATCTCGGCGTCCTTGAAGACGTAGATGCCGAGGCGGAATCCGGGAATCCGGAGTGTTTCGGCCATGACGACGTCCTTTCACACTCTACTGGCCGATTGAGAAGCCGGCAACTCGAATCGCCTGTGATTGCAGTTCTGGTGGCCGAGAGTCATCCGATTGAAGGGTCACGTCCGCAGCAAATCGAGAGTGATCTTGAGGGCGTTCTCGACGCTCAGCAGTTCCTGTTTCGTCAGCCTGCCGAGCCTCGAACGAAGCCGCCTCTTGTCGATTGATCGGATCTGGTCGCCAAGGACCCGCGCGGGCGCGCCGCGGACCTCGATTCGAGCCTCTCCGGGATAGAGCGATTCGACGTTGCTCGTGACCGGGAGGACGACGACGCGGGATCCGTAGCGGTTGCAGGAATCGTTCGAGACGACGACAGCGGGACGAGTCTTCCGGATCTCGGTGCCGAGGGTGGGATCGAGAGCGACCCAGTAGATGTCACCGCGGTGCG
>WNGA01006457.1_pt1 | contig 16702 bp, 14 predicted proteins | sample 5400061 | NCBI WGS metagenome assembly WNGA01 (sample SAMN13153366, study PRJNA577476) | soil metagenome | isolation source: 100 cm soil or saprolite under grassland replicate 2 | place: USA:California | collected 2016-06-15 | reverse complement strand
GCGCCGTAGCCAGGCTGGACGGATGCCTTGGAGTCGCTTCGCAAAATATCGCGACCGCTGGCTCCCGACGCCCCGAATCTGCCACCCCTATCCCAGCGTGCGCTTTGCCGTCACCACCCAAGGCAAGAGCCGGATGCGGCAATGCCGCCTGTCCGGATCCGTGGAGGGGGTTATGGGTGACCATCATCTCTACTCCGACTGGTCTCGACACAACGACGCGCGCCGGCCGTAATTGCCCGCCGCCGACCGCCGTAAACACTTTTCGGGCGTCGCTTGGTAGAGTGCGCGGCCCATGCGGGTCGTCATCCTCGCGTGCTTCTTCTTGTCCGGCGCGTCGGGGCTCATCCTCGAGATGCTCTGGACGCGGATGCTGACGCTCGTGTTCGGGTCGACGACGCTGGCGGTATCGACGGTGCTGACCGCGTTCATGGGCGGGTTGGGGCTGGGGTCGGCGCTGGCGGCGCGGTACGCGGATCGGCTGAAGAATCCGGTGCGCGCGTACGCGATCGCCGAGGCGGCGATCGGGGTCTACGCGCTCTTGGTCCCGCTGGTCATCGGCGTTTATCCAGCGCTCAACCGCGGGCTGTGGGCGGCGTTCGGCGACCGCTACGCGGTCTTGTCGGTGCTGCGGTTCATCGCGTCGGCGGGGCTGCTGCTGCTGCCGACGACGCTCATGGGCGCGACGTTGCCATTTCTCGCGCGCCACTTCGTGACCCGACCCTGGGAGCTGCGCCGCGTGGGTCTGCGCATCGGCACGCTCTACTCGGTGAACCTGTTCGGCGCGGTCGCGGGCGCCTTCCTCGCGGGGTTCGTTTTTCTTCCCAGCTTCGGGATCAAGTGGACCAACGTCACCGCGGCCTCGTTCAATCTGACCCTCGCCGCCGCCATCATCCTCGCGCGGCGGTTCCTGCCGGCGGCGCAGCAAGCGCAAGCGGGGGGCAGCCTTTCGTCCGAGGAGCGCCTCGACGTCGCCGCCGCCGAGGCGAACCTCGAGGGCGCGGCGCTGCCGCCGGCGCCGATCGTCGACACACGGTCGCGCCGCGCGGCGCTGGTCGCCTTCGCGGTGTCGGGCGCGACCGCAATGACGCTCCAGGTCTTGTGGACGCGGGCGCTCGCGGTCCTGCTCGGTTCGTCCGTGTTCTCGTTCACGCTGATCCTGCTCGCGTTCCTGATCGGCCTCGGTATCGGCGCCGCCGCGTTCGGGCGCCTCAGCCAGAGGACGCCGCACCCGGTGCGCTGGCTCGCCGCACTCCACCTCGCGACCGCGTCCGCCATCGGCCTCACCTACCTCTTCACCGACAAGATCCCGTACGTGTTCACGTACCTCTTGCAATCGACCAGCTTCGGCGTCGACACCATCCTCATCTGTCAATTCGTGCTCGCGTGCCTGGTCGTGCTGCCTGCGACGATCCTGATGGGCGGCGTCTTTCCCATCACCGTTCGCATCGCCACCGGCGGGCTCGACTCGGTCGGTCACGACGTCGGCACCGCGTACGCGCTCAATACGCTGGGCGCGATCGTCGGTTCTTTTCTGTCAGGCTTCGTCGTTCTCCCCAAGCTCGGCCTCCAGCGCGGCATCTATTTCGCCGTGCTCGGCGACCTCGCGCTCGCCGCGCTCTTGTACGCCGTCGCGCCCCAGCTCGCGCGTCGCAGGCGCCAGGCCGGCGTCGCCGCGGCGGTCGCGCTCGCGCTCGTCGGCCTCGTCCTGCCCCGCTGGAACCTCGTCAGTTTTTCGGCCGGCTTCTTCCGGCTCTCGATCGCGCGTGAGTACATCTCCCGCAAGGTCCACAAACACAACTGGCAGGACCCCAAGCTCGTGTTCTACGAGGACGGTATCGCCACCACCGTCAGCGTCGACCAATGGGAAAAGACCTACTCGCTCAAGAACAACGGCAAGGTCGACGCCTCCAACGACGCCGACATGCCGACCCAGATCGTGGTCGGTTTGCTGCCGCTCTTGTTCTACGACCAGCCGGCGCCGCCCAAGGTGGCGCTGGTCGGCTTCGGCTCCGGCGTCACCGCCGGCGCGATCACGCAGTACCCGATCGCATCGCTCGAAGTGGTGGAGCTCGAGCCCGCTGTCTACCGCGCGTCGCGTTTCTTCGACAACGACAACCACCGCCCGATGCAGAACCCGAAGGTCACGTGGCGCGTGGGCGACGGCCGCAACTTCCTCACCCAGCGCAGCGACAAGTTCGACGTCATCATCAGCGAGCCGTCGAACCCGTGGCTCACCGGCGTGTCCAACCTGTTCACGCGCGAGTACTTCCGCAGCATCAAGACCCGCCTCGCCCCCCACGGCATCTTTTGCCAGTGGGCGCAGCTCTACGAGATGGCGCCCTGGAACATCAAGACCATCTACCGCACCGTGCGCGACGAGTTCCCGTACGTCTACGTGTTCGCCGCCGAGGATCTGTCGTCCGACACGATCCTGATCGGCAGTCTCGAGCCGCTGCCGCTCGACCTCGACGTGCTCGAACGCGCGTTCCGCGATCCGGTCACCCGCGCCGAGGCCAAGCGCGGCGGCTTCGCCACCCCGCACGACGTGTTCGCGTACCTGCTGCTCGGCCCCGAGGAGCTCGAGTCGTTCACGGCCGGCTCACCCGTCAACACCGACGACAACGCCCGCATCGAGTTCGCCGCGCCACGCGACCTGCTCGGCTACGCCAAGTTCGATCCCTACCTCGCCAAGGTCTATGGGCCGCTCTGGCCGTACGGCCGCCTCGGCGAGCTCGTGCGCGGCTACGACGTCGCCGATCCCAACCTGCGCAGCGCGCGCGCCGGCGGCCTTGGCCGCAGCCTGCTCGCGCACGGCAAGGCGCGCGAAGCCGAGCTGTGGACACGCAAGGCCGAGACCGCCGGCGCCACGCCCGGCGCCGCCGGGCCCGCGGCCGAGGCGAAGCACGCGCGCCTCCTGCTGCGCCTCGTCTCGACGCGCCTCGACCGCGATCCCGAGATCGCGCTCGCCCCCGACGACGGCCTCACACCGCCGAAGTTGCCCGACTACCTCGCGTCGTCGCAACCCAAGCTGGTGAAGAAGCTCGCCGAGGAATACCCCGACGTGCTCGCCTCCTATCAGGCTCGCCGCTACGCCACCGCCTACAAGATCATCGAGAAGTGGCCCGAAGATCTGTGGGCCGGCCTGGGCAACGACTTCACGCTGCTGTCCGGCTTCCTCGACTACAAGACCGAGTTCTACGGCGACGCCATCGACGTGCTCAAGGATCTCGCCGAGGACTCCACCTACGTCGCTCGCCGCCCGGAGGTGCTCTACTACCTCGGCCGCTCGTACTACGCGAACGCCAACTACACCAAGGCCGTCGTCGCCCTCGAGCGCTACATCCGCTCCCAGTCCGTCCTCGGCCGCGAGCTGCTCCCCGCCTCGGAAGCCGCGGCCTCGTCCCCCACGAAGTGACCTGACGGTTCAGTTCGTCAGCCGCCCCCGCTCCCGGTCCCGCCGGTCGTCTGCGCCGTCGCGCCCGGCACAGGTATCCCCGGGTCCGACCACAGATCCGACACCGCGACCCCCATGTCGACCAGCACCTGGTCCGCGACCCGAAGCCGCCGGCTGATCTCTCGCGCGATGTTGAGCACGAGCAGCGCGTACGAGCTCAGGTCGCGTGTGCACAGCTTGGCGATCTCCGCCTGACCGATGACGTACATCGTGACCGGCGTCAGCGCCCGCGCGCTCGCCGACCGCGGCTGAATGTCGATGAGCGCCATCTCGCCCACGCAGTCCCCCACCTTCAGGGTCGCCAGACAAAACTCGTGCCCATTGCGACCGCGCTTGCAGACCTCGAGCTCTCCTTCACGCACCACGAACATCCCGTGCGCGAGCTCGCCCTCCTTCATCAGCTCGGCGCCCACCGCCAACTTCACCACCCGGCATGCCGCCGCGATGCGGGTGATCACGTCATCCGGCAGTCCGCGGAGGATAGGGATGTCCGCCACGAACTGCCGATCGACGGAAACTTCCTGCTCCGGAGCCTGACCCATGGGGCTGCCCACCTACGGCAGCCTCGATTGTACGCTTTTCACCGGAGCTCGCAGGAATTCGCACACTAGGTTGTACTCGAGACATTCGGAAAGAAAGGAAACCCTGATGCCACAGCCCGCGAAGCAGAACAAGCAACTGCAGCCCCTCATTGGCGTGTGGAGTGTAGCGATGGTGCCTCCGGGCCAGGAACGACCCGCGGAGCTGCCCGACATCGGCGCTCGAATGACCTTCGAGTGGGTTGGCGACAAGGCCTTCGTGGTCCAGCGGTGGAGCGTGCCGGTCCCGGAGGCGCCCGACGGCCTCGCCGTGATCGGCTGGGACGCCGGCCGCGCCACCTTCCTGCAGCATTACTTCGACGACCGGGGCGTGGCGCGGGTCTACGAGATGAGCTTCGACGGCCGCCTCTGGAAGCTCGAGCGCAGCAAGCCCGACTTCTCGCCCTACGAGTTCGCGCAGCGGTACACGGGCGCGCTCACCGCCGATGGCCAGCGCATCGAGGGCACCTGGGAGCTCGCCCCCGACAAGAAGACCTGGGAGAAGGACTTCGACCTCATCTATACCCGCGTCGCGTAGCCGCCTTACACCCGCTCAATCCACACGTCTTCTGCATGGGCGGCCAGTGCTTCCAGATCCCCTGGATCCGACGTGAGCACAACGCCTCCGGGTTCCGCGCTCGCAACCACCAGGGCGTCGACGGCCGAACCGCGACGCGCGAGCCGTCGCAAAAGCGCCGCTCGCCGGGCCAGTGCCTCCGGAACCTCGTCGACGACCTCACAGGCCTTGAGAAGCCGGTTCTCGTTCGCGTCACGCCCGGCATGGCCTTGCAAACATTCGATCAGAACGACGGACGGAACTTTCGGCGGCCAGTGACCTTCCTCGCGGAGGGTGCGCATCAGAACGAGCATGTCGCTCGAAGGCTTGGCGAGACCGCTGACACCCCCCGAATCGAGGATTAGCACCGCGCTCACCCCGCCCTGCGTTGCCCACGCGTCCGAATCCGCGCCACGAACGCAGCCGCGCGCGCCCGCTGCCGCGCCGTTGGTTTACCCACCTCGGCCTCGAGCTCCGCGAAGTACCTGTCAGTGGCGGCCATCAGCTTCCGCCGCTTCACCTCGGCCCGAATGGCGTCTTGCAGGAGCTCGGACGCCCGCAAGTGTTGGCCCTTCACGGCCCGATAGAGATCCTCGGGGAGGTACACCTGCATGCGCGGCATACGCCTAAGTATACGCCCAAGTGGTTTGCGGAAAGTCATGTCCACCTCGTCCCGCCACTTATCGGTGGCGACGACGTCATGTTGCCGACCGCTCGGATTGACCCGGTCCCGTCGCGTCGTTACGTTGACCGCCTCATGGTCCACTTTCGGAGCCCCTCGCGGCTCGTCCTCTTTTGTCATCTCACACTCGGGGTCACCCTCATGACGGCAGCGGCGGCGCACGCGACGGAACGCAAGGATGTCCCCGACAAGTACAAATGGAACCTCGCCGACCTCTACCCGTCCGAGGAGGCGTGGACCAAGGCCAAAGATGCGCTCGCCAAGCGGCTGCCCGAGCTCGGGAAGTACAAGGGCAAGCTCGGCAAATCTTCCAAGGATCTGCTTGCCGCGCTCGAGACGATGTTCGGCCTCGACCGCGAGCTCGGGCGTCTCGCCGTGTATGCGTCGTCGGTCTCGGACGAGGACGTCCGCGCCGCGCGCCCGCGCGAGATGAAGCAGGCCGCCGAGGAGCTGGCGACCCAGTTCTCTGCGGCGTGCTCATGGGTGCGCCCCGAGATCGTTGCCGTCGACACAGCAAAGATCCGCAAGCTCATCGCCGACAAGGCGACCGCCGCCAAGCTCGCCCCCTACCGGATGTTTCTGGAGGAGACGCTGCGCCGCAAACCGCACACTCTCACCGCCGCCGAGGAGAAAGTGGCCGCCGAGGCCGGTGAGCTCGAGCGCGCGGGCAGCGAGGTGCACGGGGTGCTCTCCAACGCCGATCTCCCGTACCCGACGGTCAAACTTTCGACCGGCGAGGCTGTACGTCTCGACGCTTCGACGTACACGCTGCACCGCCAGGCGCGCGCCCGCGCCGATCGCGACAAGGTGTTCTCCGGTTTCTTCGGCGCGCTCAAGACCTACGAACGCACGATGGGCGCGACGCTCGCGGCGGGCGTGAAGTCGCACCTGTTCGAGAAGCGCGTGCACAGGTTCGATTCGGCCCTCGCGGCGGCGCTGTTCCAGGACAACATCCCGCCGGTCGTCTACAAGCAACTGCTCGCCGACGTCCACCGCAGCCTGCCCACTCTGCATCGCTACCTGGCGTTGCGGAAGAAGATGCTGGGCCTCGACGTGCTGAGGTACCAGGATCTTTACGTCCCGCTGGTCGCGAGCGTCGACCTGAAGTTCGGGCCCGACGAAGCGCGCGAGCTCACCCTCGACGCGCTGGCCCCCCTCGGCAAGCCCTACACCGACGCGCTCAAGAAGGGTTTCGAGAGCCGGTGGACGGACTACCTGCCGTCGCCGGGGAAGCGGGCCGGCGCGTACTCCACGGGCGTGTACGGCGTGCACCCGTACCAGCTTCTGAACTTCAACGGCCGCTACGACGACCTGACCACGCTCGCGCACGAGAGCGGCCACTCGATGCACACGTTGTTGTCGCACGGCGCGCAGCCGTACCCGACCGCCGACTACCCGATCTTCGTGGCCGAGGTGGCGTCTACGTTCAACGAGAACTTACTGATTCACTACATGCTCGGGCGCGCGAAGGACGACGCGACGCGGTTGTTCTTGCTGGGGACGCTGCTAGATGGTTTGCGCACGACGCTGTTTCGGCAGACGCAGTTCGCCGACTTCGAGCTCGCCTTCCACGAGCAGGCCGAGCGCGGCGAGCCGCTGACGGGCGAGAACCTGTCGGCGCTGTATCTGAAGATCGCGCGCGAGTACTACGGGCACGACAAGAAGGTGTGCCAGGTCGACGATCTACTCGCGATCGAGTGGGCGTACGTGCCGCATTTCTATTACGGGTTCTACGTGTACCAGTACGCGACCAGCATGGTTGCGTCGACGTCACTGGCGCGGGCGGTGCGCGAGGAGCTGGCGGCAGGGAAGGGGACGGCGCGGCGGGACGCGTACTTGAAGATGCTGTCGAGCGGCAGCTCCAAGTACGCGATCGACTTGCTCAAGGAGGCGGGCGTCGACATGACGACGTCGGCCCCGTTCGACGCGGCGATCGCCGAGATGAACGCGACCATGGACGAGATGGAGCGGATCTTGGCCAACAAGCGCGCGCGCTGAGCCTCCCACTGTTCGCCGCCAGAGCGTAGGCGCGATCGCAGTTCGCGACGCGCGTGTTGCCCGAATCGACACGCTCACATCGATTTGACGGAATTCGAGCGTGGAACCTCTGTTGTCGTGGGCAGGCTCAGTGCCGATCGCTCATCAGCGATAGTGGAGGGACATGTAATGAGACAGACGCTCGTTAGATCATCTGTTGGGTTACTTCTTGCCGTAGTCGGCTGCACCGGAGCGGAAGGGGGTGACGTTGCTGCCGACGTCGAGCTCAGATCCCAACTCCAATCCGAAATCGCCAGCGGTGACCTCGCGGTCGCCTCGACCGCCGTATCGGCCGACGTATCTGCCGAAATCACCGCCGTCCAATCCCTGTTCGACGAGGTGACGCTGAATTCGGCCGGCATCGCGGCGACGTTTCACACCAGCGGGGGGATCGATCGAACCAACCCGTTCTTCGAGAACATGGGGGCGAACGGGCGGACGTGCGAGAGTTGCCACCTTGGGGCGGCGGCGTGGACCACGTCGGCCACGGTGAACAAACTGCTGTTCGAATTGACGGCCGGCACCCACCCGATGTTCGTCAGCCTGCACGACTCGGGTAACAGGCCCGACGCGCCGACGGGCACCCTCAGCGAGAAGCGGGCGGCGTTCAAGACCGTGCTCGACTTCGGCGTGCACCGCTTCACCCGCACCGGCCACGTCGGCATCGACTACGACGTCACCGCGGTCGACGACCCGTGGGGCTGGTCGACGGTGGCGTCGTTCTCCAACTTCCGCCGCCCCGGCACCAACATGGGCAACGTCAACCGCGTCGCCTCCAGCACCACCACCGGCACACCCAACCCGACCGTGCGCGCGCAGCTCGAGGGGGCGATGAACGGGGGGACACTGTTCCACGCCCAAGGGACGGTGCCGGTGCCGGTGGAGAAGCGCGTCGCGGGCGCGGACTTCATGCTCGGACTGTCGTTCGCCCAGTTGCTGGACTTCGGCGCGGGTCGGCTGGACGCGGCGGGCGCGCGCGGCGGGCCGACCAACCTCGCCGCCGAGCCGTATCCGGTCACCGGCCGCTTCGACCTCTATGACGCATGGCTCGACGCGTGCGGCGACGGCCCGGGCGTCAAGCCCTGGTGCAGCTCGCGGAACCGCAAGCGTGAGCAGATCGCGCGCGGCCAGGAGCTGTTCAACACCAAGCCGTTCAACGTGTCGGGCGTCGCCGGCCTGAACGACGAGCTTGGCATCCCCGTCCTCGCGACGACCTGCAATGGCTGCCACCGGGCCAAGAACGTCGGGTCGTCGACCAGCGTCCGCTTCATGGACATCGGCGTCGCCGCCGAGGCGAACCGCGCCGCGTTCCTGCCGCTGGTCACGGTCCAAAACCACACGACCAGTGAAATTCGCAAGACGACCGATCTGGGCCGCGCTCTCACCACGCGGTTGTGGGCCGACATCGGCAAGGTGCGCGTGCTCGGCCTGCGCGGGCTCGCGTCGCGCGCGCCGTACTTCCACGCTGGGCAGGCCAAGAACATCGGCGAGGTGCTGAATTTCTACGCCACTCGCTTCGGGATCGCGTTCACGTCCGCCGAGCGCGCGGATCTGGAGGCATTCCTGCTGGCGCTTTAGCGTCGGGCCTTCGTTCGCCCGCCGCTGCCGTCTTGGGGCGGCGGCGGGCGGCGCTCGCGGATCGTCTCGACCAATGGTTAGCCTAGCCGGCGCTCGGGCGCCGCAATCTCCGATCGAGCTCGCCCGTGGCGTCCATGTGCTTCAACTCCGAGTATCCGCCGATGACTTCGTCGTCGAGGAGGATCACGGGAACCGTGCGGCGGCCGTGCGTGCGCTCGACCAACTGCGCCCGCCGGGCTGGATCGTTCGTGACGTCGATGAGCTCAAAATCGACGCCCTTGCGGTGGAGAAGCGCTTCCGCTGCGCGGCAGTACCCGCAGTGCGTCGTGCTGTACACGGTGACCCGCATCGCAATTTTGATGGCGTCGGCGACCTTAACGGTTCGGGGTGCCCCGAGCGCCAGGCGTGAGTCTAGAATCGACCCGGGACTCATGCCTGCCATTTTGACCACGGCGATCCTGGGTGCGTTGCTCACGGCGTGGGGCGCAGGCCGTGCCGTCGCGCCGCGGGCCGGAGCGCCCACGCCGAAGCGATTCCGGCTCCAGGTTTGCACCGAAGCGCCGATCCGGCTTGACGGACCACCCGGCGCGCCGCAGTCAGGCGGCTGCGTGGCGACGTTCGCGCAGCGTGTGTCGGACCCCGCCGGCGTTCAGATGCTCGGCGCCACCGAGGTCAGCCGGCGTTACCTCGTGTACGCCCCGGCGACGTTGCCGCCGCAGCCGGTGCCGGTGGTGTTCGTGTTTCCGGGCTACTCCGCCAGCGCGGAAGCGGCGGCCTTCTACTACACGCACATGCGGTTCGAGGCTCTGGCGGATCGAGACGGTTTCATCGTCGTCTACGGAAATGGCCTGCCGAATCCACCGAACACGCGCGAGAAACCCGCGATGCCGCAAGCAGGGTTTTTGCGGGGTTGTTTCGCGGAGCACGCGGCCGAAGCAATCGACGTGGCCTACGTCCGCCAGATCCTCGCGCAGCTCGAGAACGAGATCGCGATCGATCGTGCGCGAATCTACGCGACCGGGCTCTCGGCGGGCGGAGGCATGTGCTTGCAACTCGCGCTCGAGGCGCCCGACCTGGTCGCGGCCATCGCCCCCGTGGCGCCGCTGCCGTTTCAGCCCGCGGGCCCGTGGCTTCACCGCTGCCACCCACGGCCGGGCTACGATCGGGTGTCGATCGCCATGCTCGCCGCGACCGACGATCCATTCATCTCGTATTCCCCCGGGAGCTCGCGCGAGTACCCGACCGCGCGCTATCCAGGGATGGAACAGACGCGCGATGCCTGGCTCGCGGCGCTCGGGCTCTCGGGACCGCCGGAGATCGACGCGGTCCCCGACGTCGTTCGCGGAGACTCGCACCAGCCCGAGACCGGCCTGCCGAGCAGCACGATCGAGCGGCAACGCTACCGCCCTGCGCCCGACGGACGCGAGCTTTGGTACTACAAGGCGGCCGGCATGGGCCACGCATGGCCGAACCCGACCCAGACGTGGAGCGGACTTTGGAACCGGTTCGGCAAGACCAACCAGGACATCGATTTTGCCGACGAGGCGTGGGCATTCTTCCGCCGGCACGCCAGGCCGTCGTTGTAGTGGTTTAGCTACCCACGGATGAGCTGCGTGACCTGAATCAGATTGCCGCAGGTGTCATTCAGCTTGGCGATCTTCGAGCCCGTCACGTCCGTGGGCGGCATGCTGAACTCGGCGCCGCGCGCCTTCATCCGTTCGTAGTCGGCCTGCACGTCGTCGCTGAAGAACATGGCGGCGGGTTGGCCTTGCTGGAACTGAGCCTGCTGGTAGGCCTTGGCCGCCGGGTTGTCGTTGAGCGCCAGCTGCAGCTGCGTGCCCTCGGGCTCCTCGGCCGACGCCAGCGCGAGCCAGCGATATGACCCTTGGCTGAAGTCGGCCTTCTTCACGAAGCCGAGCACCTCGGTATAAAAGCGTAGCGCCCTGTCCTGATCGTTCACGTACACGGTCGTCAGTTTGATCTTCATCGCTTTCCTCCAGGGTTAGGCCGAACGGCCGAACGCCTTCAACGTAGGCAGCTTGTGCAGCTTGTCCATCGCATCACCCGGAGAAGTTTGGAGACAGACGAAAGTCGAAGCTCGCGTTCGATCTCGCGGACGCCGCTGGCAGGCGGTGCTGGCGAGGGGGGGGCGAAGCGTGCATCATCCGCCGCATGCTGATACGGGCGCTGGTTGCAGCCTTGCATTACCTCGCTCTGGCGCTCGGGTTCGGGAGCGTGCTCGTGCGCGGGATCAGACTGCGCGATCTGGCCAGAGGCGAGCGGAGCGAGCGGGTGCTGGCGAGTCTGTTCCGGGCGGATGCGCTGTGGGGCGCCGCTGCCGGCTTGTGGGTCGCGACCGGCCTCGTACGCGTGTTCGCGGGGCTGGAAAAGGTATCGGCCTTCTATCTCGGAAACGGGTTCTTCTACGTGAAGATGAGTCTGTTCCTGCTCGTCGTGCTGCTCGAGATCTTCCCGATGGTCACCTTCATTCGCTGGCGCCGCGCGCGCCGCCAGGCCAAGACGCCGTGGGAAACCGCGCCGCTGTCGCGGCTCGTCCGGCTGAACGATCTCGAGCTGGCGTTGGTCGTCGCCATCGTGTTCGTGGCGACGCTGATGGCTCGCGGCGCCTGGCTCTTCTGACGAGCGTGGCCCTGCGGCTGGCGTTGCGTCACTCCACGCTCGTCAACAAGCTGGTCTCTGACCGCTTGCCTCTTTCACCGGGGTGACCTAGGACCTACGCATGATCACGATCGGCGACAAGCTCCCGGAAGCGACCCTGACGGAGACCACGGAATTCGGCGAGGCGTGTCCGTTGTCGCCCAACCCCGTCAACACGATCGCGGCGGCGAAGGGCAAACGCATCGTCGTGTTCGGTCTGCCCGGCGCGTACACGCCGACCTGCTCGGCGAAGCACCTGCCTGGCTACGTCGCCAACCTCGACGCGCTCAAAGCGCGCGGGGTCGACGAGGTCTGGTGTGTGTCGGTCAACGACGGCTACGTCATGGCCGCATGGGGGCGCGAGCAAGGCGCGATCGGCAAGCTCCGCATGCTCGGTGACGGCAATGCCGAGCTGACGAAGAAGCTCGGGCTCGACCGCGATCTGGCCAAGGACGGCATGGGCATCCGCTCGCGTCGCTTCTCGCTGCTCGTCGACGACGGAGTCGTCAAACAGGTGAACGTCGAGCAGCCGGGCAAGTTCGAGGTCAGCAACGCCGAGACGATGTTGACCCAGCTCGGCTGACGGCCGCTAAGCTGACCCGCCGCCCCGACCTGGCCGTCGCCGACGGCATTCACCGCCCGAGCGGAGCCAGGGGTTCAATTGAACAACCACCAGTTGACGTTGAACAGCGATCCGCTGCCGCCCGTGAACCGTAGGTAGAGATCGTGCATTCCCGCTGCCCCGACCACAGCGCAGGTTGCCGTCGTCCAGGTCTGCCACCCGCCCGTGCCGGTCACGGTGCACGCGCCGATGATCGCCCCGGCGGTGCTGTCGAGGCGCAGTTCGATGTTGCCGCCGGCGGCGGCGCTGGCGACGCGCGCGCTGAAGCCGCTGGCGCCAACGCCAAAATCGACGCCCCTGACCACGATCCAATCGCCGTTCGCGATGGCGGTGACGTCCATGCCACCCTCGCCGCACGGTTCGGTTTCGATACCGCCGGTTTGGATGACGCTGTCCCTATTGAACATCTCCGCTTCCTGACGGACGAACGGATTCACGGCGACGAGTTGTGTGACGCCGTCCGTCGTCCAAGGGACCTGCTGGATGGTGCCGTCTGGGTTGTAGTTCAACTCTTCGAGGGCCAGATTGCGCTTGCTGTTGGTTGGTCCAATCCTGATTGTGTTCGAGATGTAGCGGTTATGGTGGGCGATATAGGACTTGCCGCCAAAATCGAAGATCGCGCCGTGAACGTTGTTCCAGTTGTTGATCGATCCATCGTTCGGCAAGACCACGCCGCGGTAGGTAAATCCTGACATCGGGCTGGTCGTGCTGGTCATGTAGTCGATGTGCGACGCGGGCTGGGTGACGTACGAGTAGTAATAGACACCGTTTCGCTTGTGCATCCAGGAACCCTCGAAGAAGTCTGGGGCCGCGATCGCCATCGCCGATCCCGAGACGCTGATCATGTCGCTGTTCAACTTGATCACCCGCGCGTTGCTCGGCTTGTTGCCGCCGAAGTAAAGGTAAGCCTGTCCGTCGTCATCGATGAAGACCGCCGGATCGAAATACCACTGGCTGGTACCCGATGCGCCGGGGGTCGCCGAGTTGATCAACGGATGACCGAGCGCATCGCTGAATGGGCCCGTCGGGCTGGCGCTCGTGGCGACGCCTACTCCGGCGGCACCGTTGCCAAAATACAAATAGAAGATTCCGTTGCGGTCGATGACGGCTGGTGCCCAGGAGTTCGTGGCCCACGACGCGCCTTGCGGCACGCGGAACACCTCGCCGTGATCGGTCCAGTTCTTCATGTCGACACTGGACACGCACACGATCGACTTCATCTGATAGCTGTGGTTCGTGTTGTCGTCGTCATTCGACGTGTAGAGGTAGACGCGACCGTTGTAGACGAGCGAACCCGGATCGGCGAGGAGCCGATGCGACATGACCGGGTAATCGGCGCTCACGCTGGCGCTCGCCAGCATCACGACGGTGACGGCGACAAACGGCCCTTGTTTCGGATGGATGCGCTTCATGACTTGGTCGCAGGGTAGCATCGATCGCGGGTCACCAGCAGGGATTTGCCCGCCCGCCCGGATCGGCCCCGGTTCGATTCGCGGTTCAGTTCGCGGTTCAGTTCAATGCCGGTCGCGATCCTGCCGATGTGCGCGGGAAGGAATTCGCCTAGGTGCAATCGGGATTCGGCTCGGACGAACTGCTCCCTCGCGGAGCTGAAATCGGGCGCTACACGGTCGTCGGCCTGGTCGGGCGCGGCGCGATGGGCGACGTGTATGCGGCCAAGGATCCGCGGCTCGGCCGAAAGGTCGCGGTCAAGCTGGTGCGCACCGGCGCGGGCGACGGACAGGCGAACGCCGAGGCGCGCGTGCGCCTGCTGCGCGAGGCCCAGGTCATCGCGAAGCTGTCGCATCCGAACGTCGTGGTCGTCCACGACGTGGGCACGTTCGGCGACAACGTCTTCGTGGCGATGGAGTATGTCGAGGGCCACACCGTCACGGCCTGGCTGCTCGCCGGCCAACGGACGATACCGGAGATCCTGGCGCTCTACACGGCGGCGGGCCGCGGGCTCGAGGCGGCGCACCGGGTCGGCCTCATCCACCGAGACTTCAAGCCCGACAACGTGATGGTCGGCCGCGACGGCCAGGTCCGGGTCATGGACTTCGGTCTCGCGCGTCAGATCTCGCGCGGCATGGACTCGGTCGAGATCGCCACCGAACGGAAGACCGCCCCGAGCTTCGACGCCCTCCATCCGACCTCCGCGGCGGCGATCGACGTCGGCGCGACGCAGCCGCTCACACCCCACGCCGCGGGTGCACATGCGGCGCTTTCCGACCCATTGCTCGACGCGCAGTTGACCCAGGCGGGCGCGATCATGGGCACGCCCGCGTACATGGCGCCGGAGCAGTTCCTGGGCCGCGTCACGACCGCGCGCACGGATCAGTTCAGCTTTTGCGTCTCGCTCTATGAGGCGATCTACGGCCGGCGCCCTTTCCCGGGCGAAAACATCCTCACGCTGACGACCGGCGTTCTCGCGGGCGTCGTCACCGAGCCCCCGCGCGACTCCAAGGTTCCGGCCGCCATTCGCCGCGCCTTGCTGCGTGGGCTGGCCTTGGATCCGAAGGCGCGCTGGCCATCGATGACCGCGCTCTTGCACGCGCTCAGGTACGATCCGGCGAGGCCGCTGCGCCGGGGCCTCATGGTCACGGGCGCGGTGGTGGGCGGATTGCTGGTCGCGACGACGGCGGTGAGCTGGCGTGCCGCCCATGCCCCGCCGCCGATTTGCCGGGCGGGAGACGACAAGCTGGCCGCGGTGTGGCCGCCGGAAGCAGGTGAAACCGGCCGCAAGGCGACGGTCCGGCGGGCGTTCCAGAAGACCGGCAAGCCGTACGCGGCGGACGCGTTTGCAAGCGTCCAGCGGACGCTGGATCGCTACGCCGGAGTTTGGAAAACGATGTACGAGGAGGCCTGCCAGGCGACCCACGTTCGCGGCGATCAGTCCGCCGAGGTGATGGACCTGCGCATGTCTTGCCTCGGTGAGCGTCTCGGCCGGTTGCGGGCGCTGGTCGACGTGCTCGCCGATGCCAACGCGACGGTGGTCGAAAACGCGGCCGGCGCGGCGGGCGCGCTGCCCAGCCTCGATCGCTGTGCGGACGTGAGCCTCCTCCGCACGGTTGTCGCGCCCCCCGACGGCGCCGAGGCGCAGGCCCGGGTCGCGACGCTGCGACACGAGGTCGCGCGGGTGGAGGCGATGGGGAATGCGGGCCAGTGCGGTCCGAGCGTCGACGATGGACGGAAGCTGGTCGTGGAGGCGCGGTCGCTCGGCTACGGTCCGCTCGAGGCCGAAGCGCTGAACGCCCTCGCCGGCGCGGGCGCGAGCTGCCTCGATCCCGGAGAGGCGGTCGAGCTGCGCAAGCAGGCGCTGCGCGCGGCGGTCGCGTCGCGTGACGACGAAGCCGCTGTGAGCGCCGCGCTTCACGCCGCCCGCTTGCTGGCCGACCAGCCTGCGGCGGCGCGCGAGGCCCGCGACTGGCTGGAGCTCGGGCGCGCGTTGCTGCGCGCGACCCGCGGCACCCACGCGCTGCTCGAATGGCGCGCGTTGTCCGCCGAAGGCCTAGTGGCCCGGTCCGAGGGCGACAAGGCCGCCGCCGTCGACAAGCTGACCCGCGCCCTCGCCCTCGGCGAGAGCACGCTCGGCTCCGACAACCTCGAGATCGCGGCGGCGTTGGCGAACCTCGGCACCGCGCTGGCGAGCGACGGCCGCCTCGAGGAAAGCATCACGTATTTCGATCGCGCTCGCCGCCTCGCCGCCCGGCTGCTCGGTCCCGATCACCCGCAGGTCGCGGTTCGCCTGGCCGAGCGCAGCCGAGCGCTGGACGCGTTCGGTCTTCATGCCGAGGCGGTCGAAGACGGACGCCGTGCGGTGGAGATCTGGAAGGCGGCGGGGGCGAGCCCGCTGCTCGTCGCCCGCGGCCTCACCTCGCTGGCCGAGAGCCTGTTCGCGCTCGGGCGTCCCGAGGAGGCGGCGCCGCTGCTCGAGGAGGCGCTGCGCGATCATGAAGCCAGCAGCTCGCCCGCCTCGCCCGAGATCCGGTTCGCTCTCGCACGCGCTCTCTGGCGTGGTCCCCAACATCGGGTTCGGGCGGTCTCGCTCGCCGAGGCGGCGCGCGCCGAGTATGCCCGCGCGGGTGGCGACCGAACCCACCTCGCCGCGATCGACACCTGGCTGAAGGCGCACCCGAGCCCCTAGCCGTCCCCCTCTCATCACTCGTCACATCGTCCGGCGGGCGTGTCGTCTGCCCCCGTTCGCGTTGACTCGGGTTAACGCGCGGCGGTGTCCGACCCGCCGTGCGTCGTCCCTCGAAGCCCGCCGCCCCGGCCCGGCAACATCCGCCGATTCAAGTGCTCGCACACGCCGGCAACTCGACAACAGACACGCGCCGCGCCGCAACCAATCCCCCGCCGCGCCGAAACCGGAACATGCGCGCAATCAAGAATGGGAGAAGGCGGCAGCTGCGTCTGCCGCTCGAAGCGGCGAAGACCTGGGGCGGAGCACGAAAAGGGGCGGGGCGAAAGCCGCGAGGCCGTCCGTCGATGCCGCACCTGACGCGCCCCAAGCTCGAGCCCCGGCATCCCGTGCAGGTCA
>WNGA01006455.1_pt1 | contig 16703 bp, 15 predicted proteins | sample 5400061 | NCBI WGS metagenome assembly WNGA01 (sample SAMN13153366, study PRJNA577476) | soil metagenome | isolation source: 100 cm soil or saprolite under grassland replicate 2 | place: USA:California | collected 2016-06-15 | reverse complement strand
CCGTCACCGGCGTCGTGCCCGTCCGCGCGCAGGTCGCGGATCCCGGGGGCGTCGTGGTCAAGGTCGAGCTCTTCGACGGAGACACCCTCGTCACCACATCGACCGCCGCCCCGGGGGCGTACCCGTACGAGTTCATCTGGACGACCGATGGCGCGGCGCTCGGTCCGCACACGCTCACGGTCAAGGCGACCGACTTCGTCGGGAACGTCGGGACGGCGAGCGTCGCCGTCGTCGCGGAGGCGACGAGCGCGACGTACGACCCCGCGCTCCGGGTGCCCGTCTGCGCGAGCGAGAGGACGCGGTGTCAGTCGAGCCTGCTGCTCGACGGCCGCGGCGCGCTCGGGCCGGAGGTGAACGCCTCGAACAACCTCCCGTTCGCGTGCCCGACCGCCAGCGACCCGGCGGCGAAGTGCCAGTGTGTGGACGGCGACGCCGGCGTCTACCACGGCGACGAGTCGATCGACTTCATCTCCGTGTCGGCGCGCGACGGCGCGAACCTGACGGGCGGGCGCGTCGTCGACGTCGAGGTCCGCGCGTGGATCTTCGACCCGCAGCAGGATCGGGTCGCGCTCTTCTACGCCGCGGACGCGACGAATCCGGTCTGGGTCGCGCTGCCCCACGTGCAGCTCTCGCCGGATGCGGGCCCGCAGACGGTGCGGACGAGCTACACGCTGCCGCATGGGCTGAAGCAGGCGTTCCGCGCGAGCGTGCGGTTCGGCTCGGCCGACGCGGCCGCGTGCGTCCCGGGCGAGTACAACGACCACGATGATCTGGTGTTCGCGGTCGCGCCGGCTCCGGATGCCACGCCGCCCGCGATCGCGCTCACCGCTCCGGCGGACGCCGCGCCCGTCACCGGCGTCGTCACCATCGCCGCCAACGCGAGCGACGACGTCGGTGTCGCGTCGGTGACCTTCCTCGTCGACGGGGCCGTGGTCGGCACCGACTACACGTCGCCGTACACGTGGAGCTGGGACACGCACGGCCTCGTGCAGGGCGTCCACGAGCTCGAGGCGACCGCGGAGGACTTCGCCGGGAACGTGACGACGAGCGCGGCAGTGAGCGTGACGGTCAGCGACTCCGTCCGTCCAACGGTCGCGCTGACCGCGCCCATGGCGGCGGAGACCGTCAACGGGACAGTGACGCTCGCGGCCGTCGCCGCGGACGACCTCGGCGTCGTGAAGGTCGAGTTCTACGTCGACGGGCAGATCCTCACGACGGACGAGGCGGCTCCGTACGCGGCCGCCTGGAACACCGCCGTGGCGACGGACGAGCTCCACACGATCGTCGCGGTGGCGTACGACGCCGCCGGCAACACGGCGTCGACCGCGCCCGTCACGGTCCTCGTGAGCAACACCGGGAACGCCTCGTTCGACCACCAGCTCGCGATCCCGGCGTGCGCGCGCGCCGCGACGAAGTGCTTCAGCGGGACGCTCCTGGACGGGCGCGGCCCGCTGGGACCCGAGCCCAACGCGCCCAATACGGTCAATGCGACCTGTACCGACGGGTCCCAGGGCACCTATCACGTGGACGAGTCGATCGACGCGATCACGGTGAGGTCGCCGTCGGGGACGCTGACCGCGGGCGGGACGGCGGTCGTCGAGGTGAAGATCTGGGCGACGCAGGCCTTCGTGATGGACGCGCTCGACATCTACTACACGGCTGACGCGGCCGCGGCGTCGCCGGTGTGGCAGTATCACACGACCGTCGCGCCGGATCGCGCCGGCGCGCAGGTGCTCACCGCCTCGTACAAGCTGCCCGCGGGTACGCGCCAGGCGGTGCGCGCGCAGCTCCGGTTCGGGGGCGGGTTCGTGGCGAACGAGCCGACGCTGGTCTGCGGGGAGGGGACGTTCGACGACCGCGACGACCTCGCGTTCGAGGTGAGCCCTTGAAGCTTCGCACCCTGAAGGAGAGGACGATGATCACGAAGTCCAAGCGACTGCTCACCCTCGCGACCGTGGCCGTCCTGTCGGCTTGCAGCGGCTCCGGCGCCGGCCCGGGCGGCGGCGGGCCCACGGGCGGCCAGGGACCCGAGACGGCGGCGCTCTACTGCGACGAGCTCTATGCGACGTTCGCGCAGCGGTACGCGGACTGCTGGAAGGCGCCGCTCGCCTGGGCCACGGAGTTCATCGACGCGGCGAAGCTCTGCGCCGGGATGACGTACGCGGTGGGGAACGCGAACGCGACGTACGACCGGGCCGCGGCGGGCCGGTGCCTCGCGTTCTTCGAGGCGGCGAGCTGCGCCGACCTCCGCGGCTACCGCGACGATGTCGTGTACGTCGCGGACTGCCGGGCGGCGATCGTCGGGAAGACGGTCTCGGACTACTTCTCGACCTGCTCGACCGATCACGAGTGCAAGTCAGGGCTCTGCTCCGGGGGTGGAGCGACGTGCCCCGGCTCGTGCTATCAGGGCTACACGCAAGGGATGGCCTGCGTCGCGGATCGCGACTGCGCCCCCGGGCTCTACTGCTATCGCGGGTCGCTCTGGCCCGACGCGACGTGCCAGCCGTTCTCGAACCGGCCCGGCGGGGGTCAGGCGTGCTCCGCCAGCACGGGGTGCAAACCCGGCCTGTACTGCACGGGCTACTTCGGCACCTGCGGCGCTCAGGTCGTCTCCGGCGCGTGCACCGCCGGGACGGGAGCGATGGCGCCCGGCTACGGGTGCTTCTCGGCAACGGCGCAGCCGCTGCTCGGCCCCGGTCAGACCTGCGTCCCGTCGGCCGACACCTGCGGGCCCGGCCTGTACTGCGGCGCCGGCAGCGTGTGTACGCAGGAGCCGTCGGTCGGACAGCCGTGCGTCTACGCGAACGGCGCGTACCAGGGTTGCATCGGCGGTGCGTGCGACGCGATGTACCACAGTCCGGCCCAGTGCATCTCGACCGCGACGTCCTCCTGCTATTCGAACCTGGATTGCCGTTCGAATGGCTACTGCGACGGTGGCTGTCAGGACTTCTGTATCTGAGGGCAACGGGAAGCCGCCGAGACCCGAGCCGTCGGCCTGAGGAAGGTCGGCGGCGAACGCCGCGAGCGCGAAGTGTACGATAGACTGGGTGCCCGTCTCACAGGAGGTCCGCGTGCGCATGCACCCGTCCTTGCTCGCTCTTGCGCTGCTCTCGCCGATCGTCGTCCACGCCGAGCCGGCCAATCCATTCAAGCACGACTGGCGCTTCGAGAACGACGGGACGCGCCTCGTCAGTAATCATCGCGCACCCGCTCCCTTCTCGCGCTCGGGCGAGCCCGAGGCGACCCTGGTCGTCGAGGTCGAGCGGCCATCGCGAGAGAAGCCTCGATCACTCACCGCGATCGTTAGGGCGGAGATCCAGAGCATCCACGACGACCTCAAGCTCGCCGAGTAGCGGCAGCGCGGGGTCGGGCACGCGACGGATCTAACGGGGCGGCCACGGGGCGCGTCCTCGCCCTCGCGTGACACCGGTTGACCGATTGCCGGCCCGCCTCACCTCACGTCGATGCGCTCGAGCGCGGCGTCGTCAATCCTCACCCGCGCCTCCGCGCGCAGGCGGGCGACGAGCGCGTCGAACTCCTTCGTTGAGGCCTCCCGCGCGAGGCGTGCGGCAAGCTGGCCGCGCACCTGCTCGAACGTCCGATCGGTGGAGGCCTGCCGCTCGGTGAGCCGGGCCACGAAGAACAGGTTGGGCGTCTCGACGACCTGGCTGACGTCCCCGCGCTTCGCGAGCGCGAAGGCGGCCTCCGCGAGCCGCTCTCCGTACCGTCGTGCCAGCTCCTCGCTCGACAACAAGCCGGTGTCGAGCGCCTTGCGGGCCGCGTCATCCAGCCAGGGATCCGCCGCCGCGTTCGGGTCCTTCGAGGGAGCGCCCGCTGCGAGCCGTTCACGAAGGCGCGCCGCCGACGCGGCAGGCGCACGCCGCTCGGGTTCCGGGGGCGCGCCGAGCTGGAAGAGGTCGACCCGGACCTTCTCCGGACTCGCGAGCTCGCCGCGCGATCTCTCGTAGGCTCCCCGGAGCTCGGCTTCCGTGGGCGGCGGCCCGTCTGCTCGCGAGACGCTCCGCTTGACCAGCTCCTGCACCATCACCTTCTCCAGGGTGGCGACGACGGCTGGATCGCGGTCGAGCCCCATCCGCCGGGCCTCGGCGACCAGGACCTTGAACTTGACGAGATTGTCGAGGAACTCACGCTTGCGCTCGAGGGTTCCGTAGCGCGCGCGGGCGAAGGGTGACTGCTCGGCCATGCGCGCCTCGAACTCGGCCGCGGTGACGTGGAACCCGAGCCCCTCCGCCAGGACCAGCTCGCCGGGGACGGGGGCTCGGCCCTCGCTCGCCGCGGGGGCGGCGTCGGGCTCCGCCCCGAAGTAGACCCGCTCGAACGAGCGCCCCAGCGCGCTGGACCGGAACCCCTCCACGGAGCGGAGGTCGCCCACGCACACCCGCTCGCTCGGCCCGAACCGGCGCGCGGCGACCGAGACCCACTCCTGCCCGCCGTCGGTCGCGAGCCTCAGGAAGGCGTACGGAGGCGCGGAGAGCTGCTCCACGATCCCTCCGCACAGGCGCGCGCCAGGCCGGTGTGGAGTCACCTCCGCGACGCGCTCTGCTGGTTGGGCCGGCGCGATCGGGGGCGGCGGGGGCGCCGCCCGCGCGATCCCCTCGCCAGCGCGCAGCCACGCGCCGTCGTACAGCGAGACCAGCTCCTCCAGCGCCGCCGAGAAGGCCGGCGCGGACCCGTCGATCTCGCGGCGAATCCAGAACGCGACCGCGTTCGCCTCCACGTGCTCCCGAAGCCACGGCGCCAGCGTCAGGGGTGCCGCCCCGCGGGGGGAGGCGGCCTGGCCGAGGCTGGTGTAGGCCCGGGCGTAGTAGTAGTGGTCGGGGAGCGTCCCGCGCTCGATCGCCTCCCGGACCCAGCGCACCTCGGCGTCCAACCAGGGGCGGCGGTCCGTCATGAGCCGCCGCGTGGCCAGCCACCTGCGCGCGAGCGGCGCGACGTACCGATCGTAGATGGGCTGCGTCTCCTCGCGGAAGCGCGCGTCGGCCCTTGCCACCAGGAGGGTCGCGCGGAGCCACTCGACGAACCGGGGATCGTACTGACGAAACGCCCGGGTGATCGCGCTCGGTGCGGCGCCGGCCGGCGGCCCGCGCGTCGACGACATCCCCGCGAGGCGCTCCAGCTGCTCCAAGGTCAGCAGGGTCTCGGCGTGGCAGTAGAAGCTCGCGAGGCCGCCCCTCGGGAAGGGATCGAAGCCGGCGGGGCAGGCGCTGCGCGACGACGGCAACCCGCGCCACGCGGCACGCGCTTCACGCTCGGCCGCCTTGGACGGCGGCCGCGCGGGGGTCGCTCCGGGCAGACCGGACCGGGCGACGCACGCGGCGGTCGCGACGGCTGCGACGACCGCGACGGCGGAGGGGAGCCACAGCGCACGACGTGCCGAACCGAGAAGGTGGGAGCGCATGGGCGGCACGCTAGCATGCACGGTGCGTCAAGCGAGCGGACGTCGTCGTGATGACGGCCGCGTGGAGGGCGAGACGGTCGAGGAGCGCGGTGGTGAGCTTCTTGTCTCCGCCGAAGACCTTGGGCCACTCGCGTTGCGCGGGGCCCTCGACGATCACCTTGTGACGAACCACGAAGACCTGATCCATGCCGAGCATCCTCCAGCGGAAGCCCCAGCCGCCCCGGGTTCTCGATCCGCGGGCGCCTGCCACACGCCGAGAGGGCAGCTCGAGCTCGAGGCCCTCGGGTGCTTCCGCGCGGAGATCACGCGGCGGAAGCTCGACAGCGCGGCGCTCTGGTTCGGGCAAGCTCCACGCGATGGAGCGGGCGAAGGAGCTCTAGGCGCGGCGCAGCCAGCGCCGCGCCAGCTCGCGGTAGATCTCCGCCGCCGCCTCGACGCGCGAGACGAGGCACCACTCGTCGGTCTGGTGCGCGAGCTGCAGCTCGCCCGGGCCGAGGATCACCGTCGGCACGCCCCCGAGCGCGGGCGTGAGCATGCTCGCGTCGGTGAAGTAGGGCGCGCTCTCCGGCGCCGGCGCAGCGTCGAGGTGGGGCGCCGCCACCTCGAAGACCTCCCGTACCCAGCGGTTCCCGGGATCCGCGCGCAGGCTCCCGACGTCCACGATCGTCCCGAGCTCGACCTCCGGCCCGAGCACCGCCGCGAGCGCGGCGCGCGCGGCGTCGTTCGGGAGCGCCGGGGTGGTCCGCACGTCGATCGTGAAGACCGCCTCGTCGGGAACCGAGTTCACGTTCAGCCCGCCGCGGACGGTGCCGACGTTGAAGGTGGGGCTGCCGAGGAGCGGGTCGGGCGGGACCGCGAAGCGGAACGGCTCCAGCCGCGCGATCGCGCGCGCGGCGCGGTAGATGGCGTTCACGCCGCGCTCGGGCATCGAGCCGTGCGCGGTCACGCCCCGCGTCCGCGCCTCGAGCCAGAGCGCGCCCTTGTGGCCGACGAGCGGCCGGTTACCGGTCGGCTCCGCCACGACGATCGCGCCCGCGCGGCCGAGCGCGCCCGCCGTCCGCGCGAGGTGCGCCGACCCCTCGCAGCCGGTCTCCTCGCCCGCCACGACGACCAGGACCAGCTCCGCGCCGCGATCGGCGCGCGCGACGTCAAGGGCGGCGCAGACGAACGCGGCGACCCCGCTCTTCATGTCGCTCGATCCGCGCCCGTAGAGCTTGCCGCCGGCGATCTCGCCGCCGAACGGGTCATGCGTCCAGCGCGCGGCGCCGAGGGGGACGGTGTCGATGTGGCCGGCGAAGCAGAGCGGCGCGCGCGCGCCGGGCCCGTGGCGCGCGACGAGGCTCGTGCGTCCGGGGGCGAAGGCATGGCGAGACACCGTGAATCCGCCCGCCTCTAGGAGCCGCGCCACGTGCTCGGCAGCGCGATCCTCCGCGCTCGCCGGGTTCACGGTGTCGATGCGGACGAGCTCCTGCGTCAGCTGCACGGGCGTCACGGCGCTCACGCTCCTGACCTCCGAGCGGACTCGCCGAAGTATGCGGCCTGCACCTCCGCGTCGGCGAGGAGCTCCGCGGCGCTGCCGGAGGCGACCACTCTCCCCTTGGAGAGGACGTATCCGCGCTGCGCGATGGCGAGCGTCTGGTGCACGTTCTGCTCGACCAGGAACACGGTGATCCCCTGCTCGTGGACGCGCCCGATCACCGCGAAGTTCTCGCGCACGAGGATGGGCGAGAGCCCGAGCGACGGCTCGTCGACGAGGAGGAGCCTGGGCGCGCTCATGAGCCCGCGGCCGATCGAGACCATCGCCTGCTCGCCGCCAGACATCGTGCCGGCGAGCTGGTTCCGGCGCTCGGCGAGCCGCGGGAACGTGGCGAACACCCGCTCCATGCGCTCCGCGATCACCTGCGCCCGCCTCTCGAGGTACGCGCCGAGGGCGAGGTTCTCCGCGACGGTCAGCCGCGGAAACACCTTCCGCCCCTCCGGGATGCAGGCGATCCCGTGGGCCACGACGCGGTGGGTGGGGAGCCCGGTAACGTCGGCGTCGCCGAAGACGATCCGCCCGCTGCGCGGGCGCGTGAGCCCGAGGATGGAGCGGATGAGCGTGGTCTTGCCCGAGCCGTTCGAGCCGAGCAGGCACGTGATCGTTCCCGGCTCGACCGTGAGCGAGACGTCCTCGAGGACGTCCGCCCGGTCGTAGGCGGTATAGAGGTGCTCGATGCGCAGGGCGCCGGTCGCGTCGCTCACGTAATCCCCAGGTAGGCCTGTCTGACCTGAGGGTCCGCCGCCACCTCGGCGTAGGTGCCCTCGGAGAGCTTCCGTCCGTAGTTGAGGACGATGCAGCGATCGGTCGCTCGCTCGATGACCGACATCTCGTGCTCGATGAGGATGATCGTGAGGTCGCCGAAGCGGCGGCGCACCTCGAGGATGTCGTCCATCAGGCGGCGCGTCTCGTCATGGGTCATGCCGGCCGAGGGCTCGTCGAGCAGCACCAGGCGCGGGCGGCTCACCAGCGCGCGGCAGATCTCGACCCGCCGCCGGTCGATCATGGGAATACGGGCGAGCGGCTCGAGCATGCGGTCCGCGAGCGGGCGGTCGAAGATGGCCACGAGGTCGCGCGCCGTCGCGTACACCTCCTCGAACTGCCGCCGCAGCGCGCGGCGGCGGAGCACGTTGAACCACAGGCCGTGCTCGAGCCGCTTGTGGTTGCCGAGGGCGATGTTGTCGAACACCGTGAGCGGCACGCACAGGCGGGACCGCTGGAAGGTGCGGGTGATCCCCCGCTCGTAGATCTCCTGCGCGGCGAGGTTCGTGACGGGCGCGCCCTCGAACGCGATCTCCCCCTCGTCGGCGGGGTAGATCCCGGTGAGGACGTTGAAGAAGGTGGTCTTCCCCGAGCCGTTCGGGCCGATGAGGCCGAGGATCTGCCCGGGCGCGAGATCGAAGGTGAGCTCGGCGAGCGCGACCACCCCGCCGAAGCGGCGCGTGAGCCCACGCACCGAGAGGAGCGGCGCCGCGCTCACGCCGGCCCTCCAATGTGGCGCCGGAGCGCGCGCGGGACGAGCCCGGACGGACGGAAGACGAGGACCAGGATCACGAGCGAGGCAAAGAGGAGGAACCGGAACTCCTGGATCGCCTGGAGCTTCTCGGGGACCACCACCACGATGAAGCTCGCGACGAGCAGCCCCCAGGCATTGCCGATCCCGCCGAGGAGCACGATCGAGACGAGGACGAGCGACTCCTGGAAGGTGAAGTTGTTCGGGGCGATGTAGGCGGTGATCATCGCCGAGAGCGCGCCCGCGACCCCGGTGATGAAGTTGCCCAGCGTGAAGGCGGCGATCTTCCAGCCCGGGACCCGCACGCCGAACGAGGCCGCCGCGGTCTCGTCGAGCCGGACCGCGTCGAGCGCGAGGCCGACCCAGGACGTCTCGAGCCGCCGCACCACCCCGAAGGCGCCGGCGAGCAGCAGGAAGGCGAGCGCGACGTACGCGACGTAGAACGAGAACTCCACCCCGCCCGCCGACCAGCCCTCGTTGAAGCTGAAACCGAGGAGGCGCATCCCCGGGACGTTCAGCCCCTGCGGCCCGCCGAGCGTGTCGTTCACCTCGATGAACGTGCGGAAGAGGAGCCCGAACGCGATGGTGACGAGAGCGGCGTAGTGCCCGCGGGTGCGGAGGAGGGGGAGGAGGAGCACGGAACCGACGAGGGCGGCCGCGCCGCCGCCTGCGGCGAGCACGATGGGGTGGGGCAGCGCGCCGCCCGCGAGGAGCGCGGCGGTGTACGACCCGACCCCGAAGAAGGCGGCGCCCGCGAAGTTCACGACCCCGGTCATCCCGAACTGGACGTGCAGTCCCAGGCAGGCCATCGCGATGACGAGCACGCGCGCGAGGAGGAGGAGCGTGAAGTGGTCCTCGTGGAACGCGGCGAGGAGGAGCGCGAGCGAGACCGTGAGGGCGAGCCCGGTGGTCCGCTCGTTCTCGATCGCGCCGCGGGCGGCCCAGCGCAGCGCCCCGACGCGGGCGGCCGCGAGCACCGCCACGACCGCGCCCGCCGCGATCCACCCGACGGCGGCCTGCGACTCCGCCTTCAGGAACGCCCAGGCGAGCACCGTCGCCAGGAACGTGACGCCGACCGCCGCGACGGCGGGCGCGCGCGGCGGCGCACCGGTGGGGAGCGCGTCCGGGGTCACGGCGCGAACCGCGGGAGAGCGATCGAGGCCGGGGTCGCCGTCACACGCGCTCGCTCACCTTCTCGCCGATGAGGCCGGTGGGGCGCAGCGTCATGAGCACGATGACCACCGCGAACGCGAACACGTCCTTGTAAGCGCTCGCGAAGGGGAGCGCGGCGGCTCCGATCGTCTGGAGCGCGGCGAAGACGAAGCCTCCCAGGATCGCGCCGTACACGTTCCCCAGCCCGCCGATGATCGCGGCGCTGAACCCGATCACGCCGAGGAGGAGCCCGGAGCCGAAGTTCACCTCGTTGTAGTAGAGCCCATGCATGGTGCCGGCGACGGCGGCGAGCCCGGAGCCGATCGCGAAGGTGAGGAGCACCACGCGACTGAAATCGATGCCCATCGTCCGGGCGGTCTCCTCGTCCTGCGCCACCGCGCGGATCGCTAGGCCGAGGCGCGTTCGCCGGATGAGGAGGTGCATGCCGACGACGAGCACCACGCCGGCTCCGAGCATGAGGAGGTTGTCGTGGCGGAGCGTCAGCCGTCCCACGGTGAACGCGCCGGTGGGGAGGAGCGCCGGGAAGCGATGGGGTTGCGAGCCGTTCGGGTAGAAGAGCCGGATGCACTCCCGCATCACCGTTCCCGCCATGAGCGTCACGAGGAGCACGTTCAGGGGCGGGGCGGACTTCAGCGGCAGGACGAGCACGCGGGCGAGCACCATCCCGAGGAGCGCCATCGAGAGGACCGCCACCGCGGTCATCGCCAGGAGGAGGGCAGCGTCCGACGCTACCCCCGCGGCGGCGAGGGCGAGGAACGTGGCGAGGCCCGCGAACGCGCCGGCGGTGACGACGTCGCCGTGCGCGAACTGGATGACGTCGAGGACGCCGAAGAAGAGGGTGAAGCCCAGCGCCACGAGGGCGTACATCATGCCCAGCATGGCCCCGTTCACGAGATACTGGCCGAGGAGGCTCAGGTCCATGAGCGCCTTCTTCCCGCGCCCGTCGTCCCGGTGCGAGCGCCGCGGTCGCTACTTGCCCTTCTTGAGCTTCCGCTTCCCCGTCGCGTACTCGCTGTCCTCCCACAGGACCCACTTGCCGTCCTGGACCACGTACTTCGTGATCACCGGGACGATGTTCTGGCCATGGTCGTCGAAGGTGATGGTGCCGACGATGGACTCGCGGTTCTTCACGGTGCCGAGCGCCGTCACGATCTTCTTCCGGTCGGGCCCGACCTTCTCGATCGTGTCCATCAGCAGCTCGGCGGCGACGTAGGCGAACGGCCCGTACGCCTCGGGGCCCTGCGGATAGTTCTGCTGCGCGTAGCGGTCGAGGAAGAACTTGCCGCCCGGCAGCTTGGTCGCGTCGGCGCCCTCTCGGAACGCGACCACCCCCTCGGCGAGCGGACCGAGCGCGCGGATGAAGTCGTCGTTCACGATCCCGGAGGTGCCCTGGAACTGCGCGGGGAGCCCGAGCCGGTCCATCTGCTGGCGGATGCGGACGCCGATGGGCGTGAGCCCGCCGAAGTAGACGACCTCCGGGTTCGAGGACTTCGCCTGGGTCAGCTCCGCGCTGAAGTCCTGCTGGTCCGCGCCGACGCCGAAGCGGGCGAGGATCTTGCCGCCGCCCTTCTCCACGTGCTGGGTGAAGTACTTGTCGTGGCCCTTCCCGTAGTCGGTGGTGTCGTGGATGACCACCCAGGTCTTGTAGCCCTGGTCGAGCATGAACTTCGCCGCGGTCTCGTTCTGGTTGATCATCGTCCCGTTGACGCGGTGGATCTCCTTGAAGTCGTGGGCGTAGGTGATATCGGGGAGGACCGCGCCCCAGACGACCGTGGGGAGGCCGAAGCGGTGGTAGACGCCGGTCGTCGCCATCGCGACGGTCGAGCAGTAGTGCGTGATGCCCGCGACGACGGTCTTGTCCGCGGCGGCGCGCGTCGCGACCTGCACGCCCGCGTCCGGCTTGCACTCGTCGTCGAGCACGACCAGCTCGTACTGGTACTTCGCCTTGCCGTCGGCGTTGCGGAGCTTCACCGCGAGATCAGCGGAGTTGCGGCCGCCGAGGCCGATGGCGGAGTTGCCGCCGGTGAGCGGGCCGATGAACGCCAGCTTGACGGTCTGCTTGGCGGCGCTGGCGGGGGCGGCGAGCAGCGCGGCGAGGACGAACGAGGCGAGGCGCAGGCGTCGGGACATGGAGCCTCCTTGCTTGGGCGGAGCGGAAGTCGGTGCGCAAGCGTATGCGCGTGCGCGCCATCACTGCCGGTCCCAGACAGGGTGTCGCACCGTCAGTGACGTCCCATGCAGGGGGTCGCACTTTGGGTGAAATATTCTTTCCCGTGACCGCTACGATCCCTTCGGACGCGCGATGTCCGTCGCGATCGCGACGCCCGCCCTGAGGGTCTTCGTCACGGGCGTCTTGTCCGCGATCTCGGCGAGCTTCGTGCGTTGACTCTCGTCGAGCGGCTCTTCGAACGAGATGGTGCGGCGGACCTGCTGCACGCCGTCGGCACCGTTCGAGATCTCGACATCGACCCGGATCGCGCCGAGCGTCCACCGCTTGCGATCGGCGTACATGCGCAGGGTGATGGCCGTGCAGGCGGCGAGCGCGGACAGGAGCAGGTCGTACGGCGCGGGGCCGGTGTCGGTCCCGCCGCGCGACGTGGGTTCGTCGCCGACGAGATGATGGCGTCCCGCGCGTACCTGCACGGCGTAGCCGGCGCTCGAATCGAGCACCACGTGAGCGATGTGGGGCATGGCTCTCCTCCTCGTTGGCGCGGCGGCGCGGGCGAGCTAGCACCCCGTGAGGCCCTCGCCATGTCGCCTCGCATACTCGTCACCGGCCCGCCGGGCAGCGGCAAGACGACGCTGGTCCTCCGGGTGCTCGATCTCCTGCACGGTAAGCGCCTCTCCGGGTTCTACACGGAGGAGGTACGGGGTCGCACGGGGCGAACGGGGTTCCGGATCGTGACCCTCGACGGGCGAACTGCGCGGCTCGCGACCGCGGGAGGGGTGGGCGGTCCACGCGTCGGCAGGTACGGCGTCCACCTCGCGGCGCTGGAGGCGCTGTGCGACGCGCTCGAGCCTCGGCCCGGCGTCCACGCGGTGGTCATCGACGAGATCGGCAAGATGGAATGCCTCTCCCCCGCGTTCGTGCGCGCTGCGCGGCGCGCGCTCACCGGACCCGTGCCGGTGCTCGGCACGGTGGCGCTGGCGGGCGGCGGCTTCATCGCCGAGGCGAAGCGCCTGCCCGCCGTCGAGGTGATCACCCTGTCGCGGGAGAACCGGGATCGGCTGCCCGCCGAGGTCGCCGCGCGGCTCTCGATCGCGCGTAGTCTGCCGCCTACTCGGCCGCCCCCGTGATGGTGATCCCGAGCCATCCCACGCTCGCGCGCGTCGCGCCGCGGAGCCGAAGGTCCGCGAGCTCCTCGCGCGGGGTCTCGAGGAAGGCGAGCTCGGCCCGCGCCTCGTGCCACGCCTCGCCGACGCGACCGGTGACGACGGAGCGGAGGTGGCGCAGCTCCGGCGCCCGCTCCGGGCGAGTGAGGTCGGGGAAGCCGACCGTGCCGTAGGTCGGGCGCACCACGAAGCCCAGCGCTTCCCCCGGCCGCCCCGTGAGCTCGAGGCGCGCCTCGACGAGGCGGCGGTCCTTCACCGCGAGCGTCGCGCCGAGCCGGGTGCCCGCGCGCAGCGGAGCCGCGGCCGGGTGGTCGAGCGGCAGGGATCGCGTGAGCCACGTGCTGCCCATCTTCTTCGGCCAGCCCTGGATCTGCCCGCGCAGCATGGAGACGTCCTGGTCGACGTAGATGAGCGGGCAGAAGTTCGCGAGCGTCCCATCCGGCCGCGCGAGCTCGAGGACGACGATGGTCTCGCGGTACTGCGACTGGATCGGGTCGAGGAGCTCGGAGCCGTCCGTCGTGGCCTGCCAGTCGGAGAAGTGGATCGTGCCGCGGCCGGTCGCGGCGCCGACGCTCGCGGGAACGAAACCCGCTGCGCGCGCCTGGTCACACTCGAACTCGACGTTCAGGAGCCAGCCGGCGTAATGCCAGGGAGGAGGGGGGAGGAGGGAGGCGAGGCCGCGCGGGGTGAAAGGGGGCGTGAAGCCGTGGAGCATGGGGACTCCTCGTGGCTGTTGACGGACCGGTCGTACCACAGCAGCTTCGCAGCGCGCGGGTCGTGGGGGTCAGGCCCCGTCGCGCTCGAACGTCTTCAGCTCCCACCGGTCGGCGGGATCGTCGACCCGCAGGAGGTAGACCGCTCCGTCATCCCCTCGGACCTTGAAGTATCGGTGGTCCGGGCCCAACCATCGGTCGATCACCTCGACGACCTCTACGCGCCGGCCGTCGATCTCGAACCGCCGCGGGGTTTCCTCACCGCGGTACCCGGCGTGGCAATCGACCTTCACGTCCATGGCGAGAGTCCGGGTCCGACGGGTTCATGGGCGAGGAGGTCCGAGATGAGCCGCTCCATCCTTCGGTGGTGCGAGCCCGCCCAGTACACGCGCCTGCACGAGGCGCAGCGCCGAAACGCGTCGTGGCGCTCCCGGACGCGGGGCGGAAGATCGTCGGCGACTTCCTCCTTCCGGACGGTCTCGAGGACCTCGTTGCAGCAGAGGCAACGCCGGAACGGAAGGATGGAGCGGACCAGGTCGAGACGATGGACGACTTCGGTGAGCTGGCGCCGGGGATCGGCCTCACGGACCCGGTATCCGTGACTCACGATCCGCCGCTTGAGCAGGCCCGAATCGCGGGTCAGGACGATTCGGTGTTCGGCGGCCGAGATGTGGGCGATCTCTTCGTCGCCCGCATCGTTTCGCCAGCATGCGTCGAAGCCGAGCATCCTCAGGTATCGCGCGAGGCGGCCGAGGTGGCCGTCGAGGACGAACCGGACCTCGCGCAGGGGAGCGGGGCGGACGCGCGCGAGCGGCGTGATGTCGATCGACTCGAAGACGGGATAGACGCTCACCCGCGCGCCATCCTGAAGGATCCACGAGAACTCGACCGACTCGCCGTCCGCGAGGACGAGGTCGATCTCGGTGTGGGGGACACCGAGCGATTCGATGACGTCCTTCACGGATGGGCCGCCGTGGAACTCATGCGGGAACGCGCCGCCTCGCCGGGCCGGCGGGAGGAAGTCGTTGAGCTCGGCGTAGAAACGGAAGTACGCGCGTTTCATCGGGTGCCTACGAAAGCGATCTAACCAGCGGCCTCGTCGAGGGTCAGCGCGTGACGGATCGCTACGGCGCCGCGATGACGTCGACTGCCCGGCGGCGCGTCGGGAGCTGAGGGCGCCCGCGCTCGGGCGCTGCGCCGGTCGCCTCCCGCGCAGGTACGGCCACAGGCTGATCGTGCGGGTGCCGGCGATCCCGATCAGACGGGCCAGCTCTCGCGGCGCCATCCCGGTGCTCGGGTCAGGAGCGGCGCTGCCGGGGTTCGCGATGAACGTACACGAGCGCGCCGGACTCACGGGCAAGGGCCGCCCCGTGCACCCAGCAAAGGGCGGTGACCTGCCGCCTGTAAACGGATACTCGTGACTCATGTCTTCGGGCCCTCTCGAGATCCTCGACCGAGCCGCCGAGAACCTCCGCTGGCTCGAGGCGAACCTCCCCTCCCTGTTCACCGGAACGTTGCGTCGCGACGAGGACGCCATCGCGGCGCTCGCGGCCGGGCTCGGTCGGCTCCGCACCGACCGGCAGCTCGTCGTCGCCGACCGCAGCCAGGAGCTCATCCTGGCGAGGCTCGACACGCCCGGCTCGATCTTCGAGACGGTGCGCGGGCTCGACGACCGGGACATCTCCCGGGCCGAGATCTCGCACTCGCGCGGCGTCGTGCCGGGCTGCGACCGCGCGCTCGAGGTGCAGCGCTACGTCTTCGAGCGCAAGCCCGATGCGCTGGTTCGCCAGGCCGGCGCGCCCACGGTGCCGGAGCAGACCCGGCGCGAGGTCCTGGCGGCGCTCGCCGCCCACGATCCGTCGATGGGGGAGCAGGCGCAGGAGGAGGTGCTCCGTCTCCTGTGGCTCAACGATCCCCGGTACGTGGAGGCGGCGCCGCCGCGCGAGGTGGCCCGGCTGCTGCGGCTCCTGCACCGCGGCCTGTCGAATGCGGGGTTCTTCCTCGGCGTCGAGCCGCCGGAGGAGAAGGACGTGGAGCCGAACGAGGTGAACGTCCTGTTCGCGGTGGAGAGCCCGCCTCCGAGGAACCACCTCACGCAGCTCTTCCAGGTGTTTCACGGCCTGAACCTGGGCGTTCGCCGCTCGCTGACGATGAACCTAAGCACCGGCGGCCACCCCTTCTTCCTGGGCAGCTTCCACGTCGCCCACCGGCGCGGCGGCAGCCTGGAGGAGGGGGGCGAGCTGTTCCGCAAGCTGCGGCGGCTCCTCTACGACACGCAGATCCTCGCGACCGAGTCGCCCGCCTACCGGGACTTCGTCCTCACCGGCGTGATGAGCGGCGAGGAGGCTTCGCTCGTCAACGCCTTCATCGGCTTCTGCCACACGAACTGCGCCCACAACCAGCCGCACCGCTACACGCTCGAGGACGTGGTCCGGGCGTTCCACTCCCACCCGGGGATGGCGCTGGCGCTCGTCCGGCTGTTCGTCGCTCGCTTCGATCCGGACGTCGCGGACCGCGAGGCGCGCTACGCGGCCGAGCTGCAGGACGTCGAGCGGGAGGTCGCGTCGTACAACACCGGCCACCGGCAGCTCGACGAGTTCCGCCGGTCGATCTTCCAGACCGCGCTCGTCTTCGTGAAGCGGACGCTGAAGAGCAACTACTTCGTCGCCGAGAAGCACGCCCTGGCCTTCCGGCTCGACCCGGCCTACCTGGAGGATCTCGGCCCGACCTTCACCGGCGACCTGCCACCGCAGCGCCCGTTCCGCGTGACGTTCTTCTTCGGGCGCAGCGGGCTCGGCTACCACATCGGGTTCGCGGACATCGCGCGGGGAGGCTGGCGGACGATCGTGGCGAAGACGCGCGACGACTATGTCACCGTGGCGAACACCCTGTTTCGCGAGAACTACGTGCTCGCGCACACCCAGCACCTCAAGAACAAGGACATCTACGAGGGCGGGTCGAAGATGGTGTGCGTCCTCCACGCGCCCGACGCGGAGACGCGGGAGCAGCTCGCGC
>WNGA01006454.1_pt1 | contig 16703 bp, 11 predicted proteins | sample 5400061 | NCBI WGS metagenome assembly WNGA01 (sample SAMN13153366, study PRJNA577476) | soil metagenome | isolation source: 100 cm soil or saprolite under grassland replicate 2 | place: USA:California | collected 2016-06-15 | reverse complement strand
GCCCGCCAGCGCAGCGTCTGGCAAAGCTTCATCGTTGCTCTCGATCGTGTGGCCGGCATCAGCCATGCTTGACGAGTCTGATTTCTCACGCCGAATTCACACGGCCTTCGCCGCCGCACGCCGGCCAACTGACAGCGACATCGTCGACGAGCTCGCACAGCACGCCGCTGCGGCGTTTCAAGCGGCGCGGGCCGAAGGCGCAGACCTGGAAGAGGCGGACCGCCAGGTTGATACGTTGATCGTCGCGTGGACCACCGAATCCGGTGGACTTGTACGGCGGCCACGACGCGACCCTCTCGTGGAACCGCCCCCGACGGATCGCAGCGCGCTGACAGGCCTGGGACAGGACATTACTTACGCCTTCCGTCTGCTGACACGGCAGCCTGGCTTTGCGCTGCTCGCGATCGTAACGATGGGGCTCGGAACCGGCGCAACCACCGTGTTGTTCAGCGTCATCTACGGTGTTCTGTTGAAGCCGCTTCCGTGGCCCGAGAGCGATCGGCTGGTCCGAGTCACCGAATCACGTCAGGGTCACGAGCCACGAATTCGCGGGACGATCACCAATGCGACGTACATCGCGTGGCATCAGGATCCCAAGACAATCGAAGAGATCGGCGGCTGGCGTAACACGCTCGTGACGGCTGTCGTGGGCCGCGGCGACGCCACGCGCCTCCAGACAACGGCGGTCACCTCATCGCTCTTCACGGTGCTCGAAGCGCGGCCGCTTCTCGGACGCGGGTTTATCGAGGACGACGCCAAGCCCGGCGGCGACTTTCGTTCAAAGGAAATCGCGATCCTCTCGTATGGCCTCTGGAAAGAGTGGTTTGGCGGAAGAACCGGCGCCATCGGCAGCGCCATCATTCTCGATGGCAAGCCGCACACCATCATCGGCGTGATGCCGGGCGACTTCGCGTTTCCCGATCGCGCCACGCGTGCGTGGACCGCCTGGGCGATCCCTTCGGTGCTGACCGACAAAGGCGAGCGCCGCGTCACGCTCTTTTCGGCGATCGCGAGACTTCGCCCAGGAACGACTCCTGGGCAGGCAGCCGCGGAAGGCACGACGCGCGCGCGCCGCGCGCCCGATCCCGGCCTCGCCGCGGTCGCCATGTTCGGCGGCAATGGACCTGCGGAAATCAGTGCCACATCAGCCGTCGACATGATGACGGCCGAAGTCAGACCCGCGCTCAGAGTGATGTTCGCGGCCGTGCTGCTGCTGCTCGTCACCGCCACCGCCAACATCGCGAGCTTGCAGCTTGCGCGCGCCACGTCGCGCCGCCGGGAAATCGCGATTCGCAGCGCAATCGGCGCCGGTCGCGCCCGTCTCACGCGGCAGCTGGCGATCGAAAGCATTCTCATTGGTGTAACGGGCGGCTTCGCCGGTCTCGTGTTGGCGATCGCTCTGATTCGCGCATTGCCGTCGCTCCTGCCGGCCGATTTCCCGCGCGTGGACGACATCGAGATCGATACGCGCGTCATGCTTTTCAGCGTCGCCGCCTCGCTCGTGGCGGGCGTTGCTTGCAGCCTGCTGCCGGTGCTGCACGCCCGCAGACTCAATGTGACCGAAGCGTTATCCGAAGGCGCGGCAGCCGCGGCGGGAGGCTTCGTGCGGACGCCGTTGACGCGCGCCAGGACAACCATCATGGTCGCGCAGATTGCCGTCGCCTGCGTGCTGCTGATCGGCGCGGCGCTCCTGACGCGCACTTTCGTCGCGTTGCTCAACTCCGATCGCGGCTACGACCCGCGTAATCTGCTGACGGCACGGCTGCCGCTCTCTCCCGACGACACACCGGAGCGCCGGACCAACCTGCTGAATACATTGACGGCGCGCATGCGAGCGTCACCTGGTGTCGTGGAGGTCGCTTTCGGAAACGGCCTGCCGCTTCTCTCGGCGGGAGGATTCCGCGCGCTCAGAATGCGGCCGCCGATAAACCCTTCAATCGAGATCGAGGCGAATGCCATTCACCGGATGGTCAGTCCTGGCTACTTTCGCGCGCTCGGAGTGCGTTTGATCGCCGGGCGTGTCTTCAATGACGAGGACACGACGGCGTCACGACAGGTGATCGTCGTCAACCGCTCGTTCGCGGCGAAGTATCTTGGGGATCAACCGGTCGGAGCCGTGCTGCCTGACCTCGGCGTCTGCCGCGAACCAAACAACCGCTCCGAGGTCATCGGTGTGGTCGAGGACATGCATCAGGACAGTGTGACGGACGCGCCACAGACGGAGGTCTTCACACCGTACTCGCAGGTCGGCTGTCCCACGATGATGTCGTCGACGATCATCGTCATCAGATCTGAGGATGATCCCGCTCGCTACGCGCCGATACTCCGGAGCGCGCTGAGAGAAATCGCACCCACGCTCGCACTCGAATCGGTCATGACGATGGAAGAGCGGGTGATGAACACGCTGGCCAAACCGCGCCTCTATGCAATCGTGCTGGCCGGCTTCGGCGCGTCGGCCCTGCTCATTGCAGCGGTGGGCCTCTTCGGCGTCTTGTCGTACAGCATCGCGCAACGGTCGCGAGAGATTGGCATTCGGACGGCGCTTGGCGCGCGACCGGGCGACATCGTCTTCCTCGTGTTCCGGCAGGTGGCCATCATCGGCGCATGCGGCATTACGGCGGGCGCCTGGCTGGCGTTTGCGACCTCGCATTGGCTCGACTCGGTGCTGTACGGCGTGAACCCGCACGATCCTCTAAGCTTTGTCGTCGTGCCGATCGTCCTCGTGCTGGTGACCGTCATTGCCAGCCTCATACCCGCAAGGCGCGCAGCCGAACTCGATCCGCTCCAGGTGCTCCGCGCGGGGTAGCGTTCCGAAGGACTTTGCATTCATGCGGCGAAAGAAAATGACGTTCGACACGGTTCGAGAAATTGGACGCACGCTGCCGGGTGTCGAGGAAGGGACAGTGTACGGCTCGCCCGCGCTGAAGGTGGGCGGCCGGATGTTCACGTGCATGGCGGTTCATCGATCTGCGGAACCAAACACCCTCGCCGTTCGCATCGACTTCGATCAACGAGCCGCGTTGATTGCAGAGGACCCACAGACTTATTACCTCACCGATCACTACGTCGACTATCCAGCCGTTCTCGTCCGATTGAGTCGCGTTACTCGTGACGCGCTGCGCGATCTGTTGCACGGCGCCTGGCGTTTTGAGTCCGCGAAGGGACCGGCGCGGCGGCGAAGATCCAGACGCACGTCGCAGCTTTAAACGACGCCGACGCGTTGCTGCGGCACCCCGTCCACCACCGCTTCGTTACAGCGGCTAAAATGGCGTTCAGGGGAATGGTGGCGGCATCCACGCCGATGGGCCGCCCATGCACGGCCTTCGCATTCGGCGGCGCTCACGCTGCCGGCGAACACGATTCTTGTCTTCACGCGGCGCTGACCGGCTGCTGATGATGCTGTAGGCCCTTCGGCGCCTACGTCAGACGGAACGTTCGCTCGTCAACCGCGCGACGAGCTCCTCGAGCGAGCGGACGCGTGCGCAATCCACATCATCGTACAGGCCGGCGCGGTCGAAGAGGATGGCCTGGAGTCCCGCCGCGCGCGCGCCGAGAACATCGACGTGGTACAGATCGCCCACGTGAACCGTCGTCGCCGCGTCAGCACCACTGTGCCGTAACGCGATCTCGAACAGCCGAGGGTCGGGCTTCTCTACGCCGAAATCAAACGAATCGAGCACGCAGTGCATGCGACCGGTGAGACCGAGCCGATCGAAGTGCGCGCAGAGCGTGCCGTTCGCATTCGAGACCACCACGAGTTGAAATCCCGCCGCGCGCAGAGCGTCGAGCGCGGGGAGCACATCGTCGGGTACTACCTCCCATAGGTTCTGTCGCCGGTGATACGCATGCAGCTCGGCGAGCGCCGCATTGGTGACCGACGTCAGCGGTACACCGGCCGCCGTGAGCACCAGGTTGAAGTACAGCCATCCGCGTCCGGCATCGTTGGTCGAGCCGATTGTTTGCATGTCGTCAAGCGTGCGACGGGCATGAAAGTCAGCCGCGCCGAGTGTTTCGGCAGCCACGTCAACTCCGTGTCGTGCGAGGGTATCGCTAATGCGCGTCCAATTGGGAAAGACGAGAACGCCGCCGGCATCCAGAAAGACCGTCTTGAGCATCGCGGAGAACAGCGTACTGCGATGGCGAGCCATCGCAACGCGAGGGAATGGAGGGACTATACGCCGGCGCGACCCCGACAATGAGCGAGCATGGCTTCGAACCGGGCGCGCCTCGCTGCGATCTCTTCGAGAAGCTGGCCACCGTTCTTCATCCGGTGGAAATCGCCGGGATCGCGCACCACCACGACTTCCCCTTCCACGCAGCCACCGCTGACGGGGTGTCCGGTCACTCGGCTCTCGTCCTCGGATCGGCTGCTCACGCCGGCTGTCCGGATCAATCGCGCCAGCTCAGACTCGCGCATCAGCAGCGGCATCTGAATGGAGCGATATCTTGCAACCTCGCGCGCTCTGAGCGCCGCTACGGCGCGGAGAGTGTCCGGAGTGCACGTTCCCCTGATGACTGCGGCAATCTCCTCCAAAAGCAGCAGGAAATAGTCGTCTCGTGCGCCGAGCCATCCCCGCGCGACGAAACGCTCGTCTGCCGCTTGTTCCGGTCCATGTCGCTGCTCGGCCGCAGCGTCAGGCCGATCTCGAGAGCGACCGCGAAATGTACTGCCGTTGTCCTCGCACCTTCGTCCTCGCTCGAATTTCTGCTACGCTCTTTTCATGCCTCCGAACTGATTCGGCCCTTCGACCTGCTCAGGGCGGCCTGAGGCTCTCGACGGCCGCTACCGCAAGAATCTCGCTCTGTACCTGCCGTACAAGCTCGCAAGCGTCGAAGGCTTGATGCACGGGTTGTACATCGTCTGGTGGGTACAGGAGAAGCAACTCACGCCGACGACCGTCGCGGTCGCGCTTGCCGCCGGCGATCTCGCGCTGCTGGCCCTCGAGCTGCCGACCGGCTGGTTTGCCGATCGATTCGGTCATCGAGTCAGTCTGCTGCTCGGATCGTTCGTCCAAACAGCCGGGATGCTCTGCTGCTGGCTTGGCGGCAGCGCTCTTGACGTCTTCGTATCCAGCCTGCTCGTTGCGCTTGGCGACAGCTTTCGATCGGGAGCTGACCAGGCCCTTCTGTATCGCACGTGTGTCGCGCTCGATCGCGAAGATGCATTTCAACGCATCGAAGCGCGAACGAAGGCGGCGGAGTTGTGCGGCCTCGTGGTCCTTCTCCTCGCAGGCGGCGCGATCGTCAGCAAATGGGGCTTTCGAGTGGGCTGGCTCGCGGAGATTGCGCTCTGCGCGCTCGGATTCGGTGTCGCGTGGCTCATGGTGGAACCGCCATCAGGCGTCGAGACCTCCGCGATCGTCAACGACGAGCGTGCGCCGATGCTGTCTTTCGAACTGACACGCCTCATCGTGCCTGCTGCCTTGCTTCACGGGCTCACGTCGGTCGCCGGCTTTCTCGCGCAGACGACAGGCGCAAACCATCTCGGCAGAGTGGTTGTGCTGACTGCGCTCATCACACTCGCCGAAGCCGCCGGAGCAGCGCTCGCCACGCGTCTGCCCGCGATGGGCGCGCGCGCACAGGTCATCCTGATGGGTGTCGGTGCTGTTTGCTTCGGAGGTGGCGTCGGAAGTCCGGCGTTCCTTGCGTTGGGCCTTCTTGCCCCGGCTTTTTGTCTCGGACTGGCGCAGCCCCTGCGCGGGGCCGCGATTCAGCGCGTAACCGCCGATGGCGTCCGGGCTCGCGCGGCGTCGCTTGCCAGCGCATGCGACATGGTCTTCACCATCATCGCACTGCCGTTCGCCGCATCGAGGCTGAACCGCTGAGCGTGAAGCCTGGTTCGTGCCGCCTCTCTTGGCGGTCACTCATGCCGGCCCATTGCGGAGTGACGCAGGGTATCGCGCATGCTCGAGTAGACGATCAGAGAAGCGGCGATCACGCCGGTGAGGTAGAAGTAGAACCAGTTTTCATGGCCGATTGATTTGAACCACAGCGCAATCGACTCTGCCGTGCCGCCAAAGATCGACACCGTGATCGCATACGGCAGACCGACACCAGTCGCACGGACTTTTGTCGGAAAGAGCTCCGCCTTGACGACCGCATTGATCGAGGTGTAGCCGGCGACGATGAGCCACGCAGCGGCGATCAGCAGGAACGCGACGAGGGCGCTCTTCGTCGATTGAAGCGCGTAGAGCAGAGGAATGGTGCAGAGCGTGCCCATCACGCCAAACCAGACCAGCAGTGGCTTGCGGCCGATCCTGTCCGAGAGTGCACCGTACAGCGGCTGAAGAAAGAGCGCGAAGATGAGCGAGCTCGCGGTTACGACGGTCGTCTGATTGTCGCTGAGGCCGACCGACAGCTTGAGGAACTTCTGCATGTACGTCGTGTATGTGTAGAACGCCGTCGTACCGCCCATCGTCAGGCCCACGACCATCAGCACCTCGCGCGGGTATTTCCGGAGTGCCGTGAGGGAGCTTTCTCGACGAACGACGTTTCGCGACGAAACGAACTCGTCGGTCTCGTGCAGATTGCGGCGCATCACGAGGGCGATGATCGCGAGCAGCGCGCCGATGAGAAACGGAATCCGCCAGCCCCACGCCTTCAACTGAGTCGGCGTGAGAAACACCTGCTGCAGCAGCAGCAGGACGAGCAGCGCACAGAGCTGGCCGCCGATCAGCGTGACGTACTGAAAGCTGGAATAGAAGCCACGGTGCTTCTGATCCGCAACTTCGCTCAGATACGTGGCGCTCGCTCCGTACTCTCCGCCAAGACTCAAACCCTGAATCATGCGCGCCACGCCCAGCATCACAGGGGCCGCGACGCCGATTGACGCGTAGGTCGGCGTCACCGCGATGACGAGCGACCCGAAACACATCAGCAGCACAGACAGCATCAACGCGTTGCGGCGTCCGTAGTGATCGGCGAGGTGCCCGAACAGCCACCCTCCGATGGGCCGCACGATGAAACCGAGCGCAAACAGAAGCGCGGCGTTCAATTGCTGGACGATCGGATCGCTGCCCGGAAAGAACGAGTTCGCGAAGTACAGCGCGAACGCCGTATAGGCGTAGAAGTCGTACCACTCGACGAGATTGCCGATGGAGCCGACGACGATGGCTCTCAGACGGCGGCTGACGTCGGCCAGATCGAAGCGCTCTTCAGTGACTGCCGCGGGCGCTAGATGCATGAGGAGGGAGAGACGGTCGTCCGCGTGAGGTAAACGCGCGGAGCACGCGCTCGTGGCGAGCTCCGCGCGGTCATTCTAGCAGGTGAGCGACTACGGCTTCTGGATGACGATCGTCGTGCCGTTGCTGTCGCCGTCCGGATCTGAATTCGCACCAACCGAATAGCTGAGCGTCGCGTGCGTCACGTTGTTCACCGTCCACGTCACGCTGGCCTGACCCTTTTTGATGCCGCCTTTCGACACGGTGCACTGTCCCGTCGAGTTGGTGGTGCAACTTGTCGATCCGTTGGCGCCGTTGCTCCAGTTGCCTGTGACGGTTGCGTTCGCAACCAGCGCCTGATTCGAATCTCGAATGGTAATCGTCACCTTCGCATTCCAGTTCCCGGCACCTGAAGCGGATCCATCGAGATCGCTCACATGAATGGTCGTGGGCGGAGGTGGCGCCGATTGAGTCACGGCGGTCGCGGTGTTCGAGTAGGCGGAATCGCCGGCGCCGTTGTACGCGCGCACGCGATAGGAGTAGCTCGTACTCGCGCTGAGGCCGGAATCAGGGTAAGCCATGACGCCGCTCCCCACTTGAGCAATCTGCGCGAAATTGGTGCAGCCGGCATCCTGGCAGCGCTCGATGCGGAAGCCGGTTTCGTCGCTGGAGTTGTCATTCCAGTTCAGGGAGATCTGACTGGTCGACGCGGCCGCCGCAACCAGATTGCTCGGCGCGATCGGGACGGTTCCACCACCGCTGCCGCAGGCGGACAGCTTGAAGGAGCCGACGCGCGTGCGCCAGGCGGCGCTGCCGGTCGTGGCCGCGTAGTACTCGCCGGTAAACCAGAACGTGCTGTCGTCCACTGGATCGACACCGAGCATGCTGTAATCACCCCAGCGGCCGCGGCTGTCCGTCTGCGATCCCGTGCCGAGAATCAGATCGCCCTCTCCCTGAGTCATCTGTCCCGCTGCGTCGCCGGCACAGCGCGCGGTGTAACGGATCGAAGGAGACACAGACGCTCCCGACGTGTTGTAGGCCAGCGCGATGTTGCCCGCGCCGTCCATGGCAGCGCTTCCCAGCCAGCGGTTTGCGCCATCAGCAGGCGCGAAGGTCCCCTGCTGAAAAATTGCCGGATTGCCGCCCGGATTTCGTATCTCGTACCAGCGCACGCCGGCAAGATCGTTTCCGTTGACGTCGACCGAGTGATTCACGACGAGTGCGTCATACGTTCCGAGGTTCCGGTACTGCAACCGGTACATGAGTCGATCGGAAAGCGCATCGAGCTTGACGTTGGTGCCCGGCTGCGGAATGCAATTGCGGCTGTAGCCGCACAAATCGGAATCGAAGGCGGCCGTCGCAAGCGTCTTGTGGAATGTGAACGTGGAGGACGATGGGGTCGTCCAGTTGACCGCGAACTTCCAGATTTGCAGTTGATCCGGGGAGTACCCCCACGAGTCGTCGTCCACCTGCAGGAAGTAGTTCGGCGCTCCCGGTGGCGGCGCAGCACCATCGAGCTCCGACGGCAGCATGCCTCCCAGATTTGGATCGCGGCCGTAGAGATCGAAATAGACCATATTTGCCGCCTGGCCAGTCAGGATCTTCGTGCGATCGAACGCCGCGACTCCCGCGCCCGCCCAGCTCCAGGTACCAAATGGAAACCCTGAGTAGCTGAACTGATTGATCGACATGTAATAACCGTCGGACCAGACGCCGAATTTCGGATAGTCGTTCAACTTGCTGAACGAATACTGGTAGCGGTAGTACGAGCCCCGCGGGTTGCCGGTCGTTGAGACGGCAAGGCATTGATAGTACGGGCCTGACGGATAGTTCGGTAACGCGAATTGACTGAAGAGCCACCGGTCGGCGAGATGATCGTAGAGGACGATGGGGTCGCCGTCGTTCCTCGCCTCGCATGGTCCGCCAAACCCCTGCCAGATCGTGACGCCATCTGCGGGCCCGTACAGCGTGTTACCCGCACGATCGTAGATCGCAAAGGAAAGGTTGACCCACTGGACGTAGTGATTCGGACCGATATCGCCGTTCGTATCCGGCGGTAGAACACCGTCAACGTTGTTGACGCCTTCGAAGTTCACCGCCGTCGCAGGAATCGACTGCGGGAGCGTGGTCTGCGCGACGGGATCAGTCGCACGAGCTGCCGGCCCACGGGGCGTCCGCACACGAAAGGGCGGGTGCGGCTCCCGTTCACCGGCACGAGGGGCAATGACGGGCAACTCGCGCAGTTCCGGCGACGTGTCGTGCTTGTCGGGGGTCACGATCACCGGCCGGTGTTCGTCGGCCTGCGACGCCGCGGGTTGCTGCATCGCACGGGCGCCGGTGACAAACAGCCCGGCCCAAAGCACAACACCGCAGACGGCGAACACGATTCGAAAAGATGGCTTCACCTACATCCTCCAGGTCGCAAGGACCAGCCCCTGAGCATCGGCTGCGTTGCGACGAACAATTTGGGAAGCTCAAGTATATCGGTCGCAGGCTGCGCCGCGAACGCCGATTGGGCGTCCCGGAGCGAACTCCTATCTTTCAGGGGAGGAACGTGAAACGGCGTGCAGTCGGAATCTGACTATTCCACTCCACATTGGTCGGCGGAAATCCCATATAGTGCGCCCGTAAGAGGGACGTTCCATGCGACTTCTTCTGAACCCCGTTGCCGTCGCGATGCTGACGACTGCCGTTCTCGTCCCCGCCGCCGCACAGCAAGGCGGCAGCGAGCGATCCGGTCCCGCGCAACCGCCACTGTGGCTGTCAGACAACGACTATCTGCGATGGCCGCTGCCGGCGGCGGAGCACGCATACGCCAGGCTCGATGCACACCGCATCAAGGGTTACATCGACGAGATCACCGCGATCTCGCGCAAGAGCCGCGACGATGGGAATCAGTACTGGGGCCGGATTACCGGTACGCCCTACGACAAGATGACAACCGATTGGGTGGCTGCACAGTTCCGGCGGATCGGCCTCGAACAAGTGCGCACGCAGGAATTCACCATGCTCCCGCCACAGTGGTTCCCCACATCGTGGGAAGTCTCTGTAACAGCATCAGGCAAGACGCTTCCCCTCAAGACAGCGTTTCCGATCTATCACTCGGTCGGTAGCGGCGCCGTCGATCTCGAACCGGTATGGGCCGGTCTCGGGCTCGCAGCGGATTTCATCGGCCGCGACGTGAAAGGCAAAGCCGTGATTCTCTACGGCATTCCAACGCCAGGCGGACGCTCCGATTCAGCATTGACGAACGGAGCGATTCAGCGCGCGGAGCAAGCCGGCGCAGCGGCGCTCTTCATCGTGCTTGGCTTCCCCGGGAACGTCACGAATCAGCCGACCGGCGGCGCGGCGGATCCTGCGAAGATCCCCGTCCTGATGCTCGGCAACGAAGATGGCACCGCCGTTCGTGAGCTCATCGAGAAGCAGCAGACACCGAAACTCCGCTTACGGTTGACAGTGGAGCTGCGCAGCGGACTGAAAACCGCGAGCGTGTGGGGCGTGTTGCCGGGCGTGACGGATGAAAATGTCGCTGTCATGGCGCACACCGATGCCTTCTTCGAGGGCGCCATGGACAACGCCTCGGGCATCGGAACGATGTTGGAGCTGGCGGAGTTTTACGCTCACGTGCCGAAGTCGGAGAGGCGGCGAACGATGATCTTCTTCACGAGCTCGGCTCACCACTCGCCGTCGGGTGAGGACGCCGGCCTGCGCTGGATTCACAACAACATGCAGGCGATGTTCGCGAAAACCGCGCTCATCGTCAACTGCGAGCACACGTCGCAGGCGCAAACGTATCTCGTAGGCAACAGCCTCGTCGCGTCGAATACCGTGAGCGCACGACGATGGTTCGTTGGTGGAAGCGATCGACTCAAGGCGATCGTCGCAAAGAGCCTCAAGACCTTCGGCGTGGCCATCTACTCGAGGCCTGAAACCCGGCCAGGAGGCGAGCTCGGCGTCGTCTTCCTTGATGCACCGAGCTTCCACATCATCGATCACACCTTCTATCACACGGATCTCGATACCGGTGCCATTGTTCCGGAAGCGGGCCTCGAGGCTGCGGTGCGGGCGTTCGCGAAGATCATCGACGAAGTGAACAAGGTCGATTTAGCTGATTTGAAGGCGCCGCGGACGAGCGATCCTGAGTAACTTCGGCCTTGCGAGGAGCGGGTCTCTACGTTAGGCTCGGCGCCACGACCCTCTCTGTAATTCGTCTGCTAAAGGAGAAGATCCCCATGGCTTCTGGCTTCGGCTGCGCTCTTCGTGGCCTGTTGATCGATTGTTCCGGCGTGCTGGTCGCGGCGTTGGTACTCGGCCTCGCTGGCTCTGCGACCGCGCAGAACATCAGTTCGGGCAGTATCGACGGCGTTGTCGCGGACGAATCCGGCGGCGCATTGCCCGGGGTCTCTGTCACGTTGAAAGGACCGGCGTTGCAGGTCCCGCAGCTCATCGCCATCACCGACGGCGAAGGCCACTACAAATTCATCGACGTGCCGCGCGGGACGTATCAGCTTCGATTCGAGATCCAGGGCTTTGAGCCGTTGGTCCGGCAGGGGCTCGAGCTCAACGCCGGGTTTGCCGCTCGCGTGAACGTGACGCTGAAAGTCGGCGCGCTGTCGGAAGCCGTCACCGTAACCGGCGCCAGTCCGGTCGTCGATCTGACAACCACACGTGGCGGACAGAACGTGCCGACCGACCTCATCACCCTCGCGCTGCCGGGTCTCAAACAGATGGCTGACGTCATTCAGATGACGCCCGGGCTACACGCCACGGACGGATATAAGCCAGGATCAATCGGACTCTCAGGCCGCGCGCGCTTCAACACCTACGGCATCGACAGCGGCAACACCAACGTCACCGTGATGGTGGACGGTTTCAAGATCATCGCGAACTCGCAGCCCGACTTCGCCAACACTGTCGAAACCGATGTCAAAACCTACGGCAACAGCGCCGAGGTGAAGGAGGCCGGTGCGTTGATCAACATGATCACCAAATCCGGCGGCAACGAATATCACGGCCGATACAGCGAGGGGTACATGCGTCAGCCGTCGGCCAATCTCACGCCCGCGCTGCAGGCACGGGGCCTGAGCGTCGGGTCAAAGCTGCGCTACCACAATGACGCGAGCGCCGATCTCGGAGGCCGCATCAAGCGGGACAAAATCTGGTTCTTCGGATCGTTCCGCGATCGACGCAACCAGACGACACGTCCGGGTCTCGTTCTCGACCCTGGACCGGACGGCGAGTATCTGACGGGGGACGAACCGCCCGCATATCCGAAGTCCCGGCTCTACAACCCGACGATCAAAGGGTCGTATCAGATGACGACCAAATACCAGCTGATCGCCGACTACGCTCGTGAGATCACCAATGCCGACGTGGACTACCAGAAAACCATTTTCAACGCACAGTCCACCGCGCAGCCAGACTTCGCGCACATCGCGTTCGAAGCGACACAAAGGTTCCACTGGGTGCCCACGCGCTGGAAGTACGAATTCAAGGGAACACCGACGAACCAGCTTTTCTTCGATGCGCAATTCGGACGATCGACGTACCTCCTGGATTACACGCCGCAGGATGTCTGCGGCCTGACACCGCCGACTTACGATCGCAACACGCTGCTGCTGACCGGCTGTGCGATTCAACAGACCAGCGACTTCACCATGTGGGTCGCCGACAGCAGCGTCACCTACGTCCCCACGAGCTTCCTCGGCGGCAACCACGAACTGAAGTTCGGCTATCAGTTGTCGATGCGTGACATCACGGGCAACTCCTACCTGATGCCGCAGGGCAACTACGCCTTGATGTTCGACATCGTCAATGGCGTCAAGCACCAGCCGCTGCAGTTCGAGACGACCAACGCGCCAGTCGAACCGGACAACTGGGACAACGTCTATTCGGGTTACTTCACCGATCAGTGGCGAATCGGTCAGAGGCTGACGTTCAATCTCGGTACTCGCTTCGATTATCAGCACTCGTACGTGCCGGTCCAAACGCGAGAAGCCGGCCCCTTTGCCCCAGCGGCAACCTTCCCAAGGATTGAAGTCGGCCGATGGGGCCGCTTCGGACCACGAGCGGCAGTTGCCTGGGACGTTACCGGACGCGGAAAGACCGTCGTCAAAGCCTCATACGGCTGGTTCAACACCGAAGCGGCGCTGTCCGCCGACTACAACCCAAACACCATATTCACGACCGACTATTGGTGGCACGACCTGAACGGAGATGGGAAGTATCAGGCTGGCGAAGTCGATCTCAACACCACGGGCAACGCACCCGACTTCATCAGTACGACCAGCGCGGCGAACGCGCGCATCAATCCGGACCTGAGGTTGTCGCGCGTGCACGAAGTGAGTGCGTCCATCGAGCACGAGCTCGCGGCGCATCTCGCGGTGCGCGGACTGTATGTGATGAAACGCGCGGGCGATGGTTTCTCCACCATCAACGTGTTGCGTCCGTACAGCGCTTTCAACATTCCAATTACCCGCCGCGACCCCGGACCAGACGGCCTGCTCAACACCGGCGACGAGGGTGACATCGTCACGATCTACGATTACGACCCGGCCTATCGCGGGAGCAACTTCGTCGGCAATCAGGCGACCAACAGGCCCGACGGCCGAAGCGACTACTTCAATTCGTACGAAGCGCAGATCATGAGACGTCTCACCGGGAGCTGGTCGGTCCTTGCCGCTTATACGGCCACCAAGTACCATCGCTGGATCGTCGGCGTGCCGCAAAGCCCGAACGACGAATTCTTCCCGCTCGACAGCAGCTGGCGGTGGAACTTCAAGTTGAACGGCAACTACAACTTCCCTCATGACATCGTCATTGGCGGCATCGTGGAGCTCGTGAACGGCGCGCTTGGTCAGCGAACGTACGTCTTCCGCGCTACCGACGCGAGCGGTCCGCCGCTGCGGCAGCTGGCGTCGGCAACGATCCGGCTGGAACCGTACGGTTCCCGAAAGGAGCCGCATCAGACGACGTTCAATGCGCGCGTGTCGAAGAAGGTCGCGTTCTCCGGCCGATCGCTGAACTTCAGTTTTGACGTGCTCAACGTCACGAACTCGAATGCGATCACTCAGGTTACGTATGTGTCGGGCCCGAGCTTCGGGAGGGTCACCGATATTCTGCCGCCGCGTTCGCTGCGCGTCGGCGTGACGTTTGATTTTTAGCTGTCGGTGAGGCGGGGCTGAAGCCCCGCCACTACGGCCTGGCAATGAGCGGCTTTGCGTTCGTTACGACAGATCTGGGAGGTGTTATATGACGCGTGTCTCGCGATGGGTTGTCGCGTCCACGATTGCGGTGGTGTTCGCAGCGGTCTCATTGGGCGGCCTGAGGCTCGCTGCGCAATCGCCGGCCGGCGGCGCGGCCCGCGAGAACAGCATGACGTTTGCCCTGACGGGCGACTCGATCATCACGATGAAACTGTCGGTTCACAGCGAACCCCAATTCACCAGGATGATCGATCTCATCCGCGGCGCGGATGCGGCGTTCACGAATCTCGAGATGCTGTTTCACGACTACGAGCCGTATCCGAGCACGCAAAGCGGCGGCACCTACATGCGGGCCGATCCCGCCCTGGCGAAGGAGCTCGTGTGGGCCGGCTTCGACATGGTCGCGCGCGCGAACAACCACACGAACGATTACGGCGTGGAGGGTCACCGCCTGACGACAAAGTACGTCGCAGCCGCCGGGCTGGTGCAGGCGGGCGTGGGCGAAAGCCTGCGCGAGGCAAGGGAAGCCCGGTTCCTCGAGACGGATAAAGCGCGCGTCGCCCTGATTTCGACGGCGTCGACATTCCCGGATCCGAGCAGAGCGGGCGTGTCATGGGGCGATACTCGCGCGCGGCCTGGACTCAATCCTCTTCGGTTCCGCACGACGACCGTCCTGACGCGACAGCAGTTCGACGCACTGCGAAGCGCCCTTGCGGGCGCCGGCATCGGCGGCCGCGGCGGGCAGACCGAGGGCGCCACGGAGCTGACCGCCTTCGATCGGCGATTCGTCGTCGGCGACAAGCCCGGCACACACACCGAGCCGCTCAAAGAGGACGTCGAGGGGATGGCCGCGGTCGTTCGAGATGCAAGCAAACAGGCGGATTACGTCATCGTGTCGTCGCACACGCACGAAGGTGGCGCGGACCGCTTCACGCCGCCGGAGTTCTTCGTGACGTTCTCGCACGCGATGATCGATGCCGGCGCCGACATGATCACCGTCTCCGGGCCCCACGTGCTGCGTGGCATCGAGATCTACAAAGGCAAACCGATCTTCTACTCGCTGGCGAATTTCATCTTCGAAAACGAGACGCTGCTGCGGCAGCCGCCGGAGAACTACGAGCCGCTGGGTATGCCTCCCGGCAGCGGGGTTGGCGAGTTCAACGATCGACGCTCGAACAACGACACGACAGGCTTTCCTGCCGATGAATACATTTGGGAGTCGGTCATCGCGATGCCGCGCTTTGCCGGTGAGCAACTTGCCGAGGTGAAGCTCTATCCCATCACGCTCGGCTTCAAGAAGCCTCGGCCTCAGCGTGGATTTCCCATGCTCGCCGGTCCGGAGTTGGCTAAGAAGATCATCGACGACGTGGCGAAGTTCTCAGCGCCGTTCGGCACGAAGGTCGACTTCAAGGATGGCGTAGGCGTCGTGAGCCTGGGCGCGAACAGAACGAACCAGTAACGGGCGCGGCAAAGCGGGAACGCGACGCCCGGATGCGCGTGGTCGTGTCTCCCTGATGCTGCCCGTCCGGTAGCACAGATAGGTTGGCGTGTGCTACAATGTCGAGATGAAGGCATACGTGCACGCGAGGCTGACGCCGGCAGACCGAGCGGTGCTGGACGAGTTGACGCAGACAACTGGCCAGACCGAATCGGAGATCATCAGACGCGGGCTGCAGTTGGCGGCCGTCGAGGAGCGTCGCCGCCGGAGCGCGCTCAACGTCGCTGGAAAGAGCGTCGGACGGTTCAAGAAAGGTCCGCGAGATCTGTCGACGAACAAGAAGCATGTCGCCGGTTTCGGGGAGTGAGCCCTCCGGGCGTTCTGCTCGATACCGGCCCGCTCGTCGCTCTCCTCTCACAGAAAGACACCAACCACGCGCGAGCGCGCCAGCTCTTCGCGGCGTGCCTGCCTCCGCTGCGATGCTGCGAAGCGGTCGTAGCCGAGGCGTGCTTCCTCATGCGGAAAGTGGATCCCGCAGGGCCTGCTGAAGTCGTCGCGCTCGGGAGACGCGGCGTCTACGAAATCGCCATTGCTGCCGAAAAACAGTGGGCCAGCATCGAAGCCTTACTCAGAAAATATTCAGATCGTCCGATTTCGCTGGCCGACGCCTGCCTGATCCGCTGCGCCGAGATTTACAGGGAACCGCGAATCCTGACATTCGACAGCGATTTCGGCATTTACAAGTGGGGCCGCAACAGGAAATTCGACGCGGTGACCATTAGAGATTCTTAATCCGCGTGATCCGCGGATGTTTTTCATCTGCGTAATCTACTTCGCGTAGCGCTTCACGGCGCTGCGCCACGCCTCGATATCATCGGCGTGTGCAACGGGTTTGGCGCG
>WNGA01014691.1_pt1 | contig 16707 bp, 12 predicted proteins | sample 5400061 | NCBI WGS metagenome assembly WNGA01 (sample SAMN13153366, study PRJNA577476) | soil metagenome | isolation source: 100 cm soil or saprolite under grassland replicate 2 | place: USA:California | collected 2016-06-15 | reverse complement strand
CCACCCGGCCCAGCGCGGTTCCTGAACGAGACTCGTCAGAAACTCCTGTGTTTCGTCGAGGTATTCGGCCGGGTGCTCGTTCAGGATCACCACGTCGGCCCGCAGCGCTTTCAGCCGCCAGTACTCTTGCGCGTGCAGCAGTTGCCGCACGAGCGGGACAGATGCCGCCTCGGTGATGGACACGAGCACGATTGGAAGATCTCCGGAGATCCCGTACGCCCAGAGGTGCGACTGCCCGAGCGTATTGCGCGCAAGCGCCTCGGGGCTGATGCACGACGCGTCGAAGCCAAACACGCGCGATGCCAGACGATCGAAGAGCATCGCCTGATCGTCGCTGAGACCGAGTTGCTGCAGGGTGATGTGCACGTGGGTGAACGCCATCGAGAAGGCGCGCGCAGCGACGCTGCCGTCGCGGTATTTCCGGACGAGCGCGATGGCCTCGTCTCGATTCTGCGCGACGCCCGTGGCAAAGGTGACACGCACAAACGCCCCCGGAGCCAGCCGCACACGATCCCGAAGCGCCGCAATCGGGTCGAGCACGGCGCCCGTCGCGCCTGAGAGCGCCCGACCTTCGAGCGCCGCCGGTTTGACGGGGGACCGGCCTCGGCCAAGAAAGCGCGCGCGATCGGTTTCCCATTCGACCGCGCCGCCCAGGCGTCCTTCGACGCCGACGACGTGGAACGCCCACATGCGCGCTTCGTCCGCGCTGCGGGGCCGCCGGCTGAACAGAATGCCCGCGCTCGGCGCGTCGAACTCCGTCTCGACGAACAGCTTTCCAAAAGCCGGGTGCGCAAGGTCGTCCTCGGGCCGTGCCAGCACGATCTCGACATAGCTGGTGACCTCGATCTCTCGCGGCCGGTCGCCGCGATTGATGATCGAAAGTCGCCGCACTTCCACATCCTCTTCAGCCGACACCGTGACCTGAAGCTGGGTCTCGAAGTCGCCGTCGCGGCAGCGGTACGTGACCTTGTCGAGATCGAAAGTCGCCTCGAAGTCTCTCGGTTCCTGACAGACAGGCTGATAAGTGGGAGACCAGACATGACCCGACCACGGATCGCGCAGATAAATGTAGTGAGCGCCAGTGTCGACGGTTCGATCGTGGCGCCGTCTCGTCACGGCCATGTCGCGCCACGTGCTGAAGCCGCCACCCGTGTTGGTCAATGCGGCGGTGTACCGACCGTTCGACAAAAACTGCGCGTGTGCGCTCGTCGTGTGCGGTGATTTGAACCGTCGTGATGCAAATATCGGAATGGACGGCGCCAGACTCGCCCCTTCGGCCGGACGGGGCTCGGAGAGGATTGCTTCGCGGGGGACGCGTTCCTGCAGCAGAAGCTCGGTGGCCTGAATGCGTGGATCAGAATGAAAGCGGTTGACGAAGGCGTCGCCGCAGATCACGTTGGCGAGCGCGGCGAGGGACATGCCCTGGTGATGAGCAAAGAAAGCGCGAACCACGACCGGACGAGCAATGCCGGATTCAGCCGGTTCTTCCGCGTTGGCGAGGAGTGGTCTGCAGTCGAGCGCTTCGTACAATCCAAATCGTCCCATCAACCCCTCGCGTGTGAGTCGCTCGATATTCGCGGCCGCGGCCGCGGGGTTGACCAGGCTGGCGAGCGCCGTCGCATACGGCGCGATCACGAGCTCGTCGGCTAAGCCTCGTCTGAAGCCCAGCCCCGGGACACCGAACGCGCGGTACTGATAATGGCCGGAGCGATCGGTGAAGGCGTAAGCCGATTCCGAGATGCCCCATGGCACCCCGCGATCACGCCCATACTCAATCTGGCGCCGCAGACTCGCCCGGCAACTCTGATCGAGCAACGTTCCCGGGAACGTGCGCATCAGCAGCAGCGGCATCAGATACTCGAACATCGTTCCGCCCCACGACATGAGCGTCGCGCGGCCATGGATGTTCGTGACGAGTCGGCCCAGCCGAAACCAGTGATCCTGCGGGACATCGCCTTTCGCGATTGCGACGAAGCTCGCCAGTCGCGCCTCCGAGGCCAGCAGATCGTAGAAGGAGTTGTCGAATCGTCCAGGACCTTCGGCGTCGGCCAGGCGATAGCCGATGGGAAAGATGCGCCGGCGCCGGTCGTACAACACGTCGAAGCGCGTGTCGTCCGCGAGCTTGGACGCGCGGCGAGAAAGTGCACGAAGCATGTCGCCGGGCGCCGACCGCTTGCGGCCAAGTTCGTGCACACCATCGATCACCGCGCGGCACCAGAAAGCGACGTCGTCGAGGCGGGTGAGCGGCTGGGGAGCTTCGAGCGCGGCTGCGGCTTCGGCGAGCTCGGTCGCGAGTGCCTTCAATCTCTGCGGCCTCTCGTCGTGAGGCTCGCCCCGCGCTTCCGCGGCAATCGCGCGCACGAGACCATTGATCGTCGTCAACGTCTGTCGCGTGTCGGCCGCGTCGGTGCTCGACGAGGATGCTATCGACAGCAGGTCCGCCGTATCGGCGAGCCCTTCCTGCAACTGCGTGCGCGTTTGCGGGTGGGTGATGAGCCCGTCCAGTCCCTGCGCGAGCGCGATCAGCACTCCTGCAAGATTGCCGCTGTCGACCGTCGAGACGTACCGCGGGTGCAACGGCGCGAGTGTCGCCGTGTCGTACCAGTTCAGAAAATGTCCTTTGTATCGTTCGAGCCCTTCCAAGGTGGTCAGCGTCTGATCGAGTCGCACGATGAGTGCGTCGGTTGAGAGGTAGCCGAGATCGTGCGCGGCAAGGGTCGAGAGCAGGCCCATGCCGATATTGGTCGGCGACGTTCGACGCGCCAGCTTCGGCTCGTCGTCGTTCTCCTGATAGTTGTCGGGCGGAAGCCATGCATCCGCTGCAGTCACGAATGTCTCGAAGTACCGCCAGGTGCTGCGCGCCGTCCTGCGAAGCACGATGCGCTCGGTCTCGGTGAGCGGACGCACGCGAGGACCGACCGGCACACTGAGCCAGTAGGCGACAACCGGCGCGAGGAGCCAGAGGAGAAGAAAAGGCGCCGCGATTGGCAGGGAAGTCCGCTCCAGCGCGACGATGATGACGCCGACGACACCGGCAGTGATCGGACTGGACACCATCTCCGAGGTGAATCGCTGCAGGGCCTTGCGTCCGGTGAGCGCCGCAGCTTTGGCAGTTGCCGTCGCCGCGGTTTCCCACTCGAGCAGGCGCCGCCGCGTGAGGAGGAGACGGATGAGGGTGACGCCAATGGCGTGCGCGGTGTCGAACGCGTGAAACGCGAGGAATGTGACGCCAAGGAGGATCTGCGCGACCGCAACCGTCGCATCGCGGCCCATATTGCGGAAGAAGACGGGGCCGGACTGCGAACGACTCGGACCGATGAACAACCGCGCGACGAGCGGCAGGAGCTGTGATCCCAGGACACCGAGCACGGCCGCCGTCCAGAACCAGGACGCGCCGGGCAGCACCGTCCAACCGGCCACGGCAAGTGCAAGCAGCGTCGGCGCGACCAGGCTGCGCCGCAAGTTGTCCAGAATCTTCCAGCGGCCGATGAGCGGCAGCGTGTTGCGCTTCAATCCGCGGCGCGATGGAACCAACGGAAACAGCCAGTACAGGATCTGCCAGTCGCCGCGAATCCAACGATGCTGCCGCCGGGCGTGCGTGAGTACGCTCGACGGGTACTCGTCGACGAGCTCCACGTCCGAGACGAGGGCGACGCGTGCGTGCAGGCCTTCGAAGAGATCGTGCGACAGCAGCGCGTTGTCGGGCACGGAGTCCGCGAGGGCGGCACTGAACGCGTCGACGTCGTACAGGCCTTTGCCGGTGAAGATACCCTCGCCGAACAAGTCCTGATATGTGTCGGACACCGCGGTCGTGTACGGATCGACGCCGGTATGACCCGCGTACAGCCGCGCGAACATCGAGCCCGCGGCGCTCGTGAACGTGACGCTGATTCGGGGCTGCAGGATGCCGTAGCCCTCGACGACCCGGCCAACTTTCGCGTCGAAGGTCGCGCGATTCAATGGATGGGTGATGACGCCAATGAGCTGCTTCGCGGCGTCGCGTGGAAGGCGCGTGTCGGTGTCGAGCGTGATGCAGTAGCGCACGTCGGGCAGGATCGAGAGATCGCCGACCTGGACGGCAAAGCTCGTGTCTGTTGCGCCGCGCAGCAGCCGATTGAACTCTTCGATCTTGCCGCGCTTGCGTTCCCATCCCATCCAGCGGCCCTCGGCTTGATTCCATTGACGCAGCCGATGAAACAGGAAGAAGCGATCTGAGCGTCCGTCGCCGTGCTTCTTGTTGAGCGCCTCGATGCCACTCCGCGCAGCCTCGAGAATCTCGGCATCTCGCGGCAGCGTTTCGGTGGCCGCATCGCGAAAATCGCTGAGCACCGCAAAGTGAATATGCGGATCGACGTTGCCAAGCGCCTGCACTTCGAGATGCGCCAGGAAATCGGCAACGTGTTCGGCGCGATCGAGAATCGTCGGGACGATCACCATCGTGCGCGCGGACTCCTGCACCTGCTCGAGTTCCAGCCGTGGGAGACGTCGTGGCGGGATCAATTCGCTGATGATCCGCTGCAGAATCTGAATCGTGAGCTCGCTTGCAGGAACGGCCGTGAGCAGGGCCACGAGCACCAGGGCCGCACCGCGCCAGCCGTTCGCGTGCGCGTAAAAGACAGCTCCGCCAACCAGGAGCGCAGTTCCCAGCGCAATCGTGCCGAGGTAGCCAGGTGTCGCATAGTGGAAAAAGAGCCTGCGAACCCGCTCTCTCGGCCGCGGCGCCCAGGCCACGCTCTTCTCGAATGTCCTGCGGCCGCCGCCAATCAGATGGTAGCCAACGTGTGTGCCACGATCGTCGGGTGTGCGCGCGCCAATCTGGCGTGCATATTCGATGCTTTTGAGCGCGACTTTCAACTCGCCTTCGCCCGTCGGTTCGGCCAATTCCTCGACCGCGTGGCGATAACGATCGCGACTACGAAAATCCATGCGGACATACACGCCCGCTGGATCACGCCGCAGCACTTGCTCGACAAGGCTGACGCTCTCGCAGAACTCACTCCAGTCGAATGACGAGATGAGCCGCAGGCTGCCCACGAGATTGGACATCGTCGCCTGCTCGGCTGCCTGATGGCGTCCTTCTGAGCGGATCGCGTCCTCGACGGTTTCTCCGCGTGCCGCGAGCACGGCGTCGAGCTCGCGCCGAAGCGCGACGGCCGCCGCGCCGTATTCCCGCGAGCGCTGCAGCAAGCGGGTGACAAAGGCGGGGTGTACCTCACGGGGGAACCGCGGCGTTCGCAGCGACCCTGTCTCGAGCGCGCTGGCCAGGAGGTCGGCCTCGCGTTGACTTGCGCGACTCTCGGCGAGGATATCGCCGCGCACGCGCAGGTGTTCAATCAGCGCGAGCTTGAGCGCGCTCGGCCACGCCCACAGCTCGCCGATTGTCAGCGGTGTCACCGACTGAAATGCCGTGATGAACCGGTGCAGCCGCTGCGCGTCAAGACTCCCGGCGCTGCAGCGAATCAGTTCGAGTGCAAGCGCGTACACGCGCGGCAGACCCGCGAACTCATCGGTGGCGATCCTCGGCAGCCGCCGGAAGAACGACGCGGGAAGGTCATGATGAATGTCGCGCGCGGCCGCCGCGATGATGTGGAAATTGTCGAGCAGCCACTCCGCCGCGGGTGAGACGCTTTCCCGGCGCGCGTCGTCCGCCAACGCGGTGTAGACCTCGCGCAGCGCGCGCGCATCTTCGTTGAGGCGGCGCAGGTGTGTGCGGCCGCTCCCGCGCCGGCGACGTGCAAGGGACAGGAGGGCAGCGAGGCGTCGGGCGTGCTCCTCCAGCAGTTCGATTCCCAGCAGCTCGAGACCAGCCCCCGCCAACGAGCGAGGCGTGGTGGATCCCTCCCGTCGCACTACTTCGTCGACTCCTCACCGCGTCATGTGACATTTCGCCACACCACGCACCGGCCATCGTACACCGCCTCGTCGGTCCGCAGCGGCTGGTGGCTGAGCGAATCCGCGACGAGATGCGACATCGCACGTCGGTTTCTGACATCGCAAAGCACTCCAGGGAGACTGATTTCGCAGCTCAGCCGTGAATCGCGTTGAGGGCGCCGTAGCAGTGCCCGGTCTTCGGAGCAGCAGTTGCGGTACCCGTCAGGTCGAATAGCGCCTTGCCGTAGTGAGAGGTCATCGTTTTAGTGTGACGATGGCATATATACTGACTACTCGGTCAGTCCAATGAACAGTGCAGTCAGAACTCGTGCCATTCGCACGCGGCACTCGGCGCGCCAGGCACGCGCAAAAATCCTGACGCACTTCCGCCGCGAGTCGATCCTCGCGGCCGCGCGCACCGTCTTCGCCAAGCACGGCTTTGCCACTACCACGGTGGATCTGATCGCAGAGGAAGCGGGTGTCGCCAAAGGCACCGTCTATCTCTATTACTCGTCCAAAACGGCGCTCTATTCCGAAGCTGTCGTCGCAGGCATGCGAGAGCTTGCCCATCAAACCGTCGTGAGCTTGTCCGCTGACATCCCACTGCAGGACAAGCTCCGCAATCTGCTCGAGATGCGCATGCGCTACTTCGAAGAACGAGCCGACTTCTTCCGCATCTACAACGCTGAGCTCGGCAGTCTCGGACAGGCCGCCGTCCAGATTCGGCAGGAGTACCGGCGGTCGCTCAATGTCCAGGTCGAGCGCCTGGAGAAGGAGCTTCGGGCGGCGATCCGCAAGCGGACCGTGCGCAAGCACAACTCGCGGCAGGTCGCGCTAGCGGTGCTCGATCTCTCCCATGGCATCGTCCAGCGGCGGCTTGACAACGATGCGCGCGATCGACGCGAAGACATCGACGAACTCTTGAACGTGCTGTGGAGAGGAATAGCGACGTGAAGGTCTCGCCTGGCGCCGCCGCAGCGGCAGTTCTCGCGTTCTTGGTTGCAGTCCTGGCGGTATTTGAGCGGCCTGCTGCCCGACGTGCAGGCAGTGGTGCGTGAGTCGCAGCAGAGGGTGAACCTGGCGGCGTTCGGGTTCAGTGGTTTTCCGGGCGTCCCGAAGGTGATTGGACCGTTCGAAGTGTTCGACGCGCGGGTCGCGGTCTCCCAGGCGGTCTTCGATTACAGCGCGATTCAGGAAGCCCGTGAGGGTGCCGCGCTCGAGAAAGCGGCGGCGCATACCTACCAGGATGCGCGCAACCTAGTCGTCCTCGTTGTCACGAACTTGTATTTGCAGACCATTGCCGCGGACAGCCGCGTAGCGGCGGCGCAGGCGCAGCTCGCGGCCGCCGAATCGCTGTATCAGCTCGCGGTCGACCAGAAATCCGCCGGCGTCGTCGCGGGCCTCGATGTGCTGCGCGCCGACGTCGAGCGCAAAGCGGCCCAGCAGCGGCGCATCGCCGCAGCAAACGAGCTGGATCGCACGCGGCTGCAGCTCGCCCGGGCCATCGGGTTGCCGGCCGCGCAGGAGTTCTCGGTCGCCGATCGCATCGAGTACGCGCCGCGGCCACCGATCGCGGTGCAAGACGCGGTCGTCCGGGCGATCAGGCAGCGTGAGGATGTGCAGACCGCGCAGGCGCGTGTCGACGCGGCGACCGCCGCCGTCAGCAGCGCGCGCGGCGATCTGCTGCCAAGCCTCCACGTGCAGGCTGATTACGGGTCGATCGGGACTTCGCCCGTGGACACCGACGCCACATATACCGTCGCAGGCGCGGTGCGCATCCCGCTCTTCGATCGCGGCCGCACGCACGCCGAGATCGTGCAGCGACAGGCCGAGCTCACCGAACGCCAGGCGGAACTGGCCGATCTCAAGAACGGCGTCGCGTACGAAGTGCAGCTTGCCGTCAACGACCTGGCGGCGGCCGCGCAACAGGTCGAAGTGGCGCAGACGGCGGCCGATCTGGCGGGACAGGCGCTGACGCAGGCGGAGGATCGGTTTCGCGCGGGCGTGGCCAGCAACATCGAAGTCGTGCAAGCGCAACAGGCCGACGCCGCCGCGCGCGAAAGCTACATTGCGAGTCTGTACGCGCACAACCTCGCGAAAGCGGCGGTGGCCCGCGCGCTCGGCATCAGCGAACAGGAGTTCTTGAAATTTCTGACCGGCCAGTAACGCGGCCGCACACGACTGAAGTCGGAGGACGGATGGCAGAACCGGAAGTCGCCGCGCGCTCGAACGTCAGGGTGTTGCGCGGCCGAGCCAACAGCGGCGCGGCGCGCTGGACGCTCGTTCTCGCCGCAATCGCGCTCGTTGGCGGCGGCATTTGGTGGATGACACATCGCGGACGTGTGTCCACAGACGACGCCCAGATCGACGGCTCAATCGTTCCTATCGCCGCAAAGGTTGGCGGCATCGTCGGCGAGGTCCGGGTACGCGACAACCAATCGGTGACTCCCGGAACGGTGCTGGTGGTCATCGATACGCGGGATTATGAAGTGGCGCTGCAGCGTGCGGAGGCCGATCGCGCCGATGCGCAGGCCGCCCTTGCCGGTGCGGAGGCGGGAGTGACGATGACGTCCACCGAGACGCAAAGCCAGCTTTCGTCGATGCAAGCGGAGCGACGAAACGCCGACGCCGGTGTCCAGCTTGCCGAGCGGCAGATCGCGGCCGCACGTGCGCAGCTTGCCGCCCGCCAGGCGGGGCAGCGCCAAGCCGAAGCTGCCTTACACAAGGCCGACCAGGACGTGCAACGACTCGAGCTGTTGATCGAAAAGGACGAAGTGTCTCGTCAGCAATACGACGCGGCCGTTGCCGCGCAGCAGGCCGCACAGGCGGCTGTTGATTCCGCTCGCGCTGCCGTTACGGAAGGCGAAACAGGCATTGCAGTCGCGGAGAGCCGACTCGCGCAGGCACGTGGCGGTGTGACGCAGGCGTCATCAGCGGTGCGGACCGCGGAGACGGCGCCCCAACAGATGCAGGTCACGCGCGCGCGCGTGTCCGCGGCGCAGGCGCGTCTGGCGCAGGCCGATGCCGCTATTCAGCAAGCGAAGTTGAACCTTGAGTACGCGACGGTGAAAGCTACTGTCGCCGGAATCGTGAGCCGGAAAAGCGTCGAGCCTGGTCAAGTCGTACAGCCGGGACAGCCTCTGATGGCTCTTGTTCCGTTGAGCAACGTGTGGGTCACCGCCAATTTCAAAGAGACGCAGTTGCGCGAGATGAAGCCGGGACAGCGCGCGGTGATTCACGTCGATACCTACGGCGGACGCACGTATCAGGGCCACGTTGAGAGCATCGCGCCCGCCACAGGCGCCCGTTTCAGTCTGTTGCCGCCGGAGAACGCGGCCGGCAACTTCGTGAAGGTCGTGCAGCGCGTGCCGGTGCGCATTGCGCTCGATCAAGGCCAGGACGCAGATCACCTGCTTCGTCCGGGCATGTCCGCCACCGCTGACGTCTTCATGAAGTAGCGCGATCGGATCACAACTCGCGAAACTTGCAACTCAACTTTGAACTGGAAACTGGGAATTGGAAACTGACGACGGCATTAATCGCAGTCCCTAAAGTCCCGCGCTGCATGCCTCACAACGGATGACCGCTAAACCACACGTCAACCCGTGGCTCACCGCCAGCGCCGTGATGTTCGGCACGTTCATGGTAGTGCTCGACACCACCGTGGTGAACGTGTCGCTGCCGCACATTGCGGGTAATCTCTCGTCCACCATCGACGAGGCGACCTGGGCACTCACGTCGTACCTCGCCGCCAACGCCGTCATCCTGCCCTTGACAGGCTGGCTGGCCAACTTCTTCGGCAGAAAGCGCCTGCTGCTTCTCTCGGTGACCGGGTTCACGGCCGCGTCGTTTCTGTGCGGCATCGCACCGAATTTGCCCGTGCTCATCGCCTTCCGCATCGTGCAGGGCCTCACCGGCGGCGTCATGCAGCCGTTGTCGCAAGCGGTGCTGCTCGAGGCGTTTGAGCCTGAGGAACGCGGCCGCGCGATGGGCTTCTGGGGCCTTGGCATCGTCGTCGCACCGATTATCGGACCCGTACTCGGCGGCTGGCTTACAGACAACTACTCCTGGCGCTGGGTGTTCTACATCAATATCCCGGTCGGCGCGATGGCGGTGTTGATGACGCGCGCGTACGTGTTCGATCCGCCCTACATCAAGCGCGTGTCGGAGACGATCGATTACCGTGGGATTGGGCTTCTCGCGCTCGGCGTGGGCGCGATTCAAGTCGTGCTCGACAAGGGGCAACAGGCAGACTGGTTCGACTCGCCGACCATCGTCGCGCTGACGGCGCTTGGTGTGGTGTCGCTGACGGTGTTCATCTTTGCCGAACTCAGGCAGCCGCATCCCGTCGTGGACTTGCGCGTGTTCAAGCACATGACCTACAGCCTCGGCGTGTTTCTCACGACGGTGTTGGGCTTCGTGCTGTACGGCAGCCTCGTGCTGCTGCCGATCATGCTGCAGACGCTGCTTGGCTATCCCCCCATTCAGGCAGGGCTGGCGCTCGCCCCACGAGGCATCGGGTCGTTCATCGCGATGCCGCTTGTCGGCGTGGCCACGGATCGATTCGATCCTCGCGTGCTGGTCGGCATCGGCCTCGTCGCCGGCGCCGCGACGTTGTTCTGGCTTGGATCGCTGAACCTGCAGGCCGGCTACTGGGATCTGTTCTGGCCGCAACTGCTCCAAGGCGCCGCGCTCGGCTTGCTCTTCGTACCGCTGACGACCGTCACGATGGCCGGAATCTCGCGCGAGGAGATGGGCAACGCCACCAGTCTGGTGAACCTGATGCGCAACGTCGGCAGCGGAATCGGCATCGCCGTCGTGACGACGTTCCTCGCACAGCGCCGCGTGGTCCACACCCAAGTGCTCGCGTCGCACCTCAACGCGTACTCGCCCCAGTCGGCCGAGGTCCTGAGCGGGCTTCAAGCGTACTTTCGATCGCGCGGCGCCGACGCGATCACCGCGGCGCGACAGGCCTATGCGGCGTCGCGTGGCATGGTCGCCCGGCAGGCCGCGATGCTCTCGTTCATCGACGCCTTCTTCCTGATGGGCGTGATCTTCGTCCTCATGATTCCGCTGCTCTTCCTCATGACGCGGCCGCGGCGTGCCGGATCCGGGCCACCGGTGGCTCCGATGGAGTAAGCCGCCGGTTGACGAGAGGTTCTCCCGTGTGTTGCTCCTTCAGCCCGGCGGCCTTCCCCAGTCGCCCCGTGGAAACGGCAGCCCGTGTTGCTCGCGGGCCCGGCGCATCGCGTCGCGACAATGGGTAACGAGCACCACATCCGATCGTGGCCTGCCTGTACAAGGAAGCACGAACCCGGCGCGGCGGTCTTCGGCGTAATACCGCGTCGAATCAGACTGATCCACTTCGCCTTCGACGAGACACGCCGCGCACGTCAGACACCAACCCTGGAGACAGCTGTAGGGCAGATCGAGTCCCGCAGCGAGGCCGGCGTCGAGCAGATGCTCGTCCGGCCCAACCGTCACATCGTGGGAGCTGTCGTCAGGCAGCCGAAACGTTGCGCGGAAGCGTTCGGCCGTTGCCATCAGGCTTGGCCGCGACATCGCGCACGGGCGACCGGGAGATGCACCTCGAGTGCGCCGATCGGACGCGAGCGTTGAGCGTCGACTTCGTAGTTCACGGAGGAGACACAATTATGACCTAAGCTAATGTTTCAAAAATAACGACCTTTCCTTTGTTCAGCGAGGTGACCGATGGAGATCAGGAAAAAGCCGCATGCGACCGGCAAAGTGAAAGCAGGGGACACATCGCAGCGTGTTGGCGTCGAGCAGCTCGAGTCACGCGGCATCGATGTCAAGCAGCTGATCGAGAAGCTGATCGACGCGGCCGGCGCCGAGTTCACAACCTATTACTACTACACGATTCTCCGCATGCACCTCGCCGGGCACGAGGACTACAAGGAGATCTGCGAGGACGCACGGCTGGAGGATCGCGCGCATTTCGAGCTGATCACGCCGCGGCTGTACGAGCTCGGCGCCGGGCTGCCGCGCGACATTCGCGAGTTTGCGGATCGCGCCGGCTGTCCCGACGCTTATCTGCCCGACGACCCCAGCGCCGTCAATATCCTCACCGTCCTTCTCGAGGCGGAGCGCTGCGCGATTCGCACCTGGAGCGAAGTTTGTGACCTGACGTTCGGCAAGGACTTTCGCACTTACGACATGGCCTCTCGCATCCTCCAGGAAGAGATCGAGCACGAGGCATGGTTCATCGAGCTCTTGAGCAAGGAGCGGGACGGCAAGGGTATTCCATCAGGGCACTTCCGCAGGGGCGAGCCTGGCGAGGCGCCGTACAGCAAGAACCGCGGTTTCTACAATCCTTAGCAGCCGGGGTGATGGTGCAAACGTTGCAACCGATCCTTCTGGCGAACGTGTCCGTTCGCAAGGAGGGAACTGATGGTTGGGGTTCTCGGTTGGATTGTATTTGGCCTCATCGCGGGCATCATCGCCAAGCTCGTCATGCCTGGCCGTGATCCTGGTGGCTTCATCGTCACCATTCTGCTCGGTATCGGCGGCGCGATGCTGGGCGGATGGCTCGGTCGCGTCATGGGACTCTATAGTCAGGGTGAGTCCGCCGGAATGCTCATGTCGATTGTGGGCGCCGTCGCGCTGCTCGCTATCTATCGAGTAGTGCGGCGTCCACGAGTCGTGTAGCGCACTGAGAATAGCGGGGCTTGTGCTCTTGCGCAGGCTTGGCGCATTGCCTCGCTATTTAATTGCTCGGTAATTACTCGCAGTAGTTCGTGGTTCCGTGTCAGCTCGATAACCGGTTGTCATTCGTGACAGGCGAAGCGCCTGTCTTGTCGTCTCTCGTCAAGCGTCCAGCTTGCATCGCTATTCAATTCGAACGATAGTGGTCGTTTGCGACCGAGACGATGCATTACGTCTTGTCAAAAGCTGTAAAGCGGGAGGTTCTGAATGGCGAAAGCAGCGAAGCCCGTGCCGGAGGGATACCACACACTTACGCCGCAGCTGACATTGGACAACGCGGCACAGACGATTGACTGGTACAAAAAGGCGCTCGGCGCCGAAGAAGTGAGCCGCAGTGTCGGTCCCGATGGAAAGATCATGCACGCCGAGCTCAAGATCGGCGACTCACGATTCATGGTGAACGACGTCATGATGGGCAAGGGCCCGCAAGCGTATGGCGGATCACCTTCGTCATTGTGGCTGTACGTGAACAACTCCGACGAATTCTTCAAGCGTGCGGTAGACGCGGGTGCGAAGGTGGAGATGCCGCTTGCGGATCAGTTCTGGGGCGACCGCGGAGGCGCCGTGAAGGATCCGGCAGGCTACACGTGGTGGATTGCTACGCGCAAAGAAGATCTCACGCAAGGGGAGATACAGCAGCGCGCGGCGGAATTCTTCAAGCAGATGGCCCAGCCCCACTAGGCTCGAGCACGACCAGTTGCTGGCGTTGACGCGGCACTCGGTGCGCGATAGCCGCGTTGCGTCAGCACCTGCAGTCCATGATCGGTGCGTTCTCTTGCGCAGATCGAAGCGCTCAGGCTGAGCGGCGCTTGGACTGCCGCGAAGGAATACAGCCCAACCGCGCGAGGCATCTCACGGCGGAGCTTTGAAGATCAGTTCCGCGCCGCACACTCGCCGATCCAATCAAGTCCACGGCTGACCATACGCTCATTACGGCAGTGCTGCCCTGTGATAGGCACCCCAATTGCACCGCTATCCGCCGGCACAGGCTCGGCTTTGGCAGCGGATAAAGCCGCTGCCCGGGCGGACCAGTGGGCTTCTTATTGTCGAACAACCGAGGGAGGAACGATGCAGGTCAGAAAGCTATTCATGATCAGCGCGCTGTCACTCGCGCTGCTGCCGGCAACCGCGTCGGCCCAGGACTGGTTCTTCACGCCTTTTGTCGGCGCTAACTTCGGCGGCAATGCTGCCTTTGGCAACTTCCCCACCTTCGATGATGAAGTCGAGCGACGGATCGACTTTGGTGCGACGGTCGGGTGGAACCCTGGTGTCGTGGGCTTTGAAGTCGACTTCGGGTGGTCTCCCAACTTCTTCGAAGACACCGCCGGCGACCGCAACTTCGGGTTCGGCGACAGCAATGTAACGACGGTAATGGCCAACCTGCTGGTGAGCTCACCGAACCGAGTCGGTGTGCGGCCGTACGGATCGGGGGGGCTCGGCTTGATTCGAAGCCGCGTGAGCGATGTGGGTGGCTTCTTCGATGACCTCACGTCAAACGATCTGGGAGTGAACGTGGGAGGCGGCGTGCAGGGGTACTTCAGCAACAACGTCGGCATTCGAGGAGACGTTCGCTACTTCCGGTCACTGCAGGACAATCAGCCCGACAACGATCTGGATCTCGCGCTGAGCGATTTCGATTTCTGGCGCGGAACGGTCGGCGTCACCTTCCGCTGGTAAAGGCGGTCACAGGGCGAGGCTCGGATATCCGCGCCTCGTTCTGTTTCCTGAACGCTGCCGCATCCTTTCTGTCCTGCCACTTTCGCATTCTCAGCACGCTCCGCTCGCTCGACGGTTCACCGCGGCGTTGGTCGTTTGACCTTGGGTTCCGCGTAGGGTTTTAGTCGCGAACTGCACTGAGGTTCACAAGAGTTGAAGGAAATATCCCTCTAGTACCAAGTCGACATGCACGATGGTGCGTATTCGAGCCTCGTACGCGTGTAGTAGCCTAGCCTCACGTTGTCAATCCCCCGCATCGTTCTCGCATTGTTTCTGGTCGCGCAGGCCTGCGACGGTATTTTCACGTATGCGGCCATCGCCGCCGACGGCCTGGCGGCCGAAGGCAATCTCATCCTCGCCACCTGGATGGGACTCATCGGCCCCGGACCCGCGCTCATGGGTGCGAAGCTCGTGGCGTGCTTCTGCGGAATGATTCTGTATGAGCGGGGCGTGCATCGCACGCTCGCCGTCTTGACGATGCTCTATGCGTTGGCCGCGGTCGGGCCGTGGCTGCTCATCCTCCGGCATTACTGATCGCGGCTAGGAGCCCTGCCTTTGCCGGTGACGAAAGCGCCGTAGCTTTTCCCGGTTGCCGCACGTCTTCATTTCGCACCATCGGCGGCTCGCGTTTTTCGTGTCATCCAGAAACCACCATCCGCAATCCTGTGCCGCGCAGGGCCGGACACGTTGCAGACGCCTGGACGTGAGCAGGCGCGACGCTGCGCGCGATACCTCCCACACGATGCGATCGAGATCGTCATCTCCTGCATAGATCCATTCGAACGCTGCGTCGGCATGCACGAGGCGGCCGTGGCTGTACCAGCGACTGAGATGCGCGCTGAGTGCGTCCATCGTCGACTTTGCCGGCGATCGGCCCGCTGACGTCGCGGTAAAAGCGTCGTGCAGCAGCTCGCGCAGGACGCGCGCTTGCGATAGCACGCGCCCGGCGTCCTCCTGGCGGCGTCTCGCTCGCGCGCCGAGTCGATCCGCCAGGTCTGGTTTCAGCACACCTTTTTCCCGTGCCCACGCCACGAGCGCGTCGTAGGAAGTGAGCTGGTCTGACGGATTGTCAGAGCCCCTGGCCGATAGCGTGTTCACAAAGGCCAGACAGCGTGACACGTCCGTGTCCTCACTCGGAACGATCGCGCGCGCGCGTTGCCGCGTCATGGATCAGATTGTACGCCCGTCGGCTGTAACCGCCAAAACATGTTGACAGGTTACGACCGTTCGCACTATGTTGTTGACACCTGCTAATCACATTTAGATGGTTACTGCGGAGGCAGCAATGACGACTACAACGAAGACGGTGCCGGCAAGCGTGGACTCGAGCGTCCTGACGCGGATTCTCGAGGAGGGTTACGGATACGAGGCCTGGCACGGCCCGGACCTGAAAGCGGCGATGGAAGACGTTGACAGCGGTTTGGCGTTCTGGCGGCCGAGCCCGGAGCGGCACAGCATCGCCGAAATTGCCGTGCACCATGCGTATCATACGCACAACGTGCGCAGCCGGCTCACGGGCGAGCCGGCGTCGCCGTTCTTCCTTGCGGGCGACGACTGGTTTGCCCTCCCGTCGGCGTCAGATCTCAGCTGGCCACAGATCAAGTCGCTCGTGGAATCGGGCCAGCAGCAGCTTGCGGAAACGGTGCGTGCAATCGGCGAAGGCCGCCGCGCATCGCAACTTGCGGCGACGGAGCAGTTGGATCTCGTGCTCGGGATCACGTGTCATGCCGTGTATCACTCCGGGCAGATCCAATTGCTCAAGAGGCTGCGGCCCTGACGCTGGGGAAGCGTGTAGTGGCGGGGCTTCCGCCGCCGCTGAAGCTATGGCGGACCGCCGCAGCCTTGGCGAAGGCGGTCAGCGCCGCCGATCAGTCCCGTGCTTCGAGCACCATCACGGCGGCTCTCTGCGCGCCGCGATGCGGGACGGCGACGTAGAGCCGATTGAACTCAGGCACGAAGAGCGAGGTCCGTGCGCCGGCGGCCGTGGGAATGCGCGCGACACGAGCAAATCCCGTCGGCTGATCCTGCAGCACGTCAACCGCGCCTTCACCGCCGCTGACGTACAAACGCTTTCTGCGCGCGTCGTAGAACACATCATCGGTGTCTCCGATGGTGTCCGCCGAAGCCGTGACTTTGCCGGACACAGTGTCAACAACCAATATCTTCGCGGGACGCCGGCAGCCGATGAACAGCCGCTTGGCGGCCGCGTCCAGCGCCATTGGATAGTTCGACTCAGCGCCGGATGTTCGCCACGTTGCCACAACCTTCATCGCCTTGCGATCGATCGCGGCGATCTGCCGCGCGCCAGGCACGTTCACGTACATCATCGCGCTCGACGGATCCAATTGAAATGACTCCGCGTGCGCCGCGAGCGCGGCGCTGCCGGCAGGTTTG
>WNGA01008032.1_pt1 | contig 16707 bp, 16 predicted proteins | sample 5400061 | NCBI WGS metagenome assembly WNGA01 (sample SAMN13153366, study PRJNA577476) | soil metagenome | isolation source: 100 cm soil or saprolite under grassland replicate 2 | place: USA:California | collected 2016-06-15 | reverse complement strand
GACAAAAATAATAACTATGAATTATCTAGTATTTTGAAATATAAGAAAATGATGAATTCAATTTCTTCTGCACATAAAAGGACTATTTTTGTAGGAACGCTTGGACAGTTGGTTCAATTCTCACAGATTCAACCCTTATAAAGGAATGAAGTGATATGAATTCTGCTGCCTCACAAAGTTTACTTTTCGATGTGCTTAACATAATTTGAGTACATTTTTGTTTTATCGTGTCGATTTTTTGATTGAGAACAAATTCAATCGAAATGGCCTACTTGATTGGCACATTAGAAACCAAACTGCATGTAAACGCGAAGACTTTATCAATGTTCAAAGATTTAATACGAATTATTACTGGGCGATGCCTAAATAAGATAATATGTTGATTGGTATTGTAAAGAATTGAGATCCCCCAGGTCAGTCAGAAAACTGCTCTTAAGGAGTATTGTAGTTGGGAAGAAGTTGAAGTACTAGTAAAAATATTAGCTAAAAATATAAAGAAAGTGCACACTAGGTATCATGCAATTCTAGGGATCGCAAACGGAGGAATAATCCCAGCGCGATTGATGGCACGAGAGCTCCGTATTGAAAACATACAACTCATACCGGTCAGAAATAATGCTCTTGATTTAAAGGAAATGCCTGTTTTGCTTAAAGAAAAAAAGTATCTTATAATTGATGAAATTTATGATACAGGTAGTACTTTTGTAAAAGTTTATGATACTGTAAAAATATTTCGATGTGACTTCTCATTTCTTTTTAGCCGACATAACTCAATAACAAAATGTTTGTTGCAAAGATTTTAAATCATCGCAAATGGGTTGTATTTCCTTGGGAATGGGGCGTTACTCTTATGGAATATCAATATTAGTATCAGAATTGCATCCTCAGCTAGTGATACTTGCCTGCTCGAGCAGTGTTTGTTTATACCAGAAATATAATAATTAAAACGCCTGGTCAAGTTACAGCAAGACAAAGACAAACACTCATTATTCTTATAGCTTGAGGGTATAGATCTATGTCACTACCATTTTCTTTCTAATTCAGAAATGAGAAATTGTATTGAAATAATGATTTTCAATTCCGTAAGTGGCAATTAAATAGTTGGATCTTTGATTTTCTAAAATCCAAATAATTGTGGGACATTGGGTTTTACCCTGTTATCTAATTAGGATTATTCGAAAATGTAATATTTAATAAAAATAGTTACAATATGACCCAAAAGTTCCAACTAGATTGTAGCATGATCTTAGTTAACTTTACCCATGTCTTGTCTTGTCTCGTCTTGTCTTAATAACTTTCAGGCGGCGGATTTGCCCTAGAAGGCAGGTTTTGCTTATGGACATACTTGTGTGAAATTTTTTTCTTAAATGCATCGCTGAGTTCGTCATATAACCTTGCCAGATCATACCCATTTGCGCTATAAGTAATATTCCCGTGCGTTGTAACAATATGTGCATCGACTTCATATCTCTTTCGGGTTCCTGTGACATCCTTTAGTTTTATTCTGCACCTAGCTTCTAATATATCTGGATAAATTTTCCTAAGTAGCATGACGAGATTTGCAAATTTAGATTTTGCTAGTTCGGCTTCCAAAGGATCGTCTGGCAAACCGATTATATAAACCGGGATATCTTCTTTGATTTTTTCACCTAGCAATGAAACAATGTCTCGGTATGTAATTATCCCCTGTACCTCATCCCAAAGTTTGACTATACAATAACTCGAATCTGAATTGAGCATCTTATCACAAATAGATTGAGCACTGTCTTGCACATCCGCGGTGACCACTTCCCTGTTTACTATTCCTGATATGGCTAAGTGAAGTCTGGCTTCAACGTTAACAACACCCAATGAATTCTTTCCTATCCGTTCTGAAGGTAACATAAGGTCCATTATATCGGCAGACGTAACAATACCCGTTAGGCGATCATTATCTACTACTGGTAAATGATCAATTCTTCTCTTTTTCATTATTGCTTTTGCAGATGCGGCCGTGTCCTCGCTACTAATCACTTTCGGATTACGGGTCATCACATCGGATGCTTTAATTCTAATCTTGCTCTCTTTAAAAAAATCCATTCATCAGTTTTACAATCCGCGTTGATGAAACTTGCCCCGCAATCTTGTTATTACTTTCTAGTACAGGAAGAGTTCTCATTCTATGGAGACTCATTATACTTGCAGCTTCTCCAATGCTACTTTCGGTACTCAAGGTTGGTATTATTTTTCCCAACAACGAAGGTCTTGTTGAACTGACGTCTGTGATACCTATAATATCTCGAACATTCAGTGCCGCGATCTTACTCTTTATTAATATGAATATTTCATAAGAATGGGTTTCTTTCAAAATACCAATAATTTTTGAAAGGGTCGTTTCCGAGTTGACGAAAAGCGGGGGATCAACCAGGTTTGAAACGAAGGTTTTTCTTAATCGATTTAAAGCGTCCTGCTTATCGGATGATAATGAGGTACCAAAACTGCGTGCATCGTTAGCGCCATTGGTATTTTTGTAGCGGTTTATAATTTTCTTTGTGCTAGCCAATGGATTGATGTACGAATTATATAATAAAAGCTTATAAATTAAATATTCTGGTATGAAATTTATTTAGATCATCTATGATCGAAGTGGTATCAATAAAGATTAGCTTTGCGGCCATTCTACTAGTTAGATGGGACTTTCCAAAGTGATAGAATGGTGTTAACAATAGTCAAATAATGTGGATTGTCTTTGACGGTCCCTTTAATTCCAATAATTCTGGATTCAAAATCTGAATCCGTTATAGGGGAGCCTGCGCGTAATTCTTGAGTGTAGTCTGCATAAGCCGATAACAAAGCACTAAATTCTTCCTCAGTTATGTCTACTCCGATTAACTGATCTAGTAGTAACGAAGTTATTATTTCCATTTGGTCAAGGTTTAACATGACATGATAAGGCTCATTAAGTTTTGTCCCAACCATTTATCTTCTTTACACCTGAAGCAATAAATGACTTTTGATTCCAATGTAACTCAGCATCTCAGTTTTTTGCGTTTGTTAGCCAGAGTTTCTATGTCTTTAGCATCCTATACTCTAATTAAGAGCCATTTACTCGTAATTAGAAAGATTATAAATATCCTATTTGGCACTTTATATTTTACATCAGCAGCTATAGGCCATTCTTAGCATGTGGAAAGTCGACTTGAATGACTCTATGTCCACCTTTGCTGATTCCGTTTTACGAAAATAGTGGCATAGGTTTACATGAGAGATTAGTAAAAGAAGTAAAAACTATCTCTATTTACTCTTAATGCAACATTTGGTACTGTTTCCCTCGCATTTGTTATTTACTGAGATACCAGTAAACTGTCACAATACAAAATCACAAGTAAACTTTCAACTAAGCATAACTGAGCCAAATTCTGTAAATTATTTCTTTGAGTCTTCCTTACTGTCGATTTCAATAAAGGTCTACCAGATCCAATAAATATACTTTGAAGGATGTATATGTATATGCCTCTACAGTATAAAACTACTCTTATTGAATTAATGAGAAAATGCATGGAAACTGATGATATCTCTAAACGAACAGAGTTAGTCCAGTATCTCAACCGTTTGCTTCCTCTGAAATATAAAATTCAATTGCCTTCACTTATTACAAATGATTACCTCGACATGAAAATATATCTACTTGAAGAAAATTTTGCATAAATAGTACTCAATCATTAACCCTTGTTATTATGTGAGAACATAATTACTCATTTAATGCTGGTTGAATTTAAAGTAGTTTTGGAAGTACAATGTGTAATGCAAGTTTTTCAAATACAATATCTAGAATAGCCGCGAACTTTGATTGTCCATTATTGCTGAAGTATGAAGAGATAAGGAGAAGGTAACATAATCGATATGGTCTATAATAATAGGGATTCTAGTGTGGTATCAGTCAGTTCAACTGCGGTAAACGAGAACTATTGAATTTTTGCCTGCTAATTTAATATAAATAAACTCATTTAGCTAGTTCTCGATCGCTATTCGTCTTGTCCTATCCTCATCAATGGCGACAAATTCTTCATTGATTTGGTTTTGAATTTGGAGTACTCGTAGACCCTTTTCTGTAGTCCGAAACTTCTGGGTACCTTCTTCATATTCAACCAATCCTTTTTCGGATAGCATCGATAAATATTCTCTTAACTGTGCAAAAGACAAGTACGATTTGTACATTATTTTGGTTTTGGTTGCACCTCCGTTGGCTGACTCAAGAATCAATCCAATTATATCCGATCTACTTCTGTATTTCATGAATTATTACATTCTTAGTTATTTTGTATTTATAAGTGATCATTCATTCTTATTTAATTTGTATCTATTATTAGGTAAAAATGTCACTACATTTTTTTCATAGCCACTTCCAGAACATGACGGTCCTTCCATGTTCAGGTAGAACACTACTATTATTACCTCACTCTGGACTAACGATTACTTTGCCAGTCATCCACGGATGTACATTGCAAACATACCCATAGGTGCCAGGTTTTTCGAATCCAACTGTAAATTTAGTTAAAGGTGGACCTCCTGGCGGAGCTTGCCCCACAGGCCAAAGCCAACCTGAATTAAGGTATTGTTCAGTTCCAGTCATAGTATAGTTTCCATTTGGCGCAAGATAAGTAACATTCTTACCTGTTGAATCAATCACGACGGGAATAAAAGCCCTGGAATTTACTGTGATAACAGTTTTTGTTTGCGGGCTTTGTCCGGGGACAGGCACAAACAGTGGCTCTGAATTAGAATTTGGAACTGAAGGTTGAAAATTGGTCGAATTTTGAACGTTGAATGGCGCAGCAAAATCTGGAAAATACCTTGCCTCCTTGATAAAAGTAATGGAATGAGGTTCAGCCATAGGTGTAGGGTTATCCCAGGTAATGCTTTCCCCGGCCTTAATGTTAATATCCTGAGGTACAAAAGCCGTCAGTGGGTGGGTACTATTACCTCCGCCTGCGTGTACAATTTTAGGGTTCAGTGATGGCTGCGAATAGACTAAATTAAAATGAGCAAATGCAGTTACACTTGATACTAAAACAACCACCACAAAAATCAATCCTTCTCTTTGAGTTAACATGCGCTAACCTAACAAAAATAGAGATATTTATAGACTTCCAAAGTACTTCAAAACCGAGACATAGCACTCAAATTCTCAACGCAGATATCTTGTTTCTAGCTCACAGCGCCTCCTTCGTAATGGCTCAAATGATAACTGGTTGCATTCGAAGACAAATACCAGCAACTGGGTTGGAAGCTAACTTATGGTTGATTTCAAATCATGAGAAATAAAATGGATTTGTTTTTCTTTGCGAACCAAAGGCGCAGCATAAATCAAAAATGAAAAGCCGTGCCTTAAAGGTTCTAACAAAAATTTACCTGGTGCACGTATGATTTCCAGCTAGAGATGCTGAATTACGTCCTCACAGTTGTTCGCATTCGTATCTCCCTTTTGTGGGTCAAAACCTATGACTATATCAAATCCGCTTCCGCAGTCAAAGTAATCGGCACCTGGACCGCCCTGCAATACATCATCTCCATCTCCACCGTACAACTCATCGTTACCATCGCCGGCGACAAGAAAGTCATCTTCAAATCCACCAAATACAATATCATCGCCAGAACCCCCGTATAACTGGTCAAGGCCTGGTCCTCCTTGCATATTATCATTTCCGGAGTTTCCATATAATTTATCATCATCCGAGCCCGCCTGTAATACATCGTCTCCTGGACCTCCTCTTAACAGGTCATTACCAGCAAGACCTATAATTATATCTGAGGCTCGGCTTCCGTCGATGTGATCATTTAATTCAGTGCCTATACAAAGGTTTATTCCCTCAGATCTCTGCCATACAGTTGGACATCTATTTCCTATTGCAAAAACAGTTGTTATTGGTATCGTACCTACAATTAAAATACTTAATGTGACTGCGACCATCAGTAATGCTATGCGACTTTGCATATGAGAAGGAAGGATGGACATGTTAATAAGGGCTATGTGTCTTGAATCGGATTGATCTTCCACGTCTATGAACTATAATATTGTCAGTATATATACTTCTCTAAGATAAGTTTGGACAAGTAAGAGTAACATTTGGATAATAACCTGGCCTTCGGCTCGTTATCCTCTGTTGTAACATCCCTCACGGGATGCTTAATAGCATTGAATCATTGAAAATATCCCTGAGCCCGCTTATTTATACGCAGATTGGTTTAGCCCTTTTTTAGACATTCAGCTAGGTCCGCAAGATCCATCGTTAAGGAGTTTGTGGTCCGTAACGATTACGTGGCAGGAGTAATAGCTAACTAACTAACCTTGAGGTCTGGGTTAATTTGTTTGGTATTTTTCGAGAATGCAGTCTGAAGACTGCGCAAATTCGGCACTGCCTTATGTGGTAGTATAGTAGTCAATGGATTTTCAAATGAACTGAGATTAGATAACAACAGGCTGGTTCTGACAGAAGTGCAAACGAATGACTTACATCTATGATCATATAATTATGCATATTGTCAACGGAAGGTAAAAGTCGAAATCAAGATTATTCGATGCCGAAGTATTCAGAAGAAAACTTTACGGCTTATAGCATCAAGATCATAGAATATTTGTGTAAAAGACACAAACAGGCTACGGAAGCAGGTCAACCAACTGACTTTAATATCGATGAAATATGGGTACAAGATTTAAAGCCTATTGTAGGCGGAGGTGACAATACTGATTTTCGTGAATTGCTTAATTTGATACAGGACAAGACAGGATACTTGGAAATTCGAGGTAATATCGTTCGTTTATCGGATGGAAAAAATGTAATTTGTGCCGAAGTAGGAATCGATTTAAATCAACCTGGCACTTGAAAATTGGTTCCATCAACATGCTACGTAGAAGATTGTTTGAACGTTAACGCTAACAAGATCGCGTGCAATTGATTTAGCTTGATCTTTTGTTTATAGGGTTTTGTTTTAGGACGACAGTTGCCACCACTATTTTTAGTGAATTGGTACAGGAATAAACCGATCGGCTCACTGCTGGCAGATTAGATTACGGACAAGTAATAGAAGAAACAAAAATGCAGGTTCTCCCCCACGTGTGACTATGTTGTAATTTGTTTCGGGTATCGTTATATAAGAAAATTAGTAATTCTTCTAATGTTATTTATTGTGATTTTTCTCGATACTTTTTTATGTATAAAAGTGACTCCTCAGCTGTATGAGGTTCTCTCGGAAAAAAGGAATTAGCCTCACTACTCTTATACTTATTTCGTTGATTGCGATTAATTCCATGACATTAATAACAATAGTGACAGCAGAACAGGGCTCAATCGGAACTCAAAACACAGTCAAGACTCCTACCGGAGACATGACCATTTGTCATGGCAACCTTCTTTCCCCTCCGACTATTTGCGTTGGTTCTCATCATAATGATACAATAATAGGACCTATTGGTAGTGGAACGATATATGGTAATGATGGTGACGACAAAATCCAGGGGCTTCTTGGCTCAGGTGTATTTTACGGAATGAGAGGCAATGATGCGATCCGTGGTGGAAATACGTCTGATATTATATTTGGAAACGGAGGTAACGACGTCTTAGCCGGAGGCCCAGGCCCTAATTTCTTTACAGGAGGTGGTGGGAGCATATTATCTGGAGGTATTGGCAATGATGTTTTAGTTGGCGGTGGGGGACATGATATACTTATGGGAGGACAGGGGCATGATACCTTTAACTGCACCGGTGAAAGTGACCTAATTTTAGACTTTAATAGTAAAGAGGATGTCGCAACAGGTAATTGTATTAATACTTAAGGCGGGCCTTTTTATTTCGTAACGTGCAGTAGCCAAATCTAATGTTTGTTGTTCCTTATTTTTTTACAGGGTTTCAAGCTTTTATTAGATGTTGAAGTCTGCAAATCTCACTTTTGATTTATCGCTCCCGTTATAGCACTCTTGTACTTACAATTCTTATTATCATATTCGTATAATCCAATGTTGCTGATTTCTTCATTTACTTTGCTAATTAGCCTCATATGCCCTGGGAGTATTGAGGGCACAATTGGTTATTCCTTGTCACGATAATTCGTATTGGTGATATATAGAGAATTAAAACTTGAAAGAGAAGCTTCGTATGATTTAGATTCTAAGCTGACCTACGGCTATTCTCGAAAAACGGGAACTACTAAATCACACAGATGCTTATTTATCTGGTATTTTCTCCGGTATTAAATCTGTCCCAATAGGATTGGGAATTATTCAAATCCCTAAATATAACCAATTTCGGTTATCCTCCCAGACCTCGATGCTAGTGTTAGGAGGACGTTTGCAACTTAGCAAGATTTAAGGGAGATTCATTTATAGAGCATCGGCTATAAGTTGATCCCTCGTCAATTTTCCAGCTAGGACAGATCCACTTTTCGACCTGTAACCCGGTATCCCTACGCCCACCGCAATCATCGTGCTTTTATCTTTGGCATGAGGTGAAAAAAATTCCGTAACAGCGTCGTCAAAGAATGTAGAACCTGACGCACCTAATGCTTGAGCATATGAAGCTAGGTAAATTTTGCCCGCAACTACGCCAGCTTCAAATTGGACCGCTCTGTAACCACGATTCCCAAGGGATTCTAGGACTCGTTGTAATGGCGCCATTAGAAAAAAGACAACGCTAGCATCGCTGAATAGAGACTGCCACAAGCAAAGATAGCCAGATACTTCCCGAGATACATCTCTTTTTAGTTTGTCTAGAGATTTTGTAGAACAATTATAATAATAGCTTCCACTGGTCAACCCTTCGACATCATTAGCTATAAAATATATCTCTATCATACCACTCTTACCACCATGGATAACATCTAGTGGTATACTGTGTGTAGAGCTATGGAGTATATTACTTAATTGAGAAAAAGAGATTGGCTTTCTTGAGAATTGACGCGACGATCCTCGTAAAAGTATGACATCGCTTAATGTGGGGTCGTTGGTATAATTTGCTACTGGTAACGGTATACTATCCAGTATCATTGCAGCATCTGATGTATGTACCTGTTCATTTACTTCTTCAGATATCCAATTCTTGACTTCATCTTTGCTAGTCAGATATGAGGCTTCGTGCATTTTCCATATTTGAGGATACTCGACTTCACCTTTAATGTGTGAATTCGTTGTTTCATGATAGAGAATAGGAATTTCTTCCTGCTTAACTGACGAATTTTTAGACACCCCCGCGGCTAATGAAACTAAAGCGATGGACGCTTCTCGTCGATCTTCTACGCAAATGAGTCTATTAACTATGTTGTCTACAAACCCGAGATTGAAATGGATCCGAAGTCCAATGCAGGATGTGGTAGCTAGAAGATTGGATGCTATAACGCCAGAATCCCAAAACCAATGTCGATATGATCTAACTTGATATTTCCATGCATTTCTCCAAGCAATTGATGAAAAAATGATTGTACATGGGGAATTCAAAATATTTTCATCACCTCCCGCAGCTTCGGATAGTTGGCTCCTATAATCGCCTTCGCGAAGTTTTGTGAGGCTGAAATCTCCGGGGTTAAAGTGATAAACGCCGGGTACTAAATTATCGATTTGTTCGCAAACCAGATATAGTTCTATAGGATAAAGAGCCCCCGTAGCGGAGGCAGCTCGCATATAGAGTGTGCTTGAGTCGTACTTTATACCCCGAGTAATACCTGCCGAGAAGAACAAAATCTCAGCCAATCCCTTTAAGTGTAATGGGTCACGGACGCGACTTCGGGTTTGAGTACTGCTTATCGAATTTAGTGCTCCACATTCAGGTTTAGGAAAAACTTGAGATAATGAAATAGGAGGTAACCTAGTATAGAATTTAAACGGATGTGGTTTGTTTCTCCAATCCAAACGATGTCGAGATAATTGAATGCTAACTTCCGAATGCTTCGTTGCTTCGTGAAAATCTTCTGCGTATTTAGTTTCCCGATTAGTCAAGGGTCATCATTTAACGATTTACCACTGTCAGGTCTATAATATTACCTATCGAGAGGAGATGCCACGAGAGATCCTTCGGCGACAATCAGTCTATGGTTAGAGGCTATTTTTATTTTATCACCGTTTATCTAATTTTATAGTTTGTGATTGCTTTGGAATCATTTATTGCAGAGGATCTAATTACTAGAATAGGTCCCCTGAACCCGTAGATGTCATCTTGATCTCTCGCTTATAGAACTGTTAATAATCAACGAGCGAGATAAAAGTGTACCCTTGAACGGTATGCCTGTGAGTTAATACTCATTCCATCTGCCGCCAGCCATTATTTAGTGGTCTGATAGAATAATGAATGAATAACCAAATATTCACAATATATCAAAATAGATCGAAAAAACTCTTTGAAGTAGGTTGAATGAACCTAGCAATGCATCTCTATTGGTGATATCGTTAGTATAATAATTCCCAGTGGTCGTACCTTGTCCTAACTAATTTCGACCCCATTTTTAGGCATTATCGGTCCCCTCAATTTCTCGGGAGGAAGCATTTGGTTTTCACCGCGACTAAGGCTTTGTTACCATTTTTAATAATTGAATCCCTCAATCAGACATCATGATATCAAGTTAATTACTTATTTTGACTTTTTAACTCCAATTTAGAGATTGTAAAAGACGAAAACCGTTGCCCAAATGATATTGATTAACATATGCTGCAACTCTAATAAATCATAAAGTCTGATCATAAACTGTGTCTAAGACTGGCGGTCCTGACAAACAATCATTTTCAAGTTCCAGCAAAGAAGAAATCATTAATGGACTGAACGAAGATCTCGCACGGGAATATCAAGCGATAATTCAATATGTTGTATTTAGCTCTACCTTAAAGGGGGCTGAATATGGGGATATTGCAGAAGAACTTAAAGTTCACGCCTCAGAAGAGCTCTCACATGCATTAGTAGTGGCAAAGCAGATTGACTATTTAGGTGGGGACCCCACGGTAAAGAGTAAAGAGGCGGGGTTCGCACAGGATTCGAAAAAAATGCTTGAGATTGACTTGAAGTCAGAGCAAGAAACCATCAGGAATTATAGAGATAGAATACGTCAGGCCGAAAGTGCCGGTGAGTACGCTCTGTCAGAAAAATTAAGGGGCATTATTGCTCAAGAGCAGGATCATGAAATAGATCTCAAGGATGCACTTGGGCTCCGATAACATTGAAACCATTAACCGAGGGTACCTCATTGGGCACCGAATCCGAGCTACCGAGGCACAACCGTGCAAATCAGCAGAGAATGGTATTTTTTAATTTTTAATTTAAATCAAATGTAATATCTCTTTTACAGTATCACCAATAAAGGGGATTATTGTTAGACTGCGGATGTGATAGTATCAGTTATAGCACTAGCAATACATTGCCAGAAGGGATCAGATGGAGAAATTCAGTGGGGCGTGTCGGGCTTTTCTCTGCCGGTATGCGCCTTTCTAAAATGTATTACCAATCTTTCTTTTTCTTCAAAAGTCATGGAACAATCTTTGCACTTGAAACCATCGTTTTTTGTATTTTTCTTGAATATACTGAAATTTAGTTTCATGGGCTTAATACGATTTTCAGGGTGACTTTAATATTCCGGCTGTTGATATTTCATATTATAACGCGGTTAGCATAATTCTTGTAATTATTAACATGGAACCTGTTACATTTTTTTGCTATTTGTTAAATTATCGTAAAGTCTGGAAGACTTTATTGGCAATCTTTGCTTGCCTAGCTGCATTTTATCAGTACGAGGTTACCTAAAATTTTCAGTTATTCAATTGAATTTATTACAGGGAAACTGTCAAGGTTTAAGGATATATGTCCACACACACTTCGACAAAGATCCCCCGGAAGGCATGGACTACACTTGCAATTTTGGGTCTGTCACTACTTATAACTATGTATGGCGAAACTATGTTGCTTCCGGCTATACCTGATATCATTAAAGAATTCAAAATCACATATAATATGTCCTCATGGATCCTCTCATCGTATCTAATCGCAGGTGCAGTAGCTACCCCTATAGCCGGAAGGTTATCTGACATCTATGGAAGAAAAAGGATGGTCATGACAATAATGATCATCTATATCCTGGGTATTTGTTTGGGAGGGTTTTCACCCAATATTACAGTACTTGTAATCGCAAGAGTAATACAAGGAATCGGCATTTCCATGTTTCCGGTAGCATTTGGCATAATAAGGGATCAAATCCCAGAAGAAAAACTCGCAATCGGTGTTGGAGTATTTAGCTCTATGTTTGCTGCAGGATCCGTAGTAGGTTTAGCACTTGGTTCAAGTATTATCGAAAATTTTGGATGGCGTTCCACATTTTTTTCAATAGTATTTGTTGCCATCGGATTATGGTTTATAATCAGGCAACTAATTCAGGACCGTCAGAGTGGTGGCGCGATATTGTCTTTACCAAAGGGTAGAGGCGTTATTGATGAAGCACAAAATAAACTGAGAAAAAGTAATGACAACACAAGAACTGGCAAGACTGCTTCCATAGACATACAGGGCACCGTGACTCTCGCAGTTACAATAACTTCGTTTCTGCTGGTTCTTTCTTATTCTGAGACAACTAACATTACTGGATCACCGCTAGTCCCAATATTTTTATCAATGGGGTCCGTTTCGTTAGTATTTTTCATAATTATAGAGAGAAGATCAGACTCGCCCTTGGTAAATCTGAATTTGATTTCAAATAAGTTGATCCTTTCTGCCAATGTGATTTTGGTGATTGCATTTCTAAGTATGTTTACCATCTTTCAAACTATACCCGTATTAGTAAGGAGTCCTATCCCGTTAGGATTTGGAGGAACTGCTATAACAAGTGCAAATATTCAACTCCCATTTATGATTGTATTTTTACTTTTTGCACCATCCTCTGGGTTCATAATATCCAAAATGGGCAATATAAAACCGACCATTATTGGAAGCATTGTTAGCGCAATAGGTTTTTTCAGTCTTTTCATTTTTCACTCAACAGGTTTCTTTGTCGCTACAAACCTTGCAGTAATAGCCGCTGGTTTATCGCTAATCCAAGTAGGAGGCTTCGATATTGTTTTGCAGTCCACACCAATACAATTCAGTGGAATATCGCTTGGAATGACTGTACTTTTTAATTTGGTGGGTGGTTCCGTAGGACCTGCAATCGCAGGTATATACATGCAAACGCATCAAATTATTGTCAAAGGCACACTTGGTTCATTTCCATCTCCTGAATCCTACAGTCTAATATTTCTCACAGTAGCATTAGCTTCCCTTATACCAATAGCGCTAGCACTTTTCCTGCGGACCAGGCTACCGAGGTTAGTCTTTTCTTAGCAATTGAGTCAAATGATAGGTTAGTGTTATTAACCGTCAAGGCATTATTCTTTAAGATAATAATGGCCATATACTTTGAGGCTCTGAACTGAATTATGACAAGTGATGGGATCGAAGAGCAACATCTACACAGATGCACAGCCTGTCACAAGCATTATTATCATGATCACAAGCTTAGAAATAAAAAGTGGTGCATGGAAAGATTTGATTCTGCCCTCTACCACAGCGATTGTACTTTGAAGTAAAGATCGCTTGACCTTGTAGTAAATCAGGCCTTTGATTTAGAGACATAATAGCTAGTAACTTACTACTTTTGTAATTTCAGGGTACTAACACTATTGGTCAATTGTTATTGAAACAGGTATCACTATCTATATTCGTGTGTTGCCAAATGGAATTAAGATTTTAACCACCCTTCTCTTTTAAACCAATAAATCATCCCAATTGCCGGAATTATCGCCACGAGAATCATTATCAAGAAGGAAGTATAGGGTCCTAGAAACGTTGCAGACCCAGTCTGAATACCGCCTGGCAAGTTCACGTTCATGCCATAGAAGGCAGCCACCACCGAAGCTGGGATTGACAGAGTAAACAGTATCGTCAAAATTGCCAAAATTTTGTTAGACTTTTCAGTGCTGAGCATAAAGTCAGTGTCTTTAAAAATTTCGATCGTCTCTTTTGCCTCGTCGAGCACTTCTATTACCTTATCGACGTGATCCCTTACGTTGTCAAAGTAAGGAGAAAGATCTTCTTCAGAGAGCCGCTGAATTTCCTTACTAAGATCGAATATCGTCCGCTTCAAAGGAAATACTAATCTTCTTAGCGTGGTTATTTCTCTTCTTAAAAACGAAATTTCACGCGCAACTGCTGCTTTTTCATCAAAAACGACGTCTTCAATATCGTCTAAGTTTCCTTCAATTTTCATAAGAATGTGAAGAAGGTCGTCAACTAGCAGATCTATCACACTATGTAAGAGGTAGCCAGCTGAATTCCCCATAAAGGATTCTCGGTACTTTTCGTCAATCTTACAGAATTGAAAAGCTGAATTTTTGAAAGACAGTCTTCGATGTTAAGCTCATGAAAAGGAAATTTGGCCAGCTTCATCAACTTTTCCCGGGTAGGTTTTTGTATATCTATCCAAGAGATGCTTTTGTTGACTATGGACTCGATGCCCTCTTGAGGTTCTGTAATTTTCTCCAATGCTCATCACCACAACCAAAATAGTACCTGTATTAAAGTAGATATTATCCCTTAAAAGCTGTGCGAATTGTATATCTGAGTTGTTTCTCCACTCCGATTGTTTTTCTTCTAGAAACGTCAGAAGCAAACTTACCTTTGCCTTTTCCCCTTTCCTTTTCCTTCTCGCATTTTTACGAGTTCACGCTCGCTTCGTTTAGCCCCAAACAGTTAGAAAACTTATTCCCTAGCATAGCGACCTGAGATATTTATTACACTATATTCTCTCTTCGAGTAAAATCATCAAATTGGGTGTCACCCACCGAAGAGAAGAATTTGTGATTTTAAATTATTTAACCTCAATAAAATAAACAAGGCAAATGTCAGTCTACCTACAAACTTTAACTCATATGTTAACTAACGTTACCACTACTATAATTGTTTGTGTTCTTTATTCTAAAATGCTTTTTGGATCTGAGGGATTGGTGCTTGGCTATTGCGGTCTAATCCTCCAAGGCCGGAACTACTTCAACCTAGAACTGATGGTCCTGCGTGCATATGCAAGTATATTTGGGTGATGGAATTACATTTATCACTCCAAAGACTTTATTAATCTGGAATACTTGCTGGCATTGTGAATAAAGAGATCCTGCAAAAAATTGGAATTAGAGTAGGAACACTCGTTGCATTTCTTTGCATCGCTTTTTCCTTTGTTTTACTTTCGCACTCAAGCAGTAATGGTGTTGTTTTTGCACAATCCAACTCTAACACGACAGAATTTAAGGCATTAAGGGATCAGTATTTGCAGTCCTGGGAAAAACTTAATTTTCAATCCGTCTTGGATACATATGTTGTAGGTGGCACAGATTCGGGCTATGGTGTTTACGAGGAGAGAGGATCTAATACCTTTGCCCCAGGAGAGACCCTTTATTTGTATGTTGAGCCAGTTGCGTTTTCTCACAAACAAACTTTGGACTCTAAGGGAAATACATTGTATTCTATCGATATGTCGGCTGACATTACTATTACTTCTAGCGGAACGATAGTTGCTTCAATAAAGAATTTGCTAGTAAGCAAGTTAGTATCGCATCAGAAAAATACTGAGGTTTTTTGCTATTGAGCTTATTACAGTCTCAGCCATTTCCTAAAGGAGAGTATGAGATTACATATGTTGTTAAAGACAATCCTTCTGGAAAAACCTTTGACATTGTCAAAAATATAAAAATAGCATAATCGATTGAAGACCGACTACCGCTTATCTGCAAGTGATGCTTTAGACCAAACCGTCCCAAAGCTCTCCCAATCAGGAAAGTTAGTTATCAAACCTTATGTACCTAAATTAGAAATTAATTGATATCAAGGTAGCCTAACGCCTGCAGCTTTCAATTGATCTATAACATGTCTGACTTGTTCAGGTGTAACACTCTTAATAATTCTGTTTCCTGATTGATGGGATAACATTGCATTTATCAACGCGGCCATCATTTCTGCATCATAAAAGGCTGACGATTCAGAAAGTAATTCAGCTACTTTAGATACATCCGTATCAACTGTAATTTTTCCACTGATGATCAGGCTACCGAATTTTTGTACAGATTCATATACTCCAATATTATATCCTATGAATGCGATTTTTTCAGGAGGTAAAAAGTCAACATTATTCATACAATTAATAAATCCGCAAACAAATAAAATGGTTACATGTAATAAGTCAAGAACTACTTCCTTTTACGTGTAAGATAATATAAAATTTCATGAAGGGTCGACAAGTTGCCAATCCGAGGCTACCGGGAGCACTTAGTTGTACATCGCAAGGACGCTAAATTCAAAAAAATATAATCGGTTTCCCGATTAACCGCTGGCCGTCGTCATGTTTATAGCACTCATTTGATTTGAAGAGGTTCCACCGCTTGATTGTATTTGGCCTCTTATCTCTCCTTTTGGATTTTTATCGGTATGGACATTAACATATGTATCCCCGCAGAAATAAGGTCCGCCATTGTCTTACCTGCCAGAGGGCCAGTCAACTTAGAATCAGTGATATTTCCCCTTATAGCCATTCCTAATTTAGTCGGATTTTTCTTGCCTCCTTTCAAAAGGTCAACCACTACCTCCCCGTTTGAACCAACTTTTCCCATATGGATGTGAGCACCTGTAGCATCAGAAAATCCTGTCACATTTACTTTATATTTTATCACGGTCTCATTGGCTG
>WNGA01026667.1_pt1 | contig 16710 bp, 9 predicted proteins | sample 5400061 | NCBI WGS metagenome assembly WNGA01 (sample SAMN13153366, study PRJNA577476) | soil metagenome | isolation source: 100 cm soil or saprolite under grassland replicate 2 | place: USA:California | collected 2016-06-15 | reverse complement strand
TGGGGACACGCGGCGTCGCACCGACCTCCGCGCCGATCTTGCCGTCCCGTTCGACGAGCACATCGGATTCCCACAGGCCGCGTACCACTTCTTCGATGAAGAATGGGTTACCGCCCGTTCGCGCCAGAATCGTGTCGGCCAGCTCGGTCTCGACTGCGGTTCCAAATGCCGCCTCGACGAGGCTGCGCGCGCCATGTTCTGGGAGGGGTTCGAGCACGATTGACTCGGCCGGCCAGGGAGGCATCCACCCGGGCCGACTGGTCGTCAACACCAGACACGCGCGCGCCGGGATATCGCGGGCGAGCTCGCCGACGACCGCAATGCTTGCAGAATCCGCCCAGTGGAGATCCTCGAACAGGACGATGAGTGGTGAGCGCTCGGTCCTCAAGCGGACAATCCGGCGCAGCAGATTCACGAGGACGCGCTGCTTCGACTGCGGGTCGAACCCCGAGTGCTCGCGATAGCCGAGCACGTCGAGCAACAGAGCCGTATCCATCGGGTCAGCCTCTTCGCCGATGGCGCTGAAGCCTCGCGCGATCCCCTCTCGAGCGAGCGACTCCTCGGTTCCGCGTGGGACGCCAAACACGAACCTGAGCAAACGGGCGACGACGGCGTACGGTGTGTCGGTCTCAAACGAGGCGCAACGGCTCACGAACTGGGTGACCAGCGTGTCGACGTCTCCTCGAAACTCACGGATCAGGCGTGATTTGCCGACGCCGGCTTCTCCGACAACGTGCAGTAACGCACCCCGACCGCCGAAGACACTTTCCAGCGCCGCGCGCAAGCGACCCAGTTCCACCGCGCGACCGATGAGCGGTGTCGCCGCGAGTTCGATCTCCTGCTCGCGGACGCCCAGCACGCGGTACGCCGGCTGCGGTGCGGTCTTGCCCTTCAGGACCAGCGGCTCGACGGGCTGAAAGCGGAATCTGCGCCGCGCGAGACGCCATGTCGGCTCACTGACCAGGATGCCGCCCAACGGCGCCGCCGATTCGAAGCGCTGGGCAGTGTTCACCGAGTCCCCCACGACGGTATAGGCGGACTGGACGTCGCCTGCCAGCAGCCCGGCGACGACCTCGCCCGTGTTGATGCCGATGCGCAGTGCGAGACGCGCTCCGTGGCGGCGTTCAAGATCCTCATTGAGTTGGCCGATCGCTGACTGCATGGCGATCGCCGCTCTGATCGTGCGTTCGGCGTCGTCCTCGTGGGCTACTGGCGCGCCGAACACAGCCATCACGGCATCGCCGATGTACTTGTCGACTGTCCCCCCGTAGCGCTGTATCTCGCGCGCCAGCGCGCCGAAGAATTGGGCCAGAATCCGTCGCAGGTCCTCTGGATCGAGCCGCTCGCCGAGGGCCGTCGAACCTGACAGATCACAGAACATAACGGTGACAAGGCGGCGGTTCTCGCTCAGGTCAAGCGACTGCTCGCGGCCGACCTGGAGCGAGACCCCTCCACCAAATGGCCGCTTCGCTGCCGTGGGTGGTGTTGTTCCTTGTGGTGGCGCCGCGGCAGCGCCCGCGGCTGGCGCGCCACAGTTCGGGCAAAAGCGATGCGTGGGCCGCAATGCGCCGCCACAGGCAGAGCAGCGTAAGCGCGTGCTCGGCCGTGCGCTGGCGGGCCGCTGGCGTGGCATCGGCGGACATGGTAAACGGCCGATTACTGGATTCTCGTTTGCGCGAGGTTAAACGGGGCGAGACCTGAGGCGTTGAGCGGGAGTCGCGAGTTGGCTCACGCCTGCGTATCGGCGATCGATTCCGTCGCCGCGCTTCGCTCCGCGGCAAGAGCCGCGAGGGCTGCTTCAGTCCGCGCGAGCTCGGCCGCGTAGCCTATGTCTGCGAGCGTACGGCGGCTCGTTTCCAGCAGTTCGTGAGCCCTGTTGTACTGTCCACGGACATGCGAGAGTTGTCCGAGTACGCGCTGTGCGATGGCTTCTTGATCCCTTGCGCCCGCGGCTCTCGCGTACTGGAGGGACGCTTCGGCCGCATCCTCGGCTCCGCCCAGGTTGCCCGACGCGAGGTCGACCGCTGCGAGGTAGCGATAGAGGTCAGGGTGGTACAGCGTGCTCCCAATTGCCGCGAAGCGTGCCTGGGCGTCGAGGAGATCCGAGCGGCCCTGGTCAATGTTCCCCAACTCGATGTGGGCCGCGCCGCGGCCGACCAGCGCTAAGGCGGCGAATAACCTGTCTCCGATCGACCCGAAGATGTCAAGGGCGCTCTCGTAGAACGCGAGCGCCGGCGCGGGTTCGCCTCGAGTCCGATAGATTTCACCAATATTGTTAAGGGTAAGGCCGATGCCAAGCGGGTTCCCCATTCGCTTGCGCAACGACAGTGCGGAATTGCATTCGGCTAATGCGTCATCCCAACGGCCGGCGCGTCTGTAAATGATCGCGAGGTTATTATGCATGTCGGCCAGCCCGAGCACATCTTCCAAACGCTCGAAATGATCTTGGCAACGTTGGTAGAAATCGGCGGCCGCTCGCAATTCTCCAGTCGCGACGGCAATGTTCCCTAGGTACTTGAGCGCTTCCACCACCACATCGTCCGCGGAAACGCGAGTCCCGATGTCGACCACCTCGACGAGTGCGGTCTTTGCCCTATCGTAATCTCCGCGACGGAAGTGGACATAGCCAACTTGAGCTCGGATCCGAGCTGTTTCAACATCATCGGCTTCACCAACTTCACCGATCGCTTTTTCAAACGCACTGAGTGCTTCAGAATACGCACCTTTGTGGGCTAACGAGGTCCCGATTTTGCGCCACAAGCGCGCCGCTAGTGAGCCTTGTCGACCTGGCGCGCGAGCCAAAGCAGCGTGCAACCTGGCTATTGCTTCGTCGTACTTACCAGTGAGAATGTGCACGTCACTCATGCGCTCCAGAATTGCGATCGCATCCGGTGAGCGTGCTGCGCCTGGTGCACGCTCGAGAGCCGTCGTATACATGCTCAGGGCTTCAGCGTTCGCAAACAGCGCTCGCGCCCGATCACCGGCGCGCACAAGCCAGTGAAGGGCTTTGGCATCGTCGCTGCTTCGGGCGTAATGGAAAGCGAGGTCGCTGACGAACTCGTCGAGCCGATTCGCATACAACTTCTCAATTGCGCGCCCTACACCCTCATGGGCTCGGCGAAGCTGTGACTTGAGCTGAACTCGGTACGCCACCTCCTGAATAAGCGCATGTCTAAACGCGTAAAGTCGTTCGCCTGCTTTCGTCGCGGGAACAATGAAGCGTTCTCGTTCGAGGACATCCAAACTGCCAGCCAGTGCCTGCGGCGAAACAAGTTGTTCGACCAGCTGATAGGCGAAGGTCGTCCCACACACGGCGGCCGTATGGACAACGTTTTTGATCTCCGGTGGCAAGCGATCAAGGCGCGCCTGAATTACTTCTTGAACACTGGCGGGCACGCCCGCATTCACGTGTGCTCCCGCCACATCGTGGGCCACCTCTTCGACGAAAAACGGATTGCCTCCCGTGCGCTGCAGGATCGCCGAAACCAGCGCGTCATCTGGCACGGAATGAAGCAGTCGCCCGATCAGCACGCGTGCATCGTCCTCGTGCAGCGGGTGTAGCTCCAACTTCTCTGCCGGCCATGGGGGGTTCCAGCCTGACCGAGCCGTCCCAACGAACAGGCAGGTGCGCCCCACGATCTCGTTCGCGAGATCCGACACGATGGCGATGCTTGCTGCGTCGGCCCAATGAAGGTCCTCGATGATGACCACAAGCGGTGCTTCTGCGCTCGCATGTTCAAAGATCAGCCGCAGAATCATGAGCAGGATGGGTCGACGGCTCTCGGGATTGAACGGAAACTGGTCACCGTATCCCAGCACATTCACCAGCAGCATCAGCTGCGGCTCGGGCGCCAGATAGTCCAGAGCCGATAACCCGTGCGCCAGCGTCCCCCGAACGGTCGATTCATCGGCGCCCGACTCAATTTGAAAAGCCGCCCGCAAGAGTCCTGCTACCAGCGCATACGGGGTGTCGGAATCGAACGAGGCACAGCGTGCTGCGATCTGCGGCACCGTTGCTTCGACATGAGTCTGGAACTCGCGAATGAGGCGCGATTTTCCGATGCCCGCTTCGCCGAGGATTACGATTGAAAGGCCACGGCCTCTGTGGATGTGGTCGTATGCTCGTCGTAGGTACGCAAGCTCCCCCGCGCGGCCAACCATTGCGGTCGACTCGTGAATCGCGGGTAGCGCACGCGGCCTCAGGATGCGGTGTGCTGGAATTGGCTGACTGCGATCATTTAGCGAAAGAGATGTCAGGTTTTCAGCTTCGAAAGTGCGCTGGGTTAGGCGCTGTGTGAGCGCGCCAACCACGACGTCGCCAGGCTGGGCAGCGGACGCAAGTGCACGTGCGACGTTTACGGTGTCGCCGACCACGGTGTAGACCGATTGCGTGCTGCTGGCCAGCGCTCCAGCCACGACTTCACCGGTGTCCAGCCCAATGCCAAGCCCGACACGCACGCCATAACGGTTCGCGACTTCTCCATTGAGTTGTGCGATCGCGACGTGGACACCGAGGGCCGCGCGAATTGCCCGTTCGGCATCGTCATCCACCTGGCGAGCAACCGCGTCTTCGACGGAAGCGACGAGGTGGCGCATCGGTTCAGCATCCAAACGCTGGCCGAGCTCAACGATATTGGCAATTCGAGCAAACAGAACCGTTACCAGCCGGCGGTCTTCTGGCAGATCTGCGTCAGCACCGCGCCCCTGCGCGGCGGTTGAGACGGGCACGATTGCCGGTGCTCCGCACGCCGAGCAAAAGCGCTGCTCGCGCCGCATCGCCGCACCACATTCCTGGCACCTGGGTCCACGCCACCGAGTGTCTGTCACCTGCTCACGTCGCCGAAAACTCGGGCGATTATGCACCATTCGAGCGTCGGACCGATGGCCAACTCTCGCCGCGCAAGCGTCGATGCACACCGCGACTGTGGAGCGGCCCGGGCATGAAGCGCCCTTACACGACCAGGCTCTGTCGCGAAACTAGAGCGGTTAGAAAACGCGCTGCTGCAGGGCGGCCGGGCGAAGCAAGGTGATGTGGCCGTCGTCCTGGCGGATCAAACCCAGGCGCTCGAACGAGCGTAGCCACTTGGAGATACTTTCGCGAGTGGCGCCAACCAGACCGGCTAGTTCGACCTCGGTGAGCCGATGGTAGATTGTCGCGCCAGGCTCTGGCAGGCGCAGCGATCCGGGTTCGCCACCGAGCCGAAGTAACGCTCTGGCGAGGCGCGCTGGAACGTCGAGCAAGGATGCGTCCTCGATCAGTTCGGCATTGTGACGCAGTCGCTGGCCCAAGCTGGCTGACAGGCGGGCCGCTGCGCCAGGGTGCTCCACCAGGAACTGCTGGAAGGCATCGCGGTCGAGCACGAGCACAGTCGTCGGCTGAGAGGCCACGGCGGTCGCAGAGCGAGCCTGGTGGTCCAGCAGCGCCAGCTCACCGAAGAACGATTTGGGGCCGAGTCGCGCGAGCACGAGCTCGCCACCATCGACCGATGAACGCACTCTGATCTCAACCTGGCCTACGACGACGATGTAGAACGACGTACCAGGCTCACCTCGTGCGAAGATGCGGTCTCGTGCAGCGTAGTCGCGCGGCTGCATACGGTCAGCTAAGTGGTGTAGCTGTTCGTCCGACAGACCCTCGAACAGCTCGATCTTGGACAGCAATGAAGGATCGGCGGTTCGAGTGAGTGACGACTGCATCAAGACCACCTCCTTCTCCTCGACTAATGACATGACGATACGTGGGGTTGGCAGTGGACGAATGTGAGCCCGCTCACACCCGGGCTGTGAATTTGTTCACAGCACTACTTGGCGGGAAAGGTCCCCAGCGCCGGCTGGCCTGTGCCCATCTTCGCGTTGGAGGGTCATGGGTGCACCCGCCGCGTGCACAGACTCCAACCTGGCCAGATGGCGGGTAACTGCAAATGAGGGCGCCCGTCCCCTCGAGACTGAGCCAAACGTTTAGGACCGTGACGAACCGTTACCAGAATTTAGGCGGGATTGAACTGTGATGATGCCCCTGTGGGATGGTTTTCGCGCGACAATGAAACACGATGCCGACGTTTGACTCGGAACAGGCGCGTAGCCTCGCTCATGCTCGGCGCCGCGTGCGCGAGCTAGCTCGGGCGGGTCGCCTGGATGAAGCCGACGCTGCGTTCCAGCTGCGGGCAATGCAACGCGCCGCGCGCGCCGGTCGCGGTGTGCTCGTGGTTTTTGATCTTCCGACCACCTCGCAACACACCGCAAGCAACGTGCGTCGAAGTCGACCACACCGCGGCTAGACGGGCGAGCAGCTAGCGATTCTGGGGGACAGTCCTCGTCCACAGCCGAGTTGACTGCTCGGTGTCCTAGCAACTGACATGCTCGAGGGACGCGAGAACCCTCTCTGTCCTTTCGAGCTCGAGCGCGTCGCCGAGGCCGCTCAATGTCTTCCTACTCCGCTCGAGGAGCGCACGCGCGACGTCGGGCGCACCATTGGCCAGGGCAATCTCGCCCATGACGCGCTGTGTAGCGGCCTCTTGATCACGTGCTGTGCTTGTTCGCGCGTAGTCGAGCGAGCACTGGCCAGCCCGCTCTGCAGCGGCCAGATCGCCCGCGATCAGCTCCGCCGACGCAATATAGCGGTACACCTCGGCGAGGTAACCGGTGCTTCCCAGCGCCTCGAGCCGCGTTGCCGCGTCGCGCAAATCACGGCGTCCGTGCTCGGCATCGCCCAGTTCGACCCGCGTTGCGCCCAGACCGATCAGCGTGATGGCGACCTCGCGCGCAGCGCCGAGACTCTCAAAGGATGTCAGCGCGCGCCCGTACGCGGGCAACGCCCGCGCAAGATCGCCCCGCGAGCGGTGCACTTCGCCGATGTTGTTGTGGCACTGCGCCACACTCCACGGATTACCGATGCGCTCCCAGATCGTCAGACACGCGTCGTACTCGGCCAGCGCGTCGCGCCAGCGTGCCATGCGCCGGTAGGCGGTCCCGAGGTTGTTTCCCACCTCGGCGATGCCCGCGAGGTTCCCGAGCCGCTCGTGAATAGCCCGCGCGCGCACATGGGCTTCGATTGCTCCGTGAATGTCGCCGGTGTGGAATGCGACATTGCCGAGCTGCTGCTGGCCGCCGGCGACAAGGTCGTCGGCACCGAGACGCGTCGCGAGCTTCACCGCCTGGGTGAGCGCGATCCGTGCGGCAGCGAAGTCACCGCGGAGCAGATGCAGCTGCCCGACTTGCAGCTCGATGTGTGCCGCCTCGACGTTTTTCCTGTCGCCGAGCATCGCCAATCCGTCTTCAAACGCAGCGGCCGCCTCGGCATAGGCGCTCTTGGACAGCAGAGTGGTCCCGATCCGGCGCTGCAGCCGCGCACGGGTGGCAGGCGGAGCAGTCGCCATGCGACTCATCGCCCACCGGAAACTGGCCAGTGCCGCGTCGTACTTGCCGACGAGACGCTGCACCTCGCCGAGGCGCTCGAGGATGTCGCCGGCTTCCTGACCGTCTTTCGCGTCGGTGACTCGGCGCAACGCCGACCTGTAGTACGCGAGCGCCTCGGTGTTGGCGAACAACGCGCGAGCGCGGTCACCGGCGCGCAGAAGCCAGTAGCGGGCCTTGTCGTCGTTGGCGCTCTGGCCGTAGTGGAAGGCGAGCTCTCCGACCAGCTCGTCCAGGCGATCGGCGTAAATGACTTCGAGCGCTTCGCCGATCGCCGCGTGGGTGACCCGTCGCTGCGCCTGCAGCTGACCGTGATACGCCACCTCTTGGATCAGCGCGTGGCGGAACACGTATGTCGGCTCGGGTTGGACCGCGTGACTGAGGATGAAGCTCTCCCGCTCCAGCACGCCCAGGCTGTCGTTGCGCGCCTCCTCAGGCACCAGCCGCTCGAGCACGCGCTGACGAAACACGCGACCGCACACCGCCGCTACTTGCAATACCCGCTTCGGGGCAGGCCCGAGGCGATCCAGACGCGCCTCGAGGACCTCTTGCACAGTAGTGGGGACGCGCGGTGTCGCACCTGGCCGCGCCGTGATGAGCCGGTTTTCTTCGACTACGACGTTGGCTTCGCGCAGACCGCGCACGACCTCTTCGATGAAGAACGGGTTGCCGCCGGTGCGGGTCAGAATCTGCTCCGCGAGCGAGTCCTCGACCGCTGCGCCAAATGCCGACTCGATCAGCTCCCGCGCACCCGACTGGGGCAGCGCCTCCAGCTCGACTACCTCGGCCGGCCACGGGGCGGGCGCGCCTGGTCGCGACGTCGACACCATCAGGCAGCGCCGAAGCGGGATGTCGCGCGCGAGATCGTTCAGCAGGGCGCAGCTGGCGGGGTCGGCCCAGTGCAGGTCTTCGGCCACGATCAGCACCGGCGCCCGCTGCGCATACGTGCTCAGGAGTCGACGCAGCAGGCGCAGCAGGACTCGCTGGCGGGACTGCGGATCGACCGCGGAGCGCTCACCGTAGCCGAGCACGTCCAGCAGCAGGGCCGTGTCCAGCGGGTCGACGGTTGGTCCGAGCTGCGCGAGGACGTTCTCAATGCCCTCACGGGCATCGTGTTCGTCATTGCCGGTCGGCACGCGCACGACGTCGCGGATCAGGCGGGCCAGAAGCGCCAGCGGTCGATCGGCCTCGAACGAGACGCAGCGGCCCACGACCTGGATCACGTCGGGCCCGCTTCCGCCACGCAGCTCGCGCACCAGCCGCGATTTGCCGATGCCCGCGTCGCCCATGATGTGCACCATGCGACCGCGGCCCAGACTGGCCTCGTCGAGCGCCTGTCGCAATTGGGCGAGCTCAGCGCCGCGGCCGACGAGCGGCACGGCAGACGGGTCGACACTCTCGTAGCGCGGTCCGAGCACCCGAAAGGCGACCTGCGGCTCCGCCTTCCCTTTCATGGTGATGGGCGGCATCGCCTCGACGTCGAAGGCGCGGCGTGCTAACTCGCGTGTGGCCTGGCTGATGAGGATGCTGCCGGGCTCGGCGGCGCTCTCGTAGCGCTGCGCGGTGTTGACGGCATCGCCGACCACGGTGTACGCCTGCACGTCGCCGGACAGCAGCCCCGCGACGACCTCACCGGTGTTGATGCCAACGCGCAATTCGAGGCGGTGGCCGTAGCGGCGCTGCAGATCCTCGCTGAGCTGGATGATCGCGGCGTGCATCGCAATGGCCGCGCTGATCGCGCGCTCGGCATCGTCCTCGTGTGCGACCGGAGCGCCGAAGACCGCCATGACGGCGTCGCCGATGTACTTGTCCACCGTGCCGCCGTAGCGCTGGATCTCGTGCGCGAGCGCGCTGAAGAACGACGTCAGGATCCGCCTGAGGTCCTCGGGGTCGAGGCGCTCGCCGAGCGGCGTGGAGCCGGTGATGTCGGCGAACAGCACCGTGACCAGTCTGCGATTCTCACTCAGGTCAACGGAGGGCTCGTTGGAGACCTGAAGGGAGGGGCCGCCCAGCGATTGTGCTGCTGGCGCTTGTTGCGGCGGAGTCGCACCAACGGGGGTGCCGCAATTTGGGCAGAAGCGGTGCGTCGCGCGCAGCACACCGCCACACGACACGCAGCGCAGGCGCGTCGATCCGTGAGCGGCGCCGCGGCGCTGTTCAGACACTGGCCGAATAGTAAACGGACGATCCGGCGCTCTTTCGTGGATTGTTGTGCTTTAGAGAAGCAACCTTTTCTTAAGGACGGAGTCAGGCGGCGATCTCGTCGCGAAGCTCGTCGCGTGCGAACTCTTGGCGTTGGGCTGTCCGCGCTGCGCGGCGCGCGGCGAGCAGAAGCTGTATGGTCGCGACCACGCGCGGCATCGACAGCGTCTGCTGCTCGTCGTTTCCCGCGATGGATTCTTCGTGGCTGGTCATGTCCTGCACGGTATGCGCGGCCGGCCCGCCAGGGCTGTCGATCGTTTCACAGCCAGACTGTGAAATTGCTCACACGCTCTCTGACCCGCTACCGTCGAGCCGCATGACGCCCGACGAGCTGCTCACCACAACCCGCTCCGTTCGCCGCCGCCTCGACTTCGATCGGCCGGTCCCGAAGGAGCTGCTCCTCGAGTGCCTCGAGATCGCTATCCAGGCGCCCAGCGGCGGCAATCGGCAGATGTGGCAGTGGCTGATCGTCACCGACGAAGACAAGAAGCGCTTCATCGGCGACCGCTATCGCCGCGCCTGGGAGGCGTACAACGCGAGCGGACGACTGGAGTACGAGAGCGGCGATCCGCGCCGCGAGCAGCTCCCGCGAGTGCAGACATCCGCCCGCTACCTCGCCGAACGCATGGCCGAGGTGCCAGCGATGGTGATCGCCTGCATCAGGGGCCGCGTCGAAGAGCAGGCGTCCGTCAACGCCGCGGGTCTGTACGGCTCGATCGTGCCCGCGGTGTGGAGCTTCATGCTGGCCGCCCGCGTACGCGGGCTCGGCTCCGCCTACACCACGCTGCACCTCACGTACGAAGAAGAGATCGCACGCGAGCTCGGCATTCCCTACGAGCGCTACACGCAGGCCGCGTTGCTGCCCGTCGCGTATTACACGGGCGACAGCTTCCGGCCGGTAGCGCGCGTCCCGCTCGAGCAGATCGTGCACTGGGACCGCTGGTAAACCCAGCCGCCTGCACAGCTCTCGTCACCCTCACGGGAAAGCGGGCAGGCGGCGGCTTCGCCTTACAAGCTTGTAGCAAATTAGTACCCCCTTCTCGACGGAGGCAGTCTCCCCTCTGTTGGGGATCCGCGTTTAAGCCGATAACCGCAGGGCCACGGTTAGTGCGTGATGCTCCCCCAAGCTTGGTGAAGAGGACTCTGACGAAATGACGCGATGTGCGATCGCAACGCCCACGTCCAGGGCTGCGCGTGCCCTGCTCGGCGTTGGCGCGGCAATCGTGCTGGCGCTCGCCGCCAGTGGCTGCGCCAGCAGCAGCCCGGTGGCTACCCCCTCGCCGAACGATCCGATCAGGCGTTCCGCGAAGGCCTCGACGCCTACGGCGACGGCAAGTTCCGCGAGGCGCTGGCGGCGTTCGATCGCGCCCGACTGTTGAGCCCAAGCACCGATCCGCGCATCGAGCAGATGATGGACCGTACGCGCGCCGCGATGGCGCCCACGGCCACCCCAGTACCGCCGACGGCCACGAGTGTCCCCGCGGTGCCGACCGCCACCCCGGTCGCGCTGAGCACGCAGTTCCCTGACACGGACCTGGGCCAGCGCTACTTTGGCCAGGTCTCGCTGACCGTAGTCCCAAGCAAGGATGCCGCCCGTGCGACGACGGCGGCGCCGGCAACCCAGTTCTTCTACCAGGACCAGATCGGACTGCGAATTGACGCGCTGACGCAGCGCCCGCGACTGCCCCTCATGCTTCGTGTCTTCAATGCCGATGCGAGCCGACTGGTGGCCGAGGTCCGCTCCGACGAAATCAGCGCCGCGACTCCCGCCGCGAGAGCTGTCGCGACCCCCACCGCCGCCACCCAGACAACGGCAAAGATGACGCGCTTCCTGGACGACTTCGTCTGGTACCACGAGGGCGGCGAAGAGCCTGGTCGCTACCGCCTCGAGCTGTACGCAAACGGCACGCTCACCAACACCTTCGACTACGTGGTCGGCACCGTGCCGGTTCCAACGCCCACGGCCGTGCCAACCCCGGCCGTCGAAGCCACGGCGCTGCCAAAGATCGACGACGCGCCACCGCCGCCGCCGGTCGTCAACTTGCCGCCCAAGCCGGCCCCCGCGCCCGCGGCTCCCGCCGCGCCGGCTGCGCCGGTTCCGCCCGCCGAGCCCACGCCGGTCCCGCAGCCCACGGCTGTTCCAGCCACGCCGACGCCGGGCACCGCTGGCGCTAGCGTCATCGGTGGTGTGCCCGCCGGGCTCGACGTCAGCCTGCCCAACAATCGCGTGCTCATCGCCGACGCCTCGGGCGTGGTCTGGACGAGTGACCAGTCCAAGCTGAGCTTCAATCGCCCGTTCAACCTGGATCGCCTGCCGGTCGACCTGGGTGTCGATCAGAGCACTGGCAACGTGTTCGTGTCCGTACGCACCCAGCCGGCGGTCCTGGTTCTGGATAGCAGCGGTCGCCTGCTCAAGAGCATCACGCTGCCGGGCCTGCCGGGTGACCTGCAAGTCGACTCTGAGTTGGGGTTGCTGTACGTCGCGCTTCCGGAGCAGCAAGCACTCGGCCTTATCGATATGCGCGCTGGCCGCCTGATACGCACCGTCGACGGCATGCCGCAGGTGACCTCGATGAGCATCGATCCCGAGCGTCACGTCCTGTACGCCAGCCATCTCGGTGGCCAGGTGACCAGCGTGGACGTGGTGAGTGCCCAGGTGACAGGCCGCGTCGCCGCCACGGGTCCTGGTCTGTCGGGAGTCGCTGCCTCGCGCGGCGTGGCCTACGCGGTGAATACCGCGACCCACGAGCTCGCGGTCGTTGACACGGTTGCCCAGGGTGTCACGCGCTTCGCGCTGCGTGATGAGCCGGCCGCTATCGCCGCCTCGGAAGAAACTGGCGTTGTCTACGTGCTCGCCTCGAAGCCCAACGCGATCCTGCGCATCGATCCGACCGATGGCAGCGAGCTGGGTCGGGTGAACCTGCTCGAGCGCTCCGGTCGCTTCGGGATGAAGTCAGGTCAGGGCGACTTCCAGGGGCTGCGCCCACGCATGCTGCTCAATCGCTACGACGAGAGCGTGTACGTCACGCTGCCCGAGGCAGGCACGCTGAGCGTGGTGCCGCAGGACCAGTTCCCGCAGCTGACTTACGCGATCAGCACGCCGGAGCTCGGCGAGGCATACGCGACCAGCATCCCCGGCGTCATGCGCCCGGCCGCCGCCGCGTTACCCGATATGCCGACGTCGCAGACACGCGCCCAGACCGCGCCCTAGGAGACCCACTGATGAACAACACTCTCATCGGCACGGCTAGCCGACGCGGTCTCCGTCTTGGCCTGGCCGGCCTGCTCCTCGTTCTCGAAGCTGCCACGGTCCTGGCGCCGGCGCCGCTGGCCCAGGCCCAGAGCGCGATGCGCGATTACCCAGTTCCTGGCGGCTGGTTCTATTCGCAGGAAAGCCGCCTGCCCGATTTGACACCGCCATTCCGTGGCTACACCGTCGTCGACGATGGCGATGCGTCGTTCTGGACTGGCTTCCGCCGCTTCGGTGGCCTGGACGTCCTCGGCTATCCCGTCAGCCGCCGCTACCGCTACGCGGACGGCGATCTGTACCAGGCCTTCCAGCGCGGTGTGCTCAAGTGGCGGCCTGACCTGGGCCGCGCGGAGATGGCCAACATCTTCGAGCAGTTCACCGAGCAGGGTCTGGACGATCAGCTCGAGGTCGCTGGCATCCCCACGCCCAAGCCGCGGGCTGATCTGGACTTCGCCTCCGACGCCGAGCGGCGCATGAGCTGGCTCAGCGAGCCGCGATTCCTGGCGCGCTACTTCTTCGATCCCGTCTACCAGATGCCGTTCGAGTCGCAGGAAGCCGCCTGGGACTTCTTCGGGCTGCCGCAGAGCTATGCGGAACGGCCGGTCTACCTGCGCGAGAAGGCCAACGGCAAGTACGGGGCGCCACTGTACCTGTGGTATGTCGCGCAGCGGTTCCAGAAGGGCGGCTTGCAGCTGTTTTTGGATGACTCGGCCAACGATCCGACGATCGTGCCGGGCGATGGCAAGGTTGGCTGTCTGGCAATCACGGCGGTGGGTCGCCTGGCGCGCCGTCTGGGCGCCGGCAAGATCATCCCCAGCCTGGCGACGCAGCCCGAGCCACTGGAGAATCCCGCGCGGGTGCACTTCGTGAGCTACATCCCGCCAGTAGTCTCGTCGGGCCAGAGCACGATGCAGTTCGAGATGGTGGGCACCGGGTTCGACACCGGCGAACCGGTCACCATCAAGCTGGTGCCCGTGCCGACCGGCGTGCAGGCGGTTAGCCCCTACGCGACGGTGATCAGCAAGGTCGACGCGGCCGATGCTGACGGGTCGTTCGATCAGATGATCACCGCGCGGGTGACCGCGTACACGGTGACGATGACCGGCGAGCGGTCGGGCAAAGTTCTGGACAGCCTCCAGGATCCGATCATCAACCTGGCCCGTTCACCGTTGGCGGCAGCGCTGGCGTATCGAGCGCGCAGGTGCCGCCACTGACGACGGTCGCCCCACCGCCGGTCGTCCCCACCCTGCCACCTCCGCCACCCGTGGTGCCGACACCCGTGCCGCCTCCGCCGCCGGTTCCAACGGTCGCGCCCGCGCCGCCTGCACCGCCGGTGGTCCCAACGTTGCCACCACCACCCCCACCGCCAGAGGCGCCCACCGTCGAAGCGCCACCGCTCCCGCCGGGCGCGTCCGTAGCGCCACCACCGGTCGAGGCCCCGCAGCCACCCCCCGTCGAGGCTCCGCAGCCACCCGCCGTGCCGCCGCTCGAGGCTCCACCGCCGCCTGGCGCCCAGGACGTCGAGTTGCCGCCGGGCGCGCCCGCGGTCGAGCTGCCGGGCGTCGAGCTCCCGCCCGAACTGCCCGGCGACGAGCTGCCGTCCGACGTACCGCCGCCGCCTGTCGCCGAGGAGGCAGTCGCGGACGTCGTCGAAGCGCCGCCCGAAGGCGGCGTTCCGGACGTCCCACCACCCGCTGACGCGGACGTCGCGCCCACAGAAGACCCCGAGCTGCTCGAAGCGCCCGCTGTGGTGCAGCCCGTGGTGTCGCGCCGGCAGCCGCCAGCCGTGCTCGCGCCACCCTCGCCAGCGCCGCCAGACGCCACCGAACACGACGCCGTTGCCGAGCCGGGAGCCGCCGATGCCGCGACCGATGCCAGCGCCTCGATCGATGCTGGGGTCGCGGAGGCGTCGAACGCGGACCCTCCAGCGCCCAGCGAGGGCTCAGCGACACCCGAGCAGGAGGCAGCGGCGGATCCGCCGGCAGCCACGGCGGACGCGGCCCAGCCGGCCGCGGTCCCTGAAGCAGACTTAGCTGCGCACCTTCAGCTCCTCGACGACCGACTCTTCGCCGCTCTCGCGGCGCAGCAGTCGCCACTGTTCGAGCGCGTCCAGTCGCGGGTACAAGCAGAGCCGCCGCCTATTGATGAGACGTACGCGGCCCAGGTTTTCACCGCGGACGCCGGCTCCGGGAGCGAGCCAGAGATAGCCGGCGTGCAGGTCGTGGCCATCGCCGAACGCGCCTCCATCCGCGTGCAGATCGTGTCCGTGATCCAGCAAGTGCTGCCGTCCACGGGCGGTCCGGCACCCGCGGCGCTCGGCGGCGCACTTCTGGTTCTGGCAAGCCTGGGCGTCTGGCTGCGACGGCTGGGTCGCGAACGATAGTGCCGCGGGCGCTCGTGCGCTGGACCGGCAGCCTGCTGATCGCCGCCAGCGCACTGGGCCTATTCGGCTTCGCGTACGTCGCGTTCGCGCCCGAGTCGGCTACCCCACCGTGGGTCCAGGACATCCCGATCACCGCACCCGGCGCACCCAGGGGCACAGCTGCAGCGACCGTCCTCACCACCAGGAACGGCGACACGACACGCGAGCACTCGAGTCGAGCGATCACGCATCTCACGCTAGACCGCATCGGCCTCGACGCCGAGGTCGTGCCAGCCCGCCTGGTCGAGCGTAACGGGGCCACCACCTGGGAAGTGCCAGCGTTCAAAATCGGCCACGCCGAGTCGACCGGCGACGCTGGCGAGCCAGGCAACGCGGTCCTGCTCGGTCACGTGACCAGCGTGCACAGCGGCAACGTCTTCGAGCATCTCGACCAGGCACGTGAGGGCGACCTCGTGCAGGTGCAAACCGATGCCGAGCGCTTCCTGTACCGCGTGGTCGAGATCGAGCGCGTGCCGCGCACCGACAGCCAGGTTCTCGAGCAAGGCAACACGCCGACGATTTCGCTCATAACCTGCACAGGTATGTGGCTGCCGACGATCTGGGACTTCACCGAGCGGCTCGTGGTGCGCGCCGAGCTTGTCGACACTCCGTAGTCTGCTCGCCGTCCTCGGCCTGCTCGCGACGTCGTGCGGCGGTCTGGTGGTGCAGCCGACGCCCGTGCCGCCGACGCTGACAGCTATACCGGCGCCGACGCTGCCGCCGCGCCCGACGCAATTACCAACGCCGACCCCGCCGCCGCCGACACCGACGCCGGTGCCGCGCCTCCAGCTACGGATCGGCGTCGAGCTCGACCCGCCGCGGCCCGCGCCCGGTACGGAATTCGTGTTTCGACTCACCGTGTCGAACGCCAGCGATCGGCCCGCGCACGGCGCGTACATCGCCACGAGCGGACCGTGGGAGCGCTACACGGTGCTCAGCGTCAAGCCCAGAGGTGAGGTCGCCCGCGACGCGGCTGGCTGGCACATCGTGAGCCCGATGGAGGTGCCCGGGGGCTCGACGCTGATGCTCGAGGTCCGCGCACGCGCGGACGAGCCGAACGATGAGCGGCTGACGTTCGCGGTACGCGAAGCAGACCCGGGCGAGCTCTGATCGGAAGGCCTCATCCTGAGGCGAGCCTGCGAGTGGTCTGCCTCATCCTGAAGCGAGCCTGCGAGCCGAAGGATCTACGGTCGCGTTCGTAGATCCTTCGCAAGCTCAGGATGAAGCGTTCAGACGTAGATCCTTCGCACGCTCAGGATGAAGCGTTCAGACGTAGATCCTTCGCAAGCTCAGGATGAAGCGTTCAGACGTAGGTCCTTCGCAGGCTCAGGATGAAGCGTTCAGACGTAGGTCCTTCGCAGGCTCAGGATGAAGCGTCCAGAATTTAGCCCACCGCCAGCGCCACGTCGAACGTCTTGGTGCT
>WNGA01006448.1_pt1 | contig 16714 bp, 11 predicted proteins | sample 5400061 | NCBI WGS metagenome assembly WNGA01 (sample SAMN13153366, study PRJNA577476) | soil metagenome | isolation source: 100 cm soil or saprolite under grassland replicate 2 | place: USA:California | collected 2016-06-15 | reverse complement strand
CGATCGGTCCGCCGCGCCGCGTCACCTCCGAGAGCGCGCATGCGCCGAGCTGGGCCGGCGATTCGCGGCACGTCCTGTATCAGTCGCTCGACAAGCTGCGCATCATCGACATCGAGTCGGGCGAGATCAAAACGGTGCCACTCGATCTGAAATGGACGCCGGCCATCCCCACGGGGCGAATCGTAGTCCACGCCGCCAGGCTCGTCGACATGAAGAGCGCGACGCCCCGGTCGAACATCGACATCCTGATCGACGGGAACCGGATCACCAGCGTTGTGCCGCACTCCGATGCCAATCACACCAGCGGTCAGCTCGTCGACGCGGGCGCGCTGACCGTGATGCCCGGACTCGTCGAGTTCCATTCCCATCTCCAGCCGGATTTCGGCGAATCGCAGGGCCGCGCGTGGCTGGCGTTCGGCATCACCACCGTGCGAAGCCCCGGCAACACCCCGTATGAAGCCGTGGAAGAGCGCGAGGCGAACGAGGCCGGTGTCCGGCCGGGGCCGCGCGTGTACGGCACCGGCTACCTGATGGAATGGCAGCGCGTCTACTACAAGATGGGGATTGCCATTTCGAGCGTCGCACAGTTCGAGATGGAGCTGCAGCGCGCGAAGGTGCTGCAGCACGATCTGATCAAGAGCTACGTGCGCCTGCCCGACCTCCAGCAGAAGCGCATGGTCGACTTCGCGCACAGCATCGGCGTGCCCGTTGCGACCCACGAGGTGTATCCGGCGGCCTTCGTGGGCGTCGACAACACCGAGCACACGGCGGCGACGAGCCGGCGGGGCTACTCGCCGAAGATGGCGACGCTGCAGCGCAGCTACGAGGACGTCATTCAGCTGTTCGGGAAGAGCGGCCGCATCTTCTGTCCGATGATCTCCGGTGCCGGAGCCCGGAAGCTGTTCGAGAGCGAGCCCGACTTGAAGACCGATCCGCGGTTCGCGCTGTATCCCGACTGGATTCGGGCGCAGGTGGCCGCGCAGCCGGCCGCCGCCAACCCGGGCGGCGGAGGCGATCCGGCGGGCGGCAGCGGCCGGATGGTGCTCGACGCGATGCGTGCCGGGGCGCTCGTCGTCGCCGGCACCGACACGCCGAACGCCATCAATCTGCACGGCGAGCTGATGGCGTACACGATGGCGGGCATGTCGGCGTACGACGCGCTCAAGACCGCGACGGTCAATCCTGCGCGCGCGCTCGTCCTCGACGCCGGCACCGTCGAGGCCGGCAAGCTCGCGGATCTGGTCTTCGTCGAGGGCGACCCGCTCGCGAACATCGCCAACGCGCACAAGGTCCGCCGGGTCATCGCGAACGGGCGTCGATACGAACTGCGCGATCTGATCGACATGCGCCCAACGCGCACAACCAATGCGCCCGCGCGCGACTCGCATGGCTACATCAACCGATAAGCCCGGGATTGTCGCACCGCCTCCTTTGCTCTATGCCGGTGCGTTTGTCGTCGTTCTTGTGTGTCGTTGGTTCTGGCCGATGCCCATCGTCGGCGGGGCCGCTGCCGTCTGGCTCGGTCTTGCATTTGTCGCGCTTGGAATCGGGCTCGCAACATGGGGACGGCGAACGATGCAGGCCGCTGGCACGAACATCAATCCATATCGCCCTTCTACGGCCATCGTCACATCCGGTCCGTTTCGCTACTCTCGCAATCCTCTCTATCTTGCCCTGACGCTCCTCTATCTGGGACTTACATTGGCGTTCAATACGTGGTGGGGCATTGTCGTGCTGCTGCCGCTTGTCGTCGTCATGGATCGCGGAGTTGTCCTGGGCGAGGAGCGCTATCTCGAGCAGAAGTTTGGTGAGAGCTATCGGCGGTATCGTTCCGAAGTCAGAAGGTATCTTTAATCATGAACCTGTTCGCCCTTCGCCGCCAGCGGTGTATAAGCGTCCCCATGGTGCGACACGTTGTGCATCTCCTCGGCTGCTGCCTCTGCACGGCAACGACTCTGGCCGCCGCCGAACCGGATCGGGTCAGCTTCAACCGCGATCTGCGGCCGATCATGTCCGACACGTGCTTCCGCTGCCACGGGCCGGACAAGAACGCGCGCAAAGCGGACATGCGCCTCGATATCCGCGAGGAGGCGACCAGGCCGACGCGCTCGGGACGGACCCCGATCGTGCCCGGCGATCCGGACAAGAGCGAGATCGTCGCGCGGATTTTCGCAACGGGCGCGAGGGTCATGCCGCCCCAGGCTGCGCACAAGCAGCTGACCGCGAAGCAGAAAGAGACGATCCGCCAATGGGTGGCCGAAGGCGCGCTGTATGAAGGCCACTGGGCCTACCAGCCGCTGAAGCGACCTGCAGTTCCGGAAATCGCGGATGCGTCTCGCGTCAGGAACCCCATCGACCACTTCATCCAGGAGCGACTGAGCCACGAGGGTTTCAAGCCGAGCGAGCGGGCCGACAAACCAACGCTGCTCCGCCGTGTCACGCTCGACCTGACCGGGCTCCTGCCGACGTCTGAAGAACTGCGCGCGTTCCTGTCGGACAACGCGGCAGACGCCTACGAAAAGGTAGTCGACCGCTTGCTCGCGTCGCCGCGCTACGCGGAGCAGCGCACGATGCACTGGCTGGACGCGGTCCGTTATGCGGACACCAGCGGCTTTCATGGCGACAATCCGATTCCCGCGTGGCCGTATCGCGACTACGTGCTGCGCAGCTTCCTGATCAACAAGCCGTTCGATGCGTTCACACGCGAACAGATCGCCGGCGACCTGCTGCCGAACGCCACGCTCGAGCAACGCGTCGCGTCCGCGTACAACCGCTTGAATCGCACCTCGTCCGAGGGTGGACTCCAGCCGAAGGAATATCTGGCGAAATACGGTGCCGATCGCGTGCGGACGCTCAGCGCGGTCTGGCTCGGCAGCACGCTGGGCTGCGCCGAATGCCACGATCACAAGTTCGATCCGTTCCTGACCAAGGATTTCTATGCGATGAAGGCGTTCTTCGCCGACATCCAGGAGACCGGCCTCGTGCCCGATCGCGGATCGAGAGCGTGGGGGGCGAAGCTCGATCTGCCGAGCGAAGCCCAGGCGCGTCAACTCGCGGCGCTCGACGCCCAGCTCGCGGCGGCAAGAGTGCGCCTCGATGAGGGATTGGTGAAGCTCGCGACGGTCGACGAGCAGTGGGAAAACCAGCTGAGGACGCGGTGGCAGGCGGGTGAGCTTGCGTGGACATGGCAGCGCCCGATCGCCGCGCACGCCGTCAACGGCGCCAGGCTGACCATCTACGACAGCGAGGTCGTCGAGAACAACTTCTATCTCGATGGCAGTCTGAAGACAGAGAGGAAACCCGGCGATGGCCTCGTCGTCGCCGGCGGTCCGAATCCCGATCGCGAGACCTATCTCGTTACATTGAAGCCCGGTGCGGGCACCTGGAATCAACTCGGCATCGACGTTGTCCAGGACGAGAGCTTGCCGGGCGCTCGCTACGCGCGGGGCGCCGACCGGTTCCTGCTGAGCGAGATCGAGGCCGAGCTGCTGGAAGCGGGACAACCCGCGCGCACGCTGTCGCTTGTGATGGCGACGGTCAATGACGCGCCGCCATCGGTTCCCTCGACGACAACCGACCCGAGCATGCCGCCACTCGCCGCCATCGACGGCAATCCGCACACGGCATGGGGCGTCCGCTTCGGCGAAGCGCGGGATCCGTTCCTCGCGGTGCGATTTGCAGAGCCGGTCACGACGACCGCCGACTCGCAGATCGTCGTCACGCTGCGGCACGAGTCGGAGCTGCGGGCGGCGGTCATCGGACGGTTCCGGCTGGCGTTGTCCGCGGACGCCTACGCGTGGCCGCCGATCGCAAGCGCGGGCAGACGAATCCGCAGCAAGGATCCGACAGGCGCGAAGAGTTGGGCGAGCGGTCTGCCCGATGATGTGATGAAAGCGTTGCGACGGCCGGCGGAGGACCGCGACGAACCGGAGCGGACTGCGCTGCGCGACTATCTGATCTGGTCGAGCCCGGAGCTGGCGGCCGACTACCGCGAGCTACAACGGGTGGAGGCCGAGCGCGGCCTGCTCGACGCGTCCGTCCCCCGGGTCGTCACCACGGTGGCCGTGGATCCAGCGGTGACCCGCATCCTGCCGCGGGCGAACTGGATGGACGATTCGTCGCCGATCGTCGAGCCGGCGGTCCCGCGATTCCTTGCGACGCTCGATACCAAGGGCGAGCGTCCCACGCGTCTCGACCTTGCGAACTGGCTCGTGGCTCGCGACAATCCTCTCACCGCGCGCGCGTACGTCAACCGGACGTGGCGGGAATTCTTCGGGAGCGGCGTGTCCCGGACGCTGGACGACCTCGGCTCGCAGGGCGAGTGGCCGACCCACCCGGAGCTGGTGGACTGGCTGGCGTCGGAGCTCATACATCCCGAGGTTGACGCGGCGTCGACGCACGACTGGGACATGAAGCACCTCGTCCGCCTGATCGTCACGAGCCATACCTACGCGCAAACATCGATGGCCGAGGCGATCAGCCAGGAAAAGGATCCGGACAATCGACTGCTTTCGCATCAGAACCGGTTTCGCGTCGATGCGGAAAACGTGCGCGACATCGCGTTGCAGCTGTCAGGATTGCTGACCGACGTCTTCGGCGGTCCGAGCGTGAGCCCGGTCGAGCCGCAGGGTTACCTCGCCGCGCTCAATTTTCCCAAGCGCGAATACTCCGCGAGCCACGGGGCCGATCAATATCGGCGCGGCCTGTACACGACGTGGCAGCGCACGTATCTGCATCCAAGCTTGCTGAACTTCGACGCACCCACGCGCGAGGAGTGCACGGTCAGCCGGAGCGCCTCCAACACGCCGCTGCAGGCGCTCGATCTGCTGAACGATCCCATCTATGTCGAAGCCGCGCGGGCGTTCGCTCAGAACGCGCTCGCACAGGGCGGCAAGACATTCGCGGCGCAGCTCGAATGGGTCTTCACCCGTGCCCTGAATCGTCCGCCTCGCGCGGAGGAGCGCTCGATGCTGCAGGGGTTGTACGAGCGCAATCTCAAACGTTTTCGCGCGGCGCCCGCAAGCGCACGCGAGCTTCTGACGATTGGCGACGCGCCGCTGCCGGCGACAGCGAACCCCGCGAAGGTTGCCGCGATGGCGACCGTCACGCGCGCAGTGTTGAACCTCCACGAATTGATTACAAGGAACTGACATGAATCAGCTCGCGCGCGAGATCAGCCGGCGGGCGTTCCTCGGACGGGGAGGGGCGGGACTTGGACTGGTGGCTCTGAATTCGCTGCTGCACCCTCGTCTGGCGGCAGCCGCGAGCGCGATGGATCCCCAATCGAAGGGCGTCATCAATCCGCTCCATTTCACGCCGAAAGCGAAACGCGTCATCTATCTGTACCAGGCCGGCGGGCCGTCTCATCTCGAAACATTCGACTACAAGCCGAAGCTCGCCGACATGACGGGTAAGCCGATGCCCGAGTCGTTCACCCGAGGGCAGCAAATCGCGCAGCTCCAGGGGCAGCGCCTCACCTGCCTGGGTCCCACGCACGGCTTCAAGCAGGTCGGCCAGTCCGGACAGATGGTCTGCGAGCTGTTCCCGCACATCGGCGGCATCATCGACGAGACCTGCATCGTCCGGTCGATGTGGACCGAACAGATCAACCACGATCCCGCGCACACGTTCATGAACAGCGGGTCGATCATCACGGGCCGTCCGAGCGTCGGCTCGTGGGTGCTGTACGGTCTGGGCGCGGAGACCGACAACCTGCCGGGCTATGTCGTGCTCGTGTCGGCAGGCCGCGGCGGACAGATGCAGCCGATTGCGGCGCGCCAGTGGTCGGCGGGGATCCTGCCGAGCAAATTCCAGGGCGTGCGGTTCAACTCCGTGGGCGATCCGGTGCACTACATCACGAATCCTCGCGGAATGACCCGCGAGATGCAGGGCGATTCCATCCAGACGATCAACGCGCTGAACGTGCTCGAAGATCGATCGCAGCACGATCCGGAGATTCAGACGCGCATCGCGCAGTACGAGATGGCGTTCAAGATGCAGGCGAGCGTCCCCGGTCTGCTCGACACCAGCCACGAACCGGCGCACGTCCTGGAGCTGTACGGCGCACATCCCGGCGACGGCTCGTTCGCGTCGAATTGCCTGCTGGCGCGGCGGCTGGCCGAGCGCGGCGTCCGGTTCATTCAGGTTTATCACCGCGACTGGGATCATCACAACGATGTGAAGAACAACCTCATCTTCAAGGCGGAAGAAGTCGATCGGGCGACTGCGGCGTTGATCACCGATCTGAAGCAGCGCGGGATGCTGGACGACACGCTGGTGATCTGGGGCGGCGAATTCGGCCGCACACCGATGTCGCAGGGCGGGACCGGCCGCGACCATCACATCAAGGGCTTTTCGTTCATGCTGGCCGGCGGCGGCATCAAGAGGGGCTTCGCGTACGGCGCCACGGACGACCTCGGGTACGCCGCCGTCGAAAATCCGGTCAGCGTGCACGATTTCCACGCGACGATGCTCCATCTGCTCGGCGTCGACGCGGCGAAGCTCGCCGTGAAGTATCAGGGCCTGGACGTCCGGTTGACAGGGCCCGAGGGCGGGACCGTGGTGCGCGACATCATCGCGTGATCGCGCCAGGGTCTGCCTGATCCGTCCCATCGGCGGAAAGCCGCTCGAGCTTTCGCCCTCGACGTGGTTCGATTCCCCTCCGGCTCAACTTCTCATGACTACGCTTGCGATCCAGACCTCGTGCTGCACCTCGTCTCCGCGTCCTGCGTATCTCTCGCTCCAGCAAGAAATCCTTCGGACCGTCCGGCGACTCCGGCTATCGTTGCGCAGGAATCAAGTGAAGGGAGGCCGGCATGACCGCTCTTGACGCAGCTCGAAGGGCCGAAAGAGTGACGACGTCCGTGAGTCTCGTGGTAGGGCCGCTTTTGATGAGCATTGGCGACCTCCTGCATCCAGAAGAGCGGATGTCGCCCGTGGAGCAGATTGCGATCGTGGCCGAACACGCATCGCGCTGGTACGCGGCGCACCTGCTGCTCTTCTTCGGCATGCTGCTCTTCATTCCAGGACTTCTCAGAATGACCGCTCTGACCGCGATCCTGAAACCAGTCGTTGGCTACGCCGCGCGCATTCTCATCATGATCGGTACCGCTGGATTCGCCTCGATCGTCACGGGTGAAATGCTGGCAAGCCGGCTCGTACTTGATGGCGTTGGGAGCGGCGCTCCGATTTCGCTCTGGACCAACCTGTTCATGGGCCCTGTTGTTGCCGCCGTGGGGCCGGCGGTCCTCGCGTTTTTCGTCGGCACGATCATGTCTGCGATCCCGCTCTTGCGCGGTTCCAAACGATTACGATGGCCGGTCGCACTGATCGTCATCGGCGTGCTCTTTGTGCTGGCGGAGATTCTTACGGCGCGCGTGGTGCTCAGCCAGATCGGAAATATTGTGGTGTTGTGCGGAAGCGCCCAAGCAGCGTGGCTGATCGCGCGGTCCGGAACTGACGGACGCGAACTGGTCTCAGGTTCCGCGAACACTTGAGGTTTTGCGCCGCACCTCGAAGCGCTTCGATCCGTCTCAGCCAGCACGCCATCTGGTTCCAACTCGCGAACGTTTGGCCCACGACTCTCCCTAAAAGGCGTCATCGCGCACTTCGACAAGATCCAGCGAAGCGTGACAAGCGAGGCAAGAGCGCTCCGGACTGTGCTCGAATTGGACCCCCGACACGGGCGTACACTTCCGACTGCGGGGAAGCGATCTCCAGGTGGGCTCATCTGAGAAGGAGAGACTCATGGGTTCGAAATGATCTGCTCGAAGGGCATTCCTAAAGAGCGGCGCGGCGTTGGCTGGTAGTTTCACCTTGGGAGCCGCAGCACCCGCGATCGGCCAAACGCCAGCATCCCCACCAATGATCAAGGGCGACAAGGATTACATCGCCTACGGCGACCGGTCGCGTTTCGTCACCTCGGTACGCATAGCCCACGGCGGCAGGCCTTCGCCCGATGCCTTCGGGCTCGTCTTTCATGTGTGCGGCGCCGCTTCAGGATTCGGTGGGGGTGATCACACCATCCTCGCTCCACTTCGTGGGGACGACCCGTGGTTCCTACATCCCGGACATCGATCCCCGGGAGCATCGTCTCATGATCCACGGGATGGTGGACCGTCCGCTGACCTTCACCATCGAGGATTTGAAGCGCCTCCCTTCCGTGACCCGCCTTCATTTCATCGAGTGTGTGGGGAATCGGTCGTCGCGCAAGGCTATGACGGTCCGGGAAACGGGATGACCAGTTGCGCCGAATGGACCGGCGTGCTCCTCTCTGTGCTGCTCAAGGAGTGCGGCCTGAAAGGCGGGGCATCCTGGGTCGTCGCAGAAGGCTCGGAGGAAGTGAAGGGAGCGTCGAGCTTTCCGCTGGCCAAGGCGATGGACGACTGTCTGGTGGCCTACGGCATGAACGGCGAGGCCGTGCGGCCCCAGCAAGGATTTCCGCTACGGCTGATGGTCCCCGGCTTCGAGGGAATCTTTCACTCCAAGTATCTGCGGCGAATCAAGGTGGTGGACCGCTACTACATGAACTACAACGACTACGGGCATCTCGATCAAGAGCCTAAGGTCGCTGCATTGGGCTACCAGATCGGCCCGAAATCGGTCATCACGTTTCCTTCCGCGGGACAACAGCTGCCGGGCCGCGGATTCTACGAGATCAGCGGCTTGGCGTGGTCCGGTGGCGGTGCGATCAAGAAGGTAGAGGTGTCCACCGACGGCGGCAAGCGCTGGAACAACGCCGAGATCAAGGGAACTGCGCATCGCATGGCGCATACGCGGTTCGGGTATGAGTGGAATTGGGACGGACAAGAAACCGAGCTCCAGTCACGCTGCACGGACGAACTCGGTCAGCTTCAACCGTCGCGAGCGCAGATCGCCAAGTACTGGAACAAACCCCTGGATCCATCATTCGCCGTGCCGGGGCTGGACAACACCATTCAGCCGTGGAGAATCGCGAGCGATGGGAGCGTGCAAAGTGGGAACGCTTAGGGTTCTCCCGTTTGTGTTGCTCATGGCGGTCTCCACGCTGGCGCAGTCGCCTCGGTATGGTGTGGGACGTACGCCGAGCGCAGAAGAAATCCGTGCCTGGGATATCTCCATCGGTCCAACCGGAGAGGAACTCCCGCCGGGACGCGGAACTGCCAAGGAAGGCGCGCAGCTCTATCGCGCGAAGGGGGGCGCCGGATGCCACGGGGCGACGGGAATCGGAAGCATGTCGCCCATGTTGAAAAGCAAGGCTGGCCCGGATGTTGAGCGGTTACCCCTACTAGCTCAGCTAGCTGGAGATTCCCCCTCGCTCGAGCCTCTCCAGCCGCCGCAACCAGCCGGCAATCTGGTTCCAAGTGATCGGCTCCTCGTTCGTCGCCGACGAAGCCAAAGCCGTTGCGCCATATCGAACAGTCGAGTGTCGTGCAGAACGCATCGGCGATGGATCGGGCAATTGCCTGCTGATCTCAGCTTGAGTGCTTCCGCGAATCATCGTCGCTCTGCCGTCCGCTCCTTGGCCACGATGTAGAGGTTTTCGCGTCCGCGCTAGCGGCCTGATGTTGCGACGATGAACCGTGCATCCGGGGAGACGTCGAGATACGGGAAATCATTCGACCGGTGGTGACCGCCTGCACGGCGCCCGTGACAGTGCCGGAATGCGATTCGAGCGCCACACGGCCGATGTTGCCTGTGAACACAATATGGGACAAGGGAGATTTGTCGTCCTCGTTACCTTTTCGCAGGGAGCGTCGTCAGACCTCGTAGTGTGTTCCGCCGTCGTCGCGTCGCGGGCCGACACAGTCGCGGGCCGACCGTTGACTGGGGTCTCCGTTGAGCCATAATCAGCGCCGTGCGGCGCTAATCGGCACTGTCGCAGAGGGGGCGAGCGGATGTCCGAGTCCGGACGTTATGTTGCGGCCCAGCCGGGCCCACGGACAGGCCGCTAAGCCCGGCTATCATTCCGCCAACGTAGCTGACCACTCATGGCCCTGTCCGCCGGCCTCTGCCTCACGCCGCATGAAATCCTCGCGTCGCTTGGCGCCGGGGGGACGGGCGAGGTCGACGATCACGACCGGCTGGCGCGCGTCAAGAACGCCCTGAAGATCCGCTCGCTGAACCCCGCGCACGTCGCCAAACCCCGGCCATGATCGGACGCACCGTCTCGCGCTACAGGATTCTGTCGAAGCTCGGCGGCGGGGGAATGGGTGTCGTCTACGAGGGGGAAGACACCGAGCTCGGCCGCCGCGTGGCGATCAAGTTCCTACCCGAGGAAGCCCTGAAGAGCCCGGATGCGCTCGATCGTTTCAAGCGCGAGGCGCGCGCGGCGTCGGCGCTCAATCATCCGCACATCTGCACGGTGTACGACATCGGCGTCCACGATGGGCAGCCCTTCCTGGTGATGGAGCGACTGCAGGGGCAGACGCTCAAACATGCGATCCAGCGGAAGGCGCTCTCGATCGAGAAGATCGCCTCGCTGGGCGGGCAGATCGCGGATGCGCTCGATGCGGCGCACCGCGCGGGCATCGTTCACCGCGATCTCAAACCTGCGAATCTCTTTATCACCGAGCGTGGCGAGGCGAAGGTCCTCGACTTCGGCCTGGCAAAGATGGCGTCGCCCGAGAGCGGCGGAGTGCGGACGCTGGATGCCCCGACGATGGCCGAGGAGCACCTCACCTCTCCAGGCACGACGCTCGGGACCGTTGCGTACATGTCGCCGGAGCAGGCGCGCGGCGAGCCGGTGGATGCGCGAAGCGATCTGTTCTCGCTGGGCGTGGTGCTCTACGAAATGGCGACGGGGACGCTGCCGTTTCAGGGCGGGAGCACGGCGGAGTTCTTCGCGGCGATCCTGAAGACGGATCCCACCCCGTCGATCCAGCTGAATCCGGACATTCCTCAGCCGTTCGAGCAGGTCATTCTGAAGTCGCTCGAGAAGGATCCGACGTTGCGCCATCAGACCGCGGCCGACGTGCGGGCGGATCTCAAGCGCCTGCTCCGCGACTCGCACTCGAGTTCGTCAGGCCGAGCCGGGTCTTCTATTCAAGAGGAAGAGTCACGAAAAGGGAGCGGCTCCACCATCCCGCGCCTCGAAATCGTGGTCGGATTGGCCGCCGTCATCGTCGCGGTGGTCGTCGGCGGTTTCTGGCTGACGAGAGGCCGCGCCGGCCAAGCCGGCACGACCGGCGGGTCCACGTCGACGGCCGAGAAGCGGATCGCTGTCCTTCCCTTCGAAAACCTCGGCGAAGCCGTGGACAGCTATTTCGCGGACGGCATGACCGACGAAGTGCGGAGCAAACTAATCGGGCTGCCGGGACTCGCGGTGATCGCGCGCGCCAGCTCGAACCAGTACAGGGCCACGACCAAGCCGCCCGGGGAGATCGCGCGGGATCTCGATGTGCGCTATCTGCTGACCGCGACCGTGCGCTGGCAGAAGGCGGGCGCAACGAGCCGCGTCCGCTTATCGCCGGAGCTGGTCGAGATCGCCGGCGGCGGTGCGCCGACGACGCGGTGGCAAGAGGCGTTCGACGCGGAGTTGGCGGACGTCTTCGAAGTGCAGGGCCGGATCGCGGCGCAGGTGGCCCAGGCGCTGCAGGTGACGCTCGGGGAGCCGCAGACGAAGCGCTTGGAAGAGCGCCCCACCTCGAACCTCGAAGCGTACGACGCCTATCTCAAGGGCCGCGAGATCTTCGACCGCGGGTTTGACGCAACGTATCAACGACGGGCGGGAGCGCAATTCGAGCAGGCCGTGGCGCTGGATCCGCGATTCGCCCAGGCCTGGGCGAGGCTGTCCCTGACCCGCTCTTTGATCTACAGCAGCGGCCAGCCGTCACCCGAACTCGGCACAGCCGCACGCACGGCGGCCGAGAAAGCATTCGCGCTGTCGCCCCAACTCGCCGACGCGTACTTCGCGCTGGGGGTCTTCCACCGCATGGTGACGCGTGATAGCGTCCAGGCGGTGGAGGTCCTGCGCCGGGGTCTGGCGATCGCGCCGGATAACGTGGATCTGCTCCGCAACGTGGGGTACGCCGAGCAGGAACGAGGGCGGCTCAACGAGGCGTTCGCGGCGGTGAGCCGGGCGGTGTCCCTCGACCCACAGTCGTGGGCCAACCAACTGTCCCTCGTAGACATCCTCAAGCGCCTTCATCGTCCCCGCGAGGCGCGGGAAGCTGTGGACCGCGGGCTTGCCCTGAATCCTGTCCACATCGACCTGATCCGCGACAAGGCAGAAACGTACCTGCAAGAAGGAGATCTCGCCGGAGCACGCGCGGTGGTGGCTGCGGTGCCGAAGGAGGTCGAGCCCACGGCGCTTGTCGCGAATTTCGCTGCGTACAATGAGTCGTGGGTGCTTGCCACCGCCCAGCGGGACCTGCTGCTGCGCCTCACGGCGGGCGCGTTCGATGACAACCGGGCGCAGAGGGCCGAATTTCTGGCCACCGAGTACTGGCTCCGCGGCAACCTGGCCGAGGCGCGGACGTACGCCGAGGAGGCCCACAAGAATTACCTCGAACAGCTCGCGAAGGCCCGAGAAGATGCGGGTCTTCACTGCTCCCTGGGGTACGTTCTGGCCCTCCTGGGGCGGCGCGAGGACGCGGTGCGGGAAGGAGAGCGAGCCGTGGCGCTGGCCCCCATTGAGAGAGACGCGTCGGATATCGGCGGGACCGCGCTCAAGTACCTCGCTCTCATTCACACTAGGCTCGGAAACCAGGAACCGGCGATCGACGCTCTAGAGCGGCTGTTGAAGGCGCCTTACCGCTTTACGTCCGGCTGGCTGCGCGTCGACCCCAACTTCGACCCGCTGCGCGGGAATCCGCGGTTCGAGAAGCTGGCGCACGGCCAGGAGTGAGCCGACGATCGTCGGCACCTTACTCCGTATCCCCACCCTGGTTGGGACGAGGTTGTCGCGGACGCTCTCCGCCTAATGCAGGCGCGCGACGATGTCGCAGAAATCAAGCGCGCCCGTCTGAGGGACGCCATCGAGGGGGTACGAAGACGCTGCAGCCGGCAGAGTGATCCGACTGGAGAACAACGACGAGATCGACGCCCTGTTCGCCGACCTGTGAGGCACCTCGAACTCACAGAGATCGCCCGCGCGGATCTGAAATCGATACACCGCTACGCCGAGAGGACATGGGGTTCCGATCGCACGGCTGAGTACATGGCGGCTCTGCGCGACACCATGAAAGGACTTCTCGCCGGCACAGTCGCAAGCCGCAACCGCGACGACCTCAGGCCTGGGCTCCAGATGGCCACGAGCGGCCGTCACCGCGTGTTCTTCGAGGTCGACCAGTCACGCATCCTCGTCGTCCGTGTGCTCCACGACAGAATGGACTACGAGCGTCACCTCGAAGCTGACGCGGGGCCTGGTAGGGACCGGTGAGTCTCAAGCCGCACGCCTGAGCTCATCCACAGCTCGCAACCAGCGGACGACTCGGTTCCAAGTCGCGAAATTTAGGCTCACCAGCTCCAACAGTTGATTTGAGACGATCCAAATCGCAAGTCCGTGACCGAATCATCATTCGATCAGGGACACAGGCGGCTCCTCTTGCACTTCGACAAGAGCTCGGCTACAGTTGCTCTTGTCGAAGTGCAAGAGGAACGCATGGATGGTGAACGCTTGGACCTGCCGCAGGGCACGCTGGACCTGCTGATTCTCAAAGCCGTGGCGCTGAAGGCCCTTCACGGGTGGGCGATCTCCGAACGGCTTCATCAGATCACGAGTGAAAGGCTGCTCGTGAGACAGGGGTCGCTTTACCCTGCGCTCCATCGCCTGGAGCGACGCGGTTGGATCAAAGCGCGCTGGGGCACCTCCGATAACAATCGCCGTGCGAAGTATTACGAGCTGACAAAGCGCGGACGGACACGGCTCGAGCAGGAGACGGTCGCGTGGCGGCGCCTGACCAACGCTGTCGCGCAGGTTCTCGAGAGCGCCTAATCAGGTTGCCTGCTTGGCGGAGGCCTCATGCTGAGCGACTTGTTTCTTCGGTTGCGCGCGTTATTGAAGCGATCCGCGATAGAGCGCGAACTCGATGACGAACTCCGATTCCACGTTGATCATCAAGTCGAGGCGTATGTCAGGGCCGGGATCAGTCGCGACGAGGCTCAGCGCCGTGCGCGACTGGAATTTGGTGAACTCGACCAGGTCAAGGAGGAATACCGGGACGCCTTGGGTGTCCGCCTCCTAGATGACCTGTGGCGTGACCTGCGCTACGCGGTTCGGACGCTCCGTCACTCACCCGGATTTACGGCGACCGCCGTCATGTCGATCGCTCTCGGCGTGGGCGCCAACACCCTTGTGTTCAGCGTGGTGAATGGCCTCGTCCTGAAACCGTTGCCGATCAGCGATCCAGACCGTGTCGTGTTTGTACAGCGGGTTGGGCCCTTCGTGTCACATTCCTTTCCTCTCTACCGCGATCTCCGGGACCGTAACGTGGCGTTCGAGGGCCTCGCCGGGTACCGAATCACGATGATGGAAGTCGACGTGAACGACAGTGCGACCCATGAGTGGGGCTACTTGGCAACGGGCAATTATTTCGACTTGCTCGGCGTCACTCCGGCAGTGGGTCGGTTTTTCCATCAGGCCGACGATGCAGTTCCTGGCGGAAGCCCTTACGCAGTCATCAGCTATGACTACTGGCGGACGCGTTTCGGTGGAAGTCCGTCCGTTGTCGGGTCGACCATTCGGGTGAATCGGATCCCGTACACCGTGCTCGGGGTCACCCCACCTGGTTTCTACGGCACCGAGGTGTTCTATCGTCCGAACGTTTGGGTGCCCATGATGATGCAGGCGCAAATCGAGGTCGGCAACCCATGGCTGGAGAATCGCAATACTTCAAATACGTGGGTGATCGGCCGTCTCAAACGGGGCGTCTCCGTCCGCCAAGCGGAGGGCAATCTGAATGCGATCTCCCGCCAACTCGCACGGGAGTATGCGTCACACAGCGAAGGCGCGAGCATCAGGCTGACGCGGCCAGGCTTAGTGGGCGACGCAGTCGGTGGACCCGCCAGAGCATTCGCGTTCGGTGTGCTGGCGCTCGCCGGCCTTGTTCTCTTGATCGCCTGCGCCAATCTGGCCAGTACGCTCGCGGCGCGCGGTACGGATCGACAGCGCGAGCTGGCTATTCGTCTTTCGATTGGTGCTGGCGGCGCCCGAATCGTTCGTCAGTTGCTGACGGAAACCGTCGTACTCGCCACCATTGGCGGCGCTGTGGGTGCACTCGGAGCAGTGCTCGCCACGAGCGGTCTGAGCGGTTGGCAGCTCCCGATTGCCGTTCCTGTTCAGCTCGATGTGCACCCCGACGCGCGCGTGTTCGCTTTCGCGTTTCTTGTATCTCTCCTGGCCGGCATCATTTTCGGAATTGCGCCTGCCCTACAAGCTGCGACCACCGATCCCAATACGGCCCTCAAATTGGTTGACGGCGCGTGCGGGCGTCGCTGGCCGATTCGCGACGTGTTTGTGGGTGTGCAAGTGGCGCTGTGCTTTGTGCTGGTGGCTGCGTGTCTGACGTCTCTTCGGGGTCTGCAGAGCGCCTTGACCATGCCGCTCGGCCTGGAGCCGGCTGACATTACGATGGCCAGCTTCGATCTCGGCCTTGGTGGCTATTCTCGGGAGGCTGGCGAAACTCTGCGGCGCCGTGCCTTGGAAGGAATCGGCGGACTCCCGGGCGTGGAGACCGCCGCGTACGCGAATTCGGTTCCGCTCAATATCGACCAATCGAGCACCGTCGTCTATCCGGATGATCGGCCGGACCTGCAGCGCTCCGAGGTGCCAAGAGCGATCAAGTACCAAGTATCCCCAGGATTTTTTCGAACGCTCCGCATTCGCATGCTGCAGGGCCGCGACATCGACTGGCGCGACACATCGGCCAGTCGTCGCGTGGCCGTTATCAACGAAGCCTTCGCCCTCCAAATCCTTCGCGCGCGTGATGTCGTCGGACGGCATTTCCGGTACGGAACCCAGGGCCCGCTAATTGAAGTCGTCGGGATGGTCGAGACTGGCAAGTACCAATCTTTGACGGAGGCTGAGACGGCCGTGGTGTTCGAGCCAATTCTCCAGGCCTACAACACCACAACGGTCATGCTCGTGCGATCATCCCGGCCGACCGGTGAAATAGCGGTCGAAATCCGGGGCGTCATCAACTCGATTGATGCGTCGCTGCCCCTCTTTGGGGTTCGCTCAATGGTGGAGATGCTCGGTTTCGTGCTGCTCCCGATGCGTGTGGCCGCGATTGCGCTCGGCGCTTTTGGCTTGCTTGCCGTGATGTTGGCGGCCACGGGAATTCACGGCGTTGTTTCGTACGCCGTGGCGCGCAGGCGTCGGGAAATTTCCATTCGTGTTGCTGTCGGCGCTACTCGGCGTAGCATTCTGCAGCTGGTGTTACGTCGTGTCGCGACCCTTATCGCCGTGGGTGCGTTGCTGGGGTTACCGCTCGCCGTTGCCAACGCGGGACTTCTGGGCAGCATCGTTTACGGAGGGTCGGTGAATGACACGGCGACACTTTCCAGTGTTGCTCTGATCGTCGGCATTGTGGGACTACTCGCATCCTGGCTGCCGGCGCGTCGGGCTCTTCGTCTCGATCCGGCGGCGGCTCTGTACGTTGAGTAGCGTGTTAGGCCGTCTCAGCCACAGGGCAATGTGGTTCCAACTGGCGAACGTTAGGCTCACTATCCTTCGCTCACCCCGCCTCGGTTCCGTCCGCCTTCGATACCGTGGGCTCTCGCGCGATCAGTTCCC
>WNGA01012206.1_pt1 | contig 16716 bp, 14 predicted proteins | sample 5400061 | NCBI WGS metagenome assembly WNGA01 (sample SAMN13153366, study PRJNA577476) | soil metagenome | isolation source: 100 cm soil or saprolite under grassland replicate 2 | place: USA:California | collected 2016-06-15 | reverse complement strand
CGATCTGGAGCAACCCGGCAATGGCGATGACGATGAACCAGACGAGCGTGACCGGTCCGAAAAAGGCGGCGACCTTCGCGGTGCCGCGCGACTGCACGGCGAACAACGCGAACAGGATCACGACGGTCAGCGGCACCACATAGGGATCGAAGGCGGGAGTCGCGACCTTCAGACCTTCGATCGCCGAGAGCACGGACAGCGCCGGCGTGATCAGGGCGTCGCCATAGAACAGGGCGGCGCTGATGATACCGAGGAGGACAATGGCCGGTGCGGATTTCCCCAGCGCCCGCTGGGCGAGCGCCATCAAGGCCAGCGTTCCGCCCTCGCCCTTGTTATCGGCGCGCAGGAGGATGAGGACGTATTTGAGCGTGACGGTGAGAAGAAGCGCCCACAGGATCAGGGACAGAATGCCGAGAACGGTGTCGCGCGCAACGCCGTCGGCGGTTCCGCCGGCGGCAACCACCGCCTCGCGCAACGCGTAAAGCGGGCTCGTGCCGATATCGCCGTAGACGACGCCGATGCTGCCGAGGGTGAGCGCCCAAAAGCCGGAACGCGCTTCGCCGTTCCGGTCGGCCGGCACTTCGCTCCCGCGGGGAGCGGCTATGCTGCGTGGCATGGTGCTCAGGCTGGATGCTCAGGCTTAAAATCAGTCTGCCCGGATTTTTTCCGCTGCATGCGGCGCCAGGGTGGCGGGTTATACACCCAAGGACATGCGGCTGTCAGAAGGACGCGACGCTCGGCTGCCCAGGCATGCATCGGCGGTGCAGCTTGGCCGCGCGATGGCGCCACCAAACTCCAGCAATTTCAGTTGGTTATGGCTCGTCGTTAGACCGTGACCTGGGTGCCGACCTCCACCACCCGGCCGGTTGGAATCTGGAAGAAGTCGGTGGCATCGCTGGCGGACCGGGCAAGCGCGATGAACAGCCGGTCCTGCCAGCGCGGCATGCCGGACCGGGCGGCGGGTTTGAGCGCGCGTCGCGAGAGGAAGAACGAAGTCGACATGATGTCGAAATGCCAGCCGTGCTTGCGGGCGACGGCGAGCGCCTTCGGCACGTTGGGCGTTTCCATGTAGCCGAAGCGGAGCGCCACACGGCTGAAGCGCGGCGTGATCTGCCGCATCTCGACGCGCTCGTCATCGCGCACGCGCGGCGTGTCCGCCGTGACGATGGTGAGGATGACGTTGTGCTCGTGCAGCACCTTGTTGTGCTTGAGATTATGCAGCAGCGCCGTAGGGGCGAAGTCGGGATCGCTGGTCAGGAACACGGCCGTGCCCGGGACGGTGTGAGGCGGCTTCTTCTCCAGGCTCTTGAGCAGGGTTTCGAGCGGCACCTCGATGCGTCGCGTCTTGTGGGCGAGGAGGCGCGTGCCGCGCTGCCACGTGAGGATGAGGAGCACCATGGTGATGCCGAACAGCAGCGGCGCCCATGCGCCCTCGAACAGCTTCAGCAGGTTGGCGCTGAAGAATGTCGCGTCGACCAGGACCAAAGGCGCCACCAGGGCGAGCGTCGACCAGAAGCTCCATTTCCACAGCTTCCAGATCACGACGAACGCGAGAAGCCCGTCCATCACCATGGTCATGGTGACGGCGATGCCGTAGGCCGAAGCGAGCGCGCTCGACGTATGAAACATGGCGACCAGGAGCAGCACGCCCACCAGCAAGGCCGTGTTGACGCGGGGAATATAGATCTGACCCGATTGGGCCTCCGAGGTGTGAAGGATGGCGAGCCGCGGCAACAGGCCGAGCTGGATCGCCTGACGGACGAGCGAAAAGGCGCCGGTGATCACCGCCTGGCTCGCGATCACGGTGGCGGCCGTCGCGAGGACCACCAGCGGAAGGAGAAGCGCCTCCGGCACCAGGCGGTAAAATGGATTCTCGATCGCCGACGGATGGGCGAGGACGAGGGCACCCTGACCAAAGTAGTTGATCACCAGCGAAGGCAGCACGAAACAAAGCCAGGCGGCCCGAATCGGCTTGCGACCGAAATGACCGAGGTCGGCGTAGAGCGCCTCTCCGCCGGTGACGGCGAGAAAGACCAGGCCGAGCGTGACCAGGCCGATTCCTCCGTGATCGAGAAGGAACCGTACCGCATAGCTCGGATCGATCGCCGCGAGCACGCCGGGATCGTCCATGATGTGCATGGCGCCGGAGACCGCCAGCGTGGCGAACCACACCACCATCACGGGCCCGAAATACGCCGCCACTTTCGCGGTCCCGCGCCGCTGGACGGCAAACAGCGCGATCAGGATGGCGACCGTCAGCGGCAGCACCAGGTGCTGAAACGCCGGTGTTGCGATCTTCAGCCCCTCCACCGCCGAGAGGACCGAAATCGCCGGCGTGATCACCGAGTCGCCGAGGAACATCGACGCGCCGACGATGCCGAGCAGCACGACCGGGATGGCGCGCCGGCCGAGCCCACGATAGGCGAGCGCCATCAGGGACAGCGTGCCGCCCTCGCCGTTGTTGTCGGCGCGCAGCAGGATCAGCACGTATTTCAGCGTGACGACGATGATCAGCGCCCACAGGATCAGCGAGAGCACGCCCAGCACGGTGGCGCGTGTGATCTCCCCGGCCGCGCTGGCGGCGACGACGGCCTCGCGGAAGGCGTAAAGCGGGCTCGTCCCGATGTCGCCGTAGACGACCCCGAGGCTGCCGAGCGTCAGCGTCCAAAAGCGGGTTCGCCCGTAGACCTCGGCATGGGCCCCCGGTTCCGCAGCCGGCATTGTGGCTAGAGGCGCGACCTTCGCCATGGACCGCGTCGGATTTTCCTGCATGCGAGGGGCGCCCTTATAGCACCGGCGAACAGGCGGCAACACGGGCGTTGTCGCACCGGCGTTGCGCCAGGTCGGATTCGTGCCGACGGGAGCAAAACGTGGTGATGGCGGTGGAATGCGACGTTGCCGGCGCCGGCAGTGCCTATTCCGGAGCTATGGCATGAATCCCGGAGGGAGCGGCGGCTCTTCCCGCATCAGCGTGATCGTGATGCGGCGGTTGGCGGCGATGAAGGGGTCGTCCGGGAACAGGGGCTGGGTATCCGCCTTGCCCGCCACCATGAACATGCTGGACGACGGCACACCTTCCTGCTCGAGGATCTGCCGCACGCTGTTGGCGCGATCCGCCGACAAGTCCCAGGCGCCATAACCGGGCCGCGACGGCAGACGCGTCGCCGCCGTGTGCCCGGTCACCGTAATGCGATTCGGCAGAGCCTTGAGCTGCCCGGCGAGTTTCTGGATCAGGCGGCGCGTTCGCTCATAGGGCTCCTTGCCGCCCTCCGGGAACATCGAGCGGCCGTCCTGATCGACGATCTCGATATTGAGGCCGTCCTTGGCCTGCTCGAACATCACCTGCTTCGAGATCTCGGCGAGCTCGGGCAGGCTCTGCAGCGCTTGGCGCAGCGACGCTGCGGCGAGCGCAAAGGCGCGGTCCTGCTCGGCCCTGGTGCCATAATTGCGGCGCTGGTCGCGGTCCTCGGGTGTCGGCGTATCGGAAGCGTCTTCCGGTTTGGACGTGACGTTTTTCAGTTTCGGCCGGCTCGGCAGGCCATTGACCTCGACGACGCCGGAGAGACGGACGTCGGTCTGGACCCCGAACGCCTCACGCATCGAGCCGGCGACGATTTGCAGCTTCTTCTGGTCCTGGGTCGAAAAGGCGACCAGCATCACGAAGAAGGCGACCAAGAGTCCCATCAGGTCGGCGAAGGTCACGAACCAGCCATGACCGCCGCCGTGTCCCGCTTCCTTGCGCCGCGCCATGGTCGTGTTCCGATCGTTCCCGCCGATCTTGAGCTACGCGGGAACCGTCTCCGCCGCGTCGTGCCGATGTTTTTCCGGCAGGTATGCGAGCAGCATCTCGCGCACCAGCGCCGGACTCTTGGCATCGCGGATCATCAGCACGCCGTCGATGATGAGCGTGCGGTTGATCTCCTCGTCCACCAGCTTGAGATGCAGCTTGTCGGCGATCGGCAGACATAAGAGGTTGGCCACGGCCGCGCCGTAGAACGTCGCGAGCAACGCGACCGCCATGTACGGGCCGAGCTTGGCCGGGTCGGTCATGTTGGCGAACATCTGCACCATGCCGATCAGGGTGCCGATCATCCCGAACGCCGGCGCGCAGTCGCCGACCGCGCGGTAGATCTTCTGGCCCTCGTCGAGGTGGGTGAGGAAGTTGTCGCGATCGCGCTCGAGATTGTCGCGGATGAAGTCGGCATCGTAGCCGTCGGCGACGAAGCGGATGCCCTTGGCGAGGAACGGATCGTCGAGCTCGATCTTTTCCAGTCCCATCGGGCCCTGCTTGCGCGCGATCTCGACGATGAAGGCATGGCTGTCCAGGAACATCCGGAGGTCGCCGCCCATCATGATCAGGGCGGCGAGAACGAAGGCCCCGGCGAGCAGACCGAGCCCGGTTGCGATGTCCATCGAAAACTCCGACCCGTACGCGAAACGCGCGCCGTCCCACTGGAGCGCCAGCCTCGACACTAGCCCGCCCGCGCTTAAAGTTGCGTAAAGGGTTGGACCGGACCCGAAAAGGGGGGCCAAGTCGTTGCTTCGGCTCAAGGTCCTCGCGTTCCGGCTTGCGTCGAAGGGTCCGATGGACGACGCTTCCCTTGGCGGCACAGCCTGCGCTATGCACGGGTCCTTGAACCGGCCGCGAGGGGCGGGCCACCGCCACGAGGTGCCAGGAGGACAATATGCGCGAGATAGGTCATTTCATCGGCGGCAAGGAGGTCAAGGGAACGTCGGGGCGCTACGGCAACGTGTTCAATCCGAATACCGGCGAGGTCCAGGCCCGGGTTGCCTATGCCAAGCATGCGGAGGTCGAGCATGCGATCGCAGTCGCGGACATGGCGCAGCCGGCCTGGGCCGCCACCAACCCGCAACGGCGCGCCCGCGTGCTATTCAAGTTCCTCGAGCTCATCCAGAAGGAAGCCGACAGCCTCGCCAAGCTCCTGTCCTCCGAGCACGGCAAGACGTTCGCCGACTCCAAGGGCGACATTCAACGCGGGGTCGAAGTGGTCGAGTTCGCCTGCGGCATCCCGCATCTCCTGAAGGGGGAATTCACCGACGGCGCGGGTCCCGGCATCGACCTCTTTTCCATGCGCCAAGCGCTCGGAGTCGTCGCCGGCATCACGCCGTTCAACTTCCCGGCCATGATCCCGATGTGGAAGTTCGCGCCGGCGCTCGCATGCGGCAATGCCTTCATCCTCAAGCCCTCGGAGCGCGACCCGTCGGTACCGATGCGGCTTGCCGAGCTGCTGACGGAGGCCGGGCTGCCTGCCGGCGTGCTCAACGTCGTCAACGGCGACAAGGAGGCGGTTGATACCATCCTGACCGATCCGCGCGTCAAGGCCGTGGGCTTCGTGGGCTCTTCGGCCATCGCCGAATACATCTATTCGACCGGCACCGCGCATGGGAAACGCGTGCAGTGCTTCGGCGGCGCCAAGAACCACATGGTGGTGATGCCCGACGCCGACATGGACCAGGCGGTCGATGCGCTGATCGGCGCCGGCTACGGATCTGCCGGCGAGCGGTGCATGGCCGTGTCGGTTGCGGTCCCGGTCGGCAAGAAGACCGGCGACGCCCTGATCGAAAAGCTGGTACCGCGCGTGGAGAGCCTCAAGATCGGCCCGTCGAGCGACCCGCAGGTCGATTACGGCCCGCTCGTCACCAAGGCCCATCTCGACAAGGTGAGATCCTACGTCGATCTCGGCGTCAAGGAAGGCGCCAAGCTCCTGGTGGACGGCCGCGGCTTCAAGCTGCAGGGATACGAGAACGGAAATTTCATGGGCGGCTGCCTGTTCGACGAGGTGACGCCCGCGATGCGCATCTACAAGGAGGAAATTTTCGGGCCGGTGCTCTCGGTGGTGCGCGCCAAGAATTACGAGGAGGCGCTGCGACTGCCGTCGGAGCATGAATACGGCAACGGCGTCGCCATCTTCACCCGCGACGGCGATACCGCCCGCGACTTCACCAACCGGGTCGAGGTCGGCATGGTCGGCGTCAACTTCGCCATACCGGTGCCGCTCGCCTACCATACGTTCGGCGGCTGGAAGCGCTCCGGTTTCGGCGACCTCAACCAGCACGGGCCCGACTCGATCCGCTTCTATACCAAGACCAAGACGGTGACCTCGCGCTGGCCTTCCGGGACCAAGGAAGGAGCCGAGTTCGTCATCCCGACGATGAAGTGACGATGACCTTGCGCGCGGCCAGGACAAGAACTGGAGCCGGGCGGGCGGCCCGCCTGCTCGGGGTCGTTGGCGTGCTTGCAATGCTGGTTGGTTGCGCCGAGCGGCTCAGCTTCGGCAGGAGCGAGAGCACCGAGCCCTTGGCGGCAGCCCCGACCGGTCCCACGAGCACCGCGCCGCTCGCCGCGCCGGGGGGTCCCCGGACGCCGCCGCCCGTCAATATGGCGGGGCGTTGGAGCTTGAACTCCCCAGGTTCCGGCGGCTGCGCGATGAACTTCGGCGGCGCGCCCGGCGCGGCGGAAGGCACCATCGCGCCCGAAGGCGGCTGCCCGGGAAACTTCTTCACCAGCCGGAAATGGGCATTCGAGAGCAACCAATTGATTATCCGCGATCACACCGGCCAGCCGCTGGCGCAGCTCGCGTTCGGAGCATCGGGGCGCTTCGACGGCCAGGCCGCCAACGGAAAGCCGGTGATGCTGGGGCGATAGCCGATGCCCGAATACCAGCTCTATTGCTTCGCGCAGTCCGGCAACGCCTATCGGGCCGCGCTGATGCTCAATCTGATCGGCGCGGACTGGGCACCGGTGTTCGTCGATTTCTTCGTCAAAGGCGAGCAGCGCACGCCGGAGTACCGCGCCAACGTCAACGAGATGGGCGAGGTGCCGGTGCTCGTGCACGGCGCGAAGAAGCTGTCCCAGTCGGGCGTGATTCTGACCTATCTCGCCGAGCGCTCCGGCCAGTACCTGCCGCAGGGCGAGGACGAGCGGCTGGAAGCCCTGCGGTGGATCATCTTCGACAATCAGAAGGTCAACGGGTTCCTCGGGCCATACCGGTTCTTGCGCATCTTCGCCAAGCCGCCCGGGGACCCGAAGGTGCTCGCCTTCCTCAAGGGCCGGATCGACAACAACCTGGCCATCGTCGACAAGCGCCTCGCTGCGCGTCGCTTCATCCTCGGCGAGCGCACGACCATCGCCGACGTCTCGCTCGCCGCCTACCTGCACTATCCGGCGCAAGAATTCGGGTTCGATATCGCGGCCGAGCACCGCAACATCGCGGCGTGGCTCGGGCGCATGCGCGCGCTGCCGGGCTGGGCTCACCCTTACGACCTGATGCCCGGCCATCCGATGCCGGGGGCGTGACCGCGTCGTCAACCCCAGGTCGCGGTCACATGTTTGTGTATTTTGGAAATGTTTGTCTTGCAACTCGTCGCGATTTGCGTCTTATCCCATTCCTGCCGGCTCAACCGTCCGCCGGGAGCTGCGACGCGTTGAGAAGACGATTGACGTCTGGTCGATTTCGACCATCGATTTGAGGTTGCAAAATGGCGAGAGCGCGTGGACTGCCGCGAAAAAGCGATGGAGAGGCGACGGTGTCGCCGAAACAGCCTGATTCCATCGATAAGCTCGTCGGTCGCAATATCCGAATCCAGCGCCTGGCGAAGGGATTGTCGCAGACCGAGCTGGCCAATCAGCTCGGCGTGACGTTTCAGCAGGTGCAGAAATACGAAAAGGGCGTCAACCGAATCGGCTGCGGACGTCTGTTCCAGGTGGCTTCGGTCCTCGGCGCCGACGTCAACGACTTCTTCGAAGGCAGCCCAAAAGGCAAGCCTTCCAGCTCTCGCACCGTGCGCGACCTGATCGCCGAGCCGCAGTCGTTTCACCTGGTTCAGGCGTTCTCGACGATCGGCAACCGCCGCCTGCGCAGTTCGGTGGTCAACCTCGTCAGGAACATTGCCCGCTCGAAGGGGTGATTCTTACGGCGCTGCGGCTTGGCAGGGTCATGGAGCAACCGCGGGACCTCCCATTCTCAAGCGGGATTGCCGGCGAATTCGGCCCTTTGTCGCAACGCGCCGTTGTGTTAGGACTTGCATTGGTGCGAGTTTGTGGCCGGGAATGGGATCTATGGACATGTCGGATGTACCGACGGCGCCAAAGCGGCGCTTCCAGCTCATTCTGATCAAGCCGTCGCGTTACGACGACGACGGATATGTCATCCAGTGGGCGCGCGCGTTTGTTCCTTCGAATACGCTTGCCGTTCTTTACAGCCTGGCGCGGGATTCGGCGCGGCGGGGTGTGCTCGGGCCCGACACCGACATCGACATCACAGTGATCGACGAGATGAACGCGCGCGTTAAAACCAAGCGGCTCATCGCCTTGCTTCGGCGCCACGGCGGCTTCGGCCTGGTCGGGCTCGTCGGCGTGCAGTCGAACCAGTTTCCCCACGCGCTCGATATCGCCCGCCCGTTCCGCGCTGAGGACGCGCCGGTGATGATTGGTGGTTTCCATGTCTCCGGCTGCGTCGCTATGCTGCCGGAATTGCAGGCCGACCTCAAAACGGCGCTCGACATGGGCATCAGCCTGTTCGTCGGAGAACTCGAAGGGCGGATGGACGGGATCCTGCAAGACGCCGCGAATGGGACTTTGCAGCCGATCTACAACTACCTGAATGATCTGCCATCGCTGGAGTCCGAGCCGACCCCAATCCTTCCTGCTGCACATTTGCGAAGAACCTACCAGCATCTGGCAGCCTTCGATGCCGGCCGCGGCTGTCCGTATCAATGCTCGTTCTGCACCATCATCAACGTCCAGGGCAAGAAATCGCGGCGCCGTTCTGCCGACGACGTCGAACGGACGATCCGGGAGCACTGGCTGCACGGCATCCGGCACTTTTTCATCACCGACGACAATTTTGCCCGCAACAAGGACTGGGAGCCAATCTTCGACCGGATCATCGAGTTGCGCGAGCGCGACAGGATGGATATCCGGCTGATCATCCAGGTCGATACGCTGTGCCATAAGATCCCGAAGTTCATCGAGAAGGCGGCGCGCGCCGGCACGAACCGCGTGTTCATCGGCCTCGAAAGCATCAATGCCGCCAACCTGATCGCCGCGAAGAAGCGGCAAAACAAGATCACCGAATACCGCAAGATGCTGCTCGCCTGGAAGAGCGTCGGGGCGATCACGACGGGCGGCTACATCATCGGGTTCCCCTTCGACACGCCCGAGTCCATCCGCGAGGACATCGAGATCATCAAAAAGGAGCTGCCGCTCGACATCCTCGGTTTCTCCTTCCTCACCCCGCTGCCGGGCTCCGAAGACCACAAGGTGCTCTGGCAGAAAGGGGAGTGGATGCATCCAGACATGAACCTGTTTGATGGCGAGCACGTGGTCGCGCATCATCCGAGGATGAGCAAGGAGGCGTGGGAGGAGCTCTATCGGGCCGCCTGGGATGCGTATTACACGCGCGAGCATATGGAGACGATCCTGCGGCGCGCGGCTGCCCACCATTGCAGCATATCGCGACTCGTGGGTTTCCTGTATTTGTTCAGTTCCTCCGTCCCGCTCGAAAATATCTACCCGCTTAATTGTGGTTTGCTGCGCCGCAAGTACCGCCGGGATCGCCGCCCCGGGTTGCCGATCGAGCCCCTCTGGTCGTTCTATCCGAAGTACGCGTGGGACTTCGTGACGAAGTATTCCCGCGCGCTGCGCTTGGTGCTGTGGCTCGCGGCGACCAGCCGGCGCATTCGCAAAGACCCGAACCGCTACGCTTACACCGATCTGGCGCTGAGCCCGGTTTCCGACGACGAGACCGAGCGGCTCGAATTGTTCACCCACAACGAAGCCGCGCGGCAAGCCGTCGAGCACGCGCACAAGATCGCGCATCTGACCGCTGCCGCCGGCGGCGCGAGAGCCGACGCCCACGCTTGAAGCATTCCTGCCGGCGTTCTCGGCAATCGGCGATCGACGGCTGCGCAGCTCCGTCGTCGATCTGAGCGGGAAACTGCCCGCGGACAGCGATGATCAGTGCAGCCAGGGGATCAGGCGCGCGGTACGCACCATGTAGGCGCGGTACGCGTCGCCGAACGTGTCGAGCATGAGGCGTTCCTCCTGGCCCACGCGCAAGACGTAGAGCGTGCCGAAACCGACGAGGCCCGCGAGCCCGGCGATCCAGTTGGGCAGCAATAACGCTTGCGCAACCGCCCAGAGCCAGAAGGCGGTGTACATCGGGTGCCGCACGTGCCGATAGATGCCGTCGGTCACGAGTTTATGGCCCTCGCGCACTTCGAGGCTCAGCGACCAGTTGCGCCCAAGCGCCCGGTGGGTCAGGTGGAACATGGCCAGCGCGGCCGCCGCCACGACGACGCCGAGCCAGGCCTGGATGGGCCGGAACGGATAGTCGGCGAAGCGGGGAAAGCCGGTCGCGACATAGATCAGCGGAAGGATGCCGAGGCCCGTCAGCGATACCAGCATCAGCGCGATCTCGCGCGGGCCGCGGGCGCTGCGGGCGACGGGCGTCCGGCGCGAGCGCCGCGCATGTGGGATGCGGATGACGTACCAGCCGACCGCGAGCAGGACGAAGACCGCCTTGGCGAGCGCGGGCGTCATCGCCGCCCGACCTCGGCCGAGCGCGCCGGATCCTCGTGCAAAACCTCGATGAAAGTCCCGTCCGGACCGATTGCCGAGGCGGCCCCGTCAAGCGAGCGGACCTGGCGTTCGACCGGCAGCGGCCCGCACAGCAGCATGAAATAGTCGTAGGCGGTGCGCCGGTCGTTGGCGCTGACGAATTGGCAGTGCACCCGGAAGAAGTTACGGCGGATGCGCCGGTATGCGGCCGGATCGAGCATGTGGCTCACCCGTACGATCCGCACGAGCGGGCCGGCGGCCGCGGTCAAGCCCAGCGCCGCCATCGGAGCGGTCTTGTAGAAGTTCATCACGTCGGTGAGGGCTTGGTACTCGGCCCAGAAGACGCCGGGCGCCGAGGCGACCCGTTCGAGGGCGGCGCGCAAGCGCGTTGCACCAGGGTGCAGCCCGATCTTGAGGATGGACGACCCGATCGAGAGGAGCGCCACGCGAGGGCCGTCCCGGCCGAGCGTGGGGTCGAATCCGAGCGCGCGGTCGAGGAGGTCGACGGCGAGCACCGCGCCAAGACTGTGGCCGACGACCAGGATCTCGTCCGCCTCGCCGTCGCGGGCCGCCTTGCCGACCTCATGCGCGATGCGCTCGAGCCGCGCCTCGAGCACCGGATCGCCGCGCCGGACATAGGCGCGGGAGAAAATCCAATCGTCGAAGAGAAGCGGGAGGTAGAGCTGGCGCCCGGGCCATTGCAGCAGCGCGGCGAGGGCGAGCACGCCGGCGAGGACGCCGGCGAGAGTCGAACCGACCGCCGGGGCGACCAGGATGCCAACCAGCGTCGCGACCGCGGCGAGGGCTGCGAACAGGAGAAATGGGTAGAGGAAAAAGCCGGCGTACCGCCAATTGGTGCGCAGATACCCCCACAGGGTGCCGGACACGACGAAGTCGCAGAAGGCGACGAGCCCGAGCGGTATGCGCAGCCACGTCGGCCGGCGGCCCGCCGCTTCGATGACGTCGTCCCAGCGGACCAGGCGGTACTCGGTCTCGACGCGCCAATTCGGGCCGGACGCGACGACCCGCCATCCCGTCTCGTCCTCCCGGACCTCCGGCGGGGACACCGAGGCGGTCGCCGACCAAGTGCCCTCGAACCGGCGCAACTCCCGAACGAATCGCCGATACGCCGCCTCCGGCGCGACCGGGTCGTAGCCGCCGAGGTGGAAGACCAGCCGCTTCACGTCAACGGAATCCCTCATCCCCGCCGGGCAGCCCGCGGGCCGTTCCGATTCAAGTCCATTGCCTCAGTCGGTCCGGCAATGTCTAGCGAGGCTTCGCCTCAGACCGACGAGTCATGTTGCACCGCAAAAACTTGACACATTTGCACCAAGTCCCGTCAGTCAAGCGCAGCTAGTGCCGCGAACCTTATGGTTCTAGTGCGGTTTTGGATTTGAAGTTCCTATACGGACCCTGCCGCACGATCTGATAGGAACTTCAAATCCACCGCACTACCGCGATTGACCGGCGCCGCCGAAACCGCTCTAAAAAAGCGCAAAGCGAGGCGCTTGATCCATGGGTCGTCGCGAGATTCGCGCGCACGTTCTGGCGCTCGGCGCGGTGGCGCTGGCCGCGGCGGCGGGCGACGCCACTTTCGCGCAAGCACCCCAGTCCCCCGCCGAGACCTGCCTTGCGGCGAATCAAAGCCTTTCCCTCGGTGCCCAACTGCCGCGCACTGCGGCGCGCCTCAAGGCCGGCGGTCCCTTGCGGGTGGTCGCGGTCGGCTCGTCCTCGACCACCGGCTTCGGCGTGCTGGGCTCGGCCGGCACCTATCCGGAGGTGATGCGGCGAGAGCTCGCCGCGCTGCGGCCGAGTGCCCAGGTCGAGGTCGTCAACAGCGGCCGCCTGTTCGATACGATTTCCGGCAGCATGGCCCGCTTCGAGCGCGACGTGCTCGCCTACCGACCCGACCTGGTGATCTGGCAACTCGGCACCAACGACATCGCTTGGGGCGGCAGCGCCGGCGGGCTCAAGGACCAAGTGGTCCAGGGCGTACGCGCGCTCAAGGCGGGCGGCGCCGACGTGGTGCTGATGGACTTGCAATACGCCCCCATGGTGCTCGCCTCCTCCCAGCACCCCGCCATGCAGGCGCTCATCGCCGAGGCGGCGCGCCAGGAACAGGTCGGCTTGTTCCCGCGATTCGCCCTCATGCAACGCGCGATCGACGCCGGTTTGCCGTCGGGTGCCCTCGTGTGGTGGGACGGGCTGCACAATTCCGCCGACGGCTATGATTGTGTCGGCCGGGCGCTGGCCCGGGCCGTCCACGCCGGCGCACGCTGAGAACCGGTCCGAGCGGCGGCCGAAACCGTCTGCCCTCTCAGACGCTTGCTCGATGCGCGCTTTTCAGTACGTGCTCTGCTGCAGCGGCCCGATTGTGACGGTGGGCTGTGCGCTGGGCCGTCCGCCCGCATAATCATTCGCGAAGGATGCATCGAGATGCTGCCGCCCGCCGTTGAGCTCTTTGATCGAGTTGATGAAGTCCTGCGGGAACCCGGAAATCGACAACAGGGGAGTCTTCAGGCCCATGAAATCAGCAATGTCCGCAACGTACTGGTTGCAATTGTAAAGGAGCGCGTGCCATAGGGGCGAGCGAGCCTCCTTCTGCTTGATATAGTTGACGACCTTGTTGTACTCGGCCTCTGTCAGCAGGATGCGATAGCTGGCGGTCGTGTACTCCTCTTCGGTGTCGCCATCGCTGGCCCCGTGTTCGGCCGGCACCGGTATGAGGTGCCCGATCATCCAGGGAATCGAGCTCTCGGTGAACGGATGAAGGCCGGCGACCGTGCTCTCGACGACCTTACCCTTCGCATCGAGCCGTCCATACACTGAAAAGGTGTGGCCGTAGCTCAGGGCGCTCCGCGCCTTAAGGTCGATGAAGTACCGCTTCGCGGATTTCGGCGCCGCCTTGGGCGCGATCGCCTGCCGGGTCGTGTTCGTTGCGCGCGCGGCTGGCTGCTGCGGCTGAACGCTGGCCACCCTGGTGGAGTCTTGGGCGTTCGCTGCCGGAACTTCGAGTCCCGTCGCGACCGCGAATACGCACACGCCCACCAAGAAGCCGAGGCTTCGCGCTTTCTTCGGATTGTCCAGCATTGTCAACTCCCAATGCCCCATCGAAAATACCGCTCTCATATCGAGCGATGTCGGCGTCGGCAGCCCGCACTCAACTGCACGCGCTTTGGAAACTGTACAGCATTTCGGCGGTGGATTCGGCGGCTGGTAGTCGGGCTTGGATGAAATTTGTCGCGGTGCGCCATTTTTGCCACGCGCTTTCGCAAGGTCCCCCCGATCACCCGCCAACGACGACAATATTGGCCCGGGAGGGGGCCGGGCCAACCAAGTTTGTGTCCCGACTGATCGACTATCCAAGGGAATCGCGTGATGCTCAGGATCGTGGCTGGCGTGTGTCGTGATACACGCCTCCGCAGCCCAGGGCAGCGATCATCTGGATGTCGAATTTGATTCGTCGACGCGCCGGCACCGAGGTGGCAGCCGTCGACGGTGAACCGGGGGTGGCGGAAAGGGGCCGGCGTGAGCCGCCGGCCCTTCCTTGTTGCCTTAGCCCTTGCTCACCACGCCCTTGGTAACGACCGGGGGCGGCGGTGTCTTGCCTTTGCCTTTGCCAACGGCGCAGGCGGCAACGTTCAGAGCGGCGATAGACGCGACCAAAACCAGTAGGAACTTCCTCATGATCGACCCCCCTTTGTCAGGACAGGAAACTGTGACGATCGATTAGTTACAAGCGACCTGAGGCGCCTACTAGTGCTTAAAAGCCACACACCCGGGCGAATGATTCATGCGGCGCTAACGACGTTCACGCAATTGCCGCGTGACTACGCAAAAACCCGCCATCTACAACGAATTCCGCACCTTCGACGATCAGCGCTTCCGACTAGTGCGGAAAAGACACACTCCATGACGAATGAAATGCCCGGCACAAATAGCGCTTGCCGGCGCGACCGCATCATCGCGCCGACAGCCCCCCGTCGATGACGAATTCGGCCCCGGTCACGAAAAGCGCTTCGTCGGACAAGAGGTAGACGACGAGGTCGGCGACCTCGGCTGGGGTGCCGAGCCGGCCCAGCGGAATACTGCGCGCCATGCGCGTTCGCGCCGCGTCCGGATGACCGGTCTCGGCCGCGATGCCTTCGAGCAGCGGTCCCTCCAGAAAGGCCGGGTGCACCGAGTTGCAGCGCACCTGCGGATCGATTCGCGCGCCATGGAGCGCCACGGATTTGCTCAGCAGGCGCACGCCCCCCTTGGCGGCGTTGTAGGCGGCAAGGTTGTGGCCGCCTACCAGACCCGCGACCGACGACAGGTTCACGATCGCGCCGCCCCGGCGCTTGAGCAGAATCATCGCGTGCTTGCAGCCGAGAAAGCAGCCGTCGAGATTGACCGCCATGATTCGCCGCCATGTGGCAAAGTCGGTTTCTTCGACGGTGCCGAGCGTGGCGATGCCGGCAGCATTGACGAGGCCGTCGAGACGGCCGACGGCGCGATCGAGCTCGCCGACCACGCGCAGCCAGTCCTCTTCCCTGGTGACGTCGAGGGCGTGATCGATCCCGCTGCGGCCGGCGAGGTCGGTCGCAACGGCGATGCCGCCGGCGCGAACGACCGCTTCGCCCACCGCCGAGCCGACGGCGCCGGCGGCCCCGGTGATCAGCACGACCTTGTCCTTGAGCCGGCCCATGCGGGTGTCCTAGTGCCCCCTTTCATTGCGGCACTCTCTCACACGAACTTCGGAAACAAAGGGGCACTAGCAAGTATATGATTCTAGTGCCGCTTTTCGATTTGAAGTTCCTAAACGAACTTGCCGGTACCGCTGTAGGAACTTCAAATCGGCGGCACTAGTGCGGTGGATTTGAAGTTCCTATCAGATGTGCGGCAAGGTCCGTATAGGAACTTCAAATCCAAAACCGCACTAGAAGCATATACTTGCTAGTGCTCCTTTGATTCCGAAGTTCGCACGAGAGGGTGCCGCGAAGTGATGCGAACTTCGGAATCGGAGCACTAGCCGCCGCGTGCGCGCCGCTCAAGCCGGTTGCCCGTGCCGCCCGGCTCAGGCCTTTTCGTATTTGGCGATCAGGCTCTTGGCCATATCGAGAAGCTTGCCGCCGTCGTTGCCGCGGTCCTGCATTTGCTTGAGCCAGTTCGCGATCACCGGGTCAGCCGCCTTGCGCCAGCGCGCCGCCTCTTCCGCCGCCACCGTGACGATGGTGTTGCCGCGCTTGCGCACCAGTTCCTCGACGACGACGGCCTGATCGTCCCACATCTTGCCGGCCATGGTCGCGGCGACCTGTCCGGAATTGTCGTCGATCACCGTCTTCAGGTCGGCCGGCAGCGATTCGTAGGCCGTCTTGTTCATGGCCAGGACGAATGCCGCCGTATAGAAGGTCGGAGAGCCGGCAATTTCGCTGTGGAACTTGACGAGGTCGAGGATTCTGAGCGCCGGCACCACTTCCCACGGCAGCGTGCAACCATCGATGACCTTTTGCGCAAGTGCTTGCCGCACCAGCGGGACCGGCATGACGATCGTATTCGCCCCGAACGCCTTGAGCGCCTCGCCCGCAAGCCGAGTCGCGGAGCGGATCTTCAGCCCTTTGAGATCCTCCATGGTCCTGGTTTGCCGGGAGGCGTGCAGGACGCCCTGGTCGTGCGCCCAGAAGCAGATCGGGTGCACCTCGCGGAATTCATCCTTGAGATGGCTCTCCGCGAACTCCTGCAGCGCTTTGGAATTGGGCACCGCATGCGGGGAGGCCACGAACGGCAATTCAAACGTCTCGACGAGCGGAAACCGCCCGGGCGAGTTGCCCGGCACGGCCCAGACGATATCCGCCACGCCGTCCCGCGCCTGGTCGTAAAGTTGCGCCGGCGCGCCGCCGAGCTGCATCGACGGAAACATGTCGATCTTGATGCGCCCGCCGGAATCGGCTTCGACCTTCTTCGCCCATGGCGCCAGAAATTTCGCGTGCCCGTTCGACACGGACGGGAGGAAATGCTGCAGCTTGAGCGTCACTTGCGCGGTCTGACCGCGGGCGAGGCGGGCGACCGCAGGCGCCGCAAGCGCCGCCATGGCAAGCGGCAGGAATCGCCGGCGCGCAAGTTTCACGCCAGCCTCCCTGCGATACAGCGGCGGT
>WNGA01006446.1_pt1 | contig 16716 bp, 14 predicted proteins | sample 5400061 | NCBI WGS metagenome assembly WNGA01 (sample SAMN13153366, study PRJNA577476) | soil metagenome | isolation source: 100 cm soil or saprolite under grassland replicate 2 | place: USA:California | collected 2016-06-15 | reverse complement strand
TGCTTCGAACCACCGAGGCCGCCGCGCAGGGGGCGACTTCGCCGGCGCGGCTTCTCGTCGTGCACCATCCGGTCGGCACGATCCGCAGCGGTTGGCTGTGCCAGGGGTCTGGAACCACGTTCACCTTTTCGGAGATCCTGAAACCGTTCGAGACCGCCATGTTGAAAGGCGACATGATCATCGTCGACGGGATCAACATGGACTCGACGCTCGGTCCCGGCGGCGGGCACGAAAAAGGGACGGTCGTCATGGCGACCGGCGCGCCCACCAAATGGACGCGAACGGGGCAGACCGAAACCGACGACGCCATGGCCGCCGGGCCGTCGATCGATCAGCTGCTCCTCTCGAAATCGACGAAGTTGCAAGGCACGCCGTTCAAGTCGCTGCAGGCGTTGTGCGACGATCGCATCGATCATCAAGAGATTTCCTGCCGCTGCATCACCTATGCGGTCGAGCAGCGCCCACAGCCCGGTATTCCCGGCCCTGGCGTGACCGGCGCCAGCTACGAGAACACACCCATCCGCCCGACGCTGCGCCCGCTCGACCTCTACGGCCGCGTCTTCGGAACGATGATGCCCGGCGGCACCGCCGACGCCCTCGCCCGCGCGCGCGCGGAGAAGAAGAGCGTTCTGGACTTCTCGCTTCGTGAGCTTGCGCGCGTGCGCACGCTCGCCCCGGCCGGACAAAAATCGGTGATCGATGCCCACGAGAGCGCCATTCGCGATCTCGAAAGGGAGCTCGACGGCCAGGGAAATCCGATGTCCTGCGGGCTCGGCTCGCCACCGCCAGACATCGGCGCGGTCGTGGACGACGGCAGGGATCATCCGGAGACCGTACAGGTCACCCAGGCCGACGACACGCTCCACAAGCAGATCGGTGAATATCACCAAGCCATCATCCGCGCCGCGTTCCGCTGCGACATGACGCGCACGGCGACCTTCCAGTGGTCACCGGGCACGAACCACATCGCGTTCCAGGGGCTTCATCCCGACAATCCGACCGGCATTTACACGCACCATCCGGTGAGTCACCAGGTGAACCAAGCCGATATTGGGGCAGCGCCCGCTTCGCGCAATGCGCATATCCAATATCTGGTGAATGTCGACAAGTGGTACAGCGCGCGCATGGCCGAGTTTCTCACGACGTTGAGGTCGACCGTCGACGTCTACGGCAACGCTCTGCTCGACAACACCGTCATCCCCTACCTGAGCGAAGTGTCGCAAGCGACGCACGAGCACAATCCCATGCCGCTCGTGCTTTTCGGAGGAAAGAATCTCGGCTTGAAAGGCGGGCAATTTCTCGCGTTCACCGGCCGTCCGTATGCGGATTTCCTGCTCACCGTGGCGCAAGCGTTCGGGGTGTCGATCACCGATCTGCAGGGTCAGCCGCTCCTCGATGCCCCGCACACGGCCGCGCTGCGCGGCGTCTTGGCGTAGATGGCTCATGTACGTCGCGAGTCTGCCCGAAGCGCGGGACCGGTCATCGATGGCTGCCGAGATCGCCGCCCAAAAGCTCTCCAACCGCAACGCGCTCCCGCACTTCGACGCGTTCGCCGGCCACCGCGAACACTCGACGAATGTCGCGTCGACGCGCATCGAGCGCAAGCGGCAGCAGCGGCTTTGCGTCCTCGGAGCGGGCAATTGTCACGATCTCGATCTCGCCCGGCTCAGCCAGGTCTATGCCGAGATTCACCTGGTCGACATCGATGACGAGGCGCTCGAGGGCGCATGGAAGCGCCAAGCGGCCGACGTTCGTGACCGCGTCTTCCGTCATGCTCCCGTGGATCTGTCGGGTCTCGGAGGCAAGCTCGATCGATGGGCCGAGATGCGCGTGTTACCCGAAGAGATCCTTCGCCACCCCGCCGCGACGTGCGAAGAGCTGGTCGCGCGACTTCCCGGTCCGTTCGACGTGGTGCTTTCGAGCTGCGTTCTGACGCAGCTTCAATGGGCCGTGCTCAAGGTGCTGTCGCCGGCGCACCGACTGTTTGCCGCCGTACGCGAGATCTCGAATCTGACGCACCTTCGGACGCTGGCCGCGCTCTGCACGCCCGGCGGGCGGGCCGTCATCGTCACCGATTTTGCTTCCAGCGACACCTACCCGCTGGCGCAGATGGCCGCCAGCGGCGACGTGCACGACCTCTTTCGCGAGCTCGTCGATACCCACCAGGGTATCCACGTTGCCCATCCGCACCATCTCGCCTGGGTGGCCCGAAACGATCCCGTGTTGCAGAGGTCGGTACGAATGTCGGCCCCTCTCGACGCATGGTTATGGCAAAATGGACCGGAGCGTCTCTTTCTCGTTTACGCGGTCGAGTTGCGACGGCTCGAGATCGACGGGTGACCGACGGTGCAAGAGATGCTCCACTGGGGGATCGTCGGCACGGGCGCCATCGCTAGCGACTTTGCCGCGGCGCTTTCTCGATCCGAGCGCTGCTGCGCCGTCGACGTCGTCAGCTCGTCGCCGCGGAAGGCTCAGGCGTTCGCCAAGCGCTTCGGCCTGTATGGCTATGCAGAAAGCCTCGACGAGATGTTGGCGAACCCCGCCGTCGACGCCATCTACATTGCAACTCCGCACGCGGCTCACCGAAATCAGGCGCTCGCCAGCATCGCAGCAGGCAAACACGTGCTCTGTGAGAAACCGCTGACCCTCGATGCCGCGAGCTCCGAATGCGTCATCGACGCGGCGCGCCGACGCGGCGTTTTTCTCATGGAGGGATACATGTATCGATGCCATCCGTTGATGCGGGAAGTTCTCACGCGCCTCGCGGACGGCATCATCGGCCGCATTCATCACCTGAAGGCCCAGTTCGGCTTCGACGCGAGCGGCGATCGCTCAGGGCGGCTTTTCGATCTTGCGCTCGGAGGGGGAAGCCTTCTCGACGTGGGAGGCTATCCGGTGTCTTTTGCGCGTCTCCTGGCGGGGCTCGTCGCGGATCTTCCGTTTGCCGAGCCTCTCCGAATGCGCGGCGATCTCGTTTTTGGTCCGACGGGGGTCGACGAACGTGCCTTGGCCGATCTCACGTTCGCATCGGGGTTCACCGCCCGAGTCGAATCGGCAATCGCTTACGACATCGGAACGGCGGCCGTCGTGTACGGCGACGATGGGCGCCTGACGGTCGCCAACCCGTGGCTCCCCGGCGGCCAACGGGACGGACTCGAAACCAGCTTCTCCGTTTTCCGCAGCGGCCGAGCACCGGAAACCGTCGTCGTTCGAACGAGCGAGAGCATCTACGCCATCGAGGCCGCACTGGTGGCCGATACGCTTCCGGGAACCGAGGCCCCTTGGCCGGCGATGAGCTGGGCCGACACGCTCGGCAACATGCGGGTGCTCGACCGGTGGCGGGCGGGGTCGGACGGGTCTCGGTCGATGGCCGATCTCAGAGAAGGATCCTCGCACTCACGACATTGAGCTGGAAAAAGTTGCCGTCGAACCGATTGGGCGCCGGAGGGATGCCGGGCACGACGAGGCTGCAGTTGCGGACCTCGCCCCCGTTCAGATCATCCATCGTGAAGGTGATGGTCGAGCGCCCCTTGACCCGAATGGTCCACTGCATATCGATGGGATCGACGCGGTGAGGCGGGTGCACCGGGACGGAGTTCAGATAATAGACGTGTGGCGGATCGGCAATCTTGAATTCGTAGACATTGAATGTGACTTGCTGCTGGTTGGCAAAACCGTCGCATTGTTCGGCAATGCCGATCGTGGCGGTGGGATCTTGCGCCAACCGTGAACAGGCGACCGGATAGTCTCGCGGCTCGATGACGCCGCGAATGCGGAGAACGACTTCGTAGGTCCGCGCCGCATCGCCGGCGATCGCGATCATCTTCTTCTCCGAGAAACGCGCCTTGGAAGCGTTGGGCCAGCAGATCTCGCCCGAGCTGCAGGTGCCGTCGGTCAAGCTGTGGCCGTCGACGTAGCCGCATCGGTATTCGTAACGCCAGCCATCGAGAACCGCGACGGCGGTTTTGGAGTCGTCGGTCACGATGGCGCCGTCCCGACCGGCATCCCCGGTGCCTCCGCCGCCATCGGTGCCGAATCCAGCGAGGCCCGCACTCCCGGCGGTCCCGTTACCTGTGCCCCCGAGGCCGCCTTCACCGGTGATCCCACCGTTGCCGCCTTCGCCAGCAGCGCCGCCGCTCGTCGTCTCGCTGCCGCTCGGCACCGAACCCCCGTTTCCGGTCCCCACCTCGGTTCCACCGTTCGCGCCTCCGAAGCCACCCTCCGGCAAATGCACGCTTGGAAGAACGGGCGCCTCGCAGGCTGCCAGAGCGAGCGCCCCGACCCAACCCATCGACAGAGACGAACCTCGAATCATGCTCTCCTCCGTCCGCTACCAGACCATGGTCATGCCGGCGTTCACGAAATGAACGCGCTGGCTTTCGCCCAAGTACCAGCGGTGGTCGGCTTGAAAGTACTCCGCGGCCACCACCAGACCTTTGTCGATCGCGTACTGCACACCCGCGGAAATCCCGCGCTGGCTCTGAATCAAACTCGTATTGTTCAAAACCACGTCGAGCGCGTCTTGCTCGGTCGCAAACACGCGGGTAATGCCGAGGCCGGCGTTCACGTAAACGGGGTCGAGGTCGACCCCCACCGTTCCGTAATAACCGTCGAACTTGCGCGGCTGCGCGGCGGTATCGAAAACCGCTGGCGTGTTTTCCAGCGTATTGAACATTCCGAGCCCATAGCCGTAGTGTCCGGCGAATCCGATTTTCAACCTCGATATTTCAGCCCAGCCGCCATAGCCGACGCCGCGGGAGGCCGTCGTATTCGCAACGAACGGCATCCGTGGCGGTGTGTCGGGATTGCCTTGCTCGACGAGTTTTTGCCAGAGACCGTTCACGAAGCCGTGCAGCTTGACAGTTGCGCCGAGCGTCTGGTCGAAGGTGAGCTCCCCCTCCACGCGAGGCAGCGGCGTTCGCTCGTATTTGCCCGGGGCCGACACCGGATCGAACAGGCCGGCGGTGAGCTGAAAACCAGCGAAGGTGGGCGTGTTGTACCGTATCTGCGGATTGAAGCCGGCGAAGATGACGCCATAGCCGACGTGGCCGCAGGTCGGCCCGAGACCATCGGCGTTGCATGGATATCCGAGGCCGTATCCGTGTTGGAGGAGAAAATCGAGCGTGATCGCGCCACGGGAGAAGAGCGCCAAGGCACGCCCGACGAGAACTCCACCCCACGGCCCCTCGACCTTCAAGTACGCCTCGCGCGTATCGGGATAGTTCGTGGCCGCCTTGATTCGCGCGTTTTCGATGAGCGACCAGATCTCGATGTGCGCCGAGGCGGTTACCCTTTCGCTGAGCGGCTTTTTCAGCGTGAAGCCGAGCACACTGGAGACGAAGCCGCTGCGCAGGCGAACCGCCTCGATCTTGTTGTTCTCGTCGGTTTGAAACGATTCGAACCCGGCACCGGCCACCAGGTTGTGCGTCTGCCCGGGGTTCTTGGCGGGATAGCCGTCGCCGGTGACATAGCTCAAAAAGCCATTCACGCGGCCATTCGTCGAGAGCTCCCATTCTCCCGCCGTCGCAAACGTGACGTCGGCCCACCCGGCGGCGGGCCAGAGCAAGAACGTGATGAACCAAGTTCCAAGTAAGCACCCACAACCTGAACGCAGCCTTCGCATGGTGATTCCAGGCGGGAGTAGTCGCTGACCTTCGGGCTCACGGCTCGCCAATGTGAAGCAGCTTCGGAAATCGAGCGCGTTCTCGCGTTGCGATGTCGGCGCCCTCGAAAAGATGAGCCGTGACCGCGGCGCACGGCGACTACTCGAGATTGCCCAAGGGCCGGTTCGGCGGGTTTCCGGTTGTCCTTGGAGATTTCCGGCGACCCGGCGAAAGGGCGCTATTCTTAGATGGGCATGCGCCGTACACGATGCACGATGTCCTTTCTTGAAATCTTTCTCTTCGCGCTCGGCCTCACCGCATGCCAGACGGATGTCGTCCACGCGCTCGAACAGCGCTCGTTGGTTGCGCTCGACGCGGCGCTCGACGGTGAGCACGACGATTGTCCGGGCGGCGGGACGGCCCTCGCGTTCGACGGCGAGTCGACGCGCCTTCTCGTCGACCTCGGGGGCAACCTGCCGACGGGCAACAGCGCGCGAACGGTCGAGATGTGGGCCTACGTCAAACCGACCAGCTGGGCAAAGGACCGGCACACGCTATTCGAATACGGCATCAACACGCTGAACCACGCCTTCGCCGTCGATATGGAGGTTTACCCGGTCATGCAGATCTACTCGTGGGACGACGATCTCTTCTTCGATGCCGGCATTGTCGAGGAGGGGTGGTTTCATGTCGCCGCGAGCTACGACGGCAAGACTTTGCGCGCCTTCATCAATGGAAGCGAGCGGGGAGCCAAGGACATGAACAACCCGCTGACGACCGATCAAACTACGGTCAAGATCGGCTGGTCGCCGTATACCAACGCCCATTTCGACGGCATCCTCGACGAAGTACGGTTGTGGAACATCGCGCGCAGCTCCGAAGAAATCGCGGCAACCATGTCAGTTCGGCTTCGAGGGGACGAAGCTTGGCTCGTCGGTTACTGGCGCTTCGACGATGGCGAGGGAACCATGGCTCGCGATGCGTCGATATGGGGCCACGACGCCGTGCTCGAATATGGCCCCTCGTGGGTTGTCTCCGGCGTCCCTCTGCGCTGCCCCTAGTTTTCGAAGAAACGTTGCCAAACGGGCACTTAACTACGCGGGCCATGCTCTCTACCCCGTGCGTGCTCGCGAGGGGGCGCGCCTTCAGTTTCCTTCGTCGACCCGTCGATTCGTGGCCAACTTCGGATCGGCTCGCGACACTGATAGGCAATGGCGCGCCAACCTGCGGGGATTCTTGCACTCTGCGCGAGAAATCGCTCTCTGACGCTCGGCGCCGTAGCCGCAGCCGTTTTCTCGGCCACCCATGCCGGCTGCGCGCACGCGATCGACGCCGATTGGGATTTTCTCGAGGGTGGAATCTCCGCTGGGGGTAGCTCGAGCGGCGGGTCCGGCGGCCTGGGTACGGCGGGCCGCTCGGGAAGCGCTTCCGGATCCGGGACGTCGACGATGGCTGGCGGCGGCTCCGGGGGAAGCGGTGGCAGCTCGGTCGTCGACGCCTCCGGTGGCGCGCCGCCGACCGACGCTTCCGGCGACATGGCGCAGGCCGGGGGCGCAGGCGCGAGAGACGCAGCCCCTGACGTGCTCTGTCCGAGCGGCGGAATGGCCCTGACATTCGACGGCGTCTCGTCGCGGTTGACGATTCCGGGAGGAGCGTTGCCAGCCGGCAACCGAGCACGAACCATCGAGTTGTGGATGAAGATCAAAGCGGCTGCACCGGAGTGGTCGCCGAATCATACGGTCTTCGAATACGGAGCTGCCAACGCGGCCCAAGGGTTCGGCCTGGACATGGACATGTTTCCGATGATGGAGGTCTATGTTCACCCCGCCAGCTCGAGCCTCGTCTTTGCGGCGGGCATCACCCAGGAGCAATGGTTTCACGTCGCCGCCACCTACGACGCCAACAACCTGCGGGCCTTCATCAACGGCGTGGAAAAAGGAACGAAGATGCTGGCGGCGAATCTCGCGACGACGACGACGCCGCTCAACGTCGGCGCGGGCAATGCGCGCTATTTCTTCAACGGCTCGATCGACGAGGTTCGGGTGTGGAGCGTGGCGCGTACCGGCCCCGAAATCCTACGCACCATGTCCATGCGTCTGATGGGAAACGAGGCGGGGCTCGTCGGCTACTGGCGCTTCGACGACGGCAACGGCAACACCGCGCGTGACGTCACGCCGGCCGGCAATCACGCAACGCTCACGGGTACGACCCTGCCGCAGTGGAGCCCATCGGGGGTCACGCTCGGATGTCCCTAATCGAGGAGGTCACATGATCCGCCGCATCGCATGGTCCTTGTTGTTGAGTGTGACGTTCGGGCTCGGCTGTGGGGCCGGCGGTAATGATAGTGGATCCGGACCATCGGGCGGCTCCGGCGGCTCCCCGGGCACCGTCGTTGGGTCGGGAGGAGGCTCTCCGACTGGCGCTACGACCGGGAGCGGCGACTCCACGGGATCCGGCGGAAGCGGCGGGTCAGGCCAAGGCGGTGACGGGACGGGGGGCCCCACCCTCGACGGCGGCACCGGTGGCGCGGGCGGCGGGGGCGGCGTGGGATACCTGGATGGTGGTCCCGTCGTGGCTCCTCACACCGTGGTTCACGATGGCGAAAAGCTGGCTCAAATCAAGCAACAGCTCGCGGGCGGCAATGCGCAGATCAGCGCCGTCCTACCCAAGCTCCTCGCTCTCGCCAATGCTGCGCTCACCGCTGGCCCGTGGTCGGTGATGGACAAGACCACCACGCCGCCGAGCGGAAACAAGCACGACTACATCAGCTTGGCGCGGTACTACTGGCCGACGGCAGGCTCCGCCAACGGGTGCCCCTATGTCCACAAGGATGGACAGACCAATCCTGATTGCGGCAGCAACCGCTGGGATCACGCCTCCCGCCACGCCGCGATGGACGCCATCTACAATCTGGCGATGGCCTGGTATTTCACGGGTGATTCGCGATACTCCGATCGCGCCGAGCTCGTCGTCAGAACGTGGTTTCTCAACCCGGCCACGGCGATGAACCCCAACATCAACTACGGCGAGGGAGTCCCCTGCCTACGAGACGGGGCCGGCACCGGGGTGCTGAACTGGACCGAGGTCATCGGCGAGGCGCTCGACGGCATCGCCGTTCTCGACAGCGGAGCTCCCGGCTGGTCGACCGCAGATCAGATGGGCATGCGTACGTGGCTCACCGCGTTTTTGAAATGGCTGCAGACCAACTCCCTTGCCACCAAGGAGGCCGCCGCGTCGAACAACCACGGCACCTGGTACGACACCGGTGTCTCCGCGATCATGCTCTCCCTCGGCCAGACCGCCGAAACCAAAACGCTGGTCGAGAACTCCAAAAAGCGGATCGCCAGTCAGATCAGGAGTGACGGAACCCAGCCCGAGGAGCTAGCGCGCACCAACAGCTGGGGCTACAGCAATTGGAATCTCGAGGGCTTCTGCCTTCTCGCTTCGACGGCCAAGCGGGTGGGCGTCGACTTGTGGGGCTACACGTCGACGGGCGGCGGTTCGATACCGAAGGCCATCGATTACCTGATTCGCGGGGCCGAGCAGGGCAAGAGCGCATGGCCTCACCAGCAGATTGCCCCCTTCGAGCAAAGCTGGCCGGTCTCCCTCTTTCACGGCGCGACGGATTTCGCGAACGACGCCAGCACCCGAGCCGCCCTCCCCATGGTCCCCGCGCCCGCCGGCGGCGATCTCTGGGCTCTGCTCCCCATCTGCACGCCGGCGGCGATACAGACGAATTGACTCACCCCGCCCGCGCGAGTACTGCGCGTCGATTTCTGCATTCGGCGATGGAGACCTGGCCCGCTTGCCCCTGACGAGCGAAACGCTGTGCACGGCGGTCGAGCAGGTAGGTTCTGCGGGGGACGTACGTTCTACGGAATCCGGGGGCTGCAGCTGCTCGTTGACGCGGCGCAGCTCTGCAGCCCAGCATGGATCATCGCCGCAACCGCGGCCCTACCGACCTCCCGCCGTAGACGCCGACGCGACACAGCATAAAAGAACCTGACGAGGAGGTACGCCAATGAGATCCACGCGACTCGGTTTCATCTCGATTGTGCTCGCAATCGCGGCGCTGTCCTGCGGCGGGCGGGACACTGACGCGGGCGGAACGGGCGGGGGCGCCGGCACAGCCGGTCAACCAAGCGGCGGCAGCGGTGGATCTTCGCAAGCGGGAGCCGGCGGGAGCTCCGGCGCGGCCGAAGAGGGTGGAACGACCCAACTCGATGGCGCCGCCGATGCGCCGACGGTGATCGGTGAATGTACCATCGGTGGCGCAACGGATTGCCCTTCCGGTTACGAGTGCGGATGCGGCGGGCCGGGTCCAGCACAATGCGCGTGCCACAAGAAGTGCCAGTCGGCGGCTGATTGTAGCGCGCCGAATCCCCTGTGCGGATGCCCGGGCACGACCTCGAGCATCTGCGTCAACGCGTGTTTTTGCTTCTGCTTGTGACCCATTTTCAAACAGCTCGAGCACGAAGCGGCCATACGCAGCAGCCGGGTTTACCGCGAAAGCGGAAGCGGCCAAACGCACATCGGCCCACAGCCTTTGAGCCGCTTTACTCGCATGATGCCCCTTCCGCTATTGGCTGCGATTGAGTATAGAGTTGTGCATTTGCGGGGGCGCGCCGTCCCGCGGAGGAAGAAATAACGTGTATCGATATCTTGGCTTGGCAGCGCTTGCTGCTTCGATGGGGGCCTTGTCACAAATCAACTGCAGCGCTGCCGACACTCCTTCCCCGACGGGAGGTGAACCCAGCAACACGACGGGCACCGGCTCGGCCACCGGCGGAAGCGCAGGCGGCACAACCGGCGGCACCGGAGGGACCGCGGGGTCCGGGATCGTCGTCGGCGGCTACGACGCGAGCACCGCACCGATGCCCGATGCTGCCAGCGCCTGCGATGCGGCGGACTGCGTCGTCGGGTGCGGCAACGGGAAGATGGATCCAGGGTTGGCGGAGGCATGCGACGACGGCAACAGCCAATCAGGCGATGGATGCTCGGCCGACTGCAAGATGCTCGAGAAGGACTATGCCTGCCCCGAGCCCGGAAAAGCATGTGTGTACCTGGTCAAATGCGGCGACAACCGGCTCGGGGGCAAGGAGACATGTGACGACGGCAATACGAAGAGCGGGGATGGCTGCTCTTCCGTTTGCGAGCTCGAAAAGGGATGGGACTGTGTCCAAGCGGGTAGAGCCTGCACTCCGGATTGCGGTGACGGCGCCCTGACCGGCAACGAACAATGCGATCCCCCGAACGTCGGCATGGGATGTTCGGCCGCCTGCCGCTTCGAGCCCGGTTTCGTCTGCAACCCTCCGCCGCCGGTTCCCAATCCTGCCCAGCCCGCGCAATGCCATCGAACCGCATGCGGCGACGGCAAGAAAGAGGGAGACGAAGCGTGCGACGACGCCAACGTGGTCGACGGCGACGGCTGCGCCGCCGATTGCACGCTCGAGCCGGACTGCACCACCGGTGTTTGCGTGTCGAAATGCGGCGATGGCATCAAGCTCGCGGTCGAGGACTGCGACGATGGCAACACCACCGACGGCGACGGTTGCACGCATGATTGCAAACAAGAGCGCGGCTTTACCTGCGGCAACACGGCGCTGAACCCGCCGAGCCAGCTCAATTTACTGGTCACCTACCGAGATTTCATCAGCATCCCTACCAACGGAGGCACCAGGCACCCGGATTTCGAAGGCTTCGCTCCTTCCCAAGGCACGCAGAACCTCGTCAAGCCCGATCTCGATACGGGCGGCAAGCCGGCGATCGACGGACGCTGCAGCTCCTTGCAGCCCGCCTCGTTCACCAATCCCGCGCTCTGCCCGTACGGCCAGCAGCTCACCACCGAGGCGAATTTCAAGCAGTGGTACCGCGACTCCGCGGGCGCGAACATCGCCGTGAAAAGCGCGCTCCTTCTTCCTCGGCTCACCAACGGCTCGTATGTTTTCGATTCCGCCAACATCGGGTTCTTTCCGCTCGACAACAAGGGCTGGACCGCGGCCCCCATCAAAGAGAGCTTCGGGCAGTCGGCGGCGTCGGTGAACGACGGCAAGTTGCACAATTTCGGCTTCACCACCGAGATTCGTTATTTCTTCCAGTATCGGGGCGGTGAATCGCTCACCTTCAGCGGGGATGACGACGTGTGGATTTTCGTCAATCGCAAGCTCGCCCTCGACCTCGGCGGGCTGCATCCGCGCCTCGAGGCGACGCTCAACGTGGATCAGCGCGCGGCTGCGCTCGGCCTCGCGGTTGGCGGTCTCTATGAAGTGGCCCTGTTCCACGCCGAGCGCCACACCGAGGCTTCGAATTTCAAGCTCACGCTGACCGGCTTTGCCCCGACCTACAGCCAATGCGGTCCGACCTGCGGGGACGGCATCGTCGCCGCTGCCGAACAATGCGATCTCGGCCGCGACATGAACACCGGCGGTTACAACGGCTGCACGGCGGACTGCAGGCGCGGGCCCTTCTGTGGCGACGACGTGGTGCAGAGCTCGAACGAGCAGTGCGACGATGGGATCAACTTGACCACGTACGGCGTGAACGGAATGCCCGGCTGCGCGCCTGGGTGCGTCTTGAGCGGCTTTTGCGGAGATGCCAAGGTCGACAGCCTCTTCGGTGAAGCGTGCGACCTCGGTAAAGCGATGAACACGGGCGCTTACAACGGCTGCAGCGCAAGCTGCCAGCTCGGACCACGTTGCGGCGACGGGAACCTGCAGAAGGAGTTCGGCGAGCAATGTGACGATGGCAACACGGTGAGCGGGGACGGCTGCTCGAACCTTTGCTTGGTCGACATCGTCCGATAAGAAAGTCGAATCTTCTCGTCGCCCTGGCGTCCGATGTATTACTTGATAGCCTTGCGCCTCGGCGATCGGAGGAGAACATGGAGAAGCTCGCGGCCGTACTCTGTTCGGCTGTCCTCGTTTGCGGAGCCTGTAACGACGCGTCCGATCAACCCGCCGACGATCCGTTCTTCGGCAGATGGTCGTGCACCGACACGCGAACGCTGACGTTCACCGCGCCGGCCGGCACGCCTGACCTGGCGTCGATGACCCCCTCCATGATGCTCACATGGATGACCATGGGACAGATCGTCATGGATTCCAAGACCGACGGGGGCGTGCTCTGTCGGATCGCGTTCACCGAGAAGGAAAAGGGGGTCCGTGCGGAGCTGCCGGCCGAGCAGTCGTGTGAGACGAGGGACGCGCTCACTCTGTTCTTCACGACGGGAACGGCCCTCCTCGATATGAGCGGCTTGCACGTGAATTTGGCCTTCGCGTTCTCGGGCCCGTTGCCAGCGGCGGACGGCGGCGCGGCCGTTGCGGCAAGCGGCACGGGAACGACCGACATGATCTGCCAGAAAATCGCGCCGCCGCCATCCGGCGGCTCGAGCGGCGGCGGCTGGTAGCCGCCTACGAAAGGTGAACCATGACTTGGACGGGACGTTTCTAGCATTACTGCCGCAGACTTCTCGCTACCAGCTCGATCATCGGAGCGACTTCTGCGGCCACTCAAACTGACCGGACAGGCAGATTCTCGGTTCGGCGAAGCGGGGCTGGCCGGGCCTTGCGGCTGTTTTTTTTCGAATGCGAGATTCCGACGGCCTCGCCGTAATCTTACGTTGGGTTAAAGGCCAAATCTGCTGATCGCGATCTGGCCGATGCCAAGACTCAGGCAGTAAAGCTAGGACGAGTTACTGACGACCGACCGGGCGACGCAACTCGGTGCCACGCTCCTCGTCGAACCCCGAGACATTCCCGACGTCGGGCGTTTCTCGGTCATCGGCGATCCGACGGGCGCAGCTCTCGCGCTCTATCGTAGCGTTCGACACTGAGCTTGCTGAAGTGTTCGCTGCGAGGTCAGCCGCGAGCAACATCCGTACCCCGGCTCGGAGGTGGCGGCCCATTGTTTGCAGTTAACAGCGGGTGCAAACACACACGCTCCGATTCCAAAAGGAGCACGGAGGAAATCATGAAACGGACATGGATCGCTGCTGCGGCAGCGGCAATGGGAACTCTTGTCATTACGAGCCTCGCGAGCGCACAAGAAAAGGACCGCAATGTCCCCGCGTCCAAGTCGGACAAACTCGAGGCGGCCACCGACGCGGTGGAGCTCACCGTAGGCACCGGCTATGCACAAGGCTTTGGGGATATCGGTACCAATCAGCCGACGCTCACCGATGTTGCTCAGCCCGGCGGCGCCGTCCAGCTTGGCGTAGGCTACCGTCTCATTCCGCAACTCGCGCTCGGGCTCTACGGCTCTGGCGCGATGTTCAGTCGCGGAGACAGCGTCGATAGTTCGACCAATCTCTACTCCGCCGCAGCGGGAGTGCAGGCCGATTGGCACTTCCTTCCGGCGCATTACGAATTCGATCCGTGGGTCTCGCTCGGTACGGGCTGGCGCGGCTACTGGATTCATGGGGAGGGAGGAACGACGTCGCTGCAAGGATTGGAGCTGGGGAAACTGCAGGTCGGTGTCGATTATCGGCTGGCACGTACCATCGCGATCAGCCCCGTCGTAGGAGCGGACCTCTCGATGTTTCTTTCTGAATCGAGCCCGACATCGCAGTCGTTCTCCAATATCAGCGATCCCAAGGTGAACACCTTCGCGTTCGCCGGGTTGATGGGGCGTTTCGACATTCCCGTGGGCGCGCGATCGGCCGAAGTAGCGGCACGCTGAATGCACTTTTCATGACGTGCGGTGCCCGAGCGAACCAAGGCTGCGCTCGGGCGCCGCTGGGGGCCAGCAGTCGATGACTTCCTTGTGCCATGCAGCTGGCACCCGGACCTTCGTGTCACGGCAACGACGTCTAACTCCATGATCGTACGCGTGTAGAATGGCTCGGCACCTTCGTCGAACGGACGAGGTGCAAAGATGATTCCCATTCGATACGGCATTCTCGTCCTCGTCACTGCATGCGGCGCGAGCGAGGCCAACGACTCGGGCGTGACGGGCGGCGGGGGAACGACTTCGGCCGACGCGGCAAGTGACAGCTACGTCGATGCACCCGCCCGTTGCTTCGGCGACGGCGGCAAGCTCGTCGCGGAAGCCAAGCCATGCAGCGGTTCCGACTCCGATTGCTTCGTCCTGCGCGTCGACACCTGCTGCGGTCCCGATCTGGCGCTCGGCATTTCCAAGAGCGCGCCCGAATACGCCTTTTGCTATCCGCAAGCGATCGGCGCCGAAGCCTGCGGAGGTCTCGGCTGCGCAAAGTTCCCCGGTATCATGGCCGAAGATGGCCAGTCGACGGAAACCGGCGGCTTTCCCGTCGCCCGATGCATGAACATGGGAGGTCAATTCACATGCACCACCCAGATCACCTACCCACCTGGGTCCGACAGGTGATCATGCATTCCGGAATCATCGACCCGTCCAGGACCGGCCAGATGTCCGGTGACACATGTCCGAGTCGCGCGAGCGCACGCGTGGAGAATGTCGCCCGTCCTTCCTTGGCGAACCCAGGCGCTCTGCACCTTTTGGCATCGTGCATGCAGGCCGCGGCAATCATCCGCCATGCACTCCATCCATCGAAGGTCAGGACTACCCCTGATGGCCGCGCATTCTGTGATTTCGCGACGTTTCTCGTCGTCTCCCGAACGGAGATCGCTCGAAGCCGAGACGGGCTGGTGTCGCACCCTGATGGAATTCGCGGAGAAATATGTCGCCAAAGACATCGTCGAAATGGGCGGCGCCGAGTTGGAAGAACTCCTCTTCCGCGTGTTTCCTAGGGAAGTGATCTGCGAGCCTTCTGATGCGAAGTCGATCGTTCTCGAGCTGCGCGCCTTCTTCACGTTCCTGAAACGCGCGTACCATTCACCAAGAGCCAGTGCCTGCCTTTCCATTCTGAATGGTGGCGCCGCTCGGAAACTCGAAAGGCTACTCGGCGACCCGGCGAACTTCGGAATCGCGAAATTGTTCTTGATGGATCACGGCACCATTGCGCCTTTCGTTCGCCCGAAGTCAGCCGTCGTGTGAGAGACAAGGGATCGTCGCAGAATACTTTTTTGACCGCAAATCCGTCGAGGCGCTCGTAGCAATCTGGGTCCAGACCGAGAAGTCCGAGATCGCAGCTGTCACCGCTGCCTGACGCACACAAATCCGAGCCTCTCCGGCGACGGACTACTCCTGCGATGGCGATCAGACGAACGCGCGAACGATGCCAGCGATCAGATCGATCCTTCTCCGCGCGTCCTTAGGTGACGATCCGACGGGCTCGTGAGCGGCCGGTCAGGTTGCCCGCCCGACGACGGCGCGTGTTATGGTTGGTGGGCCATCGCAACGCGAAAGTCCGTCACTGAGATTCTGGAGGAGTGGCCGAGTGGTCGAAGGCAGCGGTTTTGAAAACCGCCGTACCGAAAGGTACCAGGGGTTCGAATCCCTTCTCCTCCGCTGAATTTATTACGGAATGCGACGCGCCGCAAAAGCCACCAGCCAACCCCCTACCCGCCTGTCGACCATCGCCCCTTTTGCCCCTTGGTTTGTCCTTCGCGCCGCCCGCTGCCTGCCCACGCCACCCGATCTACGGCGCCGGGGCTGACGACTGCAGCCACTGCATCCGTCGTCGCCTGCGGTCGCCGCAGCCGCCGCTACTCGCAGAGGCTCAGCGATTGGACGCGCGAGGAGTTCCCGAGGATCTCGCTCTTGCTCTCGGCCTCGCTCCAAGACGCGCACTTCGGCAGCGTCGCCCAACACGAGGGAAGCACCAGCGCGCCCGACGGTGCCAACGCGTCGTAACGCGGTCTGTTGACGCACGCTGCACCGCTCGTGGTCCACGCAGCTTCAAACGTGAGCGACGCGTCTCCGGTCGTGGGCTGCTGCACGCCGCGAGTGTCGAAGACGTCGATCAAAGTGCCATCCTTCGTGAACGAAACGCCGGTTCCGCAGTAGTCGGCGCGCACCATACGCGTGCAACTTTTTGGAAGCGGATTTCAGGGTCGAGAGCACCGGCGAAAAGGCGCGACCGTTTGCCGACGGTCGACATCATCGGCAAGAGCTGAGTATCGTCGCCGGGTGCGCAAGGTTCTATCTCTTCTGATCGTCCCCGCGATGCTGGCGTTCGCGACCGGCGCCCGCGCGGAACGAGCCTCGGCTCGCGTCGAATACCTGATCGACGCCA
>WNGA01009469.1_pt1 | contig 16721 bp, 19 predicted proteins | sample 5400061 | NCBI WGS metagenome assembly WNGA01 (sample SAMN13153366, study PRJNA577476) | soil metagenome | isolation source: 100 cm soil or saprolite under grassland replicate 2 | place: USA:California | collected 2016-06-15 | reverse complement strand
GAGGGTCAGGCGCTGACGCTGGAGCAGGTGATCGCCGAGGCGCTCGACGTGGAGGTATGAGGCGCTGCGCCGCCTGCGCGCGCCGGAGGTTGGGTGGCATCTGCGGGATTACATCGAGTAGACCTTAGGGGGTAAGGGTTAGGGGTTACAGGGTCAATGCAAACACCGGAACATCATTGATGCTCCGGTGTTTGCATTGTAGTGACGAGGTTATTAACCCTTATTCTCTAACCCTTAACCCCTACTTCGCTCCCACCGCCTGCAAGATCGCGCCACCATTGCCGTTCTTGACGATATCCTCCAGCGGCAGCGGGCGCTGGTCGCCCTCGCGGAAGGTGTGTGCCGCCGCCGCCACGAAGTCGCGAAACAGTGGATGCGGCCGGTTCGGGCGCGACAGGAATTCGGGGTGGAACTGCGTGCCAACATACCAGGGGTGGTCGCGCAGCTCGATGATCTCAACCAGCCGGCCATCGGGTGAATGGCCGCTAATCACTAACCCGGCCTCTTCCAGTAGCCGCCGGTACTTGTTGTTGAACTCGAACCGGTGGCGGTGGCGCTCCATGACCATGTCCACGCCATAGGCCGCCGCCGCCTTGGTGCCGGGCGCCAACGCGCACGGGTACACGCCCAGGCGCATTGTACCGCCCTTGTCGGTGATATCGAGCTGATCGGCCATATAGTCGATCACCGGGTGTGGCGTGTGTGGCACAAACTCGCTGCTGTTTGCATTATCCGTCCCATCCATCACGAAGCGGGCGAATGAGATGGTAGCGCACTGCATCCCCAGGCACAGCCCTAGATAGGGCACATTCATTTCACGGGCATAGTCGGCCGCGCTGATCTTGCCCTCGACTCCGCGGTAGCCAAAGCCGCCCGGCACCACGATGCCATAGACATCGTGGAGCCAGTGCTCGGCGCCCTCGCGCTCCAACTGCTCCGACGAAACCCACCTCAGCGGGCTTGCGGGCCTCCAGGCCGAGCCGTGTGACCAGGTAATTGCCCAGGCCGGCCTCCTCCAGCACCAGCGGCACCTCGTAGATCGTCTCGACCGTGTGCATGGGAATGACCGCCTCCAGATCGACATCGGCGAATAGCGCGACCTTTTCACGAATCTCGTCGGAGATCGGGTGGTCGGCGCGGCAGACGATCACATCGGCCGTGATCCCGACGCGTCGCAATTCCATCACCGAGTGTTGGGTCGGCTTGGTCTTCACTTCGCCGGTAGCTCCAATGTGCGGCAGCAGTGTGACATGGATATACAGCACGTTGTCGCGACCGACATCCTTGCGCATCTGGCGAATGGCCTCCAGGAACGGCAGACCTTCAATATCGCCGACGGTGCCGCCGATTTCGACGATCACGACATCGGCATTGGATTGGCGCGCGACTGCGGCAATGCGGCCTTTGATCTCGTTGGTGATATGCGGAATGACCTGGATCGTGCCGCCCAGATAATCGCCGCGCCGCTCCTTCTGGATCCATCAATGAAGCGCTCGTAGTGGCCCAGATCAAGATCTGTTTCGGCCCCGTCTTCGGTTACGAAGACCTCGCCATGCTGGTAGGGCGACATAGTGCCAGGATCGACGTTGATATACGGATCCAGTTTTTGGACTGACACCCGTAGGCCGCGGCTCTTGAACAGCCGACCGATCGATGCCACTGTAATACCTTTGCCGACCGATGATGCCACACCCCCTGTGACGAAGATATACTTTGTCATCGCTGCTGTCGCTCCTTCTAGCTGGTCAAGTGACTGGGCGAGATCGTCATTCATTTCGATAGCCTGTACTACAAACCCGCGTAAAAAACGACGGGTCGCTCAACCATGCCGATTGAACCGACCCGTGTGTTGGTTATAGCGTTTTGAGTTTTTTGAGAACCGCTGCCGCATCGCCGTGCCTGCTCGACGGAACGCGCTACCCATCACAGCGCGTTGGCCAGCCGCCTCCTACCATAATAACGAGTTTTGAATATCTACTCCGCATAGCACGCGCCAATTATGCATTAATCTTTCGGCCTGTATGCTGCCATCTATGGCGCTGGAATGGGATTGGTAGCTGTTAGAAGTCGTAATGAAATAGTAATCGCTCCAACGCTCGCGGTTAAGAAAAGAGGGGAAGGTAATGATACCTTCCCCTCAGACCAGCGAAGATGTGTTGGCGCCGACCTCGTTTCAACGTGGCAGCGCGGAGATTCCGACCGCCCGCGCCACCGCAATCTGGCGAAAGAGGCAAAGGCATCGCGCCGGCGTCGTAGCGATGCGCGCCATCTGGATCGCGCTCGTAGGGCAGTGCTTGGTTGTCGGCTGCTTAGTATTCGCATCGCTCGCCTCACCATCGTTCCTACTCCCCTAGACATTAGTATCGCGATCATTATAGCACAGGTAGACATCACATGACCAGACGGTACTAGATAGCCGATTGCCCATTTGGTTTCATGATCACGAATCTGGTCTGTTCGCCCTCAGCCGGCAAGCTGGCGGAAGTCAGGGTTAGCTTATCCTCGGCAGTGAAATCCTTCAATCCGATCTCGTGGATGAATTTATCGAGCGGCGCCAGATCCATATTGAAGCTTTGCTGTCCAGGCATCGCATAGTGCATTGGCACGACGATCCGCGGCTCGATCTGGCTAATCACGCTGACTGCCTCGGCCGGCCCGATTGTCTCGCCGCCGCCGACCGGGATAAACAGCACATCGACGTTGCCGATCTCGTCGAGCTGGTGTGTGGTTAGCTCGTGCCCCAAATCGCCCAGGTGACAGAAGACCACATCATCCAAGTGAAACACATAGACGGTGTTGGTGCCCAGGTCGGCACCCTTGTTTTTGTCGTGGTAGGTGCGCACGCCGGCGATCATTACGCCGCCGACCTCGTACTCGCCTGGGCCTTCGATCACGAAGATATTCTCACGCATTGGCTTGACGGCGGCCAAGTTAGCGTGATCGGGATGTTGGTGGCTGATCGTGACGATATGGGCAGTCGGCTTGCCGATGTCGAAGCTGACCGAGCGATCGAACGGGTCGCACACCACAATCCCATCGCGCCCGCGCAGCCGAAAGCATGAGTGGCCGAGGTATTGGATATCAGGCATATGTTTTATCCTTTTAATAATTAGCGCATAGGATGTACGCGAAAATAGGACTTTACATCCTCTGTATGTTCATTTTCACCCCGCAGGGTGAAAATGAACATACAGAGGAGATACGTTAATATCCGAGAGTGTGAACCAGCTACTCATCTTCCTCTTCCGCTTCGGCTTCAACAGCTTCTGAGACCTCGGCCCAGAGCTGATCGACAATCGGGCGGATGATCTCGAAGGTATAGCCGCGGCGCTGCAGGTAGCTGCCCATCCGGCGAGTAAACGCGTTGCGGTCGCGCGAGCCGGCATATTTGCGCAGTGCTCCGCGCGCCAGCCCCCACGCGCTGGCAGCCTCATCGCCAGTCAGCGTATCATCATTCAGCACTTCAGCCGTAACATCAGCATCGATACCTTTGCGCCGCAGCTCGTCGCGTAGCGCGCCGGTGCCGCGTGGCCGGTTGGCCTGGCGGTTTTCGACCCAATAGCGGGCGAACGCGGCATCATCGAGCAGCTCAAGTTCGGCCAGCCGCATAATCGCTGCGTCGATCGCCTCGGGTGCATAATCTTTGCGCCCCAGCCGCGCGCGCACCTCGGCGATTGAGCGTGGGCGCGCCTCTAGGAAGCGCAGCGCGGCTAGATAGGCCTTGTCGCCGCTTTCGATCTGCTCGAGCTTCGCAAACTCTTCGTCGCTGAGCTGTTTCCCGACATGCAGCCCGGTCTTCGTGATTGTCGTCAGGCCGACGCCGATCGCAAACTCGCCGTCGACGAAGACGTTGACGCGCTGCGGATCTTTAGCTTGGGCCCGGAGGGCGGTAATCTTTCCTGCTGGCATCTTCGGTGAGTTCAAAATTAAAAGTTAAGAGTTAAGAGTATAACGCTTGTGCGTCAAACTCTTAACTCTTAACTCTTAACTCTTAACTTTGCACTATTCCTCGAACAGCCCGTCGCCATCCTCAACATCATCGGCGGCGCTCGGAGCCACAACCGGCACAGTCATCGCCTGGGCGCGGATCAGGCGCTCGATCTCATCGGCCAGCGCGGGGTTCTCGTTCAGGAACTGCTTGGCGTTTTCGCGGCCCTGGCCCAGCCGATCCTCGCCAAGGTAGAACCAGGCACCGCTTTTGCGGATGATCTCCAGCTCGACGCCGACATCAAGGATATTGCCGGCGCGCGAGATGCCCTCGTTGGCCATGATGTCGAACTCGGCCGTACGGAACGGCGGTGCAACTTTGTTCTTGACGACTTTGACGCGTGAACGCATGCCGATCGCTTCCTGGCCAGACTTGAGCGTCTCGATTCGGCGGATATCCATGCGTACCGAGGCATAGAACTTCAGCGCCTGGCCACCGGTTGTGGTCTCGGGCGAGCCGAACATCACGCCGATCTTCATACGCAGCTGGTTCAGGAAGATCACCACCGTGCGCGACTTGCTGATGGCGCCGGAGAGCTTGCGCAGCGCCTGGCTCATCAGGCGGGCTTGTAGGCCCGGCAGCGAGTCGCCCATATCGCCCTCGATCTCGGCGCGTGGCACCAGTGCGGCGACCGAGTCGATCACGATCACATCCACCGCGTTCGAGCGCACTAAGGTCTCGCAGATCTCAAGCGCTTGCTCGCCGAAATCGGGCTGTGAGACCAGCAGATTGCTGATATCGACGCCGCAACGCCCAGCATATAAGGGATCAAAGGCATGCTCAGCATCGATAAAGGCTGCGACGCCACCCATCTTCTGCGCCTGCGCGATGATGTGCTGCGCCAGCGTGGTCTTACCGCTGGATTCCGGGCCATAGATTTCGACCACCCGGCCACGCGGTACGCCACCAGCGCCAAGGGCGATATCAAGTGCGATCGCGCCAGTGGGAATGGTTTCGATGCTAAACTTGGCGCCAGCATCGCCCATTTTCATAATCGAGCCTTTGCCGTACTTGCGGTCGATCTGGGTCAAGGCGGCCGATAGAGCTTTTTCCTTCTCGGGCGAGATTGACATTGCGGGCGCTGCTCCGTTTTGCGTAGCCACTCGTGCTGCTCCTTACGTACTCTCATAATTCTTCACCGCGACAAGTTTGGGACGCGGCGGCATGGGGTTCAGATAGCTTGATTATAGCACGAACGTTCGTTTGAGGCAAGCGGCACATGAGGGGTTAGGGGTTAAGTATTAAGGGTTAATCGCATTGAGCTTCAATGATTTCATTGGTCATATTCTCTAACCCCTAACCCCTAACGAATCATCCAGCGGCTCTGGCCGTTCGCTGGCGCGGCATCGGCAGCAAATGGAACGGCCTGGACGACCACCCGCTGCGTAAATCTATCACGACCTTGGGGCGGCCAGCAGCTTATGAGCGTCACGACTTCGTGATCGGTCGGTGCAATTAGCTGGGCGTTGGTGGCGTGCTGCTCGGGCGAGACGCCTTCTTCGGTGACGAGCAAGCGCTTCTGGATGGTGTAGAGATACTGCTGACCATTGCTGTAGAGCGTGATCTGGTCACCTGGCTTGACATAAAAAAGATTCTTGAAAACCTTGCCATAGCCGCCGACATGGCCGGCCAGCACAACGTTTCCGTCCTCGCCAGGATTGGCCGATCCGCGATGCTGGCCGACCGCGTACTTTGCGACCTGCCAGATGGCGACCTGCTGATCGCCCTGTTGCTCGACATCCCAGCCAACTTCGACAACCTTTGAGTCGACGCCAATGCTGGGGATCGCCACACGTGTGACGGTTGGAGTTTTCGCCATCTGGGCGCTGTCGGGCACCGCGCCGACCACCTGGCCTTCGGATGTAATCCTGGAGCTGGCGTTGAGCACCGGGGCTGTGAATGGCGCCGGCTCGTCTTCGGCAGGCGCGGAAACTGCTAGTGGCGCGGGTAGGTCGGTATCGCCGCGTGCGGCATAGCGATCGTAATCGGCCTGAACGTAGACACCGCCGACATAGACGAGCAGCACGACGCCAATCAGCATAAACAGATTGCCGAGCGTCCACAGTACACGCACGCGCATATGTGGCTCGGGCCTAGCGAGCTTGGTGGAGGATCGGCCACGTGCAGCGCCGATAAGCTGTGTCAGCCGTGTACCGGCTTGATATGGCAAATCTCGTTTCATGAATGTGTCACTATCCACAAAATATAAAATACTATTGTAAGTATACCACCCTGCCCGCGCCGCTTCAAGAATGTAAGCTTGCGATCAGATCGCAGCATTGCGCACCACCCGGCGCTATGGTAAGATTGCATGGACATTCATGCCATGCAGCGCGCGCTGCGAGCTGGAGGGGCCTTTTGGAGCCGAATGATAATCAGCCAGGTGGGCAATCCAGTCGCACCGTCACAATCCACCTGACCCGCGATACGCTGCTTCTGATTGCTGCCCTAGCGTTTCTCGCGGTCGCGATATTGCTTGCGGTGATTTTCCCATCTGCATCTTCGAGCACTCCCAATCCGTCGAGTACCGGCGTCGCTCAGTCTGGTACGTCGCCGCCAGATGGGCGGGCGACGACGGCTGCGATCGCAGGCGCAAGTACGCCGAATACCAGCGGACCGATCAACGCCGAGCCAGATGCGGCAGTCGGGCCCGCGAATTACCCCGCGCCAAATAGTGAGGCAGCGCAACTGGATCTATCGCCGATGCCATCAGCCGTTGCCGGCGCACCAATCTTTGATCCGAATCGCACTGTTGAAACAACCGGCGGGCTGCTAGCGCAAGCATCGACCGACTACCCTGCGCCAGAGACAACCACCACAGCGACGGCGCCCGCGATTGTGCCGACCGCTAATACCAGAACGGTGGTGACGCGCACGCCCGCGCTGTTCCCGGCAGCGGCGACGAGTGCTGCCTCGCCGGAGGTTTCGCCGACCGCGCAAACGACTATAGCGCAGCTTTCGCCGACGCCACCGCCGACGAGGCTGCCGCCGACGCCCCGTCCGCCCACGGCCATCCCGTCACCGACGCCTATTCCGGTGGATCTGCTGCGTGGCAACATCCGCTGGACCGCCGCTCGCAGCCCGATTCGCCTGTCGCGTGATCAGGAGTTGGCGCCCGGCGCGACGCTGACTATCGAGCCGGGCGTCGAGGTGCGACTGGCGCCGGGAGTTTCGTTCTTTGTCGAGGGGACGTTGTCTGCACTTGGCACGGCCGATCGACCCATCCGCTTTGTGGCTAACGAACGCCAGCGCTGGGAAGGCTTGTTCGGGCGCCCAGGCAGCAATATTGCGCTGGAGTACACCGAGATTCATGGCGGGGGCGCGGGCGGCACGCTGTTGACTAGTGATGGCGGCAACCTGGTGTTGCATCACGCCCGGATCAACGACAACGGCGGCCATATTCAGGTGAGCGACAGCCGCCTGGAGATGCGCGATAGCGAGATCGCCGGCAATGATATGCCCTACGGCGCCGCGCTCGACGCCAGCTATCTGGGCGGCGGTATCGTGATTATGACGAATAATCGGATCGGTGGCAATCGCCAGCAGGCCGGATCGCCGCCCGTATTACTCAACAACCAGAGCGCCTTCGAGACACTCAACCTTGATCTTCAGGGCAACCTGCTGGTCGGCAACGACGCGCCTGATCTGGTGCTATTCACCAATGGCCCGCTGCAAGGCGACCTGACATGCAATGCGCTGATCGGTGGTACCAATGGGCTCAGTCTACGTGGTGAAACGCCGCAGGTGCCCGGGTTTGCACTGAATGTGCGTGATAATGCCAGCGAGAAGCACACGCCGCCGATCATTCCAATCTACCTCAAGTATGGGATCGGGCGCGGCGCTACCAGTGAGATCGCGCTCGACATGCGCGACAACTGGTGGGGTAGCTCGGTTGGCCCCTACGAGCCCGACCGCCACGCGGACGGTCGTGGTGAGGCAGTCGGCGACAATATTGAGTTTGCACCTTGGCTGACCGCACGGCCGGCCTGCGCGCCAGTACAGTAGGATTGCAAATTGCAAATTGCAAATTAAGAAAATCTGCAATCTGCAATTTGCAATGAGCATGCGATTAACAGATCAGATCGATACGATTATCGCCGACGCGATCGAAAGGCGCATTTTTCCAGGCGCGGTGGTGCTGATCGCACAGGGCGCCAATGTGCTGCACCAAGCGGCCTATGGCACGACGATGTATGCTGATCCTGGCTCCCAGCCGGTGCAGCTTGATACGATCTATGACGTCGCCTCGCTGACCAAGATGTTCACGGCTACTGCGGCGCTGCGGCTGAGCGATGCAGGTAAGCTCGATCTGGGAGCGCCGGTCGCGGTCTACCTGCCCGAGTTTCGCGCGCCGCAGGTGACGATCCGGCATTTGCTGACGCATACCTCGGGCCTCAATATCCGGCTTTCGGTGCTGCGCCATGCTGGCCGCGCCGGGATGCTGGATGCGGCCTATCGCACTACCCCAATCCATCCGCCGGGCAGCACTGTGGCCTACACCAATGTGAATATGCTGCTGCTGGGCGAGGTCGTAGCGCATCTGCATGGCGCACCGCTCGATGCCGCGCTGCGTGATCTGGTGATCGACCCGCTAGGGCTGCACAATACCCTATTCCGCCCGCCGCCGCCGTTGCTGCTGCGGATCGCGCCGACCGAGCGCGACGAGGAGTGGCGCGGCGCCCTGGTCCATGGCAGCGTTCACGACGAGAGCGCCCACGCGCTGGGTGGCGTAGCTGGACACGCCGGGTTGTTTAGCACGGCGGCTGATTTGTCTACGTTTTGCCGAGCCTGGTTGATCGAGGACGATCGACAATCGACGATCGATGATCGATCGCACCCTAATGACCATCGTCGGTTGTCGATCGTCCATCGTCCACTCTTACAGCCAGAGACAGTTGCGTACGCTACCGCTAACCATACTGCCGGCCTCCAGGCAGCCTGCGGGCTGGGTTGGATGCTGGATCGGCCAAACTTCATGGGCGCTGCGCCGACTGGCAGCTTTGGCCACACTGGCTTCACCGGCCCGGCGATGATTGTGATTCCTGGGCGGCGGCTGATCGTCGTGCTGCTCAGCAACCGTGTGTATCCGCGCCGCCGAGCCTTCGAGCATCACCTCGTCACCGCGGCGACCCTGCGCGCCGCACTGGCGAACGTGCCTGTCAGCTAAAAGATCTCTTTACACAATTTTTACCAGAACACCCCAGAATACCGGTGTTTGACCCTCCACAAGCAATGGCTTTTGTGGTATTATTAATCTTGGCATCGCCACCGGTTTCAACATGGCCCATTACGGGCCGCATCGTTTGGAGAGAAGGGGATACCCATGTCCGCTATCCGTATTCTCATGGCTGAAGATAATGATCTTGTTGCGCTGACGCTCGAAGAACAGCTTAAGGGCTTGGGCTATGACGTGATCGGCGTTGCGCGTACCGGCGCCGAAGCTATCGACTTGGCCAGCCGGCTGAGCCCCGACCTGATCATCATGGATATTCGCATGCCCGAGGTTGAGGGCACCGAGGCGGCCGCGCGGATCAACCAGCAGCGCCCTGTGCCGATTCTGATGCTGACGGCCTACACCGATCGCGATACCATCCGCAAGGCCGAGGCCGCTGGCGCACTGGGCTATTTGGTCAAGCCGATTAAAGAAGCCGAGCTACCGCCGGCGATCAACATTGCCCTGGCACGCTTCAAAGAGCTCCAGTCCTTGCGTTCCCAAGTAGTTGAGCTGGAAGAGTCGCTGGAGGCGCGCAAGCTGGTGGAGCGTGCCAAAGGCATTCTGATGCAGCGGCTGGGTTTGAGCGAACGCGACGCATACGAGCGGCTACGTCAGCGCGCGCGCGATAAGCGCGCAAAGATGAAGGATATCGCGCAGGCGATTATCGAGGCCGAGGAGCTGCTCGGCCCATGATGTCGGTAGTGCTCATTACGTGCTGACTGCCAGCAGGTCGTGCGCCCTCGTAGCTCAGTGGATAGAGCAGCGGTTTCCTAAACCGGAGGTCAGCCGTTCGAATCGGCTCGGGGGCACCATATTCTAGGGCTTCAGAAAGCCACGCGATCCTGATTGGGATCGCGTTTTAGTGTCATAGCGCTGCCTACTGTAACATCCGCGCTTACCTCGCCGGTTTTTGTTCGTATCTGCCGATGGGAAACAGATAAGAAGTTCTTACCGTGAGGGCCATAGAATCATGAAACGCATAAACACAATCGTATCGCTGTATACACTCACTGCACTTGTCATAATAATCGAACGCCTTTTGCCCATCACACGGGTACTCTTACAACCATACGACTTCATTCGCCTTCATGAGATTAATCAGACAGTCATATTTTTGCCGATAACGGTTATCTTGTCCTTTTTTGTCTTACAATCAGTTACCGGTGATTTTCGGACGCTCAGTAGAAAATTAAATACCGTGCTTGCCGCAGTATTTGTGTGTGGGGCGTATCTGTATGGCGCTGGAGAAGGTTGGCATGAAGTTGCAAGTTTTACGCTGAACACCTATTGCGAGACTCAAAATTTGCCAGGCAATTTATGCCAGGGACTGTTTATTAACGATTATTATGCGGGGAACCTAATCTTTTTTGTAGGTGGCGTAATGATGAATGCCGTACTTTTGGTGCTCGCAACACAGCAAAAAATGGATCGATTTAATAATAAAGACCTGGTAATTTTGCTCGTTAATAGCCTGGTCTATGCCTTCACCTGGTTTGCGTATGCTGCGTTTGATGTTGTTTTACTCGGTCTTTACTTCGCGGCACTACTCGCAGTTATCTCAATTGTGGTATGGGTAAAAGTAAAGCGAAACATACGTGAATACCCGTATATAACGTACAGCGTTGTTGCATATACACTGGCGACGGTAGCAACAATCATATACCGAGCCAGGTAGGGCACAGACAATTCTCCTGAAAGACCTCTGTGTAAAGCAGGGGTCTTTTGTTGGCTCCTTGGCCCCTCTTTGAGTGATATACGCGAACTACCTTTCTCCTGGGCTAACTCATATTACAACGCAGGGTCTATGAACGGTGGCTTAGCCTGACCATAATCAGCGGCATGGTATCCTTTCCTCAAACCGTTGCCATACAGCTTGAGGATGATCACCATGCCGACTCCTATTGTAGCAGCAACCTGCCCGCTGCCACCCTGTAATCTGGCGGCACGCGATGTCGAAGCGTTGGTCGCCGACTTGGCCACCTACGTCGATGCTTTTTTGCCCGATTTTCCCGAAAGGACCAAGCCCCTTGGGCGCATCGCTATCTCCAAGGCTTGCTGAGCGACCATCCGCGCAAATCGATCGAACCGATGGCCTTGGCCCATGGCTTTCCAATCCGCAGTATGCAAGCCTTCATTGGCGAAAGCTCGTGGCGCACTGCGCCGCTCGTGTAGCGCCACCAGCTTCTGGTGGCGCAGACCGTGGGGGAGGAGGATGCGGTCATCTTGGTCGATGAATCGGGTATGCCCAAACAAGGCCAGCACTCGGCTGCCGTCGCCCATCAATACTGCGGCGCGCTGGGCAAACTCGCCAATTGCCAGGTCGGCGTGTACCTCGGCTACGCCAGTCGCAAAGGCTACACGCTGCTCTCTGGCCAACTGTTTGTGCCCGAAGGCTGGTTGGCTGACGACCATGCCACCATGCGCGACCAAGTCGGCATACCGGCGGATCTGACGTTCAAAACCAAACCGGAACTGGCCGTCGACCTGGTCCGAGACCTGCTCACGCGCAAGGTTGTGCCCGCGCGCTGGCTGGCGGCCGACGCGCTGTATGGGGATAGTCCGGCCTTTCGGGATGCCATCGCTGAGCTGGGATTGTGGTACTTTACCGAGCTGGCTTGTTCGACGCTGATCTGGCGCCGCCATCCGGCCGTCATTATGCCGCCGTGGTCGGGGAGAGGACGGAAACCGACCAAACAGCGGCTGAAAACGCCGGCCAATCGATCGTATCGACTGGACGGCGTGCTCACGCGGCTGCCGAAAACCGCCTGGGTGCGCGGGACGGTGAAAGAAGGCAGCAAGGGACCGATTGGCTGCGACTTCGCGTTTGTGCGCGTGACCGAGTGCCGACAGGGCTTGCCGGGACCGCGCGGGTGGCTGATCATTCGACGCAACGTGGCCAACCCGAGCGAGGTGAAGTTCTATTTCAGCAATGCGCCCGAGGCGATCACGGTGCTGGAATTGGTGCGGATAAGGGGCATACGCTGGCCGGTGGAACTGACCTTTGAAGAAGGCAAAACGGAACTGGGGATGGACCAATACGAAACCCGCAGCTGGCTGGGCTGGCAGCATCACATGACCTTGGTGATGCTGGCACATCATTTTCTGGTGTGGGTGCGGGTGCGCTGGGCGGAGCGCGCACCCGCGCTGACGCTGGCGCAGGTGCGGCTGTTGGTGATCAGCGTCATCCCCAAGCCGATCCTGAACGCGGAACGGGCGCTGATGACGGTTCGATATTACCAGCGACGGAGTCATGCTGCCTACCTTTCGCACCGCAAACGAGTACTAGTACCATGCCGGCTGAGTTTGCGCTATTTCTCATTTGAACATCGGAGCGGAGAGGTTTCTGATGTCTAAGAACGCACATTATTGAATCCTAGCCACGCTAAGTTTTACAACATGTAATCAGATTAACTCTTCCAAATACGACGGAACACTACGGATGTCAATTCTTTTGCCATGACTGACCCCCTTCTTCGTGTCGCAGCATCAACCGGTCCGTGGCTTCGCGTCCGCCAATGGGTACTCTACAGTGAGGCGCATCCGACAGGCGCGTACGGCCGCCACGGCGCGCATATCGGCGGCGCGGTCAACCGATGCCAACGCACGACCTGCACGGGCATGCAGCAGATCGCGGGTAACCGCATAACACTGGTGCGCGAGCGAATGGACCGCAGGCATCCACGCTCTCCGTCGATCACGTGCTCCACAGGCCAGATCAGTCTCCGCGGTCTGCTGTGGCGGGCCCATCGGCGGCCCCCGCCAGCGGCTGGTGCGGATGGGATGGCTGCACGCCGTCGCCTCGGAGCGGCGCACCATCCACGCGCGCCTGGGCGGATGGCGCGACCTGGATATCGCCCTGGAGACTGTCGGGTGTCAGCACCCGCACCGCGCGATCATAGGTCACATACGCCCATAGCCAGGTGGCGAAGACCTGCACGCGGTCCCACATCTTGGTGAGATAGACCAGATGCACACCGCCCCACAGCAGCCAGGCCAGCAGCCCGCTGAATCTGAGCCAGCCCAGATCGGCGATCGCGAACGCGCGGCCGACCGTCGCCAGGTTGCCCTTGTCGTGGTATGCGAATGGTTTGCTCTCCACCTTACCAGCGACCTGCCTCGCGATCCGCCTGCCGACGTAGGCGCCCTGCTGGATCGCGACGGGTGCCAGGCCGGGCGCGAACGGCTGGCCGTTCCGCTCCAGCACCATCAGATCACCAACCACGAAGACCTCAGAATGGCCGGGGATCGACAGGTCGGGCTGGACCTTGACCCGGCCGACCCGATCGGTTGGAACGCCCAGCTGCGCCGCGAGCGGTGTTGCCGTGACCCCGGCGGTCCAGATCACGTTCGCGCTGGGAATATGCTGGCCCGCGACCACGACTCCTGTCGCATCCACTGCGGACACAGCCGCGCCGGTGTAGACCTCGACCCCCTTGCGCTGCAGCTCGGCCTGAGCTTTGCGGGCGAGCGGCTCGGGGAAGGCCGCAAGCAGCCGCGGACCGGCCTCGAACAACAGGATCCGGGCGCTGCGGGTGTCGATGTGGCGGTATTCGGGTGCGATACTGTAGCGCGTGAGCTCGGCGAGTGCGCCGGCCATTTCCACGCCGGTCGGCCCGCCACCCACCAACACGAAGGTCAGCAGCGCGCGGATGCGCTCGGGGTCGGTCTCCTGCTCGGCCTGCTCGAAGGTTTGGATGATCCGGCTGCGAATACGGCGCGCATCGCTGATGGTCTTCAAGCTCGGGGCGTAGCGCGCCCAATTGTCGTGACCGAAGTAGGTGTACTCGGAGCCGGTGGCCAGCACGAGGTAATCGTAGGCCAGTTCGTTGGTCCCAATCTGCACCACCCGGCGCTCGACGTCGAGGCCGGTGACCTCGGCCATCAGGACCTCGACGTTGGGCTGGCGCCGCAGCAGGTTGCGGATCGGCGCAGCGATCTCATCGGAAGACAAGGCCGCCGTAGCGACCTGGTAGAGTAGTGGGTGGAACACGGAGTGGTTGGTGCGGTCGATCACCGTCACACGCACCGGCGCGTGACGCAGCGCGTGGGCCGCATGTGTGCCGCCAAAGCCGCCGCCGACGATGACCACATGGGGTTGCTCATTGCTTGGTCCAGTGCCGTTCTGTCTGGTCTGTTCTTCCATCATCTCCTCCTGTATCAGTACTCCTGCTGCCTTCGGCTACCGCTCTGCCACTGCGAGCGCCGTGGAGCTCAGCCCCCAGCGACGCATAACAACTCCTTTCGCGCGGCCGGCGGCGCGCGTGCGTACGATGATCCAGGCCAGGCTGGCATCGATGGTACTCCTCGCAGCGGCCCGCGCCATCGCCGGCCAGTCGCACGATTCCGGCCTCGGTAAGGCCGCCGTAGCGCGCCTGAAGAGGGCAGCCCCGGGTCTCCAGCGCCCCAGCCGCACCAGCGCCGGCGAATGGATTCGCCTCGGCCGCCGGTCCGCCACACGCGCCTGTGCGATCAGGCGACGGCGCGCAGCGTCGCGCAGCATATCCCGGCGCTGCTCTTCTCTGACCGCTTCGTCGATCCAACTTGTCATCCTCGGCTTCCTTTCCGAAAGAACAAAGCGAGGTTCCTCTCGCAGATGTCGTTCGCAAGAAAGAGAAATGCTTTTTGACGTGGGGTAATACAGACATTTCCCCTTTACTATTTAATGCCAAAAACCTTCACCATCAGCGGTGTGTCGATGAGGGTGTGCGGTGCAAGCGCATGATAGGCCCAGACATGCACCCAGGCGTTACCGGTGCGCAGCGTCAGAAAGGTTTTCATCATACCGGGAGCGAAGTATGTGAAGAACAGGAAGATGACTGAGAGGACGGCTTCGGTCGGGCTCGTAAATACCAGCCAGGCGTCCAACCCATGCATGAGCGTGTAGGCCACACCGCCCAAAATCACGGTCGTGGCGATCGAGCCGGTCAATTTTAAGAGGCGCGGCACGAGAATTGCGTAAATCAGGATCATCGTCGGCAATACCGTGCCAAAAAAGTAGAGCCCAAAGGTCAACGGGACACCGAGCGTCAGCTGGTTTGGGGTGAGTTGATTCGCTCGTTTTTGGTATCCTCGTTCCCGCGTGTTGATGCGACGAGCGAGGCGACCATGAATTGGGAAACGCTCTAGTGTCCTTTGTGATGGTCTCCTTCCTGCTCCAGATTCATCGGATCAGGTGGTCGGTTGCTTCGACCGCCCAGCAGCCACCGCGGGCAGGGCCGCGATGAGGCCCAGGACTGCTGCCAGCACGATGGCCAGCAACGATCCCGTCAGATTCGGCTTGACTGTCATGAGAAAGACGATGCCCAAGGCGACCGCGAGTCGGATCTGTATGGAGACCCACAGCAGCGGGTCGGGAAGGGGAGCGAGCGACCCATGCTCCACGGCCCGTCCAATCGCTGCCAACCGCGGCCCACTCAGCGCCGCGCCGAGCAAGGCCATCAGCACCATCGCTCCCAGCGCCACACCGATCCACGCCACGCCGCCCCAGGCCGTCGCGGTCAGATACAAGCCTGAGACCAGCAGCGTCGCCAACGAGGCGCCCGTCACCCTACGCACACTGCTGGCCAGACCCATCCGCTCCCGGGCCTGCTCGGTGGTAGTAGCGCGCCGCAGCAGCAGCAGGCTGGTCCACTCCAACCCCAGCGCCACAAACAGTCCCAGCGCACCGACAATATGCAAAAACAAGGCGATCGCATAGTAGTTCATTGTCGTCTCCTTACGAAAGCCTGCCACAGTTCAGGCTCAATCCAGTTCCGTATGCGCGTTCCACCCGCGCCAGGTAGTGACGCTTCATGTTCTTCATGTACCTCCTGGAGCGATACACGCTCCTGATACTTCCAAAAACGTCTATCGCCTGAGCAGGAGCCGCACGAGCCGCAGCGCGGGCGGATTGTCCGCTCGGGAGGCGGTCGCAGGTAGCGACGGCCACTCGGCGGGTGGCGTGTGCAGGCCCCCGCTCGTCTGGGCGGGGCCTGCACGGTCCCGGCGGTGCTGCTCGGACGCTGTCTGGTCGCTGCCGGTCACTGGTGTGTCGATGACGGCCTGCTCGAGGACGTGTCGACCGCTACCGCGACCGGTCCTGGCGTGCCGCTGTTCCCTGAACGCCGCCAGAGGACGATGACATTGATGATGGCCGCAGGTACCAGCAGGCCGAGCGCCGCAACCAGGACCCACGGCGGAACGTCGACGCGAGCGGCGACGAGATCCCAACGGCCGATCGCGACGACGGCGGCGATACTGGCCCAGAGTCCTGTCTCGAGGGCCGGAAGGCGTTCGTCGGCTCGCTGGTGGAACCCAGAGGCCATCAGCACGATGATGGCGAGGCCGACGGCAGCCAGCGGGGTCAGCCAGGGCAGGATGCCACTCGCCATGGGCAGAATGAGGCCAGCCGCGCCGAGGACCTCCATGATCCCAATGAAGACCACCTCAGCACGGGGCAGGTCGGAGAACCCGGTCCATCGCTCTAAGCCGCGGCCGATCAGCTTCGGGGCGCCGGCCGCGAGGAAAAAGAGGGCCAGG
>WNGA01014132.1_pt1 | contig 16725 bp, 10 predicted proteins | sample 5400061 | NCBI WGS metagenome assembly WNGA01 (sample SAMN13153366, study PRJNA577476) | soil metagenome | isolation source: 100 cm soil or saprolite under grassland replicate 2 | place: USA:California | collected 2016-06-15 | reverse complement strand
CTTCCACAGTAAGACAAACACCATTATGGCTTACGCTTTGATCAACTCTTAATTCATTTGAAATAGAAGAACTGATCCAAAATATTTTATTGCTTCCATTTTCTTCAATGCGATCTACTTTTCCAATACTTTCTATTATGCCGGTAAACATGAATGCAAATTGAAAAAAAATAATCAATATTCAAGGCGAATGCTGAATGGTGAACGTTGAAATAATTAATGGAAAAATATTTAATACACAATACTCAATGTTCAATGCTCAATATTGAACAGAAAGTAAAAGAGTGCGACGCAACCAAAGATTCATAGTAGTACAAAAGTCCGGCTCATAAAACTTTCTAAAAATATTTACTTTCTTACAACAAAGTCCATTTGGAAATACAGAATCAATGTTTATCTTTGCGCCTCTAAAAATTACCTGAGGAGGTATAAAAAATATGCTTATTATTGACTCAAAAGATTGCGAAAACATTGACAAGGCACTGAAAAAGTACAAAAAGAAATTTGAGAAAAGCAAGGTGCTGCTTCAGTTAAGAGAGCGTCAGAGCTTTATAAAGCCTTCAGTGAAACGCCGCCAGCAAGTGTTGAAAGCAGTGTACAAGCAACAGATAGCAAGCGGAAAAATAGAAGCTTAAACTATTTAACAACAAAATATATTAACAGTCATTAAGTTCGTAACTTTGTGACTGTTTTTTTATGTATCTACCCCAATATTCCCATATACAATCTTTTCTTGATTATCTGCGCTTTGAAAAAAGATATTCGCAGCATACACTTATCTCTTACCAGAATGACCTTGAACAATTCTTTAGTTTCCTCTACTCACAGTTTAATGAAGTATCAATAAATCAAATTACTGCGACTTACATTCGTTCGTGGCTGGCAGAATTAAAATCGGAGAACATAAGCGCTAAAAGTATTAACCGGAAAATATCTACACTTAAATCTTTTTTCAGGTTTATAATGAGGCAAGGCCTTATAAAACAAACGCCAATGACTACGGTTGTATCTCCAAAAATCAGCAAGCGTTTACCGGCTTTTGTAGAAGAAAAAAACACCGATACATTATTTACTTATGTAGAATTTAGTGATGACTGGAAAGGCAAAACCGAAAGACTAATTCTTGCTTTGTTTTATAATACGGGCATGCGGGTAAGTGAACTGATAAACCTTAAAGAAAAACAGGTAGACGAAAATTATTCACAGTTGAAAGTGCTCGGGAAAGGAAATAAGGAAAGAATAATTCCTGTTTCAAAAGAATTGCTGAAAGAGCTAAAAGATTATGTTAGGCAAAAGCCAGCAAAACTTGAAGGCATAGCAGAAGTTTTTGTGAATGAAAAAGGAAAGCCTCTGTACCCAAAATATGTTTATAATGCAGTAAAAAAATATTTAAGTGCCGTAACCACGATTGAAAAGAAAAGTCCGCACATTTTGCGTCATACTTTTGCCACACATTTAATGAACAATGGAGCCGATTTGAATGCAGTTAAAGAATTGCTTGGGCACTCAAGCCTCGCAGCTACACAGATATACACACACAATACAATTGAAAAACTGAAAGACGTCCATAAAAAAGCCCACCCAAAAGCTTAAATAAGCAAATTTTAAATCTAAAATTTAATGTAAAAAACCCCAAAAAACACACTTAATATTTGATTTTTTGCGTGTTGAATCTTAACTTCATAGTGATTAAAAACCAAATCCTTGACCTTAAACCCACAAGGAAGTTCTTTAATTTATTGTTCACCATAAATGCGATTTGCTATGAATGTAAACATTCAAACCGTGCACTTTGATGCCGATGTTAGATTGATTGATTATGTAAACAAAAAGCTGGAAAAATTGGGCACTTTTCACGACAGAATTATCAAAGTGGACGTTTTCTTAAAACTGGATAATGTAGTACACACAATTAAAGACAAAATCGCCGAGATTAGAGTTCATGCCCCACGCCACAAATTTTTTGTAAAGGCCTCCTCTAAATCTTTTGAAGAATCTTTTGATTGTGCTTTGGATTCTCTTGTTAGCCAGATAAAACGGAAAAAACAAAAGCAAGCTGCCTAAAAAATCTGCAGGGCTACGCAATAAGCGTAGCCCTTTTTTTGTTTATAAAAGCACTATGAAAAAATTTTTTGTTCTTGTACTTCTGATCACCGCTGCTGCCTGCAACACCAATAACTTCGTACAAACAAAGGCTTATATTTTTGAAAGAAAAATGTTGAGTAACGGAAAATTGATGGTGCACTATGTTTTCAATGCAGGCAAAGTGTTGCTGCAGGATAGCTCAGTAGTTGAAAATAAAGTGTTGCCGCAGGATTCGGTAATTGTTGTGTTTAAAAAAGAGAACCCCACTCAAAGTACACTCGTTGATTAATGCTGTTTCTTAGCTGCGAGAGTTAAAAGATTTGTAAATAACGAGAGTTCTGGATCTTTCAGACAGGATCATAGAAATATAGGGTTTCACATAGGAATTCTACATGTGCCTTTTCTATGTGCCTATGTTTCTTATGTGGTTCAAATTTCTCGCAAGAGTTTTTAAACAGTTGAAATTTAACTCATAACACTCCAACTCACCTTAAATAAATTTTTGGGCCATGCTGTAGTATGGCTATAAAAATTTTGTTGCGTCGCACTCTTGTAAGCCTTTTTCTCTATTCGGCAAATCCGTTTTCATTGATTAAAACGAATTCCATTTTTAATTTATTGCAATTTATATTCTGTAGCGAATTCCGTTATTCAGGAGAAAAGCTGAATAGCAAAAAAAAAATCAGACTTCCACTACTTCAGTTTTGCTAACATAATCGTGAAGGGTTTTATCAAGGAATGGGATAAAGAAACAATCTATGATTGTAAGTCGTGCCATAGTACGTAAAAGTATTTGGAGAAATGACGCCTTTTCACCTTTTTTATTCACCACTTTACTCATGGAAAGCCACTTGCCGGGTGTGCGGGAAAAAAGAGATTCAAACAAAATATAATAGAGGAATAAAATGGACCAGAAGAAATAATAAAAGGGTATATAAATGATATGATAGTAAAAGGTATAAAAAGCCCATCCATGATATGCAAGAAAGCTTAAGAAAAAAACGATTAATGTATCAACAATAAAATTTAATGTCCTTGTGCCAATGCCAACTTTTTTCATTCTGCAAATATCATCGCATTAAATACATTTTCCCATAACCCTTATTGAAATATTGATCGGTGTTCACTTCATTACCCTCAGTATCATAAGTGGGGAATTTACTCAGCTTACTTCCATTTAAATTTGTACTTACATGGTACAGGTACACACCATTTGCAAGTTTTTGACCATATTGATCGGTACCATCCCATTTAAATTCTGTGATATTGCGACCAATATGCAATGGCCCTAATTCATCCTTGATAATCTCTCTTACAATTTTGCCCGTAATAGTTAGTATTTGTATCCTGATATTTTGAGGAACCTGGCTTCCTGTAATTGTAAATACAAAAGCTGTTGATGTTGTAAACGGGTTAGGATAATTAAACATGTTAGAGATCATTGGTTTGTTGTATACCTGGAACGATACACTATAATCTGTATTACCCGCAGGATTACCCGTTTTATCCTGACCATGTATCAATAGCTGATAGACTCCATCCTCCAATAAATAAGGTGTGAAATCAACAGTAGCTGTATTATCTGCAGCACCCGTAGCGGCTGGTGTAAAGCGAAGTGTATCGTTATTAAAATAAAATCTTCGCAAACTGCCATCAGGATATTGCAACTGTATTTTAAACAGTGACGTATCATCAAGCAACAAAAATTTTGATTCATCTTTTAGTTTGACAAGTATGTGTGGTTGTGCCGATACAATATCATTATTAAGAATGTGAATGCCATCGAATGTTACATCGAGTACCGGTTTATAATTATCAGTTGATACCGTAAAATTTCTATAGAGGAAATTATTAAAATGGTACTGCTCGGGCTGGTTGTTCTCGGGATTAACATCAAGGAACAAATTATTTTTTCCAGTGAAGTTCTTCGAATCTACTGAATAAATTATGGATGCCGTATCACCAGGATTTAATTTCTTTAATCGTGGAACAGTAAGATTATTGGCAACATTATTTTCATCATACACAACCATGTTTACTTTAATGCTGTCTGCAAAAGGTACATCACTTACATTCTTAAATGCAATGGCAAAATTTGTTTTTTCACCAAGCGCTAATGTGTCTTTGAAAGTGTATAAAACATTAGGAGCGAGTGCGCCTTCAGGCACCGGAACATACAATAGGCGCCAATAACGAAGCTGATATGGTGAAAGATTTATACTGTCTGCATTGCGCATTCTTAATTTGATATAAGGATAAGCAGATGCACTGATAGATGAAATGTCAAAATCCTGCTGGGCAGCATTAAGCGTATATAAAATATTTTCAGCGCCCGTTGAAGAAACACCGATTACATCTATGCTTACAGCATCGCCAGGTTTTGTGTCTAATGATGAGCCTCTCCATTTTACCTGTTTCCATGAAGCGGCAGGACCAAATGCAGGAGAAGTAATATATCCAAGTGAATCAGGAGATGAAATATCGAGCGATAACTCAATTTGATCAAACAATCCATCACTTAATTTATAAGCAGGTGAAAATGAAGACGTATTCTTCTTATACACGAACGCCCATGTACGTGGATAAGTAAATTCATCAAAGCCGGCAAAACCTGCATTTTTTAAACGATCGTAAGCAGTATTACCAACGCCATAAATTGATTGATCATTTTTCCACTTATCCACAAGAACTGCGCTATATGGTGAGTCCAGAATTAATCTTGCGCTAACAAGATAACCATCAGGAACCCAGTCCATAAAATCACGTATCCTTCTCCTGCCCGATGTATCAGCACAATAAAACTCAAAATTGTATTGAGTGCCGCTTTTACTGCCGGCATTACAGGATGAAGCACTGCCCATGAAGCGTCCATAAGTCCCCGAAGGATTTGTTGAAGGTATAGCCTGGTTATAGAGAGGCTTTAAAGTCACAGGATCAAATACATTAAAAATGACAGAATGCCCAAGACAAGCGTTTGCTGTAACAGTCTGTCCATTAATCTGAATTTGAAAATCTGCAGAGTTTCGATAATAGGGATAAATAGAATGAATAATTTTAAATAAAGAAACTACCGGCTTGTACAACCATTTGCGGCTAAAGCTGTCAATATAAATTCTTTCTCCGGAGGATTTAAGATGTTGATATAAATGAGACTGGTTATAACCAAAACTACTTCCAGGTAAGTACACAAAGCTGCTTGTATTCCAGATGTTGTTGCCGTTTGTAGCAACCGGTGCTACCCGCCAGTAATAAACTGTACTGTCTCTGAAAGTTATGCCCGGTGCGAATTCTATTATCCCACCACCTGAAGTAATTGTTTGTGTGGCTTTGAAAGATGAGTTAAATAATTCAGTTGTGTCTATTTCCATTATATACTGTCTTGGCGGGCTTAGTGGATTAGCTGTTGAAGTAACCAGTTTAATATCTGGTTTGTTCACTATGGAAAAATTGTATGGATAAACGGGTTTTAATTCATCCTCGTAAATAAAAAATCTTTTTGTAACGGTGTTATTGAGTTCACTTAATTCATCATATTTTTTTGGGTCATCAATTGAAACAATTAATGCGTTAGCACCAATATCACGCGAAGCAACAATCGGTATCATTAGTGTAACCGAATCAATAAATCTTACAGATACTATTTGCTTATCAACCAAAGTTGAAATACTGTTATCAGGATATTGCCTTTTGATTGATATCGCTACGGAATCACCTTCAGCTTTTCCAATATTGTAGAAATATACTTTCACATTAAAGCTGTTATCAGCAACAGAAATAAAAGTAGGGTTAATAACAACTTTTGAATCTTCTACAACAAAATCTGGTTTTGCAAAGGAGTTTATTTTTAATGCAGGATCTCCATGCAATACATTTTCTTCACCATGCAGATAGCGTGTGGTAGAATCATATCCTGTATTTATTAAATAGGTAATTGCATCTCTCATATTTGTAGAAACAGGCTTACCATAACCATTATAAGAAAGCGATTCATAAAAACCTCTGTTATATGCATCCAAATAATTGACCACGCCCAAATGTGAACTGGCAATAAATCCAACAGCTCCTTTATCTTTTGACAAGACAAAACTTTCAGAAAGCGAGGTAATCTGCAAAAACCTTAAAGTATCATAAGAGTAAATATTACCTGCGAAACAACCACTCACCAAGAACACAGGATATTTACCATTGTTGCTAAGCTGATCTGTAGAAAGATCATAATCAAATTGTGTTACTGCGGAGTGTCCAAAGTAATTTACAAAGCTGATACCATTGCTGAAAAGTTGAGTCATTAAAGCCTTTGTAGCTGGCGTTTCAGGACCTGTGGCTATCCTGTTAAAACTAAAAACGTGCCCCCCGTATAAAGTATCCTCAATAATATCCCTGTAGCGATTTTGATATGTAATCAGGTAGTCTAAGCCTGCATCATTTGCGCCCGTTACATGTAATATTGTTTTCATCCATGCTTTATCATCTATCGTTTGAGTTGTACTTTGTTGTTGTTTCTCATACTGCATTATTTTCTCAAGATATATTTCCACTTCTTCAGGTCTTATGGCAGCAAGTCTGCCGATAGGGGTTTCAGGAATTGGATCAAAACCATCGGAGCCAAGGATATTGTCTGAAGCAGGCCAGCCAAATGTGGGAACAAGATTCAGTTTATCAGCATTGGGAGAGCTTTCATTCATCCTGTATTCATTATAAGTAACAGCCTTACCTATAAGAAAAGCGAATTTCGGTGCAACTGCAAAACGGTTTCTTGCAAAGCGCAGAAAATTCTTAACGCTTAGAGGATGCTTCTTTATACCGAATGCAAACTGGTCAACTAATTCATCAATATCAACTATTAAGGATTTATAACTTCCGCCCTGAGCCTGGGTACGGTACTGTGCATATTGAGAAACTACTCCACCAGTCAGACCCAATAATTGATTTGATATAATAAGATAATCTCCCTGATTTGCACTATTAGAATAATCAATAAAAATTCTTTTTATTAAATTGTTTACAGGTATAATATTGGTTGTGTCTTCACTTACGAGTACGAGCTCTCTCTCAATATTACTTGATGGTAAACGAAAGCGAAATAATCCTGCAACATCTGTATTTGCTGTATACCTCTTTCCATTTGTGAGGTCATATAAAACAGGAACAGCGATACCACTGTTAAAATTGGTCATCTCCAAATAATTGCCTTGTGTGGTAGCCGCCAGTTTAAATTCAAAATTTGATTGCCCGCCAAAATTAAATTGCCTTGGATAATTTAAATCAACAAACCCAATTACCATTCTGTCATTTGGTTGGCTGCTTGATTCTGAAAAAGTAAAGGTCACCTTTGAATTACCGATTACGGAAGGCTTTATACTGTTATTAGCAAGAATTCCGGCATTCATTGAGATAATAGAACTACTATTAATTACCTGGTTTCCGTTTAGATTTATTTTTATAACCCTGTCAGAGCCAAGAGTGGAGTTCCCTGCAATACTTACCTGCAATGATGCATTCGAACTGTTTGCATTTGAAGCAAGATATAAACTATCTGAAGTTAATTGCAATATGCTATTTGCTGCAATATCATGGCTGCTCCAAAATTCGCCCACATCATAAGTGGATGAATAAACATACTCAACAAAGTTTACTGCTCTTCCGGGATTAATTTGCTGCTGGTAATTGTACATATAGTCGTACATAAAATAAGGTTCGGGTGGAAGTGTATTTCCCGCAACATTATTTACATCATTAATTATACGAAGATTATTTCCTGTTGTATTTACCGTTAAAAAATATGATACGGTATCTGTTTCGAGACTTAATGCATCTGATAATTGGTTAGCAGGATTTTTATACAAAGCTTTATCCGGTTTGCCATCATTTTTTTCTCCCCAGAATTCAAGGTACCCATTTGCAGGCAACACACCAGAGGGAACACTTGTGTAAACCGGAATCTCCACACCATTTCTCCATAACTGGAATTGTTCTGCCGGTATGTTTCTTAATTCTGTTGGCAGGATACTTTGATTGATGCGGTATAATCCTGATTTGCCAACTTTAAACTTATAATAGGGTTTACTGTAGTCTATCCATTCATTATTAAATGCCTGAGCCTGCACCCATAATGCAGTAAATGACAAAAGCAATATCAGTAAAAATCTTCTCATGGTTTGGGGTAAGAACCTTTTTGTTTTGATTTTTCTGCTTTTGGTAATTCAGGAACACCAGTGCCTTTTTTCTGTTGTGCATTTTGACTCTTCGGTATCAAATCCAGTCTCAATGAAAATACATGTGTGTATAAAGGATTCGACTGATTGGCAAGATTCGTAAAAGCATAATCTATCGCAACATTACCAATTCTGAATCCTGCACCAACACCCGGCTGAAATATCCAAACTTTTTTTTGATTCAGTGTATCTCCGTCTGCAAGCGCTTTTTGAAAATTGGAAACACCTGCCCGCAGAAACAATACATTATTAATATTGGCTTCAAGTCCAAATTTCGGGTCAATGCTTACAGGGTCTGCACTAAGCAGTGTGTTTCGCTTGCCATCGAATGTCATATTTAAATTAGTTTCTGCAAGCAAATGAAATTTTTCACCGAAAGCAAAATTATAAGCGCCTCCCAATACCAGCGTAGGAGAAGTAAGCTCTGTTGATTTTACCGGTATATCATTATTGGTAAGATATAACACTTCCTTTTCCCTGTCATCAAAAGAAAAGCTCCATGCATTGAATGTGGTAGTAATATCTCTTGCGGCCACACCCAATCGCCATGTAGGTGTTTTATACATAAAACCTGCATCAAAGCCAAAGCCCCATGCCTGCGCAAAGCTGCCCACTTTACGATAAATTATTTTTGTGTTTGCACCCCAACTTAATTGCTTTTTGTCTTCATCTTTAAACATCTGCGAATAAGAAATAATAAAAGCATAATCAGCCGAAGAAAACGATTGAATATTGTTATAATTAATTGAACCATCCGGCTCTACGAGGTAGAGTGTATTGGGAATATCATCCACGCCAAAACGCAACAATGAAAAGCCCAATGTTTTAAAACGGTCGTTTAATGGAAAAGCACCATTCAGGTAATCGTATTTCCCAATGCCCGCAAAATATTCTGCATGCATTAGTGAAATTGCTGGATGTTCATAAACATACACCAATCCTGCGGGGTTCCAGTATCCTGCACTGCCGTCTTCTGTGCTTGCAACCTGTGCGCCACCCATGGCAAGTCCTCTTGCACCGGCGCCGATATTTAAAAATTCATTGGAATATTTCCTGAACTGCGCATTTCCATGCAACACAGCAAGAAACAATAGCACAAATACAATAAGCAGTTTGCCCCGGTTATACATAAATCACAACGAATGTAAGAGAGAAATCCATTTCGGTCAAATTGATATACGTTGTAAGAGGGCGGATTATTATGTAATGCTGCTTCTCAGTTAAAAATATCACTGGGTAATGCCGGTTTAGAAGTTTATGATAATACGGATTTTTTGAGTATATTTAAAGAAATCTGCCGCCGTATGAAAACTCATTTTTTTATTTTTTGTTGACTCTTTTCTCTTGGTGGTTAAAGTTTGTACGACTCAGAATTAAGAACTAACATTTGAAACGATGGCTTCAGCGGTATGAACCAGAAAAGAGCCACTTTATATTTTCCGGTAAAAGAGATAATGATGTAATCACTTGTTTTATGAGAAATCAAATAAACTTTCTTGTAATCGTTTTTTGCCTTTTACAGCTTGCGTGTGGAAGACAAAGGCAATTACAAGACAATTTTGATTTCAAACCTCCAAAAGTAGTAGAAGCAAAGACCATTATACCGGGCGGAGGTAGTTTTAAATCACCCCAAGTTGTACCCGCAATTGATAGCCCGTTTTTAGCAGGTCCTCCCGAAATTGTAATTCTGAAAGATCCTTACATTAAAGAAAATAACCCGGAAAGCTTCAGTTCAATCAAAACAATGCATGGGTTAAATAGCAATGAAATTTCTTCGTTGTACCAGGATAGGGCCGGCAATCTCTGGATCGAGGAGTGGTGGGGAGGCGTAAGTAAGTATGACGGGCGATCACTGACCAATTATTCTACCACCCAGGGTCTAAGCAGTGATGTTGTTAACTGCATTCTTGAAGATAGAAGCGGTAATATTTGGATCAGTACTTTAAATGCTGGTGTAAATAAATTTGATGGAAGATACATTACCCGTTATTCCATCACAGAAGGGCTAAGCAACAATTTTGTCTGGAACATGCTGCAGGATAAGAATGGAGACATGTGGTTTGCTACGAACAACGGTCTGAACAGGTACGATGGTCACTCATTCACCCATTATACAACTGACCAGGGACTTCCTACTAACATTCTACGAGGGATGCTGCAAGATAGCAAAGGAAATCTATGGTTTGGCGCCAATGGTGGATTGACCAGGTTCGACGGCCATTCATTTCAAAATTATACTACAGCGCTGAGTTTAAAAGATACTACTGAAGTAATAAGTATCCTGGAAGACAACGAAGGAAATATATGGTTTGCTACCAATAATAACGGGCTTTTTAAATATGACGGTCAATACATAAGCCAGTTTACCGCAGAAGGAGGTTTAAGCTCAAACAGAATTGCAAAAATTACTAAAGATAATGAGGGAGATATTTGGATAGGCACCTGGGATCATGGTGCAAACAGGTACAATGGAAAATCATTTACCCGTTTAGGTGTTGATCAGGGTTTAGTTAATGAACTGATACCGGCAGTTCTACAGGATAAATGCGGCAATATTTGGCTGGCTACAACAGCAGGCGTTAGCAAATATGATGGAAAATTATTCAGCCATATTGTGCCGTTAAGGCAGGAAGAGGTGGAGTGTCTCCTGGCAGATAAACGCGGAAATATCTGGATCGGCTCAGGAGCCGGTAACTGTTTAAATAAATATGATGGCAGGTCTTTTGCCCGTTATACAACCGCACAGGGATTAGTCAATACCTATATTAATCAAATCATCGAAGACAGGTATGGTAATATCTGGTTCGGTAGCAGGGGCGGTGTTGATAAATATGATGGCAGATATTTTATGCATTATTCTACTGACAATGGATTAATTGACAATACTGTTTTCTGCTTATTGGAAGATAAAAAAGGTAATCTTTGGTTTGGCACGGAAAGAGGGCTGAGCAAATTTGATGGAAAATCTTTTACTAACTATTCAATTGCACAAGGTTTAAGCGGCGAAACCATTTATTCAATTTTGGAGGACCATCGCGGCAATCTATGGATTGGAACAAGTGATAAGGGAGTGTGTACATTTGATGGGCTGTCTTTTACCTATTACGACATGGCTCATAGCTTAAGTAATGGACTGGTATTTGGCATGATGGAAGATAAAAACAACAACATCTGGTTTTGCACCGGCAGGGGTTTGAATAAATTTGACGGGAAGTATTTTACCTGGTACACTACCGAACAGGGATTGAGCAATAATATCGTTAAGAATGTTCTGGAAGATAAGAACGGAAATATCTGGGTTGGCACCATTAATGGGATGAACCTACTAAGAGCCGGGCCAACTACATCAGATACTTTAAAAAATACATCTGCTTTATTATTTAAAAAATATACTGTTTCAGAAGGATTTTTAGGTGGTGGCACTTACGAAAATTCCATCACACAGGACAGAAACGGAATCATTTGGATAGGCGCCACAGACAGGGTTGCTAATTATCATCCTGAAGGTGATATACCCGACACTATTCCTCCCAATATACAGCTAAGCGGTATTGCCCTCTTTAACGAAAACATTAATTGGCTTGATGCAGAAAAGAAAAAACACAGCACACTCATCCTGAGTAATGGAACAAGGTTGAGGAATTTTGATTTTAGCGATCTTACACCCTGGTACAATCAACCTCAAAATTTACAATTAGCTTATGACAATAATTATATCACATTTCAATTTATCGCTATAACAACAAACAGACCCAAAGAAATACGTTATAAGTATTTCCTGGAGGGTCTGGATGAGAACTGGAGTACCATAACCGACCAACCAAAGGCCATTTACAATAATTTGCATCCCGGAAAATTCACATTTAAAGTAAAAGCAGTAAACAGTGAGGGATACTGGAGTAAGGAATTGACTTATCCATTTACGATTCTCCCACCCTGGTGGCGCACCTGGTGGGCTTACGTTTTATATATCCTCGTGTTTTTAGTTGCATTATGGAGCATTATTAAACGGCGGGAAAGAACGTTAAGAAAAGAAAAATTATTACTCGAAGAAAAAGTTACTTCACGAACACAGGAATTACAGAAAGAGAAGGAAAAAGTAGAAAGCACTTTAGCACAAGTAAAAGCGCTGCAGACTCAACTTGTTGAAACAGAGAAAATGAATGAGCGCTTCCGTATCAGCCGTGAGTTGCACGATGATATAGGTGGCACGCTTAGTGGCATTGTTCTCTACAGTCACCTTGCTGAAAATCAGATCCAGGCCCAGCACACAGATGAAGTAGAGCAATCACTAAATGTAATTCAACAATCAGCCAATGATATGGTAAACAGATTAAGTGACATCGTATGGTCAGTAAATCCGGAACATGATTCCCTAAAGAAATTCATTCAAAAATTGGAAGAATATGCAACTGAAATGGCAATAGTGAAAAATATAAAAGTACTGGTGAAAGCACCTGAAAGTCTGGCTGAACTTCAATTACCTGTGGAAAACCGACACAATATTTATCTGTTTTGCAAAGAAGCTATTAATAATGCGGTCAAATACAGCAATGCATCCATCCTTGAATTAGGTGTGTATGACTTTAATCATACGATAGAATTTACAATAAAGGATAATGGAGAGGGGTTTGATATAGCAACAGTAAAAAAGGGAAACGGTCTTATGAATATGCAGAAAAGAACCGATGATATGAAGGCAAAGCTTTGCATCAGTTCAAAAATAAATGAAGGAACAGTTGTTCAACTAACATTACCCTTATAACGCGAAACAAACCTGTTTATCTCTTTCAGCCTCATTAAGAAGCGACAAGGAAAGTATACAATGTGCGGCTTTCTTATTTTTAGAAAGCACTGGTTTTGTAGCCATTCAATACAGGAATAAATAATGAGTAATTTTAAATAACAATTTTACATCTATATCGGTACACTCATATAAATATAGATTGAACCTTCTTGATAAACCAATATGCCGCTTGAAAAACTCAATGTTATAATAATGATTCCTTATATAAAGCAAGCAAATGATAATTATTTATAAAACAACAATACTTTTCTTGCTCTTACTTTTTAGCTTTAATGGGAACAGCAACGCCCAAAACGAAAGCTTACGATTTGAACATATCGGTATTGAAGAAGGGCTTTCAAACGAAAATGTTACAGCCATATTTCAGGACAGTAAAGGATACATGTGGTTTGGTACAATGGACGGCTTAAATAAGTATGATGGATATTCCTTTACCAAATACAGGGTTGATCCATTCGATTCCAATTCTCTTGCTCAAAATTTTATTTATACAATCTTTGAAGACAAATATGGTTTAATCTGGATTGGAACGCATGAAGGTTTGTGCAGGTTTGACAGGTCCACTGAAAAATTCACCCGTTACAGGCCTTTGCCAAATGCCAAATTCTTTAATCCCAATATTTCGGCTATTAACGAAGACACAGATGGAATGATGTGGGTTGGAAGCACATCCGGTGAACTATGCCGCTTCGACAGGCAAACGGGAAAGTTTTTACCGGAGAAAATTGATCTTGGTTACCGTCAGTTGCCGGGGGACCAGACCGAAATTCCTGGCGGAATACACTGCATTTATAAAGATCGATCTGGCACCTTATGGATTGGAAATCGAAGCGGTTTACATAATTTAAATCTGACGGCTGTAAAAGGTCAACTTTCAAAGATTAGCATTACACATTACCAGTACGACCCGGGCAACCCAAATAGTTTAAGCAGCAATATTGTAACATCTGTTTTTGAGGACCGGGCAGGAATTTTTTGGGTTGCAACTGATAATGGATTAAACAGTTTTGACCGAAAGAGTGGGATATTTATACGCTACCGGCATGACCCTAAAAATAATCATTCTATCAGCAGTAACAATTTGACACTATGGGGTATTGGAAGTGCTGTTAAGGAAGACCTGGAGGGGAATTTATGGATCTGTACAAATAATGGTTTAAATAAACTTAATACGGACCGTACTATTTTTACTTCTTATTATCATAATTCCAACGACGCTAACAGTGTAAGTTCTAATAATATTTTTGCACTCGCAATTGACAATGCAGGTATTTTATGGGCCGGTTCATGGAGCGGAAAGCTTAATAAAGCAGACTTGAATCATAAAGCCTTTGGACTCAGACGCTCCGATCCAAATAATGTTAATTCTATAAGCAGTAACGAAGTCACAAGTATCCTGGAAGATTCATCGGGCATTATCTGGATAGGTACTTTTGGTGGAGGATTGAATCGTTGGGACAGAAAAGCCAATCAGTTCAATCATTACAGGCATGATCCCTCCAATCCAAAATCACATAAGTACGATGTCATTCAAGCGATTTTAGAAGATCACGCCGGACACCTTTGGGTATGCAATGGAAAGATGTTATCTCTTTTAAATAAGCGAACAGGTGATTTCACTCATTACAATAACAATTTAGCTGACTATAAGAACAATCTGCCGCAGATGATTTTTACTGTTGCTGAAGACAGGCAGGGACTTCTTTGGTTAGGCAGGGGCAATGGGATTGAAAACTTTAACGCGAAAACGGGAGAATTTGTGCACTATTATTACAATCCTCTTGATTCCAATGGACTTAGCGACAATACAGCAATAACTATTTTTGCCGATTCAAGGGATAATATATGGGTGGGCCATGGCAGTCGTGCAACCGATAAATTAAACAAGCGAACCGGTCGCTTCACCCACTATAAACTCGATGTCCATGATTCTACGAGCATTAGTTCCAATATTGTAAATAGCTTCTATGAAGATTCCAAAGGAAATCTTTGGCTTGGAACCATATCGGGAGGTCTATGTCGCTTTGACTATCAGAAAGAAAAATTTACAACCTTCATTGACAAGCACGGGCTACCAAATAATACAGTGTTTTCTATTGAGGAAGACAACACAGGCCATCTTTGGTTAGGTACCCGAATGGGCCTTTCACGATTTGACCCCATTACAAAAACTTTTATTAATTACGATTTTAAGGATGGCCTGCAAGGCAATATTTTTTCTGCTGGCTATAGGGACCGGGGAGCCAGTTTTAAAGGAAAGGATGGCACTTTATATTTTGGAGGAAATAATGGATTTAATTTTTTCGATCCACTTCAAATTAAAGAAGATAGCCATTTGGCACCTGTATTAATTACGCAATTTAAAATCTTCGATAAACTGGTAGAAGGCGCTAATGAGTCAAAAGAAATTGTTTTGGATCACGACGATAACTATTTCTCCTTTGAATTCTCGTCTTTGAGTTATTACAATCCAACTAAAAATCAATATGCTTATAAACTGGAAGGAGTTGATAAAGATTGGGTTTATAGCGGATCGAGGCGATATGTAGCATATACCGATATTGATCCGGGCAGGTATACTTTCAGAGTGAAAGGAACAAACGACGATGGCGTTTGGAATGAAAAGGGGTACATACATTGCCATCATAATCAACCCTCCATGGTGGCGCATGTGGTGGGCTTATACATTATATATTCTGATATTTTTAGTTTCATTATGGAGCTTTATCAAATGGCGGGAAAGCGCCTTTAAAAAAGAAAAGGTATTACTTGAAGAAAAAGTTGACGCACGAACACATGAATTACAGAAAGAAAAAGAAAAAGTAGAAAGTACTTTAGCACAGGTAAAAGCATTGCAGGCGCAACTTGTTGAAACAGAAAAAATGAATGAGCGCTTCCGCATCAGCCGCGAATTACACGATGATATTGGTGGCACGCTTAGTGGCATTGTTCTCTACAGTCACCTTGCGGAAAATCAGATTCAAGCTCAACACACAAATGAAGTAGAGCAATCTCTAAATGTAATTCAACAGTCAGCCAATGATATGGTAAACAGGCTGAGTGACATCGTATGGTCAGTAAACCCGGAACATGATTCTTTAAAAAAATTCGTTCAAAAATTAGAAGAGTATGCTAAGGAAATGGCAACGGTAAAAAACATAAGGGTACAAGTGAACGCACCTGAAAGTCTGGCTGAACTTCAATTACCTGTGGAAAACCGCCACAATATTTATCTGTTTTGCAAAGAAGCCATTAATAATGCGGTCAAATACAGTAATGCATCCCTTCTTGAATTAAGTGTGTGTCACTATGATCATGTAATAGAATTTACAATAAAGGATAACGGAAAAGGATTTGATATGGCAACAGTAACAAAAGGAAATGGTCTCATCAATATGCAGAAAAGAGCCGATGAAGCGGCCGCAATACTTTCTGTGCAGTCTGCCCCACAGCGAGGCACCCTTATTTCATTGCAATGCAAAATCACCTAATGGGGTATTGCTGCTGAAAGTTTTTTTTACAAATATTTGAAATCTGTCATGGATATACGGGTAGCAATATTTGAAGATAACAAATTGGTGAGGGATGCTCTTCAGACTATTCTTAATGGTACGCCCG
>WNGA01007020.1_pt1 | contig 16727 bp, 13 predicted proteins | sample 5400061 | NCBI WGS metagenome assembly WNGA01 (sample SAMN13153366, study PRJNA577476) | soil metagenome | isolation source: 100 cm soil or saprolite under grassland replicate 2 | place: USA:California | collected 2016-06-15 | reverse complement strand
CTGGTGGCGCCGGTCACCGTCGGCGAGGGCGCGTACATCGGCGCGGGCTCGACGATCACGAAGGACGTCCCGCCGGGAGCGCTCGCGGTGGGACGAGCCCCCCAGGTCGTCAAGGACGGCTGGGCAGCCCGAAGGACCAAGAAGCGCGAAGAGCACCGAGGCTAGCCATGTGCGGAATCGTCGGGTACGTCGGCGACAAAAGCGCGGTCGGCATCATCGTCGAAGGGCTGAAGCGACTCGAGTATCGGGGCTACGACTCCGCGGGCATCGCGGTGCTCCACCACGGTACGCTCCATGTGCGGCGCGCCGCCGGCCGGATCAAGATGCTCGAGGGAGTCCTCGGCGAACGGCCGCTGACCGGCGCGCTCGGCATCGGCCATACGCGCTGGGCGACCCATGGCCGGCCGTCCGAGGAGAACGCCCACCCCCACACCGACTGTGACGGCGCGCTCGTCGTCGTCCACAACGGGATCATCGAGAACTACCTCGAGATCAAGGAGCGCCTCCTCGCCGCGGGCCACCGGTTCAAGTCGGAGACGGACACCGAGGTGATCGCCCACCTCATCGAGCACCACCTCAGGGCGACCGGGCGGCTCGACCGGGCCGTGAAGGCGGCGCTCAGCGAGGTCACCGGCTCGTACGCGGTCGGCGTCGTCTCGACCGCCGCGCCCGATCGACTCGTCGCCGCCAAGCAGGGCGCGGGCAGTGTCGTCGTGGGGCTCGGCCAGGGGGAGATGTTCGTGGCTTCCGACATTCCCGCGATTCTCGCGCACACGCGGGACGTCGTCGTGCTCGAAGACAACGAAGTGGCGGTCGTCACGGCCGACTCCGTCGAGTTGTCCACCCTCGAGGGAGAGCCTGTCCGGCGCGCCCCGGTCCGTATCCTGTGGGATCCGATCATGGCCGAGAAGGGCGGCTATCGGCACTTCATGCTCAAGGAGATGCACGAGCAACCGCGGGCCATCACCGACACGTTCCGCGGCCGGATCGCCCCCGAGACCGGCAACGTTGTCCTGCCCGACGTGAACCTCGCCCCCGACGCTGTGCGCGCCGTCGAGCGGGTGGTCCTCGTCGCCTGCGGGACGGCGTTCCACGCGGCGATGCTGGGTCGCTCGATGATCGAGCGGCTCGCCGGCATTCCGGCCGAGGTGGACCTCGGCAGCGAGTTCCGTTATCGCGACGCGCTCGTCGGCCCCGAGACGCTCGTGGTCGCGATCTCCCAGTCCGGCGAGACCGCCGACACCCTCGGTGCCGTCAAGGCGGCCCGACTCAAGGGGTGCCCGATCCTCGCGGTCACCAACGTTGTGGGCTCGGCCTTGGCGCGGGAGGCGACGGGCATCCTCTACATGCACGCCGGACCGGAGATCGGCGTCGCATCGACGAAGGCATTCTCGACGATGATCGTTGCGACCTACCTCCTCGGCCTCTGGCTCGGCCGCCAGCGCGGCGCCCTGACGGCCGAGGACGTGAAGAAGCGGATCCACGACCTCGTCGAGATCCCACGTCTCGTCGAGAAGACGCTCGAGCTCGACGGCCAGATTGCGACGATCGCTCGCGAGCTCGCCGGCGCGCGTAACGTCCTCTATCTCGGCCGCGGGCTCCAGTTCCCGATCGCCCTCGAAGGCGCGCTCAAGCTCAAGGAGATCTCCTACATCCACGCCGAGGGCTACGCCGGCGGCGAGATGAAGCATGGCCCCATCGCGCTCATTGCCGACCGGCTGCCCGTCGTCGCGTTGGCCCCGCGCGACGGCTCGTACGAGCGCATGCTCGGCAACATCGAGGAGGTCCTCGCCCGCGAGGGCCAGGTCATCGCCGTCGCGCACGCCGGCGACCGGACCCTCGGGGCGAAGGCCCAGCACCTGATCGAGGTGCCGGCCTGCGCCGATCTCCTGGCGCCGCTGATCACGGTGATCCCCCTGCAGCTCCTCGCGTACCACATCGGGGTGCGACTCGGCTGCGACGTGGACCAGCCCAGGAACCTCGCGAAGAGCGTCACGGTCGAGTAGCGCGGCGCGGCGTCCGACTCCGAGCGAAGCTTCGGGTTGGCGGCGCCCTGATCGCTCGGTACAATCGTCCGGTGCCCTCGGAGCTCACGCGCTTTCTCGACGATCTGAACCCCCCGCAGCGCGAGGCGGTCACCGCGGGAGACGGACCGCTCCTGGTCCTTGCCGGCGCCGGGAGCGGAAAGACGCGCGTCATCGCCTACCGGATCACCTGGCTCATCAGCGCCCGGGACATCTCACCGCGGAACGTCCTCGCGGTCACGTTTACCAACAAGGCGGCGGGCGAGATGGCGCGCCGGGTCGAGTCGCTGCTGCTCCCGGTGGGAATCAGGGCGCCGCTGATCGCGACCTTCCACTCGGCGTGCGTGCGCGTCCTCCGCCAGCACGGTCGCCACATCGGGTTGCCGGCCCACTTCGTCATCTACGACGAGGACGATCGCGCGAGTCTCGTCAAGGAGAGCATGAAGGAGCTCGACCTCGGCGAGCGCACCACGACCCCCGCCGCCGTCACCCAGCGTATCAGCTACTGGAAGAACCACATGCTCGGCGTTGACGATGCAAAGCAGGAGGCGCGGGGCCCGTGGGAGGAGAAGATCGCGCTGGTCTTCGGGCGTTACGAGGAACGCCTGCGCGCCGTCGGCGCCGTGGACTTCGACGACCTGCTCCTGAAGACCGTGCGGCTCTTCGAGGAGGTCCCGGAGGCGCTCGCGTGGTACCGCGGGCTCTGGCGCCATGTCCTCGTGGACGAGTACCAGGACACCAACCGCGCCCAGTACCGAATCATCCGGCTCCTCACCGGCGAGCACCGGAGCATCTGCGTGGTTGGAGACCCGGATCAGTCGGTCTACCGTTGGCGCGGCGCCGACATCCGGAACATCCTCGACTTCGAGCAGGACTATCCTGGCACCCGCGTCGTGAAGCTCGAGCAGAACTATCGCTCGACCCAGCGCATCCTCTCGCTCGCCACCGCGGTGATCGATCACAACGTGCAGCGCAAGGACAAGACGCTCTGGACCGAGAACGCCGAGGGCGATCTGCCGAAGCTCTATCGCGGCTGGGACGAGCACGAGGAGGCGAACTTCGTCGCCCAGACGGTCCTCGGGCTGCGCGGTGACGGCGTGCCTTGGGACGGCGTCGCGGTCTTCTACCGCACCAATGCGCAGTCCCGGGTGCTGGAGGACGCGCTGCGCCGCGCGCGCGTTCCCTATGGGATCGTCGGCGGCGTGCGCTTCTACGAGCGCAAGGAGATCAAGGACGCGCTCGCGTACGTCCGCCTCGCCATCAATCCGGCGGACGATGTCGCCTTCCGGCGGGCGATCCAGACGCCGGGGCGGGGCATCGGCTCCGCGACGCTCGCGCGCCTGGACGAGGCGCCGTCCCGGGCCGGTCGAGCGCTGTTGACCGTCGCCGCGGATCCGCCGGCCGCGATCACCGGCAAGCCGCGGCGCGCGCTCGGGGAGTTCGCGGAGCTGATCCGCGGGCTGGCGGACCGGCGGGCGGGGATGACGCCGCCGGCCTTCGTCGACCACCTGCTCAACGCCTCGGGCTATCGCGAAGCGCTGCGCGAGGAGCGCTCGCCCGAGGCCGAGGCGCGTCTCGAGAACCTCGAGGAGCTGATCGCCGCCGCTGAGGACTACGTGCACGCCGATTCGGCCCCGACGCTGGAGGGGTTCCTCGACGGCGTCGCCCTGCTGGCCGACATCGACGAGCTGAAGGACGAGGGACCGCGCGTGACGCTGATGACGCTCCACTCGGCCAAGGGGCTCGAGTTCCCGGCCGTGTTCATGACGGGCATGGAGGAGGGGGTGTTTCCGCACGCGAGGTCGATGAGCGACGACGAGCAGATCGAGGAGGAGCGCCGCTTGTGCTACGTGGGATTGACGCGTGCCCGCGAGCGGCTCTATCTCTCCTATGCGTTGCACCGGCGGATTCACGGCTATGGGGTCGGCGAGCCCTCGCGCTTCCTGCGCGAGATGCCGGAGAATCAGCTCGTCTCGCTGAACACGCGACGTGAGCCCCCGGCCGGCTGGGCGTCGGACGCGGTGGCCTACGCGGCGGCCGCGGACACCGTCGGCGAAGACCTGCCGCTCCGCGTCGGTGCCAAGGTGCGTCACGCGCGTTTCGGCGAGGGGCTCGTCGTCGGGATCGAGCGGGACGGCGCCGACTTCGTCGTCACGGTGGGCTTCGCCAGCGTCGGCCGCAAGCGGCTCTCGCTGCAGTACGCCCATCTGGAGGAGCTCTGAGCCATGATCGACCGCTCGGACGTCGAGCATGTGGCGCGCCTGACCCGCCTGGCCCTGACCGAGGCGGAGCTCGAGCGGATGCGCGAGCAGCTGAATTCCATCCTCGCGCACCTGGATACACTGCGCGCGGTCGACACCGAGGGCGTCGAGCCGACCTCGCACGCGGTGGACGTGGTCAACGTCATGCGCGAGGATGAGGTCGAGCCGTGCTTCCCTCAGGACGCGATGCTCGCCAACGCGCCGGACCGTAGCGGCGAGCTCTTCCGCGTGCCGCGGATCCTCGAGGACTGATGTACCAGCCCATCCACGAGCTGACCGACGCCTACCGGCGGGGTGACCTGACCCCGACCGCCGTCGCGGAAGCCTACCTGGCGCGTATCGACGCCCTCGACGGTCGGCTGGGTGCGTACCTCACGGTCGTGCGGGACCAGGCGCTGGCGGCGGCGCGCGAGTCCGAGCTGCGCTGGCGCGCCGGCGCACCACTCGGCCCGCTCGACGGTGCGCCGGTGGCGCTCAAGGACGTGCTGTGCACGCGCGGCGTGAGGACGACGTGCGGCTCGAAGATGCTCGAGAGTTTCGTGCCGCCCTACGACGCGACGGTCGTCGAGCGGCTGCGAACGGCGGGCGCGGTGATCCTCGGCAAGACCAATATGGACGAGTTCGCGATGGGCTCATCCACCGAGCACTCGGCCTTCCACCCGACGCGCAACCCCTGGGACCTCTCCCGCGTGCCCGGGGGTTCGTCCGGAGGGTCGGCCGCGGCGGTCGCTGGTGGGCTCGCCGCGGGCGGGTTCGGGAGCGACACGGGCGGCTCGATCCGTCAGCCCGCCGCCTTCTGCGGTGTGGTGGGCATGAAGCCGACGTACGGCCGCGTGTCGCGCTACGGCCTGGTCGCCCTGGCTTCCTCGCTCGACCAGGTCGGGCCGTTCGCCCGCGACGTCAGGGACGCCGCGCTCTTGCTGGGCGCGGTCGCAGGCCACGACCGGCGCGACGCGACGTCCATCCAGGCGCCGGTGCCCGATTACGTCGCGGAGCTGTCGAAAGGCGTCGCGGGCCTCACGCTCGGGCTCCCCGACGAGTACTTCATCGACGGCATGGACCCGGACGTGGAGCGCGCCGTCCGCACGGCGATCGAGGTGCTGAAGGAGCTCGGCGCCCGGCTCGAGCGCGTGTCGCTGCCGACGACCAGGCATTCGCTGGCTGCCTACTACCTGATCCTCCCCGCCGAGGCGTCGTCGAACCTCGCGCGGTACGACGGCGTCAAGTTCGGACTGCGCGTGCCGGGTCGCGATCTCGTCGAAATGGAGAGCCGGACCCGCGCGGCGGGCTTCGGCGCCGAGGTCAAGCGCCGGATCATGCTCGGCACCTACGCGCTGTCGGCCGGATACTACGACGCCTATTACGGCAAAGCACAGAGCGTCCGGACGCTCGTGCGCCGCGAGTTTGCGGCCGCGTTCGCGCGCGTGGACCTCATCGTCGCGCCGACGACGCCCAACGTCGCGTTCAAGCACGGCGAGAAGGAAGACCCGCTGTCCATGTACCTCAACGATGTCTTCACGATCCCGGGCAACCTGGCCGGGATCCCGGGGATCTCCGTGCCGTGCGGCTTCAGCGTGACCGGCCTGCCGATCGGCCTGCAGGTGCTCGGCGGGCCGCTCGACGAGCCCCGGCTGCTGCGCGCCGCGTACGCCTACGAGCAAGCGACGCCGTGGCGGTCACGCCGCCCGGAGCTGACGTGAGACAGCGCTGGCTCGTGTTGCAACTGCCTCGGGCAAGATCGGGCGTGTCGGAGCCACTCGCATCTGTCTCAGGCCACCTTCGGTCCAAGCCGGCCTCACGGACCCCGCTACAATGACAACCGACTACGAGGTCGTCATCGGGCTCGAGGTCCACGCCCAGCTTCGCACTCGCTCCAAGATGTTCTGCGGATGCCCGACGAGATTCGGCGCGCCACCCAACTCCCAGACCTGCCCGGTCTGCCAGGGTATGCCCGGCGTCCTGCCGGTCGTCAACCGGCGGGCGGTCGAGTTCGCGATCCGTACCGCGCTCGCGTTTCACTGCCGGGTCAACGCGGTGTGCCGCTTCGCGCGAAAGCACTACTACTACCCGGACATGCCGAAGAACTACCAGATCAGCCAATACGAAGAACCGCTCGCCGAAGACGGGTTCCTCGAGATCGATGTCGATGGTGCACCTCGTGCTATCGGGATCCAGCGGCTCCACCTCGAGGAGGACGTCGGCAAGCTGGTGCACGAGGGCACGATGGAAACGGCGCAGGCGAGTTTGGTGGACTTCAACCGGTCGGGCGTGCCGCTGATGGAGACCGTGTCGAGGCCGGAGCTCCGCTCGCCGGAGGAGGCGGCCGCCTATCTGAGAGCCTTCCGCGCGGTCGTGGTCTACCTCGGCGTCTGCGACGGCAACATGGAGCAGGGCTCGCTCAGGTGCGACGCGAACATCTCGCTGCGCCCTCGCGGGACCGTGGAGCTCGGGACGAAGGTCGAGATCAAAAACATAAACTCATTCAAGAATGTCGAGCGGGCGCTGAAGTCCGAGATCGCGCGCCAGACGCTCGTGCTCGAAGCGAACGAGCGCATCGTGCAGGAGACACGTCTCTGGGACGCGGACCGGGAGGTCACCCGCTCGATGCGCTCCAAGGAGTACGCGCACGATTACCGGTATTTCCCGGAGCCCGATCTCGTCCCGCTCCAGATTGACCGAAAGTGGGTGGAGGAGATCAGGGCGGAGCTTCCTGAGCTTCCGCGCGCCCGGTGCGAGCGCCTTGTCAGCCAGTATGGCCTCTCCCTCACGACTGCCGACATCCTCACGCACCACGGGCCCCTGGCGGACTACTTTGAGGCGACGGTTGAAGATTTCTCTGACGCCAAGGCAGTCTCTAACTGGATTCTCTCTGAACTCTTACGGGTGGTGGCTGTCGGTGACGAACGCGCCATCTTTCAAGCGGTGCCTTCGCACAATCTGGCCGGGCTTCTGAGGCTCATCGCCGACGGCACGATCACCGGTAAGATCGCTAAGGATGTGTTCCAGAAGATGGTCGACTCGGGCCAGGACGCGCCGACGATCGTCCGGCGCGAAGGGCTCACACAGGTCGCCGACGAGGCGGCCCTGAGTCAGGTCATCGCCTCGGTGATGGCCGCCAACCCGAAGGCGATCGAGGACTTCAAGCGCGGCAAGACGGCCGCGAAGAAGGCGCTCGTCGGACAGGTGATGAAGGCCACGGCCGGCAAGGCCAACCCGGCGCTGGTAGACCGCCTCCTGGAGGACAAGCTCTCGAAAATCCAAGCGTGACGGCTATAATCGGAAGCGCCCGCCATGATTGAGCTTCACCGTGTGTCGAAGGTGTACTCGGTCGGGCCCGTGAAGGTCCCTGCGCTGCGCGAGGTTTCATTCCAGATCAGCAAGGGCGAGTTCGTTGTCCTGACCGGTGCCAGCGGCGCCGGCAAGACGACGTTGCTCCGGCTCCTGTACCGTGACGACCTTCCATCCGAGGGTGATGTCGAGGTCCTCGGCCACGGTCTCATGGCGATGCGCCGGTCGCAGGTGGCGGCGCTCCGCCGCTCGATCGGGGTCGTCTTCCAGGACGCCAAGCTCCTCCCCGTTCGAACCGTCTATGAGAACGTCGCCTTCGTCCTGCGTGTCCTCGGTACGCCCCGGCGCGAGATCACCGCCCGCGCCTTCGACGCGCTCCGCGCGGTCGGGCTGTCGGCGCGCGCCCAGGCATACCCCGCCCAGCTGTCGCAGGGAGAGGCTCAGCGAGCGGCGCTGGCCCGGGCCATCGTGCGGCGACCACCGCTCCTCCTCGCCGACGAGCCGACCGGGAATCTCGACGAGGCGATGGCGGCGGAGATCATCGACGTGCTCAAGGACATCGGGGCGGGTGGGACGACGATCGTGCTGGCCACCCACCAGGCGCGGCTGGCCGTGGCGCTGCGGCGGCGCACCCTCACGCTCGCGGGCGGCCGCGTCGTGAAGGACGAGGGCTGACGCCGCGTGCTCGGCTTCCTGGTCGGCGAGGCGTTGCGCGATCTCCGGAGGGCCGGGCGGGTCGCCGTCAGCGCCGTCGTGCTGATCACGCTGTCGCTGGCCGCGCTCGGCAGCTTCTGGCTCGTTTCCTCCAATCTCGGCCGCGCCGTCGCCAAATGGCGTGACCGGGTGCGCATCGTCGTCTATCTCAAGCGCGAGCCGCCCGGCGGCGACGTCGCCGCGTTGGTCGAGCGTGTTCGAGTGATGCCGGGCGTCGCCGGCGTGGTCTTCATCGGCAAGGCGGACGCGCTGCGCGCGCTGAAGCAGGTCCTGGGTAAGGACGCGGGCGTCGTCGACCAGCTTCCGGTGAACCCGCTGCCCGCGTCGCTGGAGGTGACGCCGTCGGCGGCCGCCGCGACGCCCGAAGGCGCGCGCGAGCTCCTCGCGCGTTTGGCCGTGCTGCCCGAGGCGGACGAGGTCGCCGGGAGCGCGGACTGGGTCGAGCGATTCTCGCACTGGCAACGGCTTCTGACGACGATCGGCCTCGGGGTGGGCGCCGTGCTCGCGGCCGCCGCCATTCTCACCGTCACGACGGCGACAACGCTGATCCTCCACGCGCGGCGACACGAGACCGAGATCATGCGGCTCGTCGGCGCCTCCGAGTTGACGATCCGGCTGCCCGTGCTTCTCCAGGGAATGATGCAAGGGCTGGCCGGCGCGATCCTGGCCCTGGGGGCGCTCCTCGTCACATACTCGGTGGTGGCGCCGCGCCTCGAGCCGCTCGTGAGCCTCACGCTCGGCCTCTCCCAGCTCGTGTTCTTCACGCCCGCCGGCGTCGTGGCGCTACTCGGCGCGGGGACGCTCCTCGGAGGGCTCGGCGGCTGGCTCGCCCGAGCGGCTCGCGAGCCATGAAGCGCTTGATGCTCGGGGTGATGCTGCTCGCAACGCTCGCCGCCGTTCCGGCCGCCGCCCAGCCGAAGCGCGAGGATCCCCTCCAGGCGGAGCAGCGGAAGCTCCAGCAGACGCAGAAGCAGTTGAAGGAAGAAAAAGAACGAGCCGCGGCGGCGCGGGCCCGCGAGACATCGCTGCTCGCCGAGCTCGAGGAGATCGAGCGGCGGCTCGCGGTCAAGCAGCACGAGGTCACGCGGCTGGAGACGCGCATCAAGCGGGCTCAGGCCGAGATCCAGCTTTTCCGCGGCGAGATCTCGAAGCTCGAGCGCCAGCGCGCCGGGCAAGTGAGCGCGCTCGCCGGCCGGCTCCGGGCGATGTATCGCGTGCACGCTCAGGGCGGCGCGCTGCCGGTCATCTTGAGCGGCGACGACCCGGTCACGCGCGCAGCCGCCGTGCGCCACCTCGCGAGTTTGGCCGCCCTGGACGCTCGGCTGATTCAGGAGTATCGTAGTACTTCCGAGAGGTTAGCGGACCGCAAGGGCCGAGAGGAGGCGCAGCAGCGGGAGCTGGCGAGCCTCCACGACGAGGCGAAGCGGGAGCAGGCGGACGTCGATCGCGAGGGCGCAAAGCGGCGGACGATCCTCGCGAAGGTGCGCGACGAGCGCACGTATCACGAACGCATGGTGGGCGAATTAACGGAAGCCGCTCGCCGCCTCGAGGCGTTCATCCGCGAGCTTCAGGCCAAGCAACGCAAGCTGGCCAAGGTACCGCCACCCAAGGGTGGGATCGAGGCGCCCACGATCGGGTTCGGAAGCCTCAAGGGGCGCCTGCCCTGGCCGACCGAGGGGCGGATCGTTACGGGGTTCGGCGCGCAGGTGCACCCGCGATTCGGGACCCGGACGTTCCGGAATGGCGTGGACATCGAGGCAGCGGTGGGTCGGGAGGTCGCCGCGGTGCACGCGGGCCACGTCATCTATACGGGGTGGTTCAAAGGGTACGGGAACCTGATCATCGTGGACCACGGGAACGAGTACTATACACTCTACGCCCACATCGCCGAGATCGAGGCGAAGGAGGGCGAGGACGTCCGACAGGGACAGCGGATCGGCACGGTGGGCGAAACGGGTTCTCTCGCCGGGCCGCGGCTCTACTTCGAGGTGCGCTATCAGAGCAGACCCCTGGATCCGGAACAGTGGCTCCTCCGACAGGGTGGCTAAGCGCGGGATGAGGGGAGATTTATGAAGAAGGCCTTCGTGATCGGCTCGCTCCTGGTGGTGCTCACGCTGTCCCTCGGGGGGTCCGTGGCCAGCAAGAGCGCGGACGGCAGCGCCACGTACGAGCAACTCAAGCTCTTCACCGAGGTCCTCACCATCGTGCAAAACCAGTACGTGGACGAGGTGCCGCCGAAAGACCTCATCTACAGCGCGATCAAGGGGACGCTGCGCGGCCTCGACGCGCACAGTTCGTTCCTCGATCCGGACAGCTACAAGGAGATGCAGGTCGAGACGACTGGAAGCTTCGGCGGCCTCGGGATCGAGATTACGCTGCGCGACGACATCCTCACCGTCGTGTCACCCATCGAGGGGACGCCCGCCTACCGCGCGGGACTGCAGACCGGCGACCGTATCGTGAAGATCGACGGCCTGGTGACGAAGGACATGCAGCTCCCCGACGCCGTCAAGCGCATGCGCGGCAAGCCCGGCAGCAAGGTGACGATCACCGTGGTGCGCGAGGGCTGGACCGAGCCGAAGGACTTCGAGATCACGCGTGAGCAGATTCGGGTGCAATCGGTGCGCTCGCACGACCTCGGTGGCGGCATCGCCTACGTCAAGCTCCGGCAGTTCCAGGAGCAATCGCCCGGGGATCTGGGCGCGGCGCTCGAGAAGGCCTCGAAGACGGGCATGAAGGCGCTCCTGCTCGACCTGCGCAACAATCCGGGGGGGCTCCTGACGGCCGCCGTGGAAGTCACCGAGGAATTCATCGACGACGGCAAGCTCGTCGTGTACACGGAGGGGCGCGTCCGCAACCAGAACATGCGCTTCTCGGCCCACGCCAAGAAGTCCTACCCCACGCTCCCGATGGTCGTGCTGGTCAATCAGGGGAGCGCGTCCGCGTCCGAAATCGTGGCGGGCGCGCTGCAAGACTGGGGTCGCGCGATCGTCGTCGGGACTCAGACGTTCGGGAAGGGCTCGGTGCAAACGATCATCCCGCTCTCGGACGGCTCGGGCCTACGACTCACGACGGCGAAGTACTTCACCCCCAAGGGGCGGTCGATTCACGGCAAGGGCATCACGCCGGACATCGTCGTGGAGATCCCGAAAGAGACGGCGGCGGCGGTGAGAGAGCGGCCGGCGTCGCTCGATCCGATGGAAGAGCTCAAGAAGGACATCCAGGTGCAGCGGGCGCTCGACGTGATCAAGACGATGCGCATCATCGAGCAGCAGCGCCCGGGGCAGAACCCGCAGGCCCAGGTCCGGCCGCAGTAGTCGCGACGCGCGCGTCAAGGGCGATGCGAGGCCGGGTGCCAGGGACTCGGCTGCATCGCCCTTGCTATCTGTACGGCCCTCGAACCTGGCGCGAAAGGACGACGGATGGTCGTACTCGGGATCGAGAGCTCATGTGACGAGACGGCGGCGGCGGTCCTTGCCGATGGCCGTCGTGTGCTCTCGAACGTCGTCGCCTCGCAGGACGCGATCCACGCGCCGTACGGCGGTGTCGTTCCCGAGCTCGCCTCGCGCCGTCACCTCGAAGTCATCATACCGGTCGTCGAGAAGGCGCTCGCCGACGCGAGCATGAGACTGCCGGACCTCGATGGGGTCGCCGTCACACAGGGGCCCGGGCTCGTCGGCTCTCTGCTCGTGGGCTGCGCCGTGGCGAAATCCATTGCCTACGTCCACCGGCTGCCGCTGGTCGCCGTGAATCACCTGGAGGGCCACATCTACGCGACGTTCCTGACCGAGGACCCGCCGGAGCACCCGTTCCTCGCGCTCGTTGTCTCGGGCGGCCACACGGCGCTCTACCACGCGCGGGCGCCGCTGGAGTACACGCTGGTGGGCCAGACGCGCGATGACGCCGCCGGCGAAGCGTTCGACAAGGTCGCGAAGCTCCTCGGCCTCGGCTTTCCGGGGGGGCCCGTGATCGAACGCGTGGCGGCCAGCGGCGATCCGAAGGCGATCACCTTCCCGCTGGCGCAGATGAGCGACGGCGCGCCCGACTTCTCGTTCAGTGGCGTCAAGACGTCGGTCTCGCTCTACGTCAAGCAGCACGCGCCCCTCGGACGCCCGGAAATCGCGGACGTCGCCGCGTCGTTCCAGGCGACGGTCGTGAAGATGCTCGTGCGCAAGACCGTCAAGGCGGCCCTGCATCACGGGATCAAGCGCATCGTTCTGACCGGCGGGGTCGCCGCCAACGGCCGCCTGCGCGAGGCGCTCGAGGCGGCGGCGATCGAGCGCGGATTGCATCTGCACATCCCGCCACACCACCTCTGCACTGACAACGCGGCCATGATCGCCGCGGCGGGGACGGCACGCCTCGCCGCCGGGGAACGCGCGCCGCTATCGCTCAACGCCGCCCCAGATCTGGCCCTCGCGTGATGAACCGAGCGCCGCAACGGCTGAAGCAGGCGACGCGGAGCCACGAACGGGCGATGCGGAGCCGGGTCGCATCTTTCTCAGGCCACCCTCGGTCCAAGCCGGCCTCACGGACATCGCTACAACAGAGCCGGGTCGCGCCTGACTCAAGCCACCCTCGGAACAAGCCGGCCTCCCGGACATCGCTACCATGAACTACGAATCGGTTCTGGCCGGTCTCCCCGACGCGGTGATCGCGGTCGATACCGACCTCCGGGTCGTCTTTTGGAACTCCGCGGCCGAGGTGCTCACCGAGCGCTCGGCGCGGCGCGCGGAGGGGCGTTACGTCAAGGAGGTCTTTTCGCCCGACGCCTCTGTCGTCCGCCGGCTCGGCGAGACACTCGCCACGGGGGAGAGCCGCTCGGAGGCCGAGAGCTTCGTGGAGCGCGGCGAGGGTCGTCGGGTGCCCGTGTCGATCGTCACGGCGCCGCTCTGCGGTCGCGACGGACAGGTCGAGGCCGCCGTCGTCGTGCTCCGCGACCTTTCGAGGATTCGCCAGCTCGAGGCCGAGGTCCGCCGGGGCGAGACGCTGGCGGCGGCGGGACGAATGGCCGTCGGGCTCGCCCACGAAGTGCGGAACCCGCTCGGCGCCATTCGCGGAGCCGTGCAATTGCTCAAGCGCGAGCTCGGGCCGGACTCACGCCTGGGCGAATACACCGACGTGCTCCTGACCGAGGTCGACCGCGTGAACCGCATCATCGAGATGCTCCTCGATCTGGCGCGCCCGGTTCAGCTTCGCCCGGTGCCGCTCAACCTGCATCAGCTGCTCGAGCGGGTCACCATGCTGAACGAGGAAGGCGCGCGCGAGCGCGGCGTCGCGCTGATCCGGCGCTACGACCCGAGTCTTCCGCCGATCCTCGGCGACGAGGATCGGCTGCTTCAAGTGTTTCACAACCTCGTGCGAAACGCCCTGGACGCGATGGGGAGCGGCGGACGCCTGACCTTGACGACACGGGTGAGCCTCAACCCGCTCTTCGGCAAGGTGGATCTCGGGGCCGGTCAGCGCAGCATGGTCGAGGCGCAGGTGGCTGACGAGGGCGCCGGGATCCCCGCCAACGTGCGTGCGAGGATCTTCGATCCCTTCTTCACGACCAAGGACAGGGGCCTCGGGCTCGGCCTCGCGATCTGCCACCGCATCCTCGAGGAGCACCGGGGAGCGATTCAGGTGGAGAGCGCGGAGGGGCGCGGCACGATCGTGACCTGCTTTCTTCCGATCGCCAAGTGACGGCGCGCGTCCTGATCGCCGACGACGAAGACAGCCTCCGCTGGGTGCTGGAGAAGGGCCTGCGCCAGGCGGGTTACGACGTCGTCGCCGTCAAGGACGGCGGCAGCGCGCTCCAGGTCTTCGAGGCCGAGTCTTTCGACCTGGTCTTCCTCGACGTGCGGATGCCGGGGGTCGACGGCCTCACCGCGCTCGCACGACTCCGCGAGATCCACGGCGACGCCTGCGTCATCGTGATGACCGCCCACGGCACCATGGACACCGCGATCCAGGCGATGCAACGCGGCGCTTACGACTACCTCGCGAAGCCCTTCGATCTCGACGAGGTGCTGCTACTCGCCGAGCGAGCCATGGCGGCGCGCCGCTTGACCCAGGAGGTGACGCGCCTTCGGAGCGGTCTGCAGGAGGTGTGGGAGTTCGGCGCCATCATCGGTCGGCACCCCCGCATGCAGGACGTCTACAAGACCATCGGCCGTGTGGCGGGGAGCGACGTGACGGTGCTGTTGCGCGGCGAGTCGGGCACCGGCAAAGAGCTGGTCGCCAGCGCGATTCATCACTACAGTCGCCGCGCCGGACGGCCGTTCGTCGCCGTCTCGTGCGCGGCCATTCCCACCACCCTGCTCGAGTCGGAGATGTTCGGGCACGAGCGCGGCGCGTTCACCGACGCGAAGGAGCGGCGGCTCGGGAAGCTCGAGCTCGCGCACGGCGGCACGCTCTACCTCGACGAGATCGGTGACATGCCGGTCGAGCTGCAGACCAAGCTGCTCCGGGCGCTGCAGGAGCGGACGATCGAGCGCCTGGGCGGTCAGGACCCGATCCGCATCGACGTGCGTGTGCTGGCCGCCACCAACCGCGACCTCGAGGCGCTGATGAAGGAGGGGCGCTTCCGGGAGGATCTCTACTACCGGCTCAACGTCGTGACCGTGCATCTGCCGTCGCTCCGGGAGCGTCGGCGCGACATCCCACTCCTGGTCGAGCACTTCCTCGCGAAGTATGCTGGAGACCTCGGCGAGCGCGTCGTCGCCCCCGAGGCGTTCGATCGTCTGGTCGGCTACCATTGGCCCGGCAACGTGCGCGAGCTGGAGAATGTGATCCAGCGCGCGATGGTGATGGCCACGGCCGGCGTCGTCCTGCCCGAGCACCTGCCCATCGGTCCGGTGTCGGCCGCCGCTGCGGTCGCCGTGGACGCGCCGCTCGAGGAGGTCATCGAGCGGAAGCTCATCGAATGCGTCCGCGGTCTCCGCGAGCACGCCAGCGCCAACCTCTACGACCTGATGATCGGCCTCCTCGAGAAGCCTCTGCTGCGTGCGGTGCTTCGGGAGACGGGCGGAAACCAGGTGCGGGCCGCGCAGATCCTCGGGATCAACCGGAACACGCTTCGCAAGAAGCTCGTCGAGCACGGGATCGACCCCGGCGCGAATGAGCCTTGAACAGGCGATGAATTTTGCCGATAATGCGGGCACTTCGGATGACTACATGCGGTCTCTACTAGTAGCTCGACCAGCCAGAGGGCTGACACGGGGAGCGGCTCCGCTCCTCGGCGTCATCCTCGCTCTGGTGCTTGTCGCCTCAGGGTCGGCGGATGATCTCCCACCATCCGAGAAGCTCTTCGAGCAGGGTGTGAAGGCCTTCGGGCGCGGCGCCTTCGAGGAGGCGGCTTCGAGCTGGAGCAGCGCGGCCAGCGCCTACGAACGAGAGCGCAAGCCCAGCGGGCGCATGACCGCGCTCGTTCCAGCGGGCGCATGACCGCGCTCGTTCACCTGGCTCAGGCTCAGTCGGCGCTCGGTCAGTACCGTCAGGCGGTCGGCAGTCTCGGAGCCGCCCTCGAGCTCGCCGAGCAACTGGGTGACCTGCGGCGTGTCGCGTCGGTCGTTGCGGCTCTCGGCAATGCCCACATCGCGCTCGGGCCCCCGGAGACCGCCGAGCTGTACCTCAGTCGTGCGCTCAGCGTGGCGCGCCAGGTCGGCGATTCGATCCTCACCGCCGTCATCCAGAACAACCGCGGGAATCTCCTGGTGACGCAGCAGAAGAACGCCGAGGCCATCGCGGCCTACAAGGAGAGCGCGGAGCTCGCGAAACAGGCCGGCCAGCGGCTGTTACGAGCGCGAGCCATGACCAATGCGGCGGCGGTTCTCCGTCAGACGGCTGCGGCCCAGGAGTCCAGGGAGCTGCTGGATGCCGCGTCGGACGAGCTTCGCGGTCTCGAGGCGACCCACGAGACGGCCTTCGCGTGGATCAACGTGGGGCTTGCCTATCGCGACCTTCGCCCATCACTTCCGGCTTCGGGGGATCTCCTCTTGCTCCGGGCGGCGGGTGCGCTCACGGAGGCAGCAGTTCAGGCCGACAAGATCGGCGATCGCCGGACGACCTCGTACGCGTGGGGTTACCTCGGGGGCCTGTACGAAACCGAGCGGCGTCATGCCGAAGCGTTGGAGCTGACACGCAGGGCCATCCTCGCCGCCCAGCAGGTGAACGCGCCAGAGTCGCTGTACCGCTGGCAGTGGCAGGCCGGCCGCTTGCTCAAGAAGCTCGGAGTGGTCGATGACGCGATCGCGTCCTACCGCCGGGCTGTCTATACGCTGCAGGCGATTCGTCAGGAACTGTCGATCGGCTACGGACCTCAGCCCACGTCGTTCCGTGAGACGATCGGGCCGGTGTACTTCGAGCTCGTGGACCTGCTTCTCCAGCGGGCAGGGACCGTCAGGACCCCCGCCGAGATCGCGCCGTACCTGATCGAGGCGCGGGAGACCGTGGAGTT
>WNGA01006437.1_pt1 | contig 16729 bp, 10 predicted proteins | sample 5400061 | NCBI WGS metagenome assembly WNGA01 (sample SAMN13153366, study PRJNA577476) | soil metagenome | isolation source: 100 cm soil or saprolite under grassland replicate 2 | place: USA:California | collected 2016-06-15 | reverse complement strand
AACAAAGAGCAGTTGGCAGGAGCAGTTGGCAGGAGGAGTTGGCAGGAGCAGTCGAAAACATGAAACTTGAAACTTGAAACCTGAAACCGTATTCCAGAGCCTTTTACAGTACAGCCGTCTCTTCCAACAACTCGCCGCGTTCAAATCGCTCAACACTCAATTCACTCGCATTAACCAGTTCGGATTCACCTCGAAGGATCAAGTCCGCGGTAATGCGTCCCGAAGCTGGTGAGTGCATTACGCCATGACCGCTGAAGCCGTTGACGAAAAATAGCCCTTTGGCGTTCGGTGCCGGACCAATGATGGCGTGATGATCCGGGGTCATCTCGTAAAGCCCGGCCCACGCTCGGCGCGGATTCACTTCCGCATCGATCAGGCACGGCACGCGCGACGCAGCTCGCGTCAAAATCTTTTCCACGAAAGAGGGTTCAAAGTCGGTCTTAAACCCCGGCGACTCATCGGGATCATTCCAAGCGAGTAGAATCCCTTTTCCTTCGCGTCGAAAGTGAAAGCCGGTGGACATATCGATGACCATCGGAAAGCGCGGCGGCAGTTGGTCAAAGGGTTCAGTGGGAACCAGCTGCCGTCGCAGTGGTTCAACTGGCAGTTCCGCTCCCGCCATTTTGGCTACTTCCGCGGCCCATGCACCCGCGGCATTTACCACCGTTCGAGTCGCAACTGGTCCACGCGTTGTTTCAACTCCGACGACCTGATCGTGCTCCAGGTTGATTGCCGTGACCTTTGTGTCGAGCCAAAGGCGAACGCCGTGTCCACGGGCATTCAGCATAAATCCCATCATCACGCTGTGCGGATCGACGAACCCGTCAGTCGAACAGAATGTGCCACCAAGGATATCGTCAGCGCGAAGTTGCGGGACCATCCGCATGATGTCGTCACGCGTAACCAGCTCAACATTAAGTAGGCCCAGACCCATCTGACGCTCGCGATTGGCTTTAAGATATTCAAGATGCCGTTCATTCGTGGCGCAGAATAGGTAACCGTGCGCCCGGTAGTCCGCCGGATGTCCCACGATCTCCTCAAAATCAGCGAAGAACTTGATCGAGTAGAGCGACATCTGAATGTTCACGGACGTTGCGAACTGGGCGCGTACACCACCCATGCTCTTGCCAGTCGATCCCTTTCCCTGGTGCGCTTCACGCTCAATGACTAAGACATTGGGGCAGCCGGCCTGCGCGAGGTGATAGGCCACGCTCGAGCCAACAATGCCGCTGCCTATAATTACTACGTCTGCTGTCTCAGCCATAGAGATTATTCGATATCACTGGAACCAAAGACGCGAACTGACACGAAATCTCGTTAGTGTTAGTTTGCTGTGATTTCACTTCGTGTGATGCGCGTGGATCGGGTTTTGAGTCAGTCTTGTTGCGGCCGGAGCCGCGCTGCGTTCTCTTTGCCTGCCCCGTGATGTTAAGAAGCGCCGAACACAATTCACCGAGACACGGAGTTACACAGACGGCCTAGCCGCAACCAAAAATAGTTCACGCAAAGACGCAAAGGGGCAAAGATGCAAAGAACACTCGAACGAAATGATTAAGGCTGGCGTCTTTGCTCCTTTGGGTCTTTGCGTAAAACTTCTTGCTCCGAAAACAAGATTCTGCACTCTTGTCACACAGAGACCGCAGAGGGGTAGTGAAATTAAGCCACTACCCCGAAATTGCTGACCTTTACGGCTTCGCCGTGTCTGTTTATCATACCGCAACTCTTTTCGCCGAACGTTTATTGCCCGGGTGAAACCTTTTATGAAAACCAAACCTGATTTCGACAGTATATTTGAAAAGCAATAAGAACGGAGGCCCCGTGAGCCCTGTAGAAAAATATCGGCGTTGGTTTGATTACGAGAAAGATAGTCACGCGAAAGTGTTGCAATCTTTCGACTCTGTCCCGGAAGAAGCCCGCTTGAGTGAAGGAATGCAAAAGGCGGTGGATCTGATGGCCCACGTTGTTGCTGCCAGGATGATGTGGCTATCTCGCTTAGGAGTAATTACGGAAAAGGCAGAACTCTTTCCCCGGAATGCGAGTCTAACAGAGTTGCCATCTCTGATTGCCAGGATGGAAACAGCCTGGGAGAAATTCCTCGCTGATTTATCCGAAACCGAGTTGGTCCGCGTGTTTGAGTATCAAAGTTACGAAGGTTTACGTTTTCGCAATTCAATCGAAGACATCCTCACGCAGTTGTTTGGACACTCCTGGTATCATCGTGGACAGATTGCTTCTCTTGTGCGTTCGCTCGGAGGCCAGCCGGCGGTTACAGACTTTGTGTTCTGGACGAGAGAGCCGGTGTCGGCCGCTGAAGCTTAATCAATAATCGTTGCAGTCAACGGGGCACTCCATGACTAAAGCACTCCTGGCGCTGCTGCTCTGCAGTTTCCTGTGTCCTCCTTTGGCCCTTTCACAGAAGCGAACGCGGCCAAGACAAGAGGGCGTGCTACTGGAAAATCTTACCTGGATTGAGGCTGAGAAGATCCTCACATCTGAGACGGTGGTTGTTATTCCGTTGGGCGCGGCAGCCAAAGAACACGGTCCGCATCTAAAGCTCAAGAATGATTGGCTGATGGCAGAGTATCTAAAGGATCGAGTTCTGCGGAGCTCGGCTGTAGTCGTCGTTCCTACGATCAACTACAGTTTCTATCCAGCATTCGTCGAGTATCCGGGTTCCACTACTCTGCAACTTGAAACTGCGCGCAATATGGTGGTTGATCTTTGTCGTTCGCTCGCGCGTTATGGGCCGCGCCGCTTCTATGTCTTGAACACCGGCATCTCAACGATGAGAGCGTTGCGGGCAGCCGCAGACTTGTTGGGGCCCGACGGCATCTTGCTTCGATTTACAGATCTCCGAGTGGTCGATCCGGTTGCGAAAGCGATCAGTAAAGAAGAAGGTGGCACTCATGCTGACGAGATCGAGACGTCCATGATGTTGTACATGGCGCCGAAATCCGTCGACATGAGAAAAGCGGTGAAGGACTATCATGGAAACGCCCCGGGAGGATTAACCCGAAAGCCCGGAGGCAGCGGAGTATATTCTCCGACGGGCATCTGGGGAGATCCGACGCTCGCGACCAGGGAAAAGGGAAGAAGAGTAACGGAAGCATTGATCACGGAGATTCTGAAAGAGATCGAAGATTTGAGACAAACTCCCGTTTCAACGAGTACGGTGAGGTGAACCAGCAAATGCTCACTCCTCGATTGCCTTGGTTGATCATACGGTCTCTACTTCTTTGCGCTTTGGTCTTTGTGACATACGCGTCACCCCTGGCTCAGGAAACGCGCGCTGGAAAGACCGAAGTAATATTACTTGGTATTGGAACGCCCTACCCTGACCCGGCTGTCTCAGGGCCGGCCACTGCTGTAGTTGTAGGCGGTCGCGTCTTCCTTTTCGACGCCGGAGGCGGAGTGATGCGCCGTTTGAACGCAGCTGGTCTACCGATAAACGGGCCGGAAGCAGTCTTCATCACTCATCTGCACAGTGACCACACGTTAGGTTATGCTGATCTTATTTTGACGTCCTGGATTATGAGACGAGCGTCTCCGTTTCCAGTTTATGGTCCACCGGGGTTACGGCGCATGACTCAGCATTTACTCGCCGCGTATTCGGAAGATATTGCGATTCGAACACGTGGGCTGGAACGCGAAGTCGCGGGAGGCTATCGAGTCAGCGTCAATGAAATTCAGAGTGGAGTAGTCTATGAACGCGACGGAGTCCGTGTAACGGCGATTGCCGTTCCTCACGGCAGTTGGAAACAGGCTTTTGCTTATCGCATTGATACCCCTGATCGCTCGATTGTAGTCTCGGGCGATACTGCCCCGAGTGATAATTTGGTTAGAAAATCGCGCGGCGTTGATGTGCTGGTCCATGAGGTATATTCAGACACTCATCTGGCCCCGGAAGACCGACCGGGAGGTAATCTTTGGCCTCAGTACATGCGTGCGTTCCATACGTCTGACCGCGAACTCGGGTTGCTGGTGGGACGAATCAAACCCAAGTTGCTGATCTTGACTCACATTATCCGTATGGGTGCTACAGATGAAGAGATGCTCTCGGCTATCCGTGCCGGTGGATTCACGGGAACTGCAATCATGGGCAGAGAATTGGAGCGCTACTGAGATAGTCGTCATTAATAAGCATTCATTGTTCATCTTTCATTTGACGTCGATCAATTGTCATTTTATGAAACCTCGCGAAGAGTATCATGGCTGGAGTACAAAGGCCGGCGTTACCTTGCTTCATAAATGACAGATGATCAATGTCAAATCTCAAATGTCAAATGGAAAAGATCCCGGTCATCAGTAAAACCCACTACGAAGAATCCGTGACTGACGTACTCTGCCTCGGTCCTGATCCTATTGAAATACGAAGTTATAAGTGATCACGCCGGAGACTTTTACTGGTTGGTCGCCCAGCTTCGTTGGCGAGAAGCGGGCTTGGTAAGCCGCCTCTTGAGAAACCTGGCGAAATATCGGATGCCCGTCAACGGCTCGCGCTGAAATAACTTTTCCGGTTTCGTCGATCAGCACCTGAACACTGACTCTGCCTTGCAGACGCATCTGCTTTGCCATTGCAGGGTAAAGAGGTTTTGGTAGCGAAAGAGCGTCGCTGGTAATTACTCCCTTGCTGACTACAGTTGGTTTCGGCTTTTGCTCTGGGGGCGGGGGAGGCGTTACGACTTCTACAGTGGTCGTTGCAGGAGTGATCGCTCCACCGGAGCCTTCACGTCCAGATCCTGGCCCTCCAGTCAAATCAGCGTTCCTGTCTCGCCCTGTAATAAATGTGGTTACTCCATCGCGGATAGGCTGGTTCTTGTTTGGTATCGTAGAGACTTCTTTCGGCGGAACTTCTGGGCGATTTACGCTTGCCATTGCAGTTTCGCGCTCATCAGAGTTCCTCAGATTCCGGTTACTGCTGTTTGGTGAGGCTTCTGGCTGGCGGGCGGGTGCAGACGGTTGCGCTGGAAAATCCAGGGGAGACAGCATTGTGACCGTCTCCAGATTCTGGTCGTCCAGTCTCAAGTCATATGCATAAATACTCGCCACACCGGCAATCACGAACAGCAGCGCATAGCTGGCAGTGGTGAAGAGAAAGAACGACCCGCGGCGCTTCAGTTCGCTTCGGTGCGAACTGGATTCAATCAGATTATTAAACATCAAGTTCCTCCATTGCCGGTGCCATGCGGGTCGTAGGAGCTTCTCGAATCATTAGAACCCGAACGATCCTGGATTGTTCCCGCTAGCCGTCCCCCAACGTCCGGTGAACGCGTTTACGCAAACATTGTAGGGGTGTCACTCCGTGGGCACCCCGTCTTCGGTGGCGCCGTCTTCGCTTTGAATCTAACGCTCGGCTTAAGATTTCCACTTGCAGGCGATTCAAGAGCTATAAAACGCAACTCTACTGCAAGCGAAGTTGTGAAATAGTCGGTCGACATAGAGGTTGAATTGGACGCGCGGCGGGGTGCCCACGGAGTGGCACCCCTACAGATTTGAATAACACGTGTGGGCCGATCGTCACTGCTTTGGTTGAACTTTGATCTATTCTCAGGAGCTTTCCAGGGACAAAGTTCTAAGGAATGGACATTGGACATTGGCGATTGGAAATTCTAGGATTGCCACGCTCTCGCATTCGTTCCCCCAGGAGAAGATCCACCATGACGACCAGGGAAGCGTTCAAGGAAGAGCTCAATCCCTTTGAAATATCCAAGCAACAATTCAACATCGCGGCTGACTACTTACTACTCGATTCCTCACTACGTAACGTATTGCAAAGTCCAAAGCGCCAGTTGATCGTTTCGATCCCCGTCAAGATGGACGGCGGAGACGTGAAAGTGTTTGAGGGCTACCGTGTTCAGCACAACATCGCGCGTGGGCCAGCGAAAGGTGGCATTCGTTATCACCCCAACGTTACGCTTGATGAAGTTAAAGCTCTAGCCTCCTGGATGACGTGGAAGTGTGCGACGGTAGGTATTCCTTATGGTGGTGGCAAAGGCGGAGTGATCTGCGATCCTAAGAGTATGTCCCAGAACGAACTGGAACGACTCACTCGTCGTTACGCGTTTGAAATTGCCCCGATCATTGGTCCTGACCGCGACATTCCAGCCCCCGATGTTTACACCGATCAACAAACGATGGCCTGGATCATGGACACTATCTCAATGGTGCGTGGCCATACTGAACTCGGTGTCGTGACGGGTAAGCCAATCTCGCTCGGTGGTTCACAGGGACGGACTGAGGCAACCGCGCGCGGTTGCCTCTACGCATTGCGTGAGGCGTGCAGAGTTAAGGACATTCCGTTGAAAGGTGCGCGAGTGGCGGTCCATGGCTTCGGAAATGCCGGAGCGAATATTGCTCGTTTGGTTGCCGCTGACGGAGCACGCGTGGTAGCGGCAGGCGACTCAAAGTCTGGGATTTACGCCGAGAACGGGATTGATATCAAAGCAGCAATGGCCCATAAGGCGGCAACAACGTCGTTGGCGGGAACTCCCGGAACAAAAGAGATACCTGGTGACGACGTCCTGACAGTGGACTGCGACATACTGCTGCCGGCGGCTCTGGAGAATGCGATTACATTGGAGAACGTTGGTCGGGTGAAAGCCAGGATCATCAGCGAACTCGCTAATGGTCCGACTACTCCTGGAGCCGATCGAGTGTTGGCTGAGAACGACGTCCTGCTGATTCCCGACATCCTTGCGAACGCTGGCGGAGTTACGGTCAGTTATTACGAGTGGGTGCAGGACCAGTACTCCTTCTTCTGGTCTGAGAAGCAGATTAATGACACGCTGGAACAGACAATTCGCGCCGCATTCAAAGACGTACATGAAACGGCGCAGCGTTATGAAACCGACATGCGCACAGGCGCTTACATTCTCGCAGTCGATCGAGTGGCCGAAGCCACGAGGGTAAGGGGGATATTTCCATAAATATTAAAGTCTACGAAAAACCAACCTGCACGAAGTGTCGTGAGATGGATCGTTTTCTCAGAGACAGGGGCGTGTCGTTTGACAAGGTCAACTATTACATCGAACCTTTGAGCAAAAAGCAGCTCAAGGCTCTGATTAAGAAAATGAATATCTCGCCACGCGCGCTGTTACGTACGAGCGAGCCCATCTATCGCGAACTCGGTTTAGCAAAAGGCCAATTCACAGACGATCAGATCATCTCGTTGATGGTCGAGCACCCGGACCTCATGCAACGCCCGATTGTCGAACGAGGCGACCGCGCCGTCCTGGGTCGTCCCACTGAGAACGTGAAGGAATTGCTGTGATTATCTAAATGGGCCACAACTCCTTCCCATTCCAGGAGGGTCAACGGTTTTCCCGCCGTTTGAGTCTGTCGAAAAGAGGTTCTGACCTCTAACAAGAAGCCTTGAAGAAAACACCTGAAACAGTTTTTGTTTGCCAGAATTGCGGCCACCAGTCTCGCAAGTGGACGGGGAAGTGTCCCGAGTGTGGCGAGTGGAACTCACTCGTCGAAGAGCGCGCGAAAGTTAGCTCAAAGGGCGCCGGCCGGCTTGGCTTTAAGCTGCGCGAGGTCGAAGCCGTTCCTTATAACGAGATTGAGCCGCAGAACGATATTCGCGTCAGCTCGGGCGTCACAGAATTCGATCGCGTGCTTGGCGGCGGCATTGTTCCCGGAACAGTTGTGCTGATTGGCGGTGATCCGGGAATCGGTAAAAGCACTCTGTTATTGCAGGTGGCCGATAAACTCAGTCGGCAAAATAGTCCCGTGCTCTACGTTTCTGGCGAAGAATCGGAAAGGCAAATAAAACTGCGTGGCGAACGGCTAAAAGTTGAGGCGGACAATCTTTACATTCTGCCTGAAACCAATCTCGAGAACATTTTTCATGAAGTGGAACGCCTCAAACCGTCAGCCATCATCATTGACTCTATTCAGACCGTCTTCTCAGCTTTGATCGAGTCTGCTCCTGGATCAGTTTCGCAGGTAAGGGAAGTAGCTCACCAGCTTCTAATGCTGGCAAAAAATCGTACCATTCCCGTTTTCCTTATAGGTCATATCACCAAAGATGGATCAATTGCCGGCCCAAAGACACTGGAACACATTGTCGATACAGTCCTCTACTTCGAGGGCGAGCGGCACCACAATCATCGCATTGTCCGGGCCACGAAGAATCGCTTTGGTGCTGCTAATGAAGTCGGAGTGTTTGAGATGACTGGGTCTGGTTTGGTGCCGGTAGCGAACCCCTCGCAAATGTTCCTGCAGGAGAGGCCGGAAAACGTCGCGGGTTCCGTAGTCACTGCTTGCATGGAAGGGACGCGGCCATTGCTGGTCGAGATTCAGGCTCTGGTTTCCGGTACGAGGTATGGCACTGGCCGCCGAATGACCCAGGGCGTGGATCAGAATCGGGTCGCGCTGCTGATTGCGATGTTGGAGAAACGCACGGGCTTACAGTTGCTGGGCGATGATGTGTTCGTAAATATTGCTGGCGGGTTGGAAGTTGATGAGCCGGCAGCTGACCTTGGAGTAGTGGCGGCGATTGCCTCCAGTTTTAAGAACGTGCCCATTGATCCTCACACAGTTGTGTTCGGCGAGATTGGGTTAACCGGCGAAGTGCGCGGAACGATGCAACCGGCAGTGCGGGCGCGCGAAGCCCAGGCTCTGGGCTTTCAAAAGATTGTCATGCCTTCGTCAAACTCAGCAGGCCTTGAGCGTTTGCTGGGCGTGCGAGTGGCGGGTGTGCGTTCGGTGGAAGACGCAATGGCAGAACTGTTTTAGCCTGCGAGATTCACTTAAAATCCCAACACCTGCGTTTTTACTCACTCTTGGCAGTTAGTGGATTTGCAAATTCAGAAGCCCAGCTCTGTAGGTTGGATCTTCAAAAATCCTGCCACTCCGGTCGGCGGGATTTCTGATTTTTTACACAGTCTTGGCAGTTGGTGGATGGTTCAGATCCAACTGTTCACTTAGAAGGCCCATTTGCCGCGCCGATCTCCTTAAGACTGCGCTGTCGCAACTGGACGTTCAGACTAGCCAACTCTCTCTGCTTTAACCCAGACCACTTCTGCAATTGCTCATTCAACAGCGCGCGATAACTTTGAAAGGTAGCGGTAGCTTGTGCAGTAGGAGCCGTGTCTGAGCTGTCAACAGAGAGCAGCAGCGACAGCAACCCGTTATGAAGAGCCGACACGGTCGGCTCCGGGGCGGGCGGAAACTGCGGCGGACCACCAAGCAGGGAGATCACGGCGCCGTTCAAAGCCTTCGCGGCCTCAGTGATTTGTCTTAGCGACGGATCGTTCCCGGTCCTGGTCTGGAGATCGTTCAACTGATTGCGAACATTGCGTAGCTGTTCAACTACAGCGAAGCTTTCGCTCATGGCCGCAATAATCTGCATCTCAAGTGCGAGCTGTTGTTCGAGCGCCTGCGAGGAAAAGTTCACACGCGGATCCATCTTTAATTCTAATGGCGCGGTGTAGCTTCTACCGTTAACTGTGAGCTTCACCTGGTACCCTCGGGGCAGCGCCAGCGGGCCTTCCGGGAGCATGATTGCATCTTCACCGTAAGCGGCCGCAATGCTGTATCCATAGCGCAAAGCTGATGGTCTTGCGTATCGCAAGTTCCAGACAAAGCGATTCAGGCCGGCATTCTTCGAGAGAGGCGCAGCCGGCCGGAACCAGTAGGATGGAAACGGCTGAGTTTCATCGATCTTACCTGGCGGATCACTGCTGGAAACTCTTTGGACCAACTGGCCCGAAGAATCCAGGAGTTCTACAGTCACATCTCCCGCCGGAACAGATCTCAGGCTGTAATAAATGATTGCTCCTGCGGGAGGGTTCTTTCCGGCTGGTGTTTCGGGCGGCAGTGGAGTGTCGCTGCTCTGGTTCTTTCTCAACCGAATAGCCGTTGCGGGTTTGAAAAGATGTGCCTCTTCAATCGCGGTGCTCTTAGTTAACTCTCGCAAAGGCGTGATGTCGTCAAGTATCCAGAATGACCTACCATGTGTTCCAATTACCAGGTCGTTGTCTTTAATCACGAGATCGCGAACCGGCGACACCGGTAGATTCATCTGTAACGATTGCCAGAGTTCTCCATCGTCGAACGAGAGGTAAACCCCCATTTCGGTGGCTGCGAACAGCAGACCCTTCCGCACCGGATCCTCGCGCACAGCATGCACGTATGCGTTTCCCGCGATGCCAGCCGCTATCTTGGTCCAGGTCTTGCCAAAGTCATGTGTCCGATAGATGTAGGGCGCGATATCGTCCATTTGATGACGATCTATGGCTGCATAAGCCGTGCCGGCTTCAGAAGGTGAAGCGTCGATCATGCTGACCATGCTCCACGGCGGTAGTCCTTTAATGGAAACGTCTTGCCAGGTCTTACCCGCGTCGCGGGTGAGCTTAATCAGCCCATTGTCTGTTCCGATCCAAATCGTATTTGATTCGATGCGTGAAGGAGCAATCGTGTAAACAACGGCTTTGGCCTCTGCCTCATTCTCGTCCGGACGTAATGTGAGATCTTCGCTAAGTTTTTCCCAATGATTGCCCGCATCTTTGGTGGCGTAGAGAAACTGCGAGGCTTGATAAAGGGTGTACGGCGGCCGAGTTGAAAACGCGATCGGGGTGGTCCAGGGATGTCGTTCTCTCACTTTGGCGCCCACCTCAGCTAACGTTGGCGAAACGACTTGAACCTGTCCCGTCCTTCGGTCCCAGCGATAGAGCTCGCCACCGGTGCTCCCGCCGTAAACGATATCGGGGTTGGTTGGATCGGGAAGGATATAGCCGCTCTCTCCGGCGCCAATCGGATGCCAGTCGCGAAATGTGATCTGACCATAGTTGCTGCGACTGATCACAGCGGCAGTTCCGCTGTCTTGTTGAGCTCCGTAAACCCAGTAAGGAAAAGCGCTATCGACAGCGACGTGATAAAACTGCGCAGTTGGCTGGTTGTACCAACTGCTCCACGTAAGTCCGCCGTTTACCGTAACCAGCGTGCCCTGATCAACACCCGAAACCATCCGCTGGGGATTGTCCCTGTCGATCCAGAGCGAGTGGTAGTCGTCACCGCCGGGCGCGCCTCGCATCGCCGTAAATGTTTTGCCACCGTCTGTCGAGCGATACAGGGAAACATTAGAGACGTAGACCAAATCCGGGTTTTTTGGATCTACCCTGACTTCGCCGAAATACCATCCGCGACTAAGGATGCGCGGTTCAATGCTGATTTGTGTCCAACTTTGGCCAGCATCGTCTGACCGATAAAGACCACTTTCGTGCTCAGCATCGATTAAGGCAAAGACACGTCGTCCGCGCTGACCGGCCGCCACGTCAATTCCAATGCGGCCGAGTTTTCCTGTCGGCAGCCCGTGCCTGGACAACTCTTTCCAAGTCAACCCGCCATCGCTTGATTTATAAAGGCCTCCTCCTGGTCCAGTGATCGGTGCATAAGTGCTCCATGCGGGTCTTCGTGCATTCCACAGCGAAGCATAAACGGTGTTCGTGTTATCGGGATCAAAAGCCAGATCAATCGCCCCGGTGTTTTCGTCTTTGTATAAAACTTTGGTCCAGGTATTGCCGCCATTACTCGACCGAAAAACTCCACGCTCCTCGTTTGGGCCAAAGCCGTGACCCAGCGCCGCCACCAGCACGATTCTTGAATCTTTGGGATCGACCAGGACTCGGCCAATCTGTCGTGTATCTGGTAATCCCATGAAGGACCAGTTCTTCCCAGCGTCCGTCGACTTATAGAGCCCCGTACCGAACGAGATGTCCGAACGCATATCGGCCTCGCCTGTGCCCACGTAGATGATGTTCGGATCAGACTGAGCAACTGCTAGCGCCCCAATCGAGGCCACGGGCTGATCGTCAAAGATCGGTGTCCAGGTTCGGCCGGCGTCGATCGTTTTCCAAACGCCTCCGCCTACTGCGCCGAAATAAAAAGTGTTTGGTTGACCATGAACGCCGCTCACTGCGAGGACTCGACCGCCGCGGTGGGGGCCAATGCAACGCCATTGCAAGGCTGAGTAAAGAACTGGCGGAATAGAGGGCGAGTTCGTCTGCGCCTGCGATAGTGAAACTGATGTAAGAAAAGCTGAGACTAGAAGGAGAGTGACAGTCTGGACAATTTTCATCTAGGGCATTCCTTTTGAGTCAGTTCCGATGTTAGCATTGCGCTCCTCAAGTAATTGCCAATTGCCGATTGCCGATTGCTGATTGGAAGGCAATGACAATGACACATTCCACGCGGGCTTTGTACAGCCACTCTCGCTTAAGTAAGAATTTACGTAAAACCAGGCGCTCCAGCTAGGACAAAATCGGCAATCGGCAATCGGCAATTGGCAATCGAGTTACCATCTCGCATTTTTAAAGTGCCAAAAGTAAAGGAGTCCACCCGAATGTTCAAGACGTATCGTGCGTCTCATGTTATCGCAGTTCTCTGTGTCGTCTTCGGTTTCACCTTTTCTTTTTTGTCGGTTCAGGGGCAGCAAACACCAACGACGCCGGATCAATCGTCTGACCCACTGAAGGTTTTGCAATGGCGCTCCATTGGACCGTACCGGGGCGGCCGCGTCACCGCCGTCGCTGGTGTGCCCTCTCAGCCAATGGTTTTTTACTTTGGCGCGACCGGCGGAGGAGTTTGGAAGACAACAGATGGCGGCATCAACTGGGAACCAATCACTGACGGGTCCGTCTTTCGTACTGGATCGGTCGGCGCCATCGGCGTTTCTGATTCTGATCCGAACACGATCTATGTCGGCATGGGTGAATCGCCGATTCGTGGCAACGTTTCACACGGTGACGGTGTTTACAAATCCACGGACTCCGGCAAGACGTGGAAGCGTGTAGGATTGGAAGACACGCGACAGATCTCTCGGATTCGCGTTCATCCCAAAAACGCAGACGTAGTCTACGTGGCAGCTCTTGGACATACGTGGGGTCCTAATGAGCAGCGCGGCGTGTTTCGATCAAAAGATGGCGGCAAGACTTGGGAAAAAGTGCTGTATCGCAACGACAAGACTGGTGCCATTGATCTAATCCTGGATCCGACAAATCCAAACGTCATCTATGCTGGATTTTGGGAGGTCTACCGAAAGCCCTGGACCCTCGAGAGCGGTGGTCCAGGCTCTGGCATTTTCAAATCTACGGATGGCGGCGATACGTGGGCCGAGATCACTCGCAACGCCGGCTTGCCGCGTGCAACTGTTGGGATAATCGGCATCACGATCTCGCCTGCTAACCCCGAACGTTTATGGGCCATTGTGGAAGCGGAGGACGGTGGAATCTTTCGCTCGGAAAACGCGGGCCGGACCTGGACCAAAGTCAACGAAGAGCGACGGTTGCGGCAGCGAGCCTGGTATTACACACGTATCTACGCAGACCCCAGGAATGCTGATACTGTCTACGTCCTGAATACCGGTTTCTACAAATCTAACGATGGGGGCAAGACCTTCACGGGAATTTCGGTGCCGCACGGTGACAATCACGATCTGTGGATTGCGCCTGATGATCCGAACCGCATGATCGAAAGTAACGACGGCGGCGCGAACGTGTCATTCAACGGGGGCCGAAGCTGGACTGAGCAAGACCAAGCGACGGCCCAGTTTTATCGTGTCACCCTCGATAACGATTTCCCGTATCACGTTTACGGGGCCCAGCAGGACAATTCAACGGTGCGTATCGCCAGTCGTACCATGGGAGGGGGAATCACAACGAGCGACTGGTACGACGTGGGAGGAGGCGAATCTGGTTGGATCGCGCCATCGCCGAAGGACTCGCAGATTGTTTACGCTGGCTCATACGGCGGGCTTCTGACTCGCTACGATCGTCACACCGGCCAAAGACGCGACATAAATCCCTATCCAAACAATCCGATGGGATCAGGCGCAGACGTTCTAAAGTATCGATTCCAATGGAACTTTCCGATTGTCTTTTCACCTCACGATCCAAACACGCTTTATGCCGGAGCCAATGTCTTGTTCCGGTCGACCAACGAAGGGCAGAGTTGGGAAGCTATCAGTTCCGACTTGACGCGCAATGACAAATCAAAACAGGGCTCTTCCGGTGGTCCAATTACTAAAGACAACACCAGCGTCGAGTATTACGACACAATCTTCACGGTGATGGAGTCGCCGCTGCAGGCCGGAACCATCTGGAGCGGCTCCGACGATGGTCTGGTCTATGTCACGCGTGATGGGGGAAAAAGCTGGTCCAACGTTACGCCGCTTGCATCCATGATGCCTGAGTGGATTCAGATCAACTCCATCGAGGCTTCACCAAACGATCCGGCAACCGCATATGTTGCCGCGACAATGTACAAATGGGATAACAACAAACCTTATCTCTATAAAACGAGTGACTATGGGAAGTCGTGGAAGAAGATCACCAATGGCATTCCCGATAACGCTTTCACGCGCGTGATCCGCGAGGATCCAAACAAGCGAGGGTTGCTTTACGCGGGGACCGAGACTGGCCTGTATGTCTCGTTCGATGACGGAGAACACTGGCAGTCGATGCAGTTTAACCTCCCGATTGTCCCTATCACGGACCTGGCGATTCACAAACGTGAAAAGGATTTGGTTGCCGCCACCCAGGGTCGTTCGTTCTGGATCTTTGATGATCTGCCCATGTTGCATCAGTTCATGGATGCAGGTGGTTTCAGTGCGGCTCACGAAATGAAGTTGTTTCGACCTGAAGACTCGTACCGCATGGCCGGTGGCGGAGGTGTCCCGCTCGGTCCATCCGCGACGATAGGTAGAAATCCGCCCGGTGGCGTTGTGGTCTATTATTCGTTGAAGACGAAGCCAGCCAGCGAAGTGAGTCTCGAGTTCCTGGACGCCGGTGGCAAATCAATTAGAAAGTTTACGACGCGAATGCCCAGGAGCGGAGAGGCTGGCGGACCGACCGCAGAGGCAACACCAACGCCGGCCGCGGAGGAAGAATCATTTGGCGGCGGTGCGGGTGTTGCGAGAGTGTCCACAGACGTTGGCCTAAACCGATTCGTTTGGGATCTGCGCTATCCGGACGCGGTGCGTTTTCCGGGGATGATCCTGTGGGCCGGCGAGACTCGTGGCCCTCGTGCAGCGCCGGGGCAATATCAAGTGAAGCTTACGGTCGATGGAAAATCTCAGTCGGAAGTTTTTGAGTTGAAGCCGGACCCGCGCCTTGCGACGACGGCGGCCGACTATAACAAGCAGCTGGATCTTGCTTTGAAGATTCGCGACAAAGTCAGTGAAACGCACAATGCGATTGTGCAGATTCGCGACGTTCGTAAGCAGGTTGACGATCTACTCAAACGAGTCAAGGATCAACCGAGCTCTAAAGTCATCAACGAAGCAGGCACCGCCTTAAACAAAAGCTTGCTTGCAATCGAAGAAACGCTTTATCAAACTAAGAATCAAAGTAGTCAGGATCCGCTGAACTTCCCGATCCGCCTGAACAACAAACTCGCCGCACTTGCGGGGGTTGTTTCCGGGGGAGAATTCCCGCCGACGGATCAATCGTATGCTGTCTACGAAGAGCTTGCGGGACAGATCGACGCCCAGCTTCAACGGCTAACGCAGATGTTGAAAACGGACCTGCCGGCGTTCAATCAGTTGGTGAGGGAACAAAATATTCCCGCGGTGGTCGTGAAGCCGCCCACCACTGACGCCCCGCACCGTTAGTTACGGGCCCCTCTTTGGAGTGCGCTGCCCTGGCTGGCCTTGGCAGCGCTTTGGCCTGCGTTCGCCGCGGTCTACGCGGGCGAGGAATCGCTTCGCAGGCCAAACAGCTTGATTCGCAGTTGAGTGGTACGGAACAACAGGCCAAAGCGGCGCCGGGCCAGCCGGGCCGCCGCACTGCTCCAAAGAGGGGGCGGCTTACTCTTTGTCGCGCTCTACCTCTTGATCCTCACGTTCCCTACGGCTCCAGTAGCAAATAAACTACGTTATAACTCTTCCGTGATACAACAGGGTTATTTTTCGGGAGTCATGTTCCCGAGGGGTTATAACGCCTGAGTCACACATAGAGGGCAGCGACTGATGGAGAGAACGCTCATTGACGATCGTGCGAGGATCGTCGAGGCTGGTAACCCACAGTCGCGATCTGTTGAAGTGGTCGTAAATGCGATGTCGGGCCTCGCCGGCAAAGCCGAAGTGCGCGCGGAATTGATCAGACTCTTCCTGGACGGGGGGCTTGAAGCGCAAATCTCGGTAGCTAAGGACGGCGCTCATCTCGTTGAACTGGCTCGTATCGCGGCCGAACGCAGCGATGTAGTTGTTGCGGGCGGTGGGGACGGGACGGTCAATACAATTGCCTCGGCCGTTATCGCCGAAGACAAGATCCTTGGTGTGTTTCCGCTCGGGACTCTCAACCATTTCGCCCGTGATCTCAACATTCCGTTGGACCTCGAAGCGGCCGTGCAGACTATTGTTTCCGGTTCCATCGCCAGGGTCGACGTTGGTGAAGTCAACGGCCGCGTGTTTCTAAACAATTCCAGTTTGGGTCTGTATCCGAGCATTGTTACAGAGCGGGAAAAACAGCAACGTCTGGGCCACGGTAAATGGCCCGCTTTTGCTTGGGCCGCGTTATCTGTTTTGCGCCGCTACCCATTCCTCGATGTTCGGCTAACAGCGGCTGGTAAAAAGATTAAGACTCGAACTCCGTTTGTTTTCATTGGCAACAACGAGTATGCAATGGAAGGTTTCAAGATTGGAGCGCGAACGTCCCTGGATGCTGGGGTCCTCAGCGTGTACGTTACATTCCGTATTGGCCGCTGGGGTCTAATTCGCCTCGCCCTT
>WNGA01008519.1_pt1 | contig 16730 bp, 13 predicted proteins | sample 5400061 | NCBI WGS metagenome assembly WNGA01 (sample SAMN13153366, study PRJNA577476) | soil metagenome | isolation source: 100 cm soil or saprolite under grassland replicate 2 | place: USA:California | collected 2016-06-15 | reverse complement strand
CTCTAGCATGGCGAAAGAGCTCACCTACCGCGACGCAGGAGTCGACATCGATGCCGGCGACGCGCTGGTGGAGGCGATCAAACCGCTCGCGCAGCGCACGTTGCGGCCGGAAGTGCTCGCCGGAATCGGCGGCTTCGGGGCGCTGTGCGAACTGCCGAAGAAGTACCGGCAGCCGGTCCTGGTCTCCGGCACCGACGGCGTCGGCACCAAACTCAAGCTCGCGTTCGAGCTGCAGCGGCACGACACCGTGGGCATCGATCTGGTGGCGATGAGCGCGAACGACGTGCTGGTGCAGGGCGCGGAGCCGCTGTTCTTTCTCGACTACTTCGCCTGCGGCAAGCTCGATAGCCGCGTCGCGGCGATGGTGGTGAAGGGGATCGCAAGCGGCTGCGAGCTCGCCGGATGCGCGCTGATCGGCGGCGAGACCGCGGAAATGCCGGGCATGTACGCCGAGGGCGAGTACGACCTTGCGGGCTTCTGCGTCGGCGTGGTGGAAAAGGAGCGCATCATCGACGGCCGCTCGATCGTGCCCGGCGACGCGCTGCTCGGCCTCGCGTCGAGCGGCGCGCATTCGAACGGCTACTCGCTCATCCGCCGCATTCACGGAGCCGACAAGCTGAGTTCCGACCTCGCCGATTCGCTCATGGAGCCGACCCGCATCTACGTGAAGCCGGTGCTGAAGGTGCTGGCTGCGTTTCCAGTGAAGGGCCTTGCGCACATCACCGGCGGCGGTCTGCTCGGAAATGTTCCGCGAATGCTTCCCGCCGGAACCAAGGCGGTAATAAGAAAAGCGGCGTGGCCGCGGCCGCAGCTCTTCCATCGGCTGCAGCAGGCCGGCGGGGTCGCGGAGGGCGAGATGCTCCGCGTCTTCAATTGCGGCATCGGCATGGTGATCGCGCTCGCGCGCGACCAAGTCGCCAGCGCTACCATGCTCTTGCGCAGGGAGGGCGAGCTGGTCTACGAGATCGGCACGATCGAGCAGGCCTCCGGCGCCGGGCCGGAATGCCTTATCGTATAGACCCCGGTTATTTCACTTTGTAGACGACGTCGTTCTCGCGCACGTGCTCGGTCACCTTCAGCCCGAAATCGTCCTGCGGGCCGGCTTCGGCGACCGGCGCATGGCCGATCTGCAGCGACTCGACCCGCTGGCTGAAGTCGCTGGTGTGCCCCCGGATATGGATGGTGTCGCCGACGCGCAGGGTTGCCGATTCCAGCTTGATGATGGCGACCGAGAGATGGCCGTAATAGTGGGTCACGACGCCTATACGCTCCCCCGGCGCGGGTGGCGGCGGCGGGCTCGGGGGCGTCGCGGCTTTTGGCGGCGCGCGCCGTACCGGTAATTTCCGCGTCGGCTTCCTCGCGAGCTTCACGGCCTTCTTGCGAATCGGCGACCGCTTGGCTGGTGTCTTCCTGCGCTTCGGCTTGGCCTTTTTCTTGACCGCCATGTGTTGTCTCCTCGCGGGATTGCCCGCGGATCATTCTCCCGCTTTGGAGCCGCGGCCCGCAAGATAAATCCCGGCCAAAACCACGCCTGCGCCCGCGATCTGCAGCGGCACGAGCGGCTCGGACAGCAGCGCCCAGGCGAAGGCCGCCGCCATTACCGGCTGGAACAGCAGGCTGACCGAGGAAAACGGCGCCGGCAGGTGCGCGAGCGCATACGCGATCAGACCCTGTCCGGCGGCATGCGAGACCAGCGCCAGCCCGAGCAGCATCCACCAGCCGAACGCAGTCGCCGGAAGCATCTGCTCGCCCGAGGCGAGCGCGATGGGGAAGAGGAAAAGCGCGGTTATCGTGCTGGTCGCCGCCATCAGGCGCAGCGTGCTCTCGCCGCGATCGCGCAAGCGCTTCACCGCGAGGATGTAGCCGGCATAAAACATCGCCGTCACGACGCCCAGCGCATCTCCGACCAGGCCGGTCGGCGAGAATTCCAGGCTGGTGTGCACGAGCAGCGCCACGCCCGCAAGCGCGGCTGCGAGGCCGGCAAGGAACGGCCCGCTCGGCCGCTGGCGCAGAAACACCCACGCCGCAAGCGTGACGAAGAGCGCAGCGAGATTGGCGAGCAGCGTCGAATTGGCGACCGACGTCAGCTTGATCGAGCTATGCCAGAAGGCGAGGTCGCCGGCGAACGCGGCCCCGGCGGCCAGGAAAAGCGGCCAGCCTGCTGCCGCCGAAGCGGGCGTTTTTTTGAAGATCGGACAAAGCAGCCAGAGCGCGGGAACGGCGAGCGCGACGCGCCAGAAGGCTGTCGCGGTGGGGCCGGCTTCCGAGACGCGCACGAAAATCGGCGACAGGGCAATGCAGGTCGCGCCGACGAGAAGCGCAGCGAGCGCGGGCCTCATGGCCCGCCGATGTTACTTGAGGTTTCGTGATGCCCTTTCCGGTAGAATTTTTTGACATGGCAAGGCCGCGTTTCGTTCACCTCAGGCTGCACAGTGAATACTCGGTGAACGACGGCATAGTGCGCATTGACGATGCGGTGGCGCACGCCGCCGCGGACGAAATGCCGGCGCTGGCGCTCACCGATACGGCCAACCTGTTCGGCATGGTGAAGTTCTACGGCGCCGCCCGGACCGCCGGCGTCAAGCCGGTCCTGGGTGCCGATTGCTGGTTGCAGAACGATGCCGACCGCGAGAAGCCCTTCAGGCTCCTGCTGTTGTGCGCGTCGCGCGCCGGCTACCTCAGGCTCTGCGACCTTCTGTCGCGGGCGTGGCTGAAGAACCAGCACCGCGGCAGGGCCGAAATCGCCTCGAGCTGGCTCGAGGCCGGAGGCAGCGGCGGCCTGATCGCGCTTTCCGGGGCGGGCGCCGGCGACGTCGGGCAGGCGCTGCTCGCCGATCACGCCGAGTCGGCCGAGCGCCTTGCAGGCAGCTGGTCAAAACGCTTTCCGGGCCGCTACTACATTGAGCTGCAGCGCGCGGGCCACGCTAATGCCGAGGCCCTGGTTTCGCGCTCGGTCGCGCTCGCGACACGGCTCGCCCTTCCCGTCGTAGCGACCCACCCCGTGCAGTTCCTCGCGCCCGGGGACTTCAAGGCGCACGAAGCGCGCGTCTGCATCGCTCAGGGCTACGTGCTCGGCGACCAGCGCAGGCCGAGACGGTTCACGCCGGAGCAGTATTTCAAGAGCCAGGAGGAGATGGCGCGCCTGTTCGCCGACATGCCCCAGGCGCTCGACAACGCAGTCGAGATCGCGCGGCGCTGCAACCTCGAGATCGAGCTGGGCAGGAGCCGCCTGCCGGCGTTCCCGACCCCGCCCGGAGTGACGGTCGACGATTATCTGAAGAGCCAGTCGCAGGCGGGACTGGAGAGAAGGGTCGCGGGCAGCCTGTTGCAGACGGCCCAGGGGGCGCGCTATCGCGAGCGGCTCGACTTCGAGCTGCGCACCATAGTCCAGATGGGCTTCGCCGGGTACTTCCTGATCGTCGCCGATTTCATCAGTTGGGCGCGCACGAACGGCGTCCCGGTCGGGCCGGGCCGCGGCTCGGGCGCCGGGTCGCTGGTTGCCTACGCGCTTGGCATCACCGATCTCGACCCGCTGCGCTACGACCTGCTGTTCGAGCGCTTTCTCAATCCCGAGCGCGTGTCGATGCCGGACTTCGACATCGATTTCTGCCAGGACGGCCGCGACCGCGTCATCGACTATGTGCGCCGCAAGTATGGCGCCGACAGCGTCTCGCAGATCGCCACCTTCGGCACCATGGCGGCGCGCGCCGTGGTGCGCGACGTGGGGCGCGTGCTCGATCTCGGCTACAACTTCTGTGACCAGCTCGCGAAGCTGATCCCGGTGCAGCCCGGCCGGACCATTACCCTCGAGATGGCGCGCCGCATGGAGCCGCTGCTAGCCGAGCGGGCGAGGAAGGAAGACGAGGTGAAGGAGCTCCTCACGCTCGCCGAGAAGCTCGAGGGGCTGGTGCGCAATGTCGGCATGCACGCCGGGGGCGTGCTGATCGCGCCCGGCCGGCTGACCGACTACTGCGCGCTGTACGCAGCCGAGGGCACGGCGAACGTGATTTCCCAGCTCGACAAGGACGACGTCGAGGCGGTCGGGCTGGTGAAATTCGATTTCCTCGGCCTGACCACGCTCACCATCCTGGAGCTTGCCGCGCGGTACGTGCGCGAGCTCGGTGACCGCGACTTTTCACTGGAAAAGATTTCCCTGGATGACGCGGATACCTACCAGCTTCTCTCCTCGGGCAACACCACCGCGGTGTTCCAGCTGGAATCGCGCGGCATGCGCGATCTCATCAAGCGCGCCCGCCCGGACCGCTTCGAGGACGTGATTGCGCTGGTCGCGCTGTTCCGCCCCGGGCCGATGGAGTTGATCCCGGAATTCATCGCGCGCAAGCGCGGCGAGCAGCGCGTCGAGTACCTCGACAAGCGCCTGGAGCCGATTCTTGCGCCGACTTACGGCATCATGGTGTACCAGGAGCAGGTGATGCAGATCGCGCAGGTGATCGGCGGCTACACGCTGGGCAGCGCCGACCTGCTGCGCCGCGCGATGGGCAAGAAAAAACCCGAGGAAATGGCGCAGCAGCGCGACATCTTCGTCGCCGGCGCGCAGAAAAACGGTCTCGCGCGCTTGAAGGCGATGCAGCTCTTCGACCTGATGGAGAAGTTCGCGGGCTACGGCTTCAACCGCTCGCATGCCGCGGCTTATGCGCTGCTCGCCTATCACACGGCCTACATGAAAGCGCACCACGCCGCAGCCTTCAGCGCCGCGAACCTTTCGGCCGTGATGGACGATACCGACAAGGTGCGCCAGCTCCACGAGGACACCCTGGCGAATCGCCTCGTCATCCTGCCTCCCGACATCAACGCCTCGCAGCATCGCTTCGTCCCGGTGGATCGCAGCACGGTGCGCTACGGCCTCGGCGCGGTGCGCGGCACCGGCGAAGCGGCGATCTCGGCGCTGCTGGAGGCGCGCCGCGCGGCGCCGTTCGACAGCCTGTTCGATCTCTGCCGCCGCGTGGACAAGCGCATCGTCAACCGGCGCGTGGTCGAGGCGCTGGTGCGCGCCGGCGCCTTCGATTCGCTCGATGCGCAACGCGCGCGGCTGCTCGCCTCGGTCGGGCGCTCGCTCGAGGCGGCCGAGCAGGCCGAGCGCCAGGGGTCGCAGACCAGCCTGTTCGGCGAGGCAGCCGCACCGCGCGGCGAGCACGCCACCGTCGAGGCGGCGCCGTGGGATCTGAAGCAGACCTTGATGGAGGAAAAGAGCGCGCTCGGGTTTTACCTGTCCGGGCATTTGTTCTCGGTCTATGAAACGAGCCTCGCCGGCTTCGCGCGCACGCCGCTCGCGCGCCTCGCGGCCTCCGAGCAGCGGGTCTGGATGGCGGGAATCGTCGCTTCGGCGCGCAGCCAGATGACGCGCCGCGGCCGCATGATGGTGGTGATGCTCGACGACGGCACCGCGCAGGTCGAGATCTCGGTGTTCAACGAGCTCTACGACAAGCACCGCGACAAGCTGAAAGAGGACGCGCTGCTGATCGTCGCCGGCAAAGTGCAGCGCGATGATTTTTCCGGCGGGCTGCGCGTCGCGGCAGACGAGCTGCTGGATCTCGATGCGCTGCGCGGTCGCTACGGTGCGCGGCTGCGGATCGCGATGAACGGCGCGGCCGACGCCAAGCGCCTGCAGCAGGTCCTCGCGCCGTATCGCGCGAGCGGGCAGGGTGCCTGCGAGGTGGTGGTGCGCTATGAAAACGAACGCGCCGGCTGCGAAGTGGTACTGGGCGAGGCGTGGCGCGTGCGGCCGGACAGCCGCCTGCTCGCCGAGCTATCCGAATGGCTGACGCCGCAGAACGTTCAGCTCGTCTATACCTCGGCCTAGCGAGCCGGCTCGCGCACGTTGCGCATGAACATGCGCCGGAAATGGCGATACCAGGGATTAACAATCCGCTCGAGCGGGTCCAGCCTGCGCTTCTCGGCGAGGAAGCTCTTCAATCGCGGGTAGCAGGCTTCGATCTGGGCGCGCGTGGCCTCAGGGGTGCAGGCGATCGGAAAACTGCCGCCATGCTCGATCGCGATGTCGAGCAGCTCGCGCGCGAGCTGCGTCGCGCGGACGGAGGCGGCGATCGAGCCGGGCCGAGCGAGCTGCACGCGGATCTCGGTGTAGTCGCGGCATGCCCAGCGCAGATAGGTTTCGCTTTCTTTCCGAATGCGCCGCAGCTCGACGCTCTCGATCGCGCTGCGCCACTCCGCGCAATGCGCGCGAACCTGGGTGATGCAGACATCGAGGCGCTCGGCAGGCACGAGCAGGTGCAGCGTGCGCCCGCGCGCGCCGCCAGCGGCCTGCTGCAGCGTTTCGCCGGGCGCGGTTTCCTCGAGCGCGCGCGCAAGCGAGTCCACGCGCAGCGTAACGCTGTAGAGGGCCCCGAAAACGCCCTGCCCGCCCACGGCGAGTGAAAACAGCTGAGGGTTCGAGTACCGGCTGGCGCGCCGCAACTCGCCGTCCGGGGTGACGAGGGTGAGCGATTCGACATGCGTCACCGCCGTGCGTCCGTCGGGACCGGCTGCGTTCCTCGCGATGCTTTCTCCCACCGTCGGCATGGTGGTGCGTGCGCTCGCGGCCCGCGCATCGCTGGGGCGCAAGCGTTTCGCAAGCGTCGTCCAGGCCGAGCTCGCCTGGACCTCGACGAGCCCCAGGTCCTCATCTACCCGAAGAATCCGATCGAGCCGCAACGGGTCATATGATTTCGAGCCGCGCACCGCATCGCGCAACTCCAAGGCGGACAACGGGACAAATGACATGCCGCTCATGAGACCCTCCCCGCCGACAATCTAGCCGAACGGCGGGAGCGCGACTAGAGCGTCGCGCGCAACTCGAACTGCGCGCAGGCCGGCGCGTCGTCGAGGCCTGCAACCTCGAGCGCATCGACCCGCGCGCCCGCGGGGCCGCGAGCCGCCCACGAGACGATCGCCTCGACGGCTGGCGGCGAACCCTGTACGAGCGCCTCGACGCTGCCGTCCGAGCGATTACGCACCCAGCCGGTGATGCCGAGCTTTAGGGCTTCGTCCTGCAGGGCGGCGCGATAGCCGACGCCCTGGACGCGCCCTCTGACACGAATTTGCCGGGTCACCATGCAGGCGAGCTTGGCTGATGTTAAGCTGAAAAGAGGAGGAACAAAGAGATGCGGATCGGCTTGCTGCTGGTTGCGGGACTCGCCCTGATCGGGTTCCTGGTAGTGGCCGTAGTGTTGCCTCAGATGGCGGGCGCGGAAGCGAGGGATGCCGCCCAGGCGCTGATCGCCGGAGCCGAGCCGGCCAGGCAGCAGATCAGCGCCACCGCAGAAAAATCCGCTCGCCTGGCGGGCGCCGGCAAAGGCATCAAGATCGCGCCCAAGACCGATCCCAAACACGGCGACATGAAGTGGATCGTTGGCGACGACGGCTCGGTTCGCGGCTGGAACGAGAAAAATGCGCTCGAAATCGCGCTCACCCCCACGTTGCAAGGCGGCAAGGTGAGCTGGAACTGCAAGGGCTACCCGGTCAACGCGATGCCGGCAAGCTGCGGCGGGCGGTAACAGCAGTGAGAATTCCCTGGATGATCGCGGTAGGCGGCGGCGGACAGCCTGGCACCGCGACGTCGACGGGTATCACGTTCGCTACCGCCCCGCGGCTCGCGTAGCTTTCGCCGAATATGCCGCCGTCACATCCGCAGTCGCCGATCGCGACCACGAGCTTCGGCTCCGGGGTCGCATCGTAGGTACGGCGCAGTGCCGTCTCCATGTTGCGCGACACCGGCCCGGTGACGAGCAGCAGGTCGGCGTGGCGGGGGCTGGCCACGAAGCGGATGCCGAGGCGCTCGAGGTTGTAGTGGGGGCTGTTGCAGGCGTGAATCTCGAGCTCGCAGCCGTTGCACGAACCGGCGTCGACATGGCGGATCGCGAGCGATCTTCCGAAGTGCTCGAGCACGACCCTTTCCAGGCGCTGCTCAAGCTCGCGCATCGATTCGTCGGGGCCGGGCGCGCGCTCGCTGACGATGCCGGTTTTCGCAATCTGCTTGAGAAGCTGGTACATGCCTAGAGGTCGTGGCCGCTGTAAGAGAGATTGAAAGACTTATTGATGAGCGGGAAATCGGGCACGATATTCCCCAGCACCGCGCGCTCGAGCACCGGCCAGTTCTGCCAAGAGGGGTCATGCGCATGGACTCGGTGTGGCCTGCCCCCATTGCCCATGTCGAGAGCGATGAACACCTCGCCGCGCCAGCCCTCGATCCAGCCGCAGCCACGCCGTCCCGGTTGCATTGCAGGGAGAGCGGCCCGAAGCTCGCCGCCGGACAGGCGCTCCGCGAGCGCCTCGATCAGGCGCAGCGATTCGGCGAGCTCCTCGAAGCGTACCGAGATCCGAGCGGCGACGTCGCCACGTATGTGCTCCCCGATTCTCACGGCGAGCGCGTCGTACGGCGGCACCGGGTAATCGCAGCGCAGGTCGTGCGCCTGGCCGCTCGCCCGCCCGGCGAGGCCGGTCAGCCCAAGGCGCTCGGCGAGCTCCGGCGTCACCTGCCCGGTCAGGATGAAACGGTCCTGCGCGCCGGCATGCTCGTCGTAGATCGCGCGCAGCGTTGCGACTTCCGCGCCAATCTCACCTAGCTTTTCAACAAGGATCTCCGGTGCAAGGAGATCGCGGGCGACGCCACCGGGCACGATGAAGTCCATCAGGTAACGGTGCCCGAACAGCTCGTGGTGCAGCCGCAGCAGCTCTTCTTTCAGCCGCCAGAACTGGGAAAAACCGAACGAGAGGGCGACGTCGTTGCCGAGATAGCCTAGATCGCCGAGATGGTTCGCGACGCGCTCGAGCTCGAGCGCGATGCCGCGCAGCGCGACGGCGCGCGGCGGCGGCTCGACACCGCTCGCCGCCTCGAGCGCCATGGCATAGGCCCAGGCGTAGGCCACGGTGGAATCGCCGCTCACGCGGCCGGCGAGGCGCGCGCCGTCCTCGGGGCCGAGCGACTCAAAGCGCTTCTCGATGCCCTTGTGCTTGTAGCCCAGACGCTCCTCGAGCCGCAGCACTTTCTCGCCCACGATGGAGAAGCGGAAGTGCCCCGGCTCGATGGTGCCGGCGTGCACCGGACCGACGGGAATCTCGTGCACGCCTTCGCCTTCGACCCGCACGAACGGATAGCGGTCTTCGCCAGGCGCGAAGCCCGCCGCGGCGTCGAAGTCCTTGCGCAGCGGGAACTCGCCGCCGGGCCACGCCCCATGCCGCAGCCACTTGCGATGGTCGGGATTCTCGTGTGCGTGCACGCCGACGAGGTCGTAGGCCGCGCGCTGCATGCGGTTGGCGGCCGGGAAGATGTCGGCTATCCCGGAGTAGCGGGGATGCTCCCGCTCAAGCGGCACGGTGAGCCACACCAGGCCGGGGCGCAAGGCGAGGGTGACGTGAAGCGCGTAGCCGGCGCCGCGCGGCGTCTCGTCGCTTCCCCACAGAGCGACCAGGCGCGCCTTCAGTGCGCGTGCTTTCTCCGCAATGCCGCGCAATGCACCGCGCTCGATCGAGGCGTGCCACGCCGGAAGCGGGCCGGGCAGGCGCTGCGCGTCGATGATGGCCAGATCAGTAAAGGGGTGCGTCATCCGATGAAAGCCGCGGCCTGGCGGTACCAGTCGACGAGATAGGGCGGAATGTACAGGCCGAGCATCAGCACGATCGCGAGATGCACGAACACCGGGACGAGCGCGGGCGGGTGCGGCAGCCGCTGTACGCTTGTCTCGCCGAAGATCATCGGCTGTACCTTGCCGAAAATCGCTGCGAAGGCGATACCGAGGGAGATCAGCAGGAAGGGCGTGGCCCACGGGTGCTCGCGCATCGCCGTCGTCAGGACCAAGAATTCGCTCGTAAACACGCCGAAGGGCGGCATGCCGAGTATCGCGATAGTCCCCAGCGCAAGCCCCCAGCCGATGGTCGGACTGTGCTGGATCAGGCCGCGGATGGAGGCCATGTCCTGGGTGCCGCAGGCCTGCGAGGCGTGGCCGACGGTGAAGAAGATCGCCGACTTGGTGAGCGAGTGCACCGTCATGTGGAGCAGGCCCGCGAACGAGGCCACCGGCCCGCCCATGCCGAAAGCGAAGGTCATGATGCCCATGTGCTCGATCGACGAGTACGCGAACATGCGCTTGATGTCCTTCTGCCGCGACAGGAAGAACGCGGCCACGACCACCGAGACGAGGCCGAAGCCCATCATCAGCCCGCCCGAGAAATTGTGCTCCAGTGCGCCGTCGACCAGCACCTTGCTGCGCACCACCGCGTAGAGCGCGACGTTGAGCAGCAACCCCGAGAGCACCGCCGAAATCGGCGTCGGGCCCTCGGCATGCGCGTCGGGCAGCCAGTTATGCAGCGGCACGAGCCCCACCTTGGTGCCGTAGCCGACCAGCAGGAACACGAACGACAGGGAAAGCACCGTCGGCTCGAGCTCGCCGCGTACCTCGTGCAGATGCGTCCAGAGCAGCGCGTCGCCGCCCGGCCCGAGCACCTTCTCGGCGGCGAAATACAGCAGGATGGTGCCGAACAGCGCCTGCGCGATGCCGACCGAGCAGAGGATGAAATATTTCCACGCCGCCTCCAGGCTTGCGGGCGTGCGGTACAGGGATACGAGAAGCACCGTCGACAGGGTCGCGCCTTCCATCGCCACCCACAGCATGCCGACGTTGTTCGACAGCAGCGTCAGCAGCATCATGAAGGTGAACAGCTGATACATGCTGTGGTAGAGCCGCAGGCGCGCGCTGTTGACGCGCTTGTGGAGCTCCTCGGTGCGCATGTAAGGCCGCGAGAACAGCGCCGTGGTGAAGGCCACCAGCGCCGTTAGCGCCACCAGGAACACGTTGAACGGGTCGACGAACACCTGCTCGTTGAGCGCCGTCATCGGGCCCTCCGCGATCACGCGCGCCGTGAGCAGCGTGGCTGCCGCGAGCGTGCCGAGGCTCATGAAGGCGCTGGCCTCCGCCGCCCAGCGCCGGTGGCCGAACAGCGCGAGCAGCAAGGCCCCCGCAAGCGGAACTCCCAGGACGAGCGCGATCTCCATCAGTCTTCCTTGAGCTTCTCCATGTGGCGGATGTCGAGGCTGTCGAACTGCTCGCGGATGTGGAAGAAGAAGATGCCGAAAATGAAGGTGCCCACCAGCACATCGAGGGCCACCCCGAGCTCCACCACCAGCGGCATGCCGTAGGTGGCGCTGGTGGCGGCGAAGAACAGGCCGTTCTCCATCGACAGGAAGCCGATCACCTGCGGCACGGCCTTGCGGCGCACGATCATCATCAGGAACGACAGCAGTACGCTCGCGAGCGCGATGCCAAGCGTCGAGCGGGTGAGCGTGCTCGCCATCTGCGAGATCGGCGTGGCGAGCGCGAAGGCGAAGATCGCGAGGCCGATGCCGGCGAGCATGGTGGTGGGAATGTTGAGCAGCGTCTCGATGTCCCAGCGCACCTGCAGCTTGTCGATGAGCCGGTGCAACAGCCAGGGGATCAGGATCACCTTGAGCGCTGCCGTGAGCGCGGCGGAGTAGTACAGGTGGGACTGCCCGGTCGTGTGCGCGACGATCAGGGTCGAAGCCGCCAGCGCCGCGCCTTGCCAGGCGAACAGCTTGATCAGGGACAGAACGCGGCGCTGCGCGAGCATCGCGAACGCAAGCAGGAGCAGCAGCGCGGCGAGCAGGTTGACGAGCTGGCTCGAGAGCGGTTGCGCCATGCTCAGCCCCGCACCAGGAAGTGGATCAGCATGCCGAGCACCGCGAGCAGGAACGCGGTGGATAGGAATTCTGCCGCGAGCAGCAGCCGCATCTTCGCCAGCACGGTCTCGATCAGGGCGAGCCCGGCGCCCGCCAGGGCGAGCTTGGCGCCGAGCGCGGCAAGCGCCACGGGCAGCGCGGCCCAGTCGCCGGCCGGGGCGATGCCCCAGGGCAGGAACAGCGCAAAACCGATCGCCATGTAGGCAACCAGCTTGATGGCGACGGCCCATTCGATCAGCGCGAGGTGGCGCGCCGAGTATTCGAGGATCATCGCCTCGTGGATCATGGTGAGCTCGAGGTGCGTGGTCGGGTTGTCCACCGGCACGCGCGCATTCTCGGCGAGCAGCACCATCACGAACGCCACCGCGGCGAACGCCAGGCTCGGATAGAGGGCGAACTCGCGGTGCGCGAGGGTCTCGACGATGGTGGGGAGCTGGGTCGAGCCGGAGATGAACGCCGCCGTGAACAGCGTCATCAGCATGGCGGGTTCGGCGAGGAAGCCGATCATCATCTCGCGCCTCGCGCCGAGGCCGCCGAAGGCGGTCCCGGTGTCCATCGCCGCGAGCGCGCCGAACACGCGCGCCGTGGCGAACACGCCCACCAGCGCGATGATGTCGGCCGCCGGGGCGAACGGCAGGTTGGTCGCGAGAACCGGGACGATCCCTGCGGCGAGCCACATGCAGCCGAACAGCACGTAGGGCGTAATGCGGAACAGCGGCGACGCCGTGTTCGCGATCACCGCGTCCTTGTGGAACAGCTTCGCCAGCGTGAAATACGGCAGCCAGATGCTCGGCGCCGAGCGGTTCTGCAGCCAGGCGCGGCAGATGTTCACCCAGCCCATCACCAGCGGAGCGGCCAGCACCACGAGCACCGATTGCAGTACCTGGAACAGGACGTCGGCGAGCTGGTTCATCGCACAAAAACCAGAAGGGCGATCAGCGTGAGGAAGCTGTAGAGCAGGTACACGCTGACCCGGCCGCGCTGGAGCAGGCCGATCTTTGCGGACGCATACTCGGCGAGGCGTGCCACAGGCAGGTACAGCCAGACCCAGTGCCGGTCCTCGATCTTGATCGAGTACTTCGGCGCCGCGTCCTCGGCCCCGGGCAGGTGCCGCTTCATCAGGTACAGCGGCCCGAACACGTGCCGGATCGGCTGGCCGAACGCGTCGGCGGTGTCCTGCATGCGGGTGGTCTGCTCCGGAAATCCGCAATCCCAGGGATCGGCGAGGCGCACGCGGCCGTGATAGAAAACCCGTACTAGCCGCATCGTGATCAGCACCACAGCGAGAACGAGCAGAAAAAAGATGATGGGACTGTAGCTCGCCTGCACCGGGTGCGTCGGTACGAGCCACAGCCAGCTCGACTCGAGCGCTTCGGCGCTCAGGCTGCTGCCGGTGAGCGAGTTCGCGACCTGATTGAGCGTGAGCAGCATGGCCGCCGGAAATAGACCGAGGACGAAGCAGCCGGCAGCGAGCCAGGCCTGCCCCAGGCGCTCGCTCAGGCTGGCGTCACCGCCGGGATGCGCCCTCCCTGCGTGCGAGGCGCGCTGCGCCTCGCGCGCACGGCCAAGAAAAGCGACGCCGAACACCTTGACGAAGCACATGGCGGTAAGCGCGCCGGCGAGCGCGAGCGTCGCCGCGAACAGCGGCACGAGGCTGCGCACCACGCCGTGCTCCAGCAGGGGCGCCTGCAGCGCGGCCTGGAACGTGAGCCATTCGGAGACGAAGCCGTTCAGCGGCGGCAGTGCGGAGATGGCGAGCGCGCCGACCAGGAAATAGAACGCGGTGGCCGGCATGCTGCGGATCAAGCCGCCCATCGCATTGAGATCCCTGAGCCCGGTCGCGTGCAGGATCGAGCCCGCGCCCAGGAACAGCAGCGCCTTGAACACCGCATGGTTGAGCGTGTGGTACAACGCGGCGATCAGGCCGAGCACCCCGGCGGCCGGGTGGCCGAAGCCGAAGAACACCATCGACATGCCCAGGCCGAGCAGGATGATGCCGATGTTCTCGACCGAGTGGTACGCGAGCAGCCGCTTCAGATCGTGCTGCATCAGGGCGTACAGCACGCCGAAAAGGGTCGTGCCGGCGCCGATCACCAGGACGAGCAGCCCCCACTCCCAGCGCACGCCGCCGATCAGGTCGAAAATCACCCGCACCATGCCGTAGATCGCGGTCTTGATCATGACCCCGCTCATGAGCGCCGAAACAGGCGACGGTGCCGCGGGATGGGCCTCGGGAAGCCAGGCATGCAAGGGAAGAAGGCCCGCCTTCGCGCCAAAGCCGAAAAACGCGAGGATGAACGCCACGCTGGACCATGAGCGCCATCGTCTCCCAGGCCACCATGAAGAGATAGGCGTCGTCGGCGAGGATGACGAACGCCATGCTGGCGAGAAACACGTGGTACTGAAGGCAGATGAGCCGCAGGCGCGGCAAGGTCTCGGAGCGGAAATAGCCCACCGCATAGACCGAGACGCCGGCGGCGACCGCGCCGAGCAGAAGCAGGAAAAAACCCGCCAGCGGGTCGAGCCGGAGGTGAAACGGCAGGTCGGGCAGGCCGAGCGGCAGCACGCGCGTGGAGGCCGGGAGCCAGGCGGCCTGGGCGCCGATCACCGCGAGCGCTAACCCGGCCGCGGCGCCCAGCGGGAACAGCGCGCGCCGCGCGAGCCCAACGGGGCCGGGAGCGAGCCCCAGCACGCCGAGTGCAAGCCAGGAGAGCGCGGCGGCAAGCGCTCCGGCAAGCAGGCTGTCAGGGCTCTCCATCAGCTCGAGAAGCGGCTCGGCAGGCCGTGGGTGCCGGGCGAAGTCAGCCGCGGCCGCCGCGGCGCACGATAACGCCGGCGACGACCAGGCCGAGCAGCGCGGCGCCCCCCACCAGCAGCCAGTCGCGCCGGCGCCAGCCGCCGCCGGTGCGCGGCAAAGCGCTCACCTCCTGCGTCGTGCTCTGCCGCTCCCAGGTCGCGGCTCCGGTCATCGCGGCGAGCCGCTGCGTCGCTTCGGCCGAATTGAAGGATTGCGCGAGGCCGTGCGCGGGCGGCGAGGTGGATTGTTCCGGCGTGTTGTCGGCCTCGCGCGTGCGATTCACCGACTGCGCCATGACGGCTGTTTTTGCGTGGGTGGCGACGAGCTCTGGCGCCGGCTCCGCAGCTCCCGGCGCGGCCGGGCGCTGCGGATGCGTGGCTGCGGGCGCAACGGCGAGCTGCTTCTCGCACTCTCTGAGGTCGCGCGCGGCCTCCTGAGCGTCCTGGTAACGCTCCTCCAGCGGCTTAGCGAGCATCTTGGCGACGATGTAGTCGAGCAGCTCGGGAACCGCGTCGTTCAGCGAGCTGGGCGACGGCGGCACGAAATTCACCGTCTGGTACATGAGCGCGGTGACGTTCTCGCCGTTGAAAGGGGCTGCGCCGACCAGCATCTCGTACACGATCACGCCGAGAGAGAAGATGTCAGAGCGATGGTCGGCGCGCTTGCCGATCACCTGCTCGGGCGACATGTATTTCGGCGAGCCGAGCAGTATGCCGGTCTGCGTCAGGTCGCTCGAGCTGCGCCGGCGGGCGATGCCGAAGTCGGTAATCTTCGCCGGCCCGTTGGGCACCACCATGATGTTCGCGGGCTTGACGTCGCGATGCACGACGCCGCGCTGGTGCGCGTAGGCGAGCCCTTCGGCGATCTGCGCCGCGATCGCCACCGCCTGGGAGACGCCGAGGCGCTGGCCCTCGCCCATCAGCGTGCGCAGCTCGACGCCTTCGATGTACTCCATCGCCATGAACACGATGTCTCCGGCCTTGCCGACGTCGTGCACGGTGACGATGTTGGGATGGTTGAGTCCGGCGGCGGCGCGCGCCTCCTGATAGAACCGCTCCTCGTACCGGTCGGCGCCTTCCTGCTCGAACGCCATGTTGACGGTCTTGATCGCGACCGTGCGCTCGAGCACCGAATCGGTCGCCTTGTAGACAACGCCCATCGCCCCCCGGCCCAGCTCGGACTGGATGGTGTAGCGGCCGAGCTGCGGGGGCTCCATTGCCGGGGCTACCGCCCCGCCTTCAGCGATCGGAATACGGGTCCCCAAACTGGATGCCCGGCTTCGGCAGGCGCGAGATCGAGCGCCGGGTCGAGGGCGAGCGCCTTGCGGAATTCATCGCGGCACAGGCGCTGGCGGTTGGAGGCGCAGTGAATGAAGGCGAGATGCTTGTGCGCGTTGACGCGCTCCTTGGTCGGCAGCCCGCGGTCGATCGCGCCCTGCAGGTTCTTCGCCGACTCGAAGTAATCGCCGTCATCGAATTGCCGCAAACCGACGCTTAGCGGCACGGGCTCGGCCTCAGCTTTCACTGAGCGAACACGCCGGGTGACCCATCTCCGAAGGCGAGAGCTCGAGCGAGGGCGCGAAGGCAAGCGCTTTGCGAAACTCGCTGCGGCAGGCGCGCTCGCGGCCCGAGGCGCAATGGATGAAGGCGAGGTGCTTGTGGGCGCGCGCGCCCTCGGCGTCGCTGAGCCCCTGGTCGATCGCGCCCTGCAGGTTCTTCGCCGATTCGACGTAATCGCCGTCTTCGAATTGCTGCAAGCCGATGTTTAACGGCGTGGCCTCGGCCTTAACGGAGCGAAAAATCGGCCCCCACGCCGGGTGACCCGCCTCCGAAGGCGCGAGCTCGAGCGAGGGCTCGAGGACGAGCGCTTTGCGAAACTCGTCGCGGCAGGCGCGCTCACGGGCCAAGGCGCAATGGATGAAGGCGAGATGCTTGTGCGCGTCGGCGCGCTCCTTGGTCGGCAGCCCGCGGTCGATCGCGCCCTGCAGGTTCTTCGCCGACTCGACGTAATCGCCGTCTTCGAATTGCTGCAAGCCGATGTTTAACGGCGTGGCCTCGGCTTTCACGGAGCGAAAAATCGGCCCCCACGCCGGGTGACCCATCTCCGAAGGCGAGAGCTCGAGCGAGGGCGCGAAGGCAAGCGCTTTGCGAAACTCGCTGCGGCAGGCGCGCTCGCGGCCCGAGGCGCAATGGATGAAGGCGAGGTGCTTGTGGGCGCGCGCGC
>WNGA01007334.1_pt1 | contig 16730 bp, 16 predicted proteins | sample 5400061 | NCBI WGS metagenome assembly WNGA01 (sample SAMN13153366, study PRJNA577476) | soil metagenome | isolation source: 100 cm soil or saprolite under grassland replicate 2 | place: USA:California | collected 2016-06-15 | reverse complement strand
TGCGAACGGCCCAATGATCATTGCTGTTACCGCATCAAATAATATCTATGCGCTCAACGCGAGCACCGGCGCAGTGATCTGGCAGCGCACTGACATCGGACCGGCTGTTACTTCGGGTCTGCCCTGCGGAAACATCAATCCGGCTGGCACCATTGGTACACCCGTTGTCGATCTCGCCTCCCGAAGACTTTTCTTCGATGCATTGATCGCCGGCTCTCCCATTAAGCATTTTATTTATTCGTTGAATGTGGACACCGGCGGTACGAACGCCGGCTGGCCTGTGGATTTGAACGCCACAGCCAGCTACAACGGAATTCCCTTCGTGTCGCTGGCGCAAGAAAACCGCGGCGCACTGGCTCTTGTGAACGGGATCGTGTACAATTCGTACTCCGGATACTTCGGGGACTGCGGCACTTACCATGGCTGGGTTGTGGGTGTAAACATAAACAATCCTTCCGATGTGCATGGATGGGCGACGACGGCGATCGGCGGCGGCATTTGGGGACACAGCGGCGTTGCCAGCGACGGCACGAATATGTTCGTAATTACCGGGAACACTTTCAACACCGGCGGGAACTGGATGGGCGGCGAAGCGATCATTCGGTTACAAGCTGGACCGACTTGGACCGGTATGCCCACAGATTACTGGGCTCCTGTTAACTGGTTCGCCCTCGACAACGGGGATACAGATCTAGGCGGTGTCAGCGCCATGCTGATTGATGTGCCTGGAGCTACGCCTTCGCAGCTTGTGCTTGCGCTCGGGAAAGATAGCAACGCCTATTTGCTTAATCGCAATAATCTCGGCGGTATCACTTCGCCGGTGGCCGTTCTTAATGTTGGTGGTGCGGTGCGAGGACAATCAGCGGCCACTTATCAGACGAGCCAGGGAACTTACTTTGTTTTTCGCCTCGGGAGCAGCTCGATTAAGGCCTATAAGATAACCGCGACAAGTCCGCCAACGATTGTGCCGGCGTGGAGCGTGACCCAGAACGGGCAGGGCTCACCCTGGGTTACAACTACTGACGGGACCAACAACGCGATCGTATGGGTAGTCGGTGCTCAAGGCGATGGACAGTTACACGGTTACGACGGCGACACCGGCGCTGTGATTTACGCCGGCACCGACGTGATGACTGGCACCCGGAAATGGAACAGTGGGATGGTAGCCCGCGGAAGCATCTACGTCGCGAATGACAATAGGGTATATGCGTTCCGCATTCCCGCTGGGGGAACACCTACCCCTACTCCCACAGCGACTGCTACACCTACCGCTCCCGGAGGAACGCCTACTCCAACTCCTACAGCAACGGCTACGTCTACCGCTACAGCGACTGCGACTGCGACTGCAACTTCCAACTGCAACTTCCACTCCAACATCTACACCAACGGCCACCGCAACTGGCACTCCAACATCCACCCCAACTGCTACGGCAACTGCGAGTCCGACCGCGACAGCCAGACCAACGCCCACCCCGAGACCCCAGACGACACCGAGGCCGCGCCCGACTCCGCCGCCAAGGCCCACGCAGTAACCGGGCAATATCGATTGTCAGTGGTTCGTGGCCCTGACAAACGAATCATAATTACAAGGGGCATGGCTCCGATCCACGATAGAATGCAGTGAAAGCTCTGAGGCTGCGCTCAATTGGCGTGTTATTCGCGCTGGTCGGGATTTTTCTCGCCCTACTCGCTATTGCCGGACCGTTTAACGGTTCATCGCTTGACCGCTTCCCTGGCCACCGTAGCCTTGGCGAAGGCGGCAACCCTTCAACGAAAGGCACACGCGGCTCCTTTCCAACCATTCAACTCCAGCAGGTCGCTTCCGGCTTTACGTCGCCGGTTACGGTCACGAATGCAGGTGACGGCAGCGGCCGCCTGTTCATCGTGCAGCAACCTGGGCAGATCCTAATCTTGATTAACGGTACAGTTCTTCCCACACCTTTCCTTGATATCTCCGACCTGGTGAGCTGTTGTGGCGAGCAAGGCTTACTCGGCCTCGCTTTCCACCCGGACTACGCCGCTAACGGATTCTTCTACGTCGATTACACGGACAATGCGGGCAACACCGTGGTGGCCCGCTACACAGTTTCGGCGAAAGATCCAAACGTCGCCGATCCCGATTCGGCTTACACGATCCTGACTCAGGCGCAGCCGTTTCCCAACCACAACGGCGGGCAACTCGCCTTTGGTCCTGATGGCTACTTGTACATCGCTCTGGGCGACGGCGGCAGCGGCGGTGATCCGCAGGAGAACGGACAAAATCTTCAAACCTGGCTGGGGAAGATCCTGCGTGTGGACGTAAACGGCGATGATTTCCCCGGCGACCCGAATCGCAACTACGCCGTGCCACCGGATAATCCGTTCGTAGGCGATCCTGATGCGCTGGACGAGATCTGGGCATACGGCGTGCGCAATCCCTGGCGCTGCACTTTCGACCGGATCACGGGTGACTTTTTCATCGCAGATGTGGGTCAAAATTCCTGGGAAGAGATTAACTTTCAGCCCGCAGCAAGCACCGGAGGAGAAAATTACGGCTGGGACGTGCTGGAGGGAATGCATTGCTTCGAGGACCAGCCGCCGGGAAGCTGCAACCAGTTCTTGAACGGCGGATCGACCCTTCCCGTGCTCGAGTACAGTCATTCGTTAGGCTGTTCTGTGACCGGCGGCTACCGTTATCGCGGCCAGCTCTATCCGCAGCTCAACGGCATTTACTTTTATTCCGATCTCTGCTCAGGCACCATCTGGGGCGCGATTCAGGATAATGGGAGATGGATGAGCCAGGACCTCCTCGCCAGCGGATTAACCGTTACGACCTTTGGCGAGGACGAGTCAGGAGAAGTGTACGTGGCAGATTACTCAGGCGGGACGCTATATCAGATAGTAGGCGAGGGGCTAACGCCAACTCCCACAGCTAGCCCGAGTCCAACTATAACTCCAACTTCAACGCCTACATCTACACCGACTGCTACACCAACAGCTACAGCCACGGCTTCAAGCAGTCCGACGCCGACACCAAGACCCACGCCTACTGCCAGGCCACCCGCCACGCCGAGGCCGCGCCCGAGTCCAGCGCCCCGACCCTGACAAGGATTGGGTTAGCGCACGCGTCCCGCGTGCGGGTTGGAAAGCGTGGCCGTTGCTTTGCATCTGTTGCAGCGGTGTCGCACCGAAACGAGCTTTCCGGACAACCGCCAATTCCGCTCTAAATTGAGCGCACAGGAAAAGTCCGCGATCGCGAGGACGCCATCGCCAACACTCGAGACGCGTGCGCTACCCACAACGCCGCGGAAAACGTTGACACGACGCCACGATCTTGAATAAAACCTCCACTGCGGGTAGTAACGATTCGACGCGACACGAACTATGAGCAGCAGTCCAAACCGCGCAGCAGCGTCACGACTGCGAAGGATTCTTTGCTCCTTTCTGCTGGTTGCTGCCATTGTCGCTGTCGTAGGGGCGATCGGCTCGTCACCTGCTGGTGGCGAGCGCGAGCATTCTGCTCGCCTGGGCTGGTATGTTGCCGGCCCACCCAGCAAAATTGCGCCTTGGGTAATTGAGCGTACTGCTAACGGCGAGAACGCAGAATTCTTTGTCGTGCTCGCTGACCAGGCGGACCTGAGCGGGGCCATAAAGTTAGCGACAAAGGCTGAGAAGGGTCGCTACGTTTACGAGGAGCTAAGGAATAAGAGCCAAGCAACACAAGGGCCCGTCCTTCAATGGTTGCGTGAACGTGGTATCGAGCACCACTCCTTTTACATTATGAACGCAGTTCTGGTGCGAGGCAGCCGCGAAGTAGCTGAAGCCTTGGTTAGCCGGCAGGACGTGGCGCGAATCGAAGGTAATCCGCACATTCAAGATTCGCTGTCTGAGTCTGCCGCGTTTATTGGCGGCTTGTCGCTGCCACATAAGCCGGAGACGGTTGAACCGAACATCACCTACACGCACGCGCCGGATGTGTGGGCGCTGGGGTTCAGAGGCCAGGGAATTACCGTCGGCGGCGCAGATACTGGTCAGCGTTGGACACACAACGCGCTGAAGCCCCAGTACCGCGGCTGGGATGGAGTCGCAGCCGATCACGACTACAACTGGCATGACGCCATTCACGACAGCATTGGAAATCCGTGCGGCAATGATTCGCCTTTTCCTTGCGACGATAACGGGCATGGCACGCATACGATCGGCACCGCAATTGGCGATGACGGCATGGGTAACCAAATTGGAATGGCGCCCCTCGCGAAATGGATCGGATGCCGTAACATGGATCAAGGCAACGGCACACCCGCCAGATACCTCGAGTGCATGGAATGGTTCCTTGCGCCTTACCCGATAGGCGGCGGCCAGGGCGACCCCCTAAGAGCTCCCGATATCACCGTTAACGCATGGCACTGCCCGCCTTCGGAAGGTTGTTCGGTTAATACCTTGCAAGCGGCTATAGAAGCTCAAGCCGCTGCCGGCATTATGACGGTGGTCAGGGCAGATAGCTCGGGTCCGAACTGTTCCACCATGGAAGATCCGCCATCCATCTATGCAGCATCTTACACCGTTGGTGCGTTGAACACCGGCACGGATAACGTTGCTTCCTTTAGCAGCCGTGGCCCGGTGATTATCGATGGGAGTAATCGAATAAAACCGGATATTAGCGCGCCGGGCACGAACATTCGCTCAAGCTACAATGGCTCTGACAATGATTATGCGATTCTCAGCGGCACGTCGATGGCGACGCCGCATATCGCTGGCGCAATGGCATTGCTGTGGTGCGCGCGGCCGGAGTTGCGTCACAACATTTCTGCGAGTCGAACCGTGTTGAATGAGGCCGCTTTTTTTCTCGCCTACAAGCAGTGCGGCACGCCGGGGCCTCCAAACAACGTTGCTGGCTGGGGCCGGGTCGATATTCTGGCCGCTGTTGCGCCAATTCCAGTGCAGTGTCCTCCGTGTACCTTTCGCACAGGCACCGAAAACTTCGATGGCGTAACGCCACCCGCGCTGCCGCCGGACTGGACGGCAACAAACGCGCAAGGTCCGCCTCCGCTTTGGGCCACATCGAACTCTGGAGTGCCAATGCCGCCTGCTGATACACCTCCAAATGCCGCGTTCATTGATGACCCAGCCGTGGTAAGCGACAAACGGCTCGACTCATCACGTTTGATTTTTTTCGAGGTGTTTTCCGCGCGATTGACATTCCGGCAAAACTTCAACTTTGAAGCATCGGACGTTGATCCGAATATCGGTTTCGACGGCGGCGTGCTAGAACTCAGCACTGACGGCGGAAATACGTTTCAAGACATCCTTGCCGCCGGCGGCAGCTTCCTTATGGGCGGCTACAACCGCACGATTAGCACTGATCGCGGCAGCCCTATTGCTGGTCGTCAAGCCTGGAGCGGCAACTCGGAGGGGTTCACCACAAGCGTGGTGAATCTCCCACTCTTTCAGACAGACGGCAGGCTGCGCTGGAGAATGGCCAGCGACACGAGCGGCTCCAATGAGGGTTGGCGCGTTGACACGGTCAATCTCAGCTATTGCCGAGCACCGCCGTGTTCACCGACGCCAACGGCAAGTGCGACATTTACGCCAACGCCTACCGCGAGTCCGTCAGCCACGCCTACAGTTACCCCCAGTGCTACGCCAACAGTGACAGCGACTGCTACGCCTACCAACACGCCTAGCGCTACGCCAACAAATACTCCTACGCCGACGGCCACGGCCAGGCCAACGCCTACTGCGCGGCCTAACCTAACCCCGCGGCTACGTCCATCACCAGCGCCCAGGCCGACGCCGTAATCAGCAGTCGTCAGAGATCGGAAATCAGAGGTCGGCGGGGAGTATGGACATCCGGGGAGCACACGCGTCTCGCGTGTTGGTTTTGGCGTCCACGCCGAAACAATCTTTGCAAAAATTCAAGCACCTGATCTGCAGCGAACGCACACGACAAGTCCGCGAATAGCGAAAGCATTCGGAGTCGCCAGCACGCGGGACGCGTGCGCTACCCAAGAGCGCGGCCACTCTCAGATCGAGACGACGTCGTTGGATTGACTCGATATGTCCACTCCCCCAAGCGTCCGTTTGCTGAATTTACGTCGCATAACACCGCGTCCACGAGAGCGCGATTTGGCGAGAATTCGCAGACCGGATCGGTGAGTGCCGCGTTTCCGGTCAGCAATGCAGCCTGACAACGGCAACCACCGAAATCGATTTCCCTCTGCGGACAACTCCGGCACGGCTCCGGCATCCATTCCGTTCCACGGAATCGGTTGAAGCTTTCTGATTCCTGCCAAATCCAATGGAGATCGCGTGTTCGGACATTTTCGAGACGCAAATCGGGTATTGCTGACGACGCGGTCGGGCAGGGAAGCACCTCGCCGATTGGATTTACCGTGAGATATCGTCGCCCCCAACCGTTGAGACACGGTTTTGGACGCGTCTCATAATAATCCGGCAGCACATAAAAGATGTCGATCTTGCCTGCGAGCCGCGCCTTGGCTGCATTTGCGAGGTCTCGTGCGCGGTCCACTTGTTCGTGCGTGGGGAGCAACGCTGCTCGATTGCGAAACGCCCAACCGTAGAACTGCACGTTCGCCAGCTCGACTCTCTCGGCGCCGAGCCGTTCCGCGAGGTCAATCATTTGCGAGAGTCGATCGATGTTACGCCTGTGAATCACAAAATTGAGGCTCAGCGGAATTCCGGCTGCGCGAATTTTCGGAGCGATATCGAGCTTGCGCTCATGCGCACGCGCGCCGGCGATTTCGTCGGCCAGGCTCGATTCATCCGACTGAAAACTCAGTTGGATCGAATCTAACCCAGCATCGCGCAACGCACAGAGTCGATCGTCATCCAGGCCGATGCCGCTGGTGATTAGGTTCGTGTAAAGCTTTGCTTCACGCGCCGCGCGAATCAGTTCGGCCAGATCGCGCCGGGCAAGCGGTTCGCCTCCGGAAAGACCGATTTGCAGAACGCCAAGCGCGGCGGCTTCACGAATGACCCGCTTCCATTCTTCCGTCGTGAGCTCGCCATTATTGTAGCCGCCGCGCTGCGGGCGGCGTGGCGCTTCGCATAGCGAAGCGGCTACAGGATTTGAGCAATACGGGCAATGCAGTGGACATCGGTACGTGATCTCTGCGAGCAGAGCGTATGGGCGGGGTACGGTCATTTGAATTCGATTAGCTTGCGTTGCTGCAAATCCGAGAGCGTGTTCCGTACATCCGCAGCGAGGGCGTTAGAGTCCGCCTCGTATTCTTCGGCCAATTTGCAAATGATCTCGCCCAGTGTGCGTCCGTCGCAGCGGGAAAGAATTTCGTGCGCAGTTTCGTTTAGTTCGACGATACCTTCGGGATAAAGCAGCACGCTTTTACCCATGGTTGAATCGCTTTGTAACCGAACGCCCTTCGCCAGGCTCGGCCGAGCCAAATCGGAAATTGTCGTGGCAGCCATCTTTAACAAGAAGCGGCGGTCTCCCGACCGCCGAAATTCCCCGCTGGTGGGCGGACTGGAGACCGCGCCTCGTTGAAGTAGCCGTGATGAATTGCGTCGAGCATGGACCAGAGCACGTCGCATTTGAACTCGAGCGCGCGCACCGCTTCGCGCTGAAGCTCAGGGGTATTGCAATACTCCAGCGTAAACGCGAGCGCCTCGTCAGAATCGCGTCGCGCCTGCGTGACTCGGCGACGAAAATAATCAAGTCCGCGAGGATCAATCCACCGATAGAATTTTTCGAAGGCTGCAAGCCGGGCGGTCATCAGATCGGGCGCAAAAAGCTCGGTCAGCGACGACGCGATGGCAATCGGCCATGGCTGACTGCGCGCGAAATTCACGTACGCATCAACCGCGAATCGAACCCCGGGCAACAGATGGCGATTATCCAGTAGCTCGTCACGCCGTATCCCGCACGCTTCACCAAGTCGCAGCCACGCTTCGATCCCGCCATCATTTCCTGTAGCGTGCGCTGTCCCCAGCGCATGGGGCGCCCCGGATTCTCCGCTGAGGACATCCGCCTCCGCCAAGGCTGCGGCGGGCGAGTCGGACTCTAGAGCGCCGGACGAAACCCCATCGTGGTCGAGAATGCGATGAATCCAGGCCCGTCGTACTTCGCGCACTGGGCAGTTGGCGAGAATCGCGGCGTCTTTAATTGGAATGTTTCTCTGATAATAGAACCGATTCGCGACCCAACCACGCAACGCTTCCGGCGAAAGCTGGCCTTCGTTCATCGCGACATGGAACGGATGTTTATCGTGGTAACCGCGCACGCCGATCGCCCGCAATTTTTCAACGAAGGTTTCGCGGTCCCAAAGTCCTGCCGTCATAAGACAAATTCTACAAACCCATGTTAGAATGTCATTCTGATCCCGCAGTCGCGGGAGACGAATCTCTGATCAAGCTCTGGGCCGGCAAGATATGAAAAGGCCAGAGATGTTTCGCTTCGCTCAACATGACAGCGCTATTTACAAGACGATCTCTAGTCCGTCGCGCGCGATCTCGATTCCGGCCTGCTCAACTTCAATTCGTTCCGGAGAGCCAGGCATCAGAATCGGGTTAGTGTTGTTGATGTGGGTGTAAATCTTCCGGCGCGTCGGCGATTGGCGCAACACATCAAAGCTGCCGTCTTTGATGGGCAAATGATTCATCTCGCGCGCGCTGCGAGCGCCCGGCCGTACCCGACCGAGTTCTCCGTCGCTCCAGAACGTCCCGTCAAACATGACAAGATCAGATGTATGAACTGCATCGCGCAGTTGCTCAGTCAAACTGCCGACACTTGGCGCGAAAAGCGCAGTTCGGCCCGATGTGTCATCACGGAATTGAAATGCAACGCTGCCGGGCAGTTCAATCGCTCGAAATGCCAGGCCGCAGTTCAGAGATTGAAATTTTGGAGTCGCCCGCCGCCATTCGATTCCGCAGAACTGCGCGAGAGTGCGGTCGAGCCACGCGAGCACAGCGCGGGTTTCGTTTGTAGCGTAAACCACGAGCGGCTTTTCCTGTTGGCGGAGGAGCAACAGGCCCAGCGCATGATCGATATCTGCGTTGGTCAAAAAAACACCGGCGATCGGAGTGTTGCGCGATGGATTGAGTCGCGGCTGCAACCATGTGGTGCTTTCAATTTGCCGTGGCAGGTCAGGCGAGGCGTTTATTAACCACCAGTTCTGAAATTCTTCCGAGTCGGCGCCGATCGCGATGCTCGATTGCGTCTGCGGATCAATTTTTCCCGCGCGCGCCGCGACGCAGTTTACACAGGCGCAGTTCCATTGCGGCAGGCCGCCGCCGGCCGCGCTTCCGAGGATTTGGATCCGAATCAACCGAACTTATGGCCGTAAATTTCCCGTCCGATCAGACCGCGCCGGCGTAACAGGTGCATTCAAAAAAGATCGGCACTGTTTTGAGCGTCGGTTTGATCCACCGTTTTTTCGTTCTCATGAGTCGCTCAGGTTCCATTAAATCATATGCCATATGGGTCAACTTATTTTTTGATAAAGCTGATGTCGCCGCTGCGTTCTACACGCGCGAGTCGAATACTGGAGACGTCGTCCGTGTGTACGCTAAGCCGCATGTCTTCGTCCAAATCATGCGTTGAGACGTGGTTGCGCCACATCATGGGTACGTCGCATTGTCCATCGCGCACGATAACATCAGGCCTGCCTTTGACCAGGATCCCGAACCTATGGGAATAGAATGCGAGAAAGGCGAAAAGGCGATGGAGTACTACCAAAACTACGCCACCGCCGAGCGTCGCAAAAAAAGCTGCTGAACCGTTAATGGCGCGCGAAAGTACTGCGGCAAGAATGACAAGCAGGACGGCGTCGAACGGAGTTTTCCGCGAGAGTGAGCGTTTGTGTCCAAGCCGAACTGCGGCCAGCGTGACGAGAAAAACAATGATCCCACGCAGCGAAATTTGAACGAAGGTCAAATCCCTCGGTTCCACAGCGAGGCCCAGTAAGGTTTCAAAAGAATTCCAGAATGCATTCATGGACCATATTGTATCGTGGCAGGCAATTCTCCGTACGGCTTGGGCTTGTTGTCATGTTGAGCGAAGCGAAACATCTCTGGCTAGTCGGTTTTGCTAACCCGCCACAAATAATGAACTGAGATTCTTCGCTTCGCTCAGAATGACAGGGCGCGTTATGGTTGTTTCCACCGCTTGCGCGAGAAACCTTCGCGTGGCATAAGACGACGCTCACCCGGTTTTCAAACTGATCCAGCACACGACGTTTATGCCAATAGCGCCACCTCCATCTCGCGATGTCGCACTGGAAACGCGTTTTTTTTGGGAGCGTTTCAAAAAGCCAATCATCGTGGCTGCGCTCGTTGTCCTGCTCGCGGCTATTGCGTTCACCGGGTATCGGTTTTATTCCGATCGCCGCGCGGCCGCTGCATCAGCCGCGTTGGCGAGCGCGAATAGCGCGCAAGAGTACGAACAGGTAATCGCTCGTTACCCCAACACGCCTGCCGGCGCCGATGCATACATTTTGCTCGCTGAAGCGCAGCGGAAGGAAAAGAAATTCACCGAGGCAAAAAAAACGCTCGAAACTTTCATCGCAAAGTATCCGAAGCATGAGCTTTTGAGCACGGCGAAGATGGCGATGGCGGCTAATCTGGATTCGATGGGCAAAACGGATGAAGCGTTGGCGATGTACCAACAGATCGCGTCGGCTTACCCCAACAGTTACGCTGCGCCGCTCGCCATGCTTTCGCAGGTATACATTCTGAAGGCGAAAAATCGGAACGACGACGCGCGGCGCATCTGCGAGACCATCCTCACCCAATACCGAACGAGTTTTTGGGCGGGCGAGGCGATGCAGCAACTGCGCATACTGAAGCCGATTGCCACATCGACGCCGTCGCCTAAAGCAATGCCAACGGTCCCGCCGATGTTGGCTCCCGCCGCGCCAGCGCCGCAAGCTCCGCCCGAGCCGAAACAGCCGCAGAGCGTGCCGTCGCCAAAGAAGCCATAGGTAGCGCGCGACCGCCGGGCGCGCCGAGAACGCACGACGACGGACGGCTCGGCGACCCGTCCCTACCGTTTGCTGGTCGCGCAGAGACTTGTTCTAGCGTTTCGAGAACTGAAAACGCTTCCGCGCGCCGGGTTGCCCGGATTTTTTTCGCTCTTTCATGCGCGGATCGCGACGCAGCAAGCCCTCGGATTTGAGTGGGCCTCGCAAATTTGGGTCGACTTGAAGAAGCGCTCGCGCGATCGCGAGTTGTGCCGCGCCGGCCTGGCCCATCATGCCGCCGCCGCTGGCGTGAATAAACAAGTCGTAAGTGTTAACGGCCTTCGCGTTCTGCAGAGGTTGCAAGACCACATTCTGCAACGGCACAGTCGGGAAATAATCTTCGAATGTGCGGCCGTTGATATCGATTTTTCCGCTGCCCGGCATCATGCGAACGCGCGCGACTGATGTCTTGCGGCGACCAGTGGCGATGAATTCCTCAGCTTGTGGCATAGATCACGACCTCTAAAGTTTGACAGTTTCGGGCTGTTGCGCGGCGTGCGGATGCGAATCGCCACGATACACTTTCAGCTTCCGATAAACGTGCCGACCGAGCCGGTTATGCGGAATCATTCCGCGGACGGCGCGTTCGACTAGCAATTCAGGATGGCGAGCGCGGCGTGCCCGGGCACTCTCAGATTTGTGTCCGCCGACGTAACCGGAAAAGCTCATATAACTTTTTTGTTCATCCTTCTTTCCAGTGAGCCGGACTTTTTCCGCATTGATAACAATGACAAAATCTCCGGTGTCGACATGCGGGGTGAAAATCGTTTTTCCCTTTCCGCGCAGCAGGTTGGCAGCCTTTACCGCGACGCGGCCGAGAACCTGGTTCTGCGCGTCAATGACCCACCACTTACGCGGCACTTCGATGGCTTTGGCGGAAAACGTTTTCATCTCAGAAAAAGGGCACGAAAAGTATGGGTGGGACGAGGGGATGTCAACCCAAGCGATCACTGATTAAGTCAGGTGGCAAAACGGGTCTTGGCGGCTGACACAGCCGCCCTACAGTTGTAGGGCGTTTCTGTGAAACGCCAATTTTTACGATGGCGACTTCAGTAAACACAAAGACCGCAATCACGCCGCGGCGGGACGAAGATTTTCCGGAGTGGTACCAGCAGGTGATTCGCGCCGCTGAATTGGCTGAGCCTTCGGACGTGCGGGGTTGCATGGTGATTCGTCCGTGGGGCTACGGGATCTGGGAAAACATGCAACGTCAGCTCGACGCGCTGATTCGCGCCACCGGTCATCGCAACGCCTATTTCCCTTTATTCATTCCGTTGAGTTATTTCGCCAGGGAAGCTGAGCACGTCGAAGGCTTCGCCAAAGAATGTGCCGTGGTTACGCATTACCGGCTCAAGATGGATGAGGAAACTGGATTGGTGCCCGACCCCGAATCGAAATTAACCGAACCGCTGGTTGTTCGGCCGACGAGCGAGACGATCATCGGCGCGAGCTACGCGAAATGGGTGCAATCGTATCGTGATTTGCCGATCCTGATCAATCAGTGGTGCAACATCGTGCGCTGGGAAATGCGGACGCGATTGTTCCTGCGCACAACGGAATTTCTGTGGCAGGAAGGCCACACCGTTCACGAAACGGAAGCAGAAGCGCGAGAAGAAACCAAGCGGATGCTCGGCGTGTACGAAACCTTTGTGCGCGAACGCTGCGCGATTCCCGTATTCTCGGGTTTAAAATCGGATAGCGAAAAATTCCCTGGCGCGGTGGAAACCATGGCGCTCGAAGCGATGGTGCAGGACCGCAAAGCAATCCAGGCCGGCACATCGCATTTTCTCGGGCAGAATTTTGCCCGCGCAAGCGGAATTCAGTTCCAAACTCGTGAGGGCAAACAGGAATTTGGCTGGACTACGAGCTGGGGCATGACGACGCGCATGGTGGGCACAGTGGTCATGGCGCACGGTGACGACGACGGCGTTATTTTGCCGCCGCGCATCGCGCCGACGCACATCGTTATTCTGCCAATCATGACCAGGGAAGAGACGCGGGCGAATGTTTTGGAAACCTGCGACAGACTCGCCGCGGAGTTGCGTGCGAAAAAATTTCTCGATGATGTTGTGATTGAGACTGAAGTGGATCGGCGCGATCTCGGCGGCGGAGTCAAGAGTTGGGACTGGATTAAGAAAGGTGTGCCGCTGCGAGTTGAGATCGGGCCGCGTGATCTTGAAAAAAATTCGGTCACAGTGAGCCGGCGTGATCAACCGGTGAAAAACAAAGAGTCGATGCGGATGGACGAATTCGCTGCGCGCGCTCCGGAAATTCTTGTCTCGATTCAGGATTCGCTCTATGCGCGTGCGATGAAGTTCCAGGACGCAAACACACACGCGATAAATTCGAAGAAAGATTTCTACGACTTCTTCACCGCGAAAAACCCTTCGAAACCCGAAATCCACGGCGGCTTTGCGCTCGCGCACTGGAACGGGTCACGCGAGATTGAGGAACAGATCAAGAACGATCTTAAAGTCACCATTCGCGTCATTCCGGTGGATGATTCGTCCGAGCCGGGGCAATGCATTTTTACAGGTGAACCGAGCGCCCGTCGCGTCGTTTGGGCAAAATCATACTAGCGACAGGCTTGGGACGGGCGTGTGTGACGTATGAGTTGACGGCGAAGCGGTGACTGGTTTATTTCCGCCCGCCGATGCAGTTAAAGCTTTATAGCCGCGAATGGTGTTCCTGGTGTATTGATGCAAAGGATTATCTCAGCGAGAAAGGCTATTGCTTCCAGGAGATCGACGTTGGCAAAGACCGGCGGGCGTACGAGGAGATGAAACAGCTTTCTGCTCAAACCTACGTGCCCACGTTTGTGGCGGGCGATAAAGTTTTGGCAAATTTTGACACCAATCAGCTTCAAAAATTTCTGAACGAACACCAGATCAATCCGTAGGCAGGCTGTATCGTGATGCTTTTCGGTCTCCTTCTTACGCTCGGCGTGGCCGTGCTCAGCTTCGGTCTCCGCACGTTTCACAATTCGTATGCGCAAAAGGCCGGGGCGCTTGGGATTCTCGCCGCCACGTTTCTTGGATTTTATTTTGCTACCAACAACTGGGTCTGGGGTTTGATCGCGGCCGTAGCCTGGCTGTTTCTGCCTTGGCTGGAAATTCTCACCCGGATTCGTGCGTTGCGACTTCCAAAAGAAAAACAGCTTCGACCGAAAAGTCCGCCATCGTCAGACACGTTCCCAGCGCTTAGCGAAATCACGCGCGAGATCGAGGACGAAGGGTTCGTTTACGTGAGCGATGCCGGGTGGGATTGGGAAGATTACCGGCAATTTTTCCGGTTGTTCTACAGAGAAGAAGATCGTGCCCAGGCCGCTATCTGCCTGAATGAGCAGCGTGATTTTTCATTTTATTACCTGCGCATTTCGTCGCGCACGAAGGATGGCACGGTTTGGACAACGTGGAATTATCCGTTGTCCTACGGCTTGAAACTCTCTCCGGCGTTCAGGATCAATCGGCAGCGGCCGGATCGATCTTTCTGGCAGCTTGATCAGAGTCATCGCGAATTTTTGCGGCAAAAGAAAGTTGATCCTGCGGAGATCGAACCGCTCGATGAAAAGCAGATCCAGGCTGACATCGAGAAAGATCTGCGCGACCAGATCGCGCACAACATTCACAAAGGCGTTCTCAAGCAAACCGCTACAGGCGACGTGAAATATTCCTGGCGCGGGATGATTTACCTTTGGTGCCAGTTCCTGGTCGATCTCGTGCGGCTATAGCTCCGTTCCGGGTCATCCCGAGCGAAGCGAGGGACCTCACAATCAGCGCTTCCGCGTGCACTACTCGAGAAATTCTGCCATTAGGGGTCTACGAGAGATTCTCGCTGCGCTCGGAATGACAGTTGACGCGGACGATTTATCGCCTGTGCAGTTTCTTGGTTGGGCGAACGCTCAATCTGTTCATTTGAACTTGCGTGATCCACTGCTTTGAGGCAGCGTCTCTGCATGCTCACCGACAGGCAAAGGAGCGTGCTTGATTTTATTCAGCGCGAGCAACGCGAGAAAGGCATTACGCCGAGCACGCGCGAAATCCAAAATCATTTCGGGTTCGCCAGCCAGACATCAGTGATGCAATACATCGCAGCACTGGAGCGAAAAGGTTTTCTCGACCGGCACGCGCGCAAAGCTCGAGCGTTGATCACGCCGGCCATGAAGGTTCGGATTACCGACATTCCAATTTACGGCCAGATTCCGGCTGGAATGTCGGCGTTGACTGAACAGAGCATCGAAGGGCACGTGTCGCTGGACACGCGCTCGGCAAATGTGTTCAAGAATCGAGGCACATTCGCGCTACGAGTGCGAGGCGACTCAATGATCGGAGCGCACATTGTCGATGGCGATATTGTGATTTTGGAAGACACGAAAGAAGTGCACGACGGCGATATCGTTGCGGCTTTGATCGACGGCGAAACGTCATTGAAGCGTTATGTGATGGAGCGCGGCCGTCCGTATCTGAAGGCGGAAAACCCGCGTTATCCCGATCTGGTGCCGGCTCGCGAGCTTAAGATCCAAGGCGTGATGGTCTCACTGATCCGAAAACAAGAGCGGCGGAAAAGACATTGAACGGCCTCGTCATTCCGAGCGAAGTCGAGGAATCCCGTTGCATTAGCTTGGGTTAGCGGGATTCTTCGACTCCGCTTCGCTGCGCTCAGGATGACCCTAAAACGTTCCCTTGAACATATGCTGCAGACACGCCATGTTTATCTCCCATGGCTGCGGACGCCAAAATTATCGATCTACGTAACCTTCTGGCGGAGCGTTTTCCTCATCCTTCGTGTACAACAGCGAGGCGCTTAAATACAGGCTTACGTTTTCTTGAGGAATCCATTGGTGGCGGATTGCCGCGGGGCGCGATCACCGAATTGATCAGCCCGGGAACAACTGCAGGAAGCGCATCGCTCATTCACGCCCTCATCCATTGCGCGTATCGCGATAATTATTTCCTGGCGCTGATTGATGGACGCGATTCGTTTGACCCTTGCGGGTTGGATAATGCATGGCTGCAACACCTGCTTTGGGTCCGGTGCAGCAAAGCATCTGAAGCCGTCAAAGCGGCTGATCTGCTTTTGCGCGACGGTAATTTCCCGCTGGTGATTGTCGATCTGGTGCTGAATGCACCGGAGGAATTCCGTAAAATTCCGCAAACGAATTGGTATCGCTTGCAACGGTTGGTCGAGGTGCTGCCCACGGCATGTCTGGTTCTCACGCGATATGAAATGGTTAGTAGCGCGCAACTGAAACTGGTACTCGAAAATTCGTGGGACATTCAAACTTTTGAAAACGAGGACGCGCTTTCACGACTTCGAATTGTTGTGAAACGATCGCAGCTGCAACCAGAAGTCAGCCGCCTTCGCTATTTGGCTACGGCGAGCCAAGGAAGTCTGAAGTCAGAGGTCAGTTAGAGCGATGTTCGCCACGATTTATTTGCCGAACTTCTATTTGCAGGCAGCCACGCGGCATCAGCCGGAACTCTGCGAAAAACCAGTAGCGTTGATCGAAGAACACGAAAGGAAACCGATCATCGTTCAACTGAACGAAGCCGGGGAAAACGCCGGTATTCGAAAGGGAATGACCCCGAGCCAGGCGCTGGCGCGATCATTGCGGGTGATCATCAAAGTTCGTGCACCCACGCAGGAAAAATCGATACAGGAAATTTTGCTTCACTACGCCTTTACTCTCAGTCCTTTTGTGGAAGACACTGCGCCGGGTGTTTGCACAGTTCAGTTTACGAACTGCCGCAATTTGAG
>WNGA01006436.1_pt1 | contig 16731 bp, 13 predicted proteins | sample 5400061 | NCBI WGS metagenome assembly WNGA01 (sample SAMN13153366, study PRJNA577476) | soil metagenome | isolation source: 100 cm soil or saprolite under grassland replicate 2 | place: USA:California | collected 2016-06-15 | reverse complement strand
TAGGACGAGCTCTATTTCACTTCGCAGTCGATCGAATCCTTCCCCGGTTACCGCACTCACACTAATGCTGGCGCTTGAACAATCAGACCCTTGAGTTCCGAAACCCGTAGATGCCCATAAATCACTTTTTGTGAGGACAGGAACAATCGAAGCAGTAGACAGAGACGATATGACACCCACAGCTTTTCCGAGAGACGCCTCAGTATCTCCACAGGCGATCACCAGATGAGCAGCGGAAATATGACGCTCACTCATCTCGATCCCGAGCCTTTCGACAATGTCGTCGCTATGACGAAGACCAGCTGTATCGATTAGCCGGATTGGCCAGCGGTTCATTTCAACGACCGCTTCGATTGCATCTCTTGTTGTGCCGGAGATCTCAGTGACAATTGCCCTGGCTTCACCCACAAGTGCATTGAACAGAGAGGACTTGCCAGTATTTGGCTCGCCGGCGATTACGACTATTGCTCCTCCACGAACAATCTGACCAAGTGGAATTGTTGAAAGAAGAAGATCCAACGATTCTAGAAGGACATCCACTGCTTCGATAATTCGAGTTGTGGAGATGGACCCATCGTCCTCCTCCGGAAAATCCACATCGTAGGCAATCAGCGACTCGACTCCAAGTATGCCTTCTCGCACAGAGGTAATCCGTGACGAGAGTCCCCCATCAAGCTGATACAACGCTGTTTGCTGCATAGCGCTTGACCGAGCGTCCACCAAGTCTCCAATCGCTTCCGCTTGCACGATATCAAGCTTTCCATTGAGCACCGCTCGTCGTGTAAACTCTCCGGGGAGCGCTTCTCTCGCTCCGGAGTCTATAAACGCTGCCATCACAGAAGTGGGAACGACGTACCCACCATGGGTGAAAAGTTCTACTGTGTTTTCCCCGGTGAAGGATGCCGGCGCGACGTAGAAGGTGACTATCGCTTGGTCGAGGGCTTTACTACCATGATGTACCGTGCAAAGTCGTGTTACTCGAGCTTCGGTCGGCCATGGAGTGATATGACGTGCAGCAATTTCGATCGCTCTGTCACCACTCATCCGGACAACCGCAATAGCCCCTCGTCCAGGAGCAGTTCCAAGAGCAACTATCGTTTCTGAGTCCACAGCAATACCTGACTGTGATGTTTGACCTAGGGTCACTACTCCGGTATGGGTAGCTCGAAGCTCATACCAGGTTCCAGAATTTGGACCATTTCACTTCTTGGATGTTCCGGCAACTGAGCTCGAAGACGATGGATAGCGTCATGCGCTTTCGAGGTGACGTGATCGAACGTGCCCCAGTGATACGGAATGAGATATTTGGCATCGAGTCGATCGAAGAATGTCAGCGCATCACCACTTGTGAGGTGTCCTTTTCTAAATCCTGGCTTCCACCACGGGGCATAGCCAATCGGCAAGAGCGCCATATCAAGCCGTCGCCCTACTGCATTCACATGTCGGTCCACAAGCTCGGTGCTTTCGGGAGTCAAGCCCGTATCCCCGGCAAAAAAACAGGTTAACCTATTAGTAGCCAATAGATACATATTTGCCGCACTTCGCCATCTGTCAACTGCGTATCGATTCCCCCGGTGGGTTGCAGTGCCAGCACGAATTTCAACTCCGCCATTTTGAACAGCTTCCCCTGGAGCTATCGCCTGAGCCGTTCGATAGCCGCGTCTGCTCAACCATCTTGCAATTGCGGGCGGGCTATAAATAGGAATGTCCTGCGGTAGGGCATCGAGTGATTTGAAGGAAAGATGATCTGCATGTGCATGAGTCAGGATGATTGCATCAATGTGCGGGAGTGCCCGGATCGCTACTCCTGGGGCACTTACCCTCGGCAGAATTCCACCTAAGGTAGAGTCGAAGTTCGGATCAGTCAGAAATATGCGGTCAGCAAGCTGAATTAGTAGCGTTGCGTGACCAATATAAGTGATCCGCATGGATCACTCTCTAGCTGGAACGCTTCCGGCGGGCCCGCTCCTGTGCGAGTAACCACTGCTGTGGAAGGGCAGCGATGTTCTGGGCGGTGTAGTACAGGTTCAACCCCGAAGCCATGTTTGCAAGGATAAAAGTCATCATGACCGGAAACATGTAGCTCATCATCTTTGCCTGTGGGTTTGCTGGAGCATTACGCAGGCCAATCCAAGACAGTAGGTACATCGATATCCCCATCAGAACAGGCAGGATGTAAAGGGGATCCTTGATCGAGATATCGTGCAGCCACAGAAATGGAACTCCACGAAACTCAATCGTATTCTGAAACACGAAAAAGAGCGCAAAGAGAACCGGCATCGGAATCAGTGCAGGTAGACAACCCGTTAGCGCAGTAAAAGGACTTGCTCCTGCCTCGCGATATACCTTCATGATTTCTTCACGTTGTTTTTCCGGCTTGTCCTTGTACTTCTTTTGAGCTTCTGCAAGCCTAGGCTGAATTTCCTGCATCTTCATGCTCGATCGCATGGCACTCTGATTGAGCGGCCACAGAGCTACTCGGATAAGGATGCCAAAGATCACCAGAACCCAGCCATAGCTGAGCTTCAATACCTGGTGCATCCAGAGGAGGAGTCGAATGCAGAGCGCTGCAATCGGTTGCACGACTCCCTGGAGAAATCTCCACCCATAGGGATTCACATGATCGAAATCACGGCCCATAGCAATGAGTTGTGTCGATTGTTGCGGTCCTACATAGATATCCAGCGAAAAAGATCCGTTGTTCAAGGCTTTTACAGCCGTGGCTGACGCATTAGTCGCAAGCTTTGACGTTCTTGTACCACCCTTCAGGGTTATCTCACTGAACGCAGATCCTGGCGGATTTAGCAGGCCTAACACAAAGTACTTGTTCTTGATTGCTGCCCAAGCCAAGGGTCCTCCCTCGAGTTCCTGCTCACCTGGATCCAAGCTCCCAAATGAAACGATCTTTGCGTTCTCTTTCACTGGCTTAAAAGAAAACGCCAAGTTCCGCAAATCCGTAACAGTATCCGCCTCAGCTGGTTTCAAACTCGTCGGAAGTTGAGCCAGCAGATAGGTCTTATCACCTGCTCCTTCGACAACCCCTTTGACACGAAGGACGAAGCTGTCTGGCACAAGCTCGTAGGCAATAGTCACGTGCAGGTTGGATACGCTGGCATCGTAGGTCAGTACTCCTCCTTCGAGCGGATCACCCACAAGACGAGTACGAAATGGAATCCGATCGAGGCGCACAGTGTCCCCACTGACCACAAGTGCATATCTAAGCAATGGCTGACCTGGAACTGCCAGCTCTACCATACCCCCTGCCGGGGCAAGGTTTCTGTACTCCTTCAGCGCTACCGATACAGGCACCGCACCAATATTGCTAAACCGGTACACTGACCGGGGAGTCACCACAGTTGTCAACTCAGCTGTCGACAAGGACGTGCTGATTGAGTCATTTCTAGCAGCTTGAACTCGCGGTACTACCTGGGACTGTTGGCGTTCCAACCGGGGTTCAAGCCGAGTTACGGCCGTAGCTGTATCACTCTTTGGACCAACTGCAGGTGTCGAACGCCCGGCTGGAAAGAGAATTTGAGTTATTGCAACAACAGCAGCAGCTAGTAGAAGCGCAAGAAAGTATCGTTTTTCCATTTTATGGAACTGGGTCGTATCCGCCAGGATGGAAGGGATGACAGCGTCCAATTCTACGCACTGCCAACCACATCCCTTTTACCGCACCATATCTCTCCAACGCTTGGATCGCGTAGGCTGAGCACGTTGGATAATAGCGACAGGCTGCAGGGAACAACGGTGATATCCAAAGCTGATAGACTCGAACAAGTAGAATGAGCATTGCTCGCATCATTCTACTTGGGCAGTCAATGCAAGCTCCCGGATCCGACTCAACTCCAACCTGAGCTCGCTGAAAGCCGTGCTATAGGCACCCGGAAGAGCCCACAAGACAAAATCAATCCCGCTGCACCTTGGAATGAGATACAACCGTGAGAGTTCCCGAAGCCTTCGGCGAAGCTGATTTCGCACAACAATTGTGTGACCACTTTTGGCAACAACTACCGCAACCCGACAACAAAGGAGCGGAGAAGCGCTGATCCGAGCATTCAAATGCTCGGTTTTCAACCACTTTCCCGCTCCCTTCATCACCCTTAGCTCGCCTCCCCGTAGACGATGTCTCCGGGAATACGGGTATGACCTACGAGCCAGCGTACTTACTCGGCAACTGCACTGCCAGTTTTTTGCGCCCTTTCTTCCGACGACGACTTAACACCTCGCGTCCCCAACGTGTTGCCATCCGCTCACGAAATCCGTGAGTTCTGACTCGACGCTTATTACGGGGGCGGTACGTGGGCTTACCCATAACTCTATCCTGAAATTGATTCGAAATTGCGATCCAAAAGAGCCCATAAAACTAGCTGGCAGCATAACATACATCAAGTGATGTAAAGTCACTCACTATACTGATCAGATTGACTTTTCCACACTGATTGGCTACGGTTGCGCTCCCCATGTCATTAACAGCAACAGACATTTGGAAAAGGCTCCTCGATCGAGCCCGTCAGGACATCCCAGAGCAGACCTTTCGCACCTGGCTTGAGCCAACCGAGGCTCTAAGCATTGACGGACACGTCATCTCAGTTGGTGTACCGGACCAGTTTGCTGCTGACTGGAATGAATCAAAGCACGCAGATCTCTTCGCTACATACGGCCCGATCACACTGGGGCACCCGATTCGCGTCATCTTCAAAGTAAACGAGGAGCGAAAGAAGAGATCACAGATGGATTTCTTCGTGGCACTACCTGTACCCTCATTTACAGCGGCAAAAGAGCCAACAAACAATACCCAGTCACCATTGAGCTCCAGGTACACCTTCGACCACTTTGTAATCGGGAAGTCTAACGAACTTGCAGCCGCTGCCGCCCATGCAGTCGCCCAAGCACCCGGCCGTGTCTACAATCCACTATTCATTTATGGCGATACAGGGTTGGGGAAGACCCACCTTATGCAGGCAATCGCCCACGACATTATCAGCCACAGCCCAGCAACACGCATCACGTATGTTGGAACCGAGCAGTTCACAAACGAGTTAATAGCATCAATCCAAAATCACACGACATCAGCTTTCCGACGCCACTTCCGAGAAACTGACCTGCTCCTAGTTGATGACGTTCACTTCCTGAAAGGGAAGGAAGCAACCCAACAGGAGTTTTTCCACACCTTTAACGCTCTCTACGAGGCAGGACGACAAATTGTCCTAACAAGTGACCGCTCACCAGCAGAAATCCCCGGAATTGAAAGTCGCCTTGTAAGCCGCTTCCAATGGGGAATGGTGGCCGACATCGAAGCCCCGGATTTTGAGCACCGCGTTGCAATTCTTCACCAGAAAGCACTACTTGATCATCTAGAGCATTCTATCCCAGAAGAAGTGATCCGCTTGATCGCGGAAAACATAAAGTCGAACGTCCGCGAACTTGAGGGATCTATCATCAAACTCCTCGCATTCGCATCACTGAAGCACAAAAACATCTCGATCGAGCTTGCTCGTGAAGCACTCAGAGACAAGCTCAAAGGGGGAAATGGCGGCCTTCCAGGATCACAAGTATCGCTCACGGTGGCGACAATCCAGATAGCTGTCGCTAAAGAGTGGGGCGTCACAGCAGAAGGTCTACGGTCGAAAACCAGAACCAAACTACTAACTGTCCCCCGCCAAATCGCAATGTTCCTCACACGAGACCTACTTGGTACACAGCTGATCGAGATTGGCAATGCCTTCGGAGGTCGCGATCACTCAACCGTTATCCACAGCATTGAAAAAACCGCAACCGCGATTTCAAGAGACCCCCTATTCAAAGCCCGACTGCAGAAAATCCGAACCAATTTAGAAGCACTTCGCACCTAAATAAGCACCCTCTCACCACAACAACAGTCACATCAATTCACATAGCACAAGTACACGACAGTAAATACTTTACAGACCTCTGCACAAAAACTCGCACTACTACTACGACTACTAGCCTTACCTCCCTTAAGAAGATCTCCATAGTACCCACACCCAACTATCCACACAGGGACCTCTGGGACATGCGTCTGACGATCTCACGTGAAAAGCTCCAGGAAGGTCTAGCCGCTGTCACTGCGAGTATTCCCGCAAAAACAACGCTACCCGTGTTGGCAAACATCTTAGTGGAAACTACTGAGCGGGGGATCAAGCTATCCGGAACTGACTTGGATATTGCTGTCAGTACTGAGGTTCAGGCGGATGTAGAGAGTCCTGGTGCGGTGACGATACCTGCCAGGAAGTTGTCTGAGATTGCTAGGGAACTACCACCGTCACCGGTGAAAATTGCGGCGGTAGGTGAGCAAAGGATTATGCTTGAGTGTGGACGATCACGGTTTAAGCTCTTAGGTCTGCCGCGTGATGAGTTTCCAACTTTTCCAAATGTCTCTTTTGCTGAGAGCTGGCGGATCAAATCAGGCGAGTTGCAGAAGCTGATCTCCCATACGGCTTTCGCAGTTTCTACCGAGGAAAGCAGGCCGATATTAAATGGCGTGTTGTGGGAGCTCAAGGCGGAAGTGATGGCAATGGTGGCTACTAATGGTCACCGGCTTGCAAAGATGGAAATTTCCGTTGAGTCGAAGGTTACCTCCGCTCAAGAGCTTATTATTCCGCCGAAAGCTTTGGAACAAGTACGGCGGCTATTTCCAGCAGAAGAGGAGCTTGAGATTGCTCGTGGTGAGAATCATATCGGCTTTCGTTCTCCCTTCACTGCTGTTTTCACACGTTTGATTGAGGGTCCCTATCCGAACTATGAGTTGGTTATTCCCCGAGATAATGATCGAGTTGCAGTCGTAGATAAAGCTGCTCTGATAAGTGCGCTCAAGCGTATGTCGGTGGTTGCTTCTGATCAGACTCATCGGATCCGTCTTTCGTTTAACACTGGTATGTTGAAGTTCAGTGTTCAGACTCCAGACCTTGGTGAAGCACAGGATGAGTTACCGATCCGGTATACTGGTGACCAGCTGGATATTGGCTTTAATGCGAGCTACCTCTTGGAAATCCTTCGTTATATACCGACTGATGAAGTAAAGCTGACGTTGAAAGCTCCAGAGCGTGCTGCCACTCTCGAGCCAGAAGGATGGTCTGATTCTGCTTCGTACTTGTGCTTAGTTATGCCTCTTCGGTTAGTTGATTAGTGGGCTGCGTTTGATTGTTTGATCCACGCGTTGGGTGAACTCGTGTGTTCGTCCCGAAGACTTGAGAGTGATTTTTGCCTCTTGGTGGCTTTCAATTGCTTCGATAATCCCGGTCTCGGTACCAATGTAAATGTTGCATGAGCCGCTTCCCGTTCCTTCGACATGTACTTGGTGTTGTTCCTGAGTTCCGTCTCCTGTGAAACGGGTAACTTCGGCTCTCTTGATAAGCAGGGCTGAACTGTGTCTGTAGTCTACCTCTCCTATTAGTTGGTACGATCTAACTGACTTGAGAGCTGTTGGTAGCCTGTTTCCACTGCACGTCAGGGTGGCAATCGAGTCTGTCCATGTCACGTTCTGGACTAGGTGTGTGGAGTAGCTCGCGATTGCCTCTCGTACCTCTCCGAGAAGTGAGAATCTTGGAGAGATACATTGCTGGTCTTCTATTTGTGTGTCCGGTAATTCGAGCACTAGTTGATCTGTCTGGATCGTGCCAGCAAAAAGTACTGGTAGCTTTGCTCTGTTAGCTTCCACAGTTGCTCGAATGCTTCGGATCGTTGAGCTGCTGTTGATATAGCCCGATATTGTTACCGGATCAGTTAACTGGTTCAGGGTTACTGTCAGTTCGGTTATCACCTCTGACGTGTCATCGGGTGTTGTTGATGCAGATAAGCTATGAACGACGGTACGAGTTATTGACTTGTAGGTATGTGGTTGATGCTGTGCTGGTAATGTCCATTCTAGCTTGCGTGGAATTCGGGTATTAGCCTGAGGTGTTGGTAGTTTGGTTGGCGTAGGTATTGTTACCGGAGTCGGTGCTTGGGAAGTGCAGGCCGATAGTAGGCTGGCTAAGCTCGCTAAGTGGGTTATTCGTTTTAGCATATTTTGAATGATAGAGCGGCCCTTTGCAGAATTCTGCAAAGGGCCGCTTGGGTGTGCAAATCAGCCTATAAGCCGGGTTCTGTCCGATGGACTGGCCATCTCGACGGTCATATCTCTCGGATTACGATCACTCGCAATCTCTAGCAGCCTACCCGCAGCGTGTTTATCGAGGTGAGTTTCTCTCGCCGCTTACTTGGCCTTACTCCAGCTGGGGCTTGCCACGCCACTCGTGTTACCACAAGCGCGGTGGGCTCTTACTCCACCGTTTCACCCTTACCATAAACCCTCTATGGCGGTCTGCTTTCTGTTGCACTTTCCGTCACTATGGGGTTTCTCCCATAATGCCCAGGAATTACCTGGCAGCCTTACTCACGGAGCCCGGACTTTCCTCGATTTAATATCATAAAGATACTAAGGCGCGACCGTCCAGCTGCTTGCACTACGACTGAAATATATACTGATAGCTGCCTCTGGTGGTGGCCTTCTCTTACCTTTTCCGCCGCTGTTTCTGCTGCTGACGCTGTGCTGACGCTGAGTTGTTATGATCCGTCTACCTCAGTGGATCATTGCTTTGGTCTGCTTCTCTTATGGGAGACAAAAATGGCGTCGAGCAAATCCGTGTTTCCTCCAATGCCGCTTTCAACGGTACTGACACCGAGTGAACGTGCTCATGTCGATGCTGCTGCACAGGGACTCTATTCTGCGCTTCATAGAGAGTCTCTTGATGAGGTGATTGCTGATCTTCGGGAGCGCAGAGCCGGAGCAGTTCTCGTTTCGATTACGAGGTATGGATTGCACAGCACTGCGCGAATGGCTGCGATGGTACGAGAATTCCCTCGAGTCCCTGCAATGGCACTGCTCACCGAAACCCAGTATAGCACTCCACAATCAGCCCTTGCTCTTGGGCAACTTGGTGTTCGGATTCTTATCGATGCTCGTCAGCCATCAGGTTGGCAGACTCTCCGCGAGATTCTGTCGGCTGAGAGATCGAGTGATTTGCAGAGAACAGCCCTCGGGCGTCTCAGTGCTGACTTAGTGGGAGCTCCGAATGATTGTTGGCGATTCTTCGAGCTTCTTTTCAGTCACTCTCCTCAGGTTCATACGGTGCGACAGCTCTCACGGCATCTCTGCATTTTGCCAAGCACCCTCATGAGTCGCTTCTTTCGGGCTCATTTACCTCCACCCAAGCGGTACCTTGCACTGGCGAGGTTAATTAGAGCTGCGAAGCTGTTTGAGAATCCAGGCCTGTCTATTGCCAGCGTCGCGAATTATCTCGACTACTCATCACCCCAGAGCTTCGGACGGCATGTTCGTACGATGATGAGAATATCTCCGGTTCAATTCCGTGAGCACTACGATGGCCCGGGTATGCTGCAGTATTTTCGTGAGCAGCTGATACTCCCGTATGTGGATACTCTCCGGTCTTTCAGGCCGGCTGCAACTTACCCGGGCTGGATCACGCGCCAGAGAAACTTGGACTTAGAGGTCAAGCGGGCAGCAAAGCGGTAATCTGGTGAATCTGAGTGAGGGTAATAATTGGGTATCCCTTGTTCTGTATTGCTTGGTATCCACCGCTTTCACGGTCTACTAGTGCTAGTACTCCTTTGACGATTCCACCTGCGCTTGTAACTGCTTCGATAGCCTGAATAGCGGAAGCTCCGGTTGTGATAACGTCTTCTATTACAATGACGTGATCACCGCTTCGGAAAGGTCCCTCGATACGTTTTCCTGCACCATGCGTTTTCGTCTCCTTTCTTACGGTGAATGCGCGAATTAGTGGAGGCATGAGATTACTTGCGTAGCTGATCGCATAGGCAATGGGATCAGCTCCAAGTGTCATCCCCCCCACTGAGTCTACCACCCATCCAGCGGTTTTGATTGCTATGAGTGCCAACGGACCGATTAGTAGCTGGCCTTCCGGGCTCATTGATGTCATCCGAGCGTCGATGTAGAGATCTGACGTTCGGCCGGATGCCAGCGTAAAACGACCCCTTCTTACTGACCGCTCAGCGAGAAGCCTGATAAGCTGCTCTTGCTCACTCATGGCTTGAAGTGCAATCTCGCAATATCATCGGCTCTCCTAAGTTGCTTGGAATAACCGGGTCCAAATCCATCTGCCAATGCCACCGCTGGTCTATATTCTAGCTGTTGTTGTTTTTGTGGGCCTCGGTTTGCTCCTCCAGCATGAGCGGAAGCAGGCACGTAGGCTCGTGGAACGCTCAAAGGAGCTTGAGCGTCTCTCGTCGGAGCTTCTACGCGCCAGTCGGATGAAGAGTGAATTTCTTGCAAATGTATCGCACGAGTTGCGTACTCCCCTTAATGCGATCGTTGGTTTTGTCGATTTGCTGCGTGAGGGAGTATACGGTGATCTAGCCCCCCGGCAGGTGAAGCCGGTCGAGCGGATAGAAGCGTCAGCTAATCACCTCCGGCATCTAGTCGATCAGATTCTCGATTTGGCGAAAATTGCGGCTGGCCGACTCGATATTCATACGGAAGTTCTAGATATCCGGCCGTTTATTCTTGATGTCGCAAGTGAGGTTGAATCTCTCGTCAACGAAAAGAATCTGAGCCTCTCGCTGGCAATGGGTGCCGCGCTGCCCAGAATCCGCACTGATGCTACTCACCTTAGGCAAATTCTGGTCAACCTCATTGGGAACGCGGTAAAGTATACTGAGCGTGGTACGATCATTGTTCGGACGCGCATGGTACCTCGGTCCGATGCCCTTGCCCTCGGAATGCCGGGTGGGCTTTCCGGAGTTGATTCAGCGGAGGAAATGTGGCTGTCCGTACAGGTTACCGATCCGGGAATTGGTGTCGCTCCCGGCGATCAGGAACGGATATTTGAGGAGTTTGAGCAAGTTGGGGCTGGCTCGCGTGCGGATTCCCCGAATCGAGGAACTGGTCTCGGTCTCGCCATATCGAGAAGGCTTGCCAGGCTTCTGGGTGGTGACATCTCGGTGCTGAGTGATGTAGGCCAAGGGTCTACCTTCTCTCTATGGCTCCCCATTCATGATTATGACCTAGTTGTTTCGCCTCAATATTCCCCGGACTCGAGCTAAGATTCCGGAACCTAGATCGTCATCCTCTGGTCTCGAGCTGGGAGTTGACTCAGTACCAGCCACTGCATCCTGAAAGGCTTTTGTAAAAGCCATCACGTCTGGATATCTGCTTGCTGGCTGCTTGGATAACGCTCGCATGACAACTGATTCAACCATTGGGTTGAATCTGAGTCGCTCCTTCGCGGAGTTGAGTGGAATTGGTGGGAGTGTCAGGAGCTGAGTGAACATCTCGCGTGGAGCTTTTGCGGTGTAGGGCAGACAGCGCGTCAGGAGGTAGTATCCAATCGTTGCGAGGCTGTATTGGTCAGCAGCTGGCGTCACGAGCTCTCCGGAAAGTGCCTCCGGGGCGACGTACATCAGTGAGCCGACGAAAAAGCCGGCTCGCGTCAGTCGTTCATCAGCTCCAGTTTGCGTGTCTGTAGCGATCCCGAAGTCGAGTAGCTTTACCTGCTTTGTCTCGGGATCGTACATGACGTTCTCGGGTTTCAAATCCCGGTGAACGATATTTGCCTGGTGTGCGGCGTGCACTGCAGCACCAATCTGAGCGATTACGGGTGAGACTTCTTCAGTGGGTAAAGGTGCGTGCTGTCGAGCGTACCTTTCCAGTAGCTGGCCGCTAGCCCACTCGATTGCCAAGAAGTGCAGGCCGCTCTCTGATTGCCCGATCTCAATCGTTTTGACTACGTTCGGGTGCTGAACTCGGGCTCCGTACTGAGCCTCCCGGATAAAACGTGCGACTGCTGTCCGATCAAGGCGGAGCTTTTCACGAAGGACCTTTAGTGCCACTGTACCATGTGTCTGGTGCGTGGCCCTATAGACTGCGGAAGTTCCGCCTTCGCCAACCTCACTCTCGATGGTGTACCCGGCTATCTTTGAGCCGAGCAAGCTTTGTTCAGGCACGCGGCCGAAGGTAATAGAAACTGACTAATGCGGATAGGGTATAAAGGCGAATGCGAAGAGCCATGATTGCGCGGACTGCCTTTGTCGGTTTTGGTCTTATTGTGAGTGCCTGCGCCCGCCCGCGAGGGGATCAGCCGATTGTCGCGGCAACGTCATCGGTCGAGGCGAAAGCACCTCAGGATCCAACCGCCGTATACCATCAAATGGGGCTGATTGCTACAGCTAGTCCTCTCTCGTTCGTTGGTAAAATCGCGTACTTCGCAAGCCCGTCGGTCGATACGACTCTGATGCTGGCAAGTGTTTCTATTCCCAATAGAGCTCTCAGCTTTGTCCGCGAGGGAGACGCTTATAGGGCCCCGTATGAGGTGCATCTGGTCCTTTCCCAAAGTGGTGCTCAGACCGCAGCTGTCAGTAGCATGGAGATTGTCAGAGTTCCCACTTTCAAGGAGATCAACCGCACTGATGAGAGCGTGATCTTCCAGCACTACTTCAAAGTTCGCCCGGGCGATTACAACATCTCTTTTCAGGTGCGTGACGCAGGAAGTGCTCGAAGTACAGCTCAGGAAGGTCAGGTTACGGTCCCTTCTCTACGTAACGGACTCCTTTCTACTCCAGTCATCGTTTATGAAGCGGCTCCGCGTGCAGCACTGGATTCACTTCCGCGAATTCTTGCGAGCCCAAGATCGAGTGCAGTCTTCGGCCAGGATAGTATGGTTACCGTTTATCTCGAAGGATATGGAGCGCAACCTCGGCTTCCGGTTGGGTTTGTCGTTCAGAATGATCGAGGCGCGGTAACATGGCGTGACACTGTAATGCTCCAGCGGCAGGGAAATCTGCTCAGTGGATCCGTCAGGATTCCAATCTCCAGAGTTGGTATTGGAATCGCGAACGTTACGTTCACTCGAGCGGATGCGACTGATACGGTTAGAACACCGGTGTTTGTCAGCTTCGGCAACGATATTCCGTTGCTGTCGTATGATGAGATGCTGGCCCAGCTGCGGTACTACGTGGCACCTGAGCGCCTTAAGGCTCTTCGCGATGCGCCTCCTGAACGACGTGGTACGCTATGGGCGGAGTTTCTTCGTTCGACTGATCCGGTTCCAGCAACACCGGAGCACGAAGGATTGCAGGCATATTTTGCAAGATTGCTACAGGCTAATATCCGTTTTCGAGAGGAGGCTAGCAGCCGATCTGGCTGGCTGTCCGATCGAGGAAAGGTCTTTGTATCTCTCGGAGAACCGGACCAAATTTACGAGCAGACTACTAACGTTCCCCTGACGAGTACGTCGGTGACACAGCGAAGCCGGGTACAATACTGGGAGTATGGTCAATACCGACTTCGATTCCTGTTCTACGATGAATCAGGCACGGGACGATGGCGTCTGACACCGGCGAGCGAGGCTGACTTCCAGTCAATAAACGCACGTCTTCTCGTGCACTGATGAGCTCCCTTTCCTCTCGTGTGTCGATGGCTTGACAAATTTCCGGGCTGATTCTATATAGGCGCGCACTGGAATCACATGCCGGAGGCAGCACCCATGGCCAAGGGAAAGGTGAAATGGTTCAATGATGCAAAAGGCTACGGCTTCATTGAACAGGAAGGAGGCGAAGATGTATTCGTCCACTTCTCGGCGATCTCGATGGACGGCTTCAAGACACTTGCAGAAGGGCAAGAGGTGGAGTTCGAGGTCGAGACTGGTAATAAAGGACTACACGCGACGAACGTTCACGCTCAGACATAACCGTCTCGGCTAACAGGCTGTCCAGCAGAAATCTTCGGCGTTACCAACGTCTTGGTGTGGCTTTCCACACTGGGACGTTTTGTATATTGCCTGAATGAAACTGCCGGAGCCACCGCGTCTGTTTCTCGTAGATGGATATGCGCTGATCTATCGTGCCTTTTACGCCCTGATTTCGCGACCCCTGACTACAAGTAAGGGAGAGAATACATCCGCTGTCTGGGGCATTGCCAATTTCCTTCAGCGACTGCTGGCGACTTACAAACCTGACTATCTCGGTTGGGTGCACGACTCCGGCCTTTCATTTCGTCATGAGAAATACCCCGCCTATAAGGCAACACGTGAAAAACTTAGCGAAGAGCTGCAAGCTGATTTCGACCGAGGCATGGATCGAATCTGTCAGCTTCTCGATGCCTATCGTGTTCCCATTATGTCGCTGGCTGGCTTTGAGGCTGATGATGTAATTGGAACACTCGTCGCACGGAGCGTTGCAAAAGGTTTGAACGTGGTAGTCGTTTCAGGTGACAAGGACTTTCAACAGCTTGTTCGGCCAGGTGTATGGCTGCTCAATCCAGGTCGTGGCGGATCAGCGGGGGTCGAAGAGCATTGGGTAGATAGTGAGAATGCGAGCGAGAGACTGGGGGTAGCTCCTGAATACGTCACCGACTACCTCGCGCTTGTTGGTGACTCGTCGGATAACATTCCTGGAGTTCGTGGAATCGGGGAGAAGACAGCGTGTGAGCTGGTAAGGCAGTACGGCCATCTTGAATCCATTCTTGCGCATGCTGCCGAGATTCCTAAGAAGCGACCGCGTGAGGCTCTTCTGGAATTTGCTGAAAATGCGAGGTTATCCAAGGAATTAGTCACAATTCGGGACGATTTACGCCTTGGTCTCGAGCTCGAGGTGATGAAACTGCGCGAGCCGGATCACGGTCGCTTGCGCGAACTGTATGTGGAGCTCGAATTCCATTCGCTGGCGAAGGCGACAACAGCACCACCGCAGCGAGAAACGACAGCCGCAAAGCCTCAGGTTTCTTATCGAACGATCGACACAGTTGATCAGCTCGAGCAGGTTGTGAAGACAGCACGAGAAGTCGGCGTAATCTCTCTTGATACCGAGACATTGATCGACGCTGATAGTCCGCAGAAAACGGATCCTCTCCGCTCGAAACTGGTTTCTCTCTCTATCGCAGTCGCTCCGGGGGAAGCGTACTACTTCCCACTGGGACATGTGCTACGGCGTGACTTCCAAGGGGATTTGTTGGTAGATGCATCTGGGGATAGGGCTGCGACAGATGCTCCGGAAGATCGCGGACTGATCCGCGGTGGTGATGAGCTAGTCCTTTTAAAGCCAAAGCGGCGGACCAAGACCTCCGCTACAAGTGGAATTGCTGGTGCACTATTGGCACGTAACCTTGATTCTTCTGAGACGCCAGTCAGGAACTTGCCCTCCCTTGATTCAGAGGCAATGAAGCCACTGCGGGATCTACTCGAGGATCCCGGTGTCAGGAAATCAGGGCAGAATGCGAAGTATGATCTTCTTGTATTGCGGAAAGCGGGAGTAAGGCTACGAGGCCTCGACTTTGATACAATGCTCGCCAGCTACGTGCTGGACCCCGGACGGAGATCCCATGGACTCGATGTCCTTGCACTCGAGTTCCTTGATCATACGATGACCTCATACTCTGATCTCTGTGGAAAGGGCCGATCAGCCATTCCCTTTGATGAGTGCCCTGTTGAAGCAGCGGGTGACTATTCCTGTGAAGATGCTGACATGATTCTTCAACTCCGCTCGATCTTTGAGCCACAGTTGGACAGTAGCAAAACCCGTGATCTTTTGGACAGGGTCGAGATGCCGTTGGTTGACGTCCTCGCTGAGATGGAGTGGACTGGCATCACCATCAATCTGGACTGGTTCAACTCCCTTAAGGAGCGGTTTCGTGCAGAGAGAGAAGCCGTCGAGCGCCGGATTTACGAAGTTGCCGGTGTTGAGTTCAACATCAACTCGAATCTTCAGCTTCGTGAGATTTTGTTTACGAAGCTTGAGCTTCCAGTGCTCAAGAAAACGAGTACAGGGCCGTCTACTGACGCTTCGGTACTACAGGAGCTTGCTGATTCCGGTCATGTGTTGCCCAGCCTGCTGATGGAATATCGTGAGCTTGCTAAACTGGAAAATACGTATCTGGACGCTTTGCCTGAACTTGTAAATCCGGTGACGGGCCGTCTCCATACCTCCTTCAACCAGACGGTAGCTACAACGGGCCGACTCTCTTCGAGCGATCCCAATCTTCAGAACATTCCTGTTAGAAGGGAACTCGGGCGTGATATCCGACGGGGGTTCATTCCGCGTGCTGGATGGGCATTAGTCGCTGCGGACTATTCGCAAATCGAGCTTCGCTTGCTTGCGCACTTGTCTGGGGATCCTGCTTTTGTCGAAGCATTTAACGTTGGAGGCGACATTCACAAGCAAACCGCGGCGATCATCTTCGATGTACCTATTAACAGCGTTACGTCAGAAATGCGCTCGCGAGCGAAGACGATAAATTTTGCGACAATCTATGGCCAGGGAGCACATGCACTGTCACGTCAGCTCAAAATCGAGCATGCCGATGCTCGTGCATTCATCGCGCGGTACTTTGAGCGATTCAGTGGCATTCGACGCTACCTGGACAGCATGGTCGAGTTTGCGAGGGAACATGGTTACGTCCAAACAATATTTGGGCGCCGGCGCTACATACCTGAGTTGAGAGAAAGGAATTTCAATATCCGAGCTTTTGGAGAGCGCACTGCTGCGAACTCACCAATTCAGGGATCAGCTGCCGACCTCATCAAAATCGCGATGATCAGGATCCATAACCAACTTCGCCATCAACGCTTCTCGGCAAAACTACTGCTTCAGGTGCACGATGAGCTCGTGTTTGAGGCTCCCGCCGATGAACTTCCCCGCTTGGAAATGCTCATTCGCAGCGAGATGGAAAATGCGGCGAAACTCTCAGTTCCACTA